>Ga0209642_10000922_pt1 | contig 19277 bp, 14 predicted proteins | sample RifCSP19_2_FD_184025 | JGI IMG/M metagenome (GOLD analysis project Ga0209642, IMG submission 184025) | Soil microbial communities from Rifle, Colorado - Rifle CSP2_sed 19_2 (SPAdes) (version 2) | ecosystem: Environmental > Terrestrial > Deep subsurface > Rock core/Sediment | place: Rifle... | reverse complement strand
GGGGCGGCCGAGCCCACCGAGACGTCGACCGGGGCCGCGCCGCCGCCGAAGAAGCCCTCGACCACCTGGGGCGAGAAGCTGAGGGCCGGGTCGGTCGCGTTCAGCACCAGGTCGTACGTGCCCGTCGCCGGGTCGAAGGCCCCGGCCAAGTCGAAGGAGAGCTCGGGCACGTCCCCGGCGAAGACGCCGGTGAATACGTACACCTGGTAGGCGAGCAGCGGGTTCGCGTCCGACAGGCCGAGCGCCTGGGCGTCGACCGGCAGTCCCGTGATGCTCGAGTTGTAGTTCGAGTAGTCCGGGAAGTAGACGGCATCGCACGCGCTGAAGTCGCTCGGCAGGTCGAACAGGCACACCGCGCCGAAGACGGGCCCGGCCAGCTTGACGAGGAGCGCGTCTCCACCGATCAGCGGGTCGGCGACCAAGCCGTCGGCACCGACGTCGATCACGACGTCGATCTCCTGGGTCTCCGTGATGCTCCGGACGCCGTGCGTGACCACGCCGAACTCCACCGGCTCGGTGGGCTCGTCCTCGAACGTCAGGAACCCCTGCCAGGTGAGGCCCGCGAACGGGTCGGCACCGGTCGGCACGCCCTCGGGCACGCCGTCGATCGACGGGCCGGTGAACGAGCGGGCACCCACGGCCTTGATGTCGCCCTCGGTGCCCGAGTCCCTCGGGCTCCTCGTGCCGAGCAGGTACAGGTCGGCGAAGGTCCTCCCAGCCCCGGCCTCGGTGATCGGCAGCTGGGCCGGGCCGTTCGTCAGGTCCAGCCGCCTCGCGCCGGCGCCCGTGTCCGACGTGGCGAGCGCCGAAACGTGCCAGGGCACCTGGAACCGGTCCGACCCGCCCCCTCCTCGCTGGACGAAGCGGACGTCGCCGTCCACGTTCGGGTTGAAGAAGTACCAGCCGTACTGCTGCTGCCACGCGGGGACGCGGCTCGGGTCGAGCGTCACCTCGACGACGACCTTCGCCTTCGCGCCCGGCTCCAACGCGAACCTGGCCACATCGGTCAGGTTCCCCCCCCTCACGCTGACCTTGGTACTCGCGAAGCGACCGGGGAAGTCGTTGTAGCGAACGTCGGAGCTCACCGTGTACCGGTGCCGCTCGTCGTCGAAGTTCCAGAGCGTGACGACGTCGGTCATCGTGGTCAGGTCGTGCGCGCCGGTGAGACCGAACGAGATGCTGCCCGGGTACGCCACGCTGTCCGCGAAGGCTGCCTCGTCGGCCTGCACGCGGCCCGAGCCCATCACGGTCGCGGGGACCGGCGAGGATCCGTCGAGGTTCTCCAGCCGTTGCGTCGCCTGGTTCATCACGAGGGCCTTGAGCCTGGCGGGCGACCAGCTGGGATGGATCTCCCGCAGGAGCGCCATGACGCCCGAGACGTGCGGCGCCGCCATCGACGTGCCGGAGAACACCGCCGCCCCGTCGCCCGAGCCGGCGTCCGCCGAGCGGATGTCCGCGCCGGGAGCCGAGATGTCGGGCTTCAGCGCGCTCGTGATGCGCGCGGGGCCCTCGGAGCTGAAGTCCACCATCCGGTCCTCGTACCCGGGGATGAGGGCGCCGGTCGCGCCGACCGTCACGTTGGCGACGACCTCGTTGTAGCCGGACGGTGCGCCGGGGCTGATCGCCGCGGCCAGGGCGGCCGCGTCGTCCCCGCCGAGGTCGACAGCCGGGATCGTGACGAGACCCTCGTTGCCTCCGGTCCCGATCTGACCGGGCAGCCCGCCGAACCCGTCCCAGATCACCACGCCGATCGCCCCGGCGGCCTGGGCGTTGATCACCTTTTCCTCGACGAAGCAGTCCCCGGCGCCGAACGCGCCCTTGTAGATCAGGGCCAGCCTGCCGGCGAAGGGCGACCCGGAGGGCACCGCGTCGCAGAGGATCCTGTCCGACGGCGCCGGGTCACCGCTCGACGACGCCGGCGGATCGAACTGTCGGGCATCGACGATCTCCGCGGTGATGTCGGCGGTGAAGCCCGCAGACCACTCCTGGTACACGATCGGGCCGCCGTCGGGCAGGGTCACGTCGGACGGTTCGTTCACGGTCAGCTGCTGTGCCACGAACTGGTCGATCGAAGCGGCCACGCCGATCACGCGGCTGGCGCTCGCCGGCGTCCCGAGGATGTACCCGACCGATCCGGCGGGCTGGTTCCCGGAGTTCCCCGCGGAGGCCACGAACACCGTGCCGGCCTTGACTACCGCGTTGGCCGCCTTGGCCTCGGTCGAGCTCGGCGCCCCGTAGTCGACCCCGCCGGAGAACGAGAGCACGTCGGCGGCGTCGCGGAGGTTGCCGTCGCCGTTCGGGTCCACGGCGAACTCGTACCCGGCCACGAGCACGTCGGCGGTCGAGCTGCCCGTGTCCCACACCTTGACCGCGAGGATCTTCGCCCTGGGGGCGACGCCCGGCCCGATCACTCCGGGCACCCCCTTGCCGCAGCACGTGCCGGCCACGTGGGTCCCGTGGTCGCCCACCGCGCCGTCGTCCAACGGGTCGGGATCTGGCACCGGCACGTCGTTCGTCGGATCGTCGTCGATCACGTCGTAGTTGTCCCCGACGAAGTCGTACCCGCCGACGACCTTGTTCGTGGGGAACGACCCTGGCTCGATGACCTCGGGGTCGTTCGCGTCGTACGCACCCACGGTTCCGGGTCCGCCGAAGTTCGCGTGCGTGTAGTCGACCCCCGTGTCGACCACCGCGACCGTGATCCCCTTCCCCCGTACACCGAGGTCCTGCCACACGGTCGTGGCGCCGATGAACGGCACGCTCGTCTCGTTCAGCCGCCGCACGATCGGCACCGGTTCGACGAGCCGCACGTCGGCGCGCTGGGCCAGGAGCGCCGCGGCGTGGGCGGTCATCTCCGCCGAGAACGCGTTGATCAGGCGGGCGTAGCGGAAGATCACCCGACCGCCGGATGACTCCACCTCGGCGATCGCGGCCCGCTGCGAGCGGAGCGCGGCCGTCGCCGCGGCCCGCTGCGCCACCGGCGCGAGCGGACCCTGATCCACGACGGACGCGGGCTCCATCTGGACGAAGTAGCGGCCCGTCCGGTCGAGCGACAGGATCGCGGGCTCGAACCCCGCGGGCAGGATCGTCTCTTCACGCGATGCGCGACGCTCGCGGTCCGGCGCCGCCAGTGCCGGAACCGCAAGGGCGACGATCATGACGAGCGCGGCGGTCACCACCGTAGGACGTCGCATCGAGCTCCCCTCTCCCTCGGGGGCGCCCCGCGACCCGAGTCGTCTGGGCGGCACGGCGCCCGTTGCGGCAGGAGCCTACCGCGGAGCGCGGGACGGCGCCGACGGACGCGCCGACATCAGGCCGCCCCTCAGCCGCCGGCGACGGCGGGCAGGATCGAGATCCGGTCGCCTTCCTTCACGGCCGTCTCGAGGGAGCCGAGGTACCGGACGTCCTCGTCGTTGACGTAGACGTTCACGAAACGGTGCAGTCCGCCGTCGGGCGTCACCACGTTCTTCGTGATGCCGGGGTACCTCGTCTCGAGGTCGGCCAGCAGCTCGCGCAGGGTCGAGCCGTCGGCGTCGACCTGGGCCTCGCCGTCGGCATGCTTGCGGAGGATCGTCGGGAGCTTCACGCGAACCATGCTGTGCGGTTCCTTTCCCCTAGTGCGTCGAGACGCCGTGCTCGGCCTCCGGTGGCGCCTCCCCCGGCGCGAGCCCGCAAAACGCGTCGTAGTCGATCAGCTCGGTGATGGTCGGCTCCTTGCCGCAGACGGGGCAGTCGGCGTCCCACCGGACCTTCACGGTCTGGAAGTCCATCTGTAGCGCGTCGAAGATCAGCAGGCGACCGATCAACGGGTCGCCCTTGCCGGTGATCAGCTTGACCGCCTCGGCGGCCTGGATGCACCCGACGATGCCCGGCAGCACGCCGAATACGCCGCCCTCGGCGCACGAGGGCACCGTGCCGGGTGGCGGCGGCTGGGGGAACAGACACCGGTAGCAGGGAGCCTCCTGCCCCGGCATGAACACGGTCGCCTGCCCGTCCCACTGGTAGATCGATCCGTAGACGAGCGGCTTGCCCAGGAACTGCGTCGTGTCGTTCACGAGGTAGCGGACGGGGAAGTTGTCGGTGCCGTCGACCACCACGTCCCACGGCTGGAGGATCTCGAACGCGTTCTGGGACGTGAGGATCGTGTCGTAGGGCACGACCTCGATCGTCGGGTTGATCGCGCGCAGGCGATCGGTGGCGCTGTCCACCTTCGGTCTGCCGACGTCAGCGGTCGAGTGGATGATCTGGCGCTGGAGGTTGGACTCGTCCACCTTGTCGAAGTCCAAGATGCCGAGCGTTCCGACGCCGGCGGCCGCCAGGTACATCCCGACCGGCGATCCGAGCCCGCCCGCACCGATGCAGAGCACCTTCGCGTCGAGGAGCTTGCACTGCCCCTCGCCGCCGATCCCCGGCAGGATGATGTGGCGGGCGTAGCGCCGGACCTGTTCTTCGGTGAATCCGACGCTCATGTGATCCGAAGCTCCTCGTCAGCGATCTGGCCGTCCACGATGCGGAACCCGCGGAGCGCGGGGTTCGCCCGGTCGGACAGGGACATGACCAGGTACGCGGCCTCCGGGTAGAAGGCCTGGTGCCGGTCGGTCTCCGAAGGGTACGCCTCCGAGTGCGTGTGCGTGTGGAAGATGGCGAGGAGGTCCCAGCCTTCGTCGTCCATCTCGTTGAAGGCCCTCAGCTGCTCCTTCGGGTCCAGCCGGTAGGAGACGGGGCTCGCGTCGCGATTCGTCATCGGGTAGAACCTGACCGGGCGCCCCTCCTTGCCGGCCAGCAGGCCGCACGCTTCGTTCGGGAACGCGGCAAGGCCGTGCTCCACCATCTCGTCGAAGAAGACCCGGTCGAGTTCCATCGTTGCAGTTGCAATAACTCTATCAGCGCGGTCGTATTCCACGACCCGTCGATCGGGTCGAGCCGGCGAGCCTGCCGGTCACCTCGATGGTGCCCGGGCTCCCGGCCACCACCACGCCGATGTCGGCGTGCGGCACGCCGGCTCCGCTCAGTGCCTTCGACATCCGATCGTGGTCCGTCGCCGCGATCAGGAGCCCCCCTGAGGTCTGCGCGTCCGCCAGTACCAGCTGCTCCGGCTCGCTCAGGCGGCCCCACCGGACGTTCGGCCGGACGAACGCGTGGTTGCGCCGGGTCCCGCCGGGCACGACGTCCGTCATCGCGAGGTCGAGCACCCCTTCCAGCACCGGGACCGCCGCCGCGTCGACCCTCGCGGCGACGCCCGAGGCAGCGAGCATCCGCTGGAGGTGCCCGAGCAGCCCGAACCCCGTGACGTCGGTCGCGGCCTCGGCGCCCACCTCGAGCATCGCTTCGGCGGCGTCCGCGTTCAGGGTGGTCATCAGCTCGACCGCCCGGGCGACCAGATCGGGCTCGGCAAGACCTCGCTTCACCGCCGTGGACACGATCCCGAGGCCGAGCGGCTTCGTGAGGAAGAGGTGGGCGCCCGGTGGAGCCGTCGAGTTGCGCACGACGGCTCCGGGGTCGACGAGTCCGAGCACGACCATCCCGTACTTCGGCTCGGGGTCGGTGATCGTGTGGCCGCCGAGGACCGCCGCCCCGGCCTTGGTGGCGACGTCGGTCCCGCCCTGCAGCACCCGGCCGAGCAGCTCGAGCGGCAGGTCGTCGACCGGCCAGTTCACGACGTTCAGCGCGAGGAACGGGCGCCCGCCCATCGCGTAGACGTCCGAGAGCGCGTTCGTGGCCGCGATCCGGCCCCAGTCGTACGGGTCGTCCACGATCGGGGTGAAGAAGTCGAGCGTGGCGATCAGTGCGTGCCCGCCGGGCAGCCGGACCACGGCAGCATCGTCCCCCGTCTCGGCACCGACGAGGACCTCCTCGGTCGCCTCCGGCAGCCGGAGCGTGCCCAGGAGCGAGGTGAGCTCCGCCGCCCCGAGCTTGCACCCACACCCGGCGCCGTGACTGAAGCTCGTGAGCCGACGCTCCCCCACCGCCATGGGTCGAGGATACGGCTCCGTCGCCGAGCGTCCAGGCCGAGGCCGGGGAGGGTTAGCGTCGCCCGCGAGCCAGTCCCGAGCGAAATCCCCGCCTGAGGAGAAGGGGCACGTAGCGTCCGCTTGAGCGATCAAGAAAGGACGCTGCCGTGCCCGAGCTCACCGTAACGGTCCGGGTCCCCTGGCCCAAGCACCCGACGCTGGCGGCGCTGGAGAAGGCGATCTTCCAAGAGCTCATGGCGGCGGGAAGGGAGCTGCTCCTTCAGGCCTTCCGGATGCTCGAGGAGACCGTGCTCACCGGGGCGCGTCAGCGGAAACGCCGCCGCTACCTCATCACCCGGTTCGGGCAGATCCGGTTCTGCAGGTGGCAGACCCGCACGGAGCAGGGCTACGGGCACCCGTTGGACGAGGCCATGGGGATCTCGGCGGTCGATCCCTGCTCCCCGTGGGTGCGGGCCACGGCCGCCTGGCTCGCCCAGGCCCACCCCTACCGCACCGCGGCCAGGCTGCTCGGCAAGATGATCGGTGAGCGCGTGGACCACCGCCGGCTCTGGGGGTGGGCTCAGGTCTCGGGACGACGGGTCCAGGACCACTTCGAGCGGCTGCGGACGTCCCTGTTCCGAGACGGAGAGGCCCCCGCGTTCCAAGGCCCGGTCCCGAAGATCGTGTCCACCTCGGCCGACGGGACCTTCATCCACTCCCGCGACGGCCCGATCGAGGTCAAGCTGGGTCTTTGGTGGACCGGAGCCCACCCGGCGAGCCCCACGGCGACGCACGCCCGCCATCTGCTTCAGGGCAAGGGCTTCTACGCCACCACCAAAGACGCCGACGCCTTCGGCCAGACCTTCTACGCGCTTGCCGCCGACCGGGCAGGAGTCGCGTCCGCGACCGAGGTGTTCTTCATCTCCGACGGGGCCGGATGGCTCGCCGACCTTCCCAGCGACTGGATCGCACCCACCGCGATCCAACTCGACCACTTCCACGGCAAGCTCCGCATCTCAGAGGTGGCGAAGGATCCCGACAGGGCCGCCCGGTGGTGGGCCTGGGTGGCCGAGCACAACCTCGGAGCCCTCGGCCGCTCGATCACCGCCCTGGTCGCCGTCGGAAGGATCGACCCGAGGGAGGGGCGGAACCTGCTCGGCTACCTCGCCCGCGGAGCGGGGGCGATGCACACGTACGTGCGCCTGCAAGAGGCCGGGCACTCCGCCCAGATGGCGCCGAGGGGCTCGGGCGCGATGGAGCACAACGTGGACCTCGTCGTGGCCCGGCGGTTCAAGCGTCAGGGCATGCGCGCGTGGAGCCGAGAGGGTGCCGACAACCTCCTCGCCCTGCGCGTGCTCGCCACAGACGAGGCCACCTGGTCCAACTGGTGGGGTGAGGCCGCCGACTGATCGGGGACGATCGGCCGCGGCGGCATGTTTCCTCGTCGTCCCCACCAGGGAGCCGGGGATCGGATGAGACCTCCATCAAGCCCGGGTTCCGACTGTCAGCGTTCAGACGCTACTCCGGGGAGGCGCTCGCCGCCCCGGGGGGGCGTAGGCTCACGTGCCGTGGACGTCGTCGGGTTCCTGTCGCAGCATCCACCCTTCGACTCGCTGGACGCTCGGGCCCTCGCCCGCGTTGCCGCCAGCGTGCAGATCGAGCACTTCCCGCCGGGAGCGGTGATCCTCCGCGAGGCGGGCGAGCCGGCGACCCACTTGTACGTCGTGCGCAGGGGCGCCGTCGAGATCATCGACGACGGCCACGTGATCGATCTCGCGATGGAGGGCGAGGTCTTCGGCATGTGGTCGCTCCTCGGCCACGTCAGCCCGACCGCCACCGTTCGGGCGCACGAGGACACCCTCTGCTACCTCGTGGACCGCGACGTCGCCGGGGAGGTGCTCGAGACGGGCACCGGGATCGCCTTCGTCGCAGCGAGCGCTCGCAAGCGGATCGTCGAGGTCACGGAGTCCTTCCGCACGGAGGTCGACCCGGTTCGCTATCGGGCGGTCGGCACGCTTGTCCGGCGGGCGCCCGTCACCTGCGACCCGGACACACCGGTGGCCGAGGCGGCCGAGCTCATGGCCCGCATGCGCGTTTCGAGCTTGCTCGTCCCCACGCAGGAGGGTCTCGGGATCCTCACCGACCGCGACCTGCGGACCCGCGTGGTCGCCGCCCGTCGCGGCGGGGAGACCCCCGTCCACGAGGTGATGACCCCACGCGCCCTCACCGTGCCGGCTGACGCGATGGCCGGCGAGGTGCTGCTGCAGATGCTCGAGCGTGGTTTCCACCACTTCCCCATCGCGGGAGCCGACGGCATGCTCCTCGGCGTCGTGACCGATACCGACCTGATGGGTGTCGGGAGGCACACGCCGTTCGCCGTGAAGAGCGCGATCGAGCGGGCCCCGGGCGGCGGCGAGGTCGCGGAGGCCGTGCGCGGGCTGCCCGACGTCGTGGCCGCGCTCGTCGAGGGCGGGAGCGACCCGGTCGAGGTCGGACATGTCGTCGGGTTCCTCATCGACGCCGCCACCGAGCGGCTCCTGGAGCTCGCGATCGGGGAGCTCGGGCCCCCTCCCGGCGCCTGGGCATGGATGGCGCTCGGCAGCGCGGCCCGCCAAGAGCAGGGCCTGCGAACCGACCAGGACCACGCCTTCGCGTTCGAGGGGCTTCCCGAGATGGAGTCCTACGCCGGCCGCCTCGCCGAACGCGTGACCTCCGGCCTCGAGGCCGCGGGCATCCCCCGATGCAGAGGCGACGCCATGGCCACGAACCCGGCCCTCCGTCACACGGTCGAGGGCTGGGCGGACCGGTTCCGAACCTGGATGGGTGGGGAGGGCGCCCTCGGGAGCGAACAGCTCTCCATCGTCTTCGACTACCGGCGCGTGTCCGGCGGGCTCGAGGTCGAACGCGCCCTGGACGAAGTGATCCGCGAGGCTCCGGGCCAGCCGCTCTTCCTCAGGCACCTGGCGCGGCGGGCCCTCGACCTCCGTCCGCCCACCGGCTTCCTCCGCGACCTCGTCGTGGAGGCCAAGGGCGAGCACGCGGGGAAGCTCGACCTGAAGCTCGGGGGCATCCTCATCGTGGGGAACCTCGCGCGCGCGATCGCGATCCGCAGCGGGCTCACGGCCAAGCGAACCCTCGATCGGCTCCGGCTCGCCGAAGGCGCCGGCGCGATCGACGAGGAGACCCGCGAGGGTCTCGAGGAGGCCTTCCGCTTCCTGTGGGAGATCCGCCTGCAGCACCAGGTCGAGCGGTTGAGATCCGGCGCCGAGCCGGACGACTTCGTCGACCCGAAGGAGCTCGGGGCCGTCGCGCGCCAGGGCCTCAAGGAGGCCTTCCGGATCATCTCCCGGGCACAGAGGGGGCTCGCGCTCGAAGCCGGCATCCAGTTCCGCTGACCCCCGGCCGAGCTAGAGGCCCTCGGAGCCCTTCGCCGGGGCGGAGCCCTTCGCCGGGGCGGAGCCCATCGCCGGGGCGGAGCCCTTCGCCGGGGCGGAGCCCATCGCGTGGTAGCCGCCGTCGACGTGCACCATCTCCCCGCTGATGCCTCGCGCGAGGTCGGACAGCAGGAACGCGATGGTGTCCGCCACGGGTGAGGGGTCCGTGACGTCCCAGCCGAGCGGAGCTCGGTCCGACCACCCGTCCGCGATCGCGTCGAACCCCGGGATCCCCTTCCCAGCCACGGTGCGGAGCGGGCCGGCCGACACAGTGTTCACACGGATGCCGAACGGCCCGAGGTCGCGGGCCAGGTACCGAGTGACCGACTCGAGCCCGGCCTTGGCCACCCCCATCCAGTCGTAGATCGGCCAGGCGAAGCGCGCGTCGAAGTCGAGCGAGACGATCGCACCGCCGCGCTCCTTCATGTGAGGGAGCATCCCGACGGCGATGGCCTTCAACGAGAAGGCGCTGGTCTGAACGGCCGCCGCGACGCTCTCCCACGACGTGTTCAGGAAGTTCCCGCCGAGCGCGTCCTGCGGCGCGAACGCGATCGCGTGCAGGAACCCGTCCAGCCTCCCCCACCGTCGGCCGATCTCCTCGCCGACGGCCTGGATGTGGTCGGGGACGTTCACGTCCATCTCGAGGACGTCCACCGCGGACGGGAGCCGCCTGGCCACCTTCTCGGTGAGGCTCATCGCCCTGCCGAAGGACGTGAGCACGATCTCCGCACCCTGCTCCTGTGCGGCCGCGGCGGCGGCGAAGGCGATCGACTCGCGCGTCAGCACACCGGTGATCAGCAGCCTCTTCCCCTCGAGCAGCATCGGACCTCCTCGCTTCCGGCCGCTTCGCCCGCCCGGGCGGTCTCCGGCATGCTATCCGTATGGACGAGATGGAACTCAGGACCACCGCCAAGGTCGACCTGCACCGGCACCTCGAGGGGGCGATCCGGCTCCAGACGCTGATCGATCTGTACCGGGAGGCGGGCGAACCCCTCCCCGAGACCACGCCCGAGGAGCTCGCCCCGCGCGCCCAGGTCCTCGAACCGATGGAGAGCCTCGAGGCGGTGCTCGCCTTCTTCACGATCGCCCAACGCGCCTTCCGGGGTCCCGAGGCCGTCGAACGGATCGCGTTCGAGGCCGTGGAGGACCTCGCGCTGGACGGCGTCCGGCTGGCCGAGCTGCGGTTCTCCCCGGACTTCATGTGCTCGCCCCACGATCTGGACCTGGACGAGGCGATGGAGGCGATCCTGCGGGGGACGGAGCGGGCCACCCTCGAGCACGATGTCGCGGTCGGGCTCATCGCGATCTTCTCCCGCTCGTACGGGATGGGGTCGCTCCGGCGGACCGTCGAGTTCGCCCTCCGGTGGCGCGAGCGCCTCGTCGGGTTCGACCTCGCCGACGAGGAGCGCTCCTTCCCGCCCTCGCTGTACGTGGAGGCGCTGGCGCCGATCGTCGAGGCCGGACTCCCCCTGACCGCGCACTACGGCGAGTCCGGCGGTCCGCAGCTCCCGCGGGAGGCGATCGAGGCGCTCGGCGTTCGGAGGCTGGGACATGGTGTGAGCGTCGCGTTGGACCCGGAGGTCACCGCGCTCGCCCGCGACCGAGGTGTCGCGCTCGAGATGTGCCCCACCTCGAACGTCCGCACGCACGCGGTCGCCTCGCTCGCCGAGCACCCCGCCCGCCGCCTGCTCGACGAGGGGCTGCGGGTGACGATCAACACCGACGACCCCGCGCTGTTCGGTATCGACCTGACGCACGAGCTCGAGGCTTGCCGTCGAGAGCTCGGCTTCAGCGACGAGGACCTGCGCCGGGTCACGAGGAACGCGATCGACGCGAGCTTCGTCGACGACGCGACGAAGGCGAGCGTCCGCCGGCGACACTTCGGCTGGCTCGAGGCCTGATCGCCCGAGGGGCGACGATCCGGACGGTAGGATGACCCGGCCCCTCCGCCCAACCGCAGGACCACGATCATGACCGACACCGAGACCGCCGCCCGCACGCTCGTCGACCGCTACTGGGAACGGCTGCTCGAGACCGAGCCGCTGCTCGGCACGATGGTGGGCGACGAGCGCTTCGACGATCGCCTGCCCGATCCGAGCGAGGCGGGCCGCGCCGAGAGGGGAGCGCTGCACCGCGGAGCGCTCGAAGAGCTCACGCTGCTCGATCGCGACCTCCCTGACGAACAGCTCCGAACGACGCTCGACGTCCTGGAGGCCATCGCCACGCGGGACCTCGTGTCGCTCGACCATCGCCTCGACCGCCTATGGTGCGTCAGCCACCTCTGGGGTCCGGGCGGCCTGATCGGCGAGCTCGCAGCGATGCAGCGCGCGGACTCGCCCGATCGGCTCGAGCGCTACCTCGCTCGCCTGTCGGCCGCACCGGCCTTCTACGAGGCGGCGGCGGAGGTGGCGCGCGACGGCGTGGGCGCCGGTGTCACGGCACCGCGGGTCGTCGTCGAGCGGTCCATCGCCCAGGTGGAGCGGGTCATCGCGACGCCGATCGAGCGGTCGCCCGGCCTGGAGCCGGTGCCGGAGGAGGACGCCGCCGGCCGCGAGCGCGTGGCCGAGACGCTCCTGGGATCGTTCCTCCCGGCGCTCTCCCGCTACGCCGACGCCCTGCGCGGATACCTGCCCTCAGCCACGGAGACGATCGGCCTGTACGCGCTTCCGGGCGGTGAGGAGATGTACGCGGCCCAGATCGTGTCCTGGACGACGCTGCCGCTCGAGGCGCGCGCCGTCCACGACCTCGGAGCCGAAGATCTGGAGAAGATCCAGGAGGAGCGGCGGCTGTCGGCGCAGCGTCTCGGCGCGCGGACCCCCGAGCGAGCGGTGGCACTGCTGAACGAGCGTGCGCGCAACACGGTCTCCTCCAAGGAGGAGCTCGTCGCGATCGCGCAGGAGCAGGTCCGCAAGGGGTGGGAGGCGGCGCCCGGCTGGTTCGGCCGGATGCCCTCGGAGAACTGCGTGGTGAAGCTCGTGGAGGAGTTCCGGGAGACGGACATGCCGTTCGCCTTCTACCAGCCTCCCTCGGCCGATGGTTCGCGCCGAGGCGTCTACTACGTGAACGGCGGGGATCTCGGCGGCAAGCCCCTCCACCATCTGGCCACGACGACCTACCACGAGGCGAACCCGGGCCATCACTTCCAGATCGCGATCGAGCAGCAGATCGGCGACCGTCCGACGCTCAGGCGCTTCGGGGGACTCATGGCGGGCGCCGCGTTCGCCGAGGGCTGGGGCCTCTACTCGGAGCGGCTGGCCGACGAGATGGACCTGTTCGAGGACGAGGCCGAGCGGCTCGGGATGCTCGATCTCCAGGGCATGCGGGCCGCGCGACTCGTGGTCGATACGGGCATCCACGCCTTCGGCTGGACGAGGGATCGTGCCATCGCTCTGCTGGAAGGCGTCGGAGTCGCGCACGTCGACGCCGTGATCGAGACCGATCGGTACATCACGATGCCCGGACAGGCCCTCACCTACAAGATCGGCCAGTTCGAGATCGAGCGGCATCGCTCGGAGGCCGCCAAGGAAGGCGGGGCGGGCTTCTCCTTGCCGAGCTTCCACGACCGCCTCCTTTCGCTCGGATCCCTCCCGCTCATGGCCCTACGCCGAGAGCTCGGCCGGTAGCGACGCGCCCAGCCGCTCCCGACCCGTGGCGATAGCCCCGGCCACCTGGGGACGGACGGCCCGAGGGGAAGGGGACCTCGCGCCCTAAGGAGCCCCCTCGGCCGGTGCGAACGTGAAGGCATGGAAGAACAGTGGCTCCTCGTCGGCCTGCCCCGGGGGATGCTCGTCGGCGACGCCGAGCAGGTCATCGTCGAGGAGCTATCGGGTCTGCCAGCCAGGGAGGTGACCGCGACATGAGCGTCGCGATGGAACGGGAGCTGTCGGTCGAGCACGCGTGGGTCACCGCGCTGCGGACGGGCGTCGGCCCCGCACACGTCCCCTACCAGGGCCACGCACTGCTCGAGCACCCCCTGCTCAACAAGGACGTGGCCTTCACGGAGGAGGAACGCGACCGGTTCGGGCTCCACGGCCTCCTCCCGACGCGCGTGCTCACGATCGAGGAGCAGGTGACCCTCGAGGTGGAGAAGATCCGCCGGAAGGAAGACGACCTCGAGAAGTTCATCGGCCTGGCGGCGCTGCAGGACCGCAACGAAACGCTCTTCTACCGCGTCCTCATCGAGAACCTCGAGGAGCTGATGCCGATCGTCTACACGCCCGTCGTGGGACGCGCGTGCCAGGAGTACAGCCACATCTTGCGGCAGACGCGGGGGCTGTGGCTGACCCCCGGCGACATCGACCGCATCCCCGAGCTCCTGTCCAACGCGCGGCACGAGGACGTTCGCCTGATCGTGGTCACCGACAACGAGCGGATCCTGGGCCTGGGCGACCAGGGCGCCGGCGGGATGGGGATCCCCGTCGGCAAGCTCGCCCTGTACACGGCCGGTGCCGGCATCTACCCGGCCCTCACGCTGCCGGTGTCACTCGACGTCGGCACCGACAACGAGGGTCTGCTGGACGACCCCTACTACCTCGGCTACCGGCACCCCCGACTGCGCGGGCCCGAGTACGACGAGTTCATCGAGGCGTTCGCGGACGGCGTGAACGACGTCTTCCCGCATGCCGTGCTCCAGTGGGAGGACTTCAAGCAGCACAACGCCATCCGACTCCTCGACCGGTACCGCCACCGCCTCACGAGCTTCAACGACGACATCCAGGGAACGGCGGCCGTGGTGATGGGCGGGATCCTGTCCGCCCTTCGGCTCCTCGACGAGCCGCTAGCCGGGCAACGCCTGGTGTTCCTGGGCGCCGGGGCGGCCGGGATCGGCATCGCCCGCCTGGTGCGGGCTGCGTTGCTGCGCGAGGGCGCGAGCGAGGACACCATCCGTCACGCGATCGTCCAGCTCGACTCGCGCGGCCTGACCTACCTGGGTCGCGAACCGCTCGACGAGGACAAGGAGGAGTTCGCGCTGGGACAGGTGGCGATGGCCAGGTACGGGTTCGAAGCGGGTCAGAGCTACGACCTCGAGTCCGTCGTGCGGGCCGTCCGGCCGACGATGCTGATCGGGACGAGCGGAACGCCGGGGACGTTCACGGAGGCCGCGATCAAAGAGATGGCTGCCCGCGCGCGGATCCCGATCGTGCTGCCGCTCTCGAACCCGACGTCGAAGACCGAGGCGCAGCCTTCCGAGATCATGGAGTGGTCGAAGGGTCGCGCGATCGTCGCCACCGGGAGCCCCTTCCCACCCGTGGTCCGCGGAGAGCGTACCCACGTGATCGGCCAGGCGAACAACGCCTTCGTGTTCCCGGGGATCGGCCTGGGAGCCATCGTCTCCGAGGCGCGCGAGATCACCGACGACATGCTCCTCACGGCCGCAGATGCGATGGCGGCGACGGTCAGCGACGAGCGGCTCGAGGTCGGGGCGCTTTACCCGAACCAGTCCGAACTGCGGAGCGTCTCTCGAGCCGTCGCGATCGCGGTGGTCCTGTGCGCCCGCGACTGCGGCGTGGGACGCTACTTCCGCGACGAGGAGATCGAGCCCACCGTGGACGCCATGATGTGGCGTCCGGAGTACGTTCCGTTCGAGCCGCTCGAGCGCTGACCGAACCGAGCCACCGGCTGGTTGACGGCGCACCCGTCTCGGCGACGCTCAACCTCGCGGCAGGCGAGCCCGGGCGCCCCCCGGAGCGGCCCAAGGAGCACGAGGAGGCCCGCATGGAGACCACCGTCGATCGCGCCCGACTTCAGCAGCTGATGGCTCGGGAGTCGGCACGCTTCGAGCAGGAACATCCTCGCTCTCGAGAGCTGTTCGAGCGCGGCAAGGGCTCACTGCTCGCCGGCGTCCCGATGCCGTGGATGACGGAGTGGGCGGGGCCGTTCCCCGTCTTCGTCGCCGAGGCGGACGGCGCGCGCTTCCGGGACGTCGACGGCCGCGAGTACATCGACCTGTGCCTCGGTGACACCGGCGCGATGACCGGGCACGCTCCGAAGGAGGCAGTGGCCGCGATCGCCGAGCAGGCGGCCAAGGGCATCACGCTGATGCTCCCCACCGAGGACTCGATCTGGGTGGGCCAGGAGATGGCGCGCCGGTTCGGGCTCCCCTACTGGCAGTTCTGCCTCACGGCGACCGACGCGAACCGCTTCACGATCCGCCTCGCCCGCGCGATCACCGGACGTCCGAAGATCCTCGTCTTCAACTACTGCTACCACGGTTCTGTGGACGAGACGATCCTCACGATCGAGGACGGAGTCCCTGGTCCTCGACCCGGGAACATCGGTCCGCCCGTGACCCCGACGGAGACCACCCGGGTCGTCGAGTTCAACGACGTCGAGGCGCTGGAGGAGGCCCTCGCGCACGAGGACGTAGCCTGCGTGCTCGCCGAGCCCGCGCTGACGAACATCGGCATCGTGCTCCCCGACCCCGGCTACCACGACGCGCTGCGCGAGCTCACGCGCACGTACGGCACGTACCTCGTGATCGACGAGACCCACTGCATCTGCACCGGGCCGGGCGGGGCGACCCGGGCGTGGGACCTGCAGCCGGACTTCCTCACGATCGGCAAGCCGCTCGCGAGCGGGGTCCCGGCCGCGACCTACGGGATGACCGACGAGGTGGCCGAGCGGTCCCAGGCGTACCTCGAGACCCTGCCGACCACCGACGTCGGCGGGATCGGCGGCACGCTCTCGGGCAACGCGCTCTCGCTCGCAGCGATGCGAGCCACGCTCGAGCACGTGCTCACCGACGAGGCGTTCGAGCGGATGATCGCGCTCGGCGAGCGGTGGACCGACGGCGTGAAGACGGCGATCGAGACCCACGGGCTGCCGTGGGAGGTCCAGCGCCTCGGGTGCCGCGCCGAGTACTGGTTCACGCCGATCCCGCCCCGCACCGGCGGCGAGGCGGCCGAGAAGGACGATCACGAGCTCGCCCGGTTCACGCACCTGTACGCGCTCAACCGTGGGGTCCTGCTCACCCCGTTCCACAACATGGCGTTGATGTCCCCGGCGACCACCGAGGAGGACGTGGACGCGCACTCGATCGTGTTCGACGAGATGGCCGCGGAGCTCACGGCGTGAACGGGGCTCGGCTCTCGCACGTCATCATCGACTCGTCGGACCCAGAGAAGATCGCGCCGTTCTGGTGTGGGTTGCTCGGGACGGACGTGGGGTCCCGGATCGACGGCGGCCGTTTCGTGTTCCTCCGCGCGACGGAGCGCTGTCCGGCGATCGGGATCCAGCGGGTGCCCGAGCGCAAGGAGACGAAGAACCGGGTCCACGTGGACCTGGAGGTCGACGACCTGGAGGCGACCAGCCGATGGGTGCGGAGCCACGGCGGCGGCAGGGTGGCCGATCACCAGATGGGCGGCTTCCACTGGCGGGTGATGGCCGACCCCGAGGGGAACGAGTTCTGCCTGGTCCCGAGCGCTCAGGCTTGACCAGCGCTTCGATATGACCCGCGCTTCGACTTGACCAGCGCCCAGGCCTTGACCAGCGCTCACGATCGCTCGGCGCGAAGGAGCTGCCGGATGCGAACGCGCCCGCTCCGGAGCACGGCGCGGGAGTAGATCTTCGTCGCGATCGGGATCAGGGCGATCGTCGCGGAGATCGATACCGCCGCCGAAAGCACGATCGACCAGCCGCTCGCCTCGCCGAGCACGATCCTGGAGGGCATCACGAGCGGCGCTGACGGCGGGAGGAGCGAGGCCACCGTGGCCAGCGTCGAGCCCGGATCCTGCGTGGCGTTGATCCCGACGAAGAACGACGCCACGATCACGATCGTGAGCGGCGTCATCGTCGTCTGGAGGTCCTCCTGACGCATCACGATCGATCCGGCCACGGCGAAGAGGCCGGCGTAGAAGAAGAACCCGAGCACGAACCACGCGAGGACGACCCCGATCGTTGCCACCGCTCCCGAGGGGAACTCGAGCGAGCCCACGGCGCGCGCCGTCCCGAGGCCGACGACACCGATGAGCAGCAGCTGCGCCAGCCCGAGCAGGCCGATCCCGAGGATCTTGCCGCGCAACAGCTGCGAGGGGCGTACGGTTGCGAGCAGGACCTCCACCACCCGAGAGGCCTTCTCCTCCACCACGCCGGACGCAACCCAGTACCCGTAGGCGAACAGCTGCCCGTACAGGGCGAGGACCCCGACGAACGCGACCACGGCGTTCTCTCGCTGCCGAGCGTCGACCGGATCGAGCGCGCGGACGGGTAGCGGCGGCTGCGCGAGGGCGGCGTCGACGTCCATCTCGGACAGGCCGGAGGCCACCAGGGCGGCCTTCGATCGCTCCCGCAGGGCCACGGCCTGGATCACGCCGACGAGCTGCTCGGCTGGGTTCGAACGGACCAGGATCCGATCGCCGTCGAGCAGCGCCGCGTCCGCGCCACCGTCGCGCACGAGCCGCTCGGCCGCGCGAGCATCGGCGGGTTCCACGAGGGTCACTTCGATCCCCAGCGCGGCCGCCGCCGCGACGACGTCCTCCCCCATCGAGCCCTCGCCGACGACGGCCAGATCGAAACGGGTCCCGCGGCCGAAGACGGAGCTCAGCACGATCACCCCGACGAGGATCAACAGCGTGATCGCGGTGGAGATCACGAAGCCGCGGTCGCGACCGCGCTCGACGAACTCCCTGCGGGCGACCACCCTCCACAGGCCTCTCATGCCTGCACCGCCCTGCGGAAGATCTCGGTGAGGCTCGGCTGGATCACGCTGAAGTGGCGGACCTCCCCAGCCTCTCGGGCCGCGTCCAGCACCTGCACCTCGCGCGCACGGTCGGTCAGCTCGAGGATCGCCCCGTCGGGCAGCGGCTCCAAGACCAGCACGCCGTCGAGCCGGTCGAGCCAACCGGGAGAGGCGCCGGCGACCACGACGCGGACCAGGTGCCGCGGATCCGCGGCACGCAGTTCCGCGATCCGGCCGGCCGCCACGATCTTGCCGTGGTGGATCAGGACCACCGACTCGCACAGCCGCTCGACCAGGTCCAGCTGGTGGCTCGAGAAGACCACCGGTACGCCCTCGGCCGCCTGCTCGCGGAGCACGCCGGAGAGCACGTCAACCCCGACGGGATCGAGGCCGGAGAACGGCTCATCCAGGACGAGCGCCTCCGGCGCGTGCACGAGAGCGGCGGCGAGCTGCACGCGCTGCTGGTTCCCCTGGGACAGGGACTCCGTTCGGTCGCGGGCACGATCGGCGACGCCGAGCAGCGCGACCGTCCGCTCGGCCTGCCTGCGCGCCTCGCCCGGTTCGAGCCCGTGCAGCCGAGCCAGGTAGACGAGCTGGTCGAGGACCCGCATCTTCGGGTACAACCCCCGCTCCTCCGGCAGGTAACCGAACCGCCGCCGCGTCGCGGCGTCGAGCGTCTCCCCGCGCCAACGCACCTCGCCGGCGTCGGCGGTGAGCACGCCGAGCGCGATCCGCATCGCGGTCGTCTTCCCGGCCCCGTTCGGGCCGACGAACCCGACGATCTGCCCCTCCGCGACGCTGAACGAAACGTCGTCGAGAGCGACGACGCGACCGAAACGCCGGGAAAGGCGCAGCAGCTCGAGCACGTGGTCCAGGGTACGTGCCCGCCGTGCTAGCCGACCGTCAGGACGGCCTTCCCCTTCACGTGCCGATGCAGCAGGTCGTCGATCGCTCGCGCGGCCTCCGTCCACGGAGCCTGGAGGTCGATCCACGACCTCAGGCGTCCATCGGCCACCAGGGACGCGAGCGCCGCCAGCTGCGGAGAGCCGACCCGGCCCTCCAGCAGCTCCTGGGTCACGAGGAATCCGAGGATCGACGGCCCGCCCTTGCGGTACAAGGCACGGGGGTCGAACGTGACCGGCTCGCCCGAGGAGTTGCCGAAGCTCACGATCACGCCCCGAGGCGCGACCCGGGCGACGGCCGCCGCTAGCGAGG
>Ga0209642_10000916_pt1 | contig 19351 bp, 23 predicted proteins | sample RifCSP19_2_FD_184025 | JGI IMG/M metagenome (GOLD analysis project Ga0209642, IMG submission 184025) | Soil microbial communities from Rifle, Colorado - Rifle CSP2_sed 19_2 (SPAdes) (version 2) | ecosystem: Environmental > Terrestrial > Deep subsurface > Rock core/Sediment | place: Rifle... | reverse complement strand
TCAAACAACCGATGGTGTGGGACGGTTACCGGAGCCTCCGTCTTTGTCTCCTCCATCCCTCTCTCCCCCTCGCATCCGACCGGCATTTGACTCTGCCCTGCATCCCCAACCTGGCTTCTGACAGCTTCACCCGGCGCCTTCGACGTCCAGTCGTCCCCTCCTCCAGCGGGTCGGCGGGGCGCCCCGGCGGACCTGGGCCGGGGCACCCGCGGTTCATTATCCGATGTTCTCAGAGTAGTCCACGACAACCCAGCCAACTTCTCGATAGTGCAAGGAACTTCTCTACGCTCGGGAGTAAGCGCTCTCACCACGCTCCCGACGCGGCATAGCCCCACGAAACCCGTCGCGAAACTAGGAAGGCCTCGGCCAGATTGCCGAGGCCTTCTGTTACCTGCTCCATCGGTTACCTCCTTGAACAGGATCCTAAAGACCCCTTTTTCGGGGGCCCCCCGCTGGCTAAATCCGCGCCGTAAGGATTGGCGGGCCCGGAGGGAATCGAACCCCCGACCAGAGGCTTAGGAGACCTATCCGAGGACATCCGCTGAGATGCCCTGGGGTCATTTTCCCCTATTTCAGTTGGGTCCCGACCCTCAGCAACACCATGCGTGATGAGACCAGATCATGCGAAATTGGCTGGGTGCGGTAGACAAGCGGTAGACCGAGGCGCGCTGGCTAGCTACGCTCCTAATAGGATGTCCGCCCGGAGCGCCTCCCACGGCTCTGCCATTGATTCCTCAGGATCTCAGGGCCTCCCATAGGAGCTCTGGACCTAGCGGGTAGCAGCCGGAAACAAACAGGCTTATCGGGCGAGACAATGTTAGGGACACCCGGGCGGCAATCGAAGTCCTGAAGAATATCCGGACTGAGGCCCCCTAGAAAGGTAGGGGTGCTTAGGGGTTTGGGAGGATGTTCCCCCACGCGCGCGCGTTTTTTTGTGTTTTGTGGGGGCGGTCGCCAGGGAAAGCGTTTGCCGTCGATAGAATTACCACATAGGCTGCCGCCCAACGGGAAGATGCTAGCCCACCCTATTCGGCTAGGCGGCCGGGGGACTGGCGGATGCCCTTAATGCCCCGTGCCCGACAGGAGCGGAAGTTCGCTGCAGTGCTCTTTGCCGACCTAGTGGGCTCCACCAGTCTGGCCGAGCAGGCGGATCCGGAGGTGGTGCAGTCGGTAGTGGGCCGGGCGTTTGACGGGCTGGCCCAAGTGATCGAGCGATATGGCGGGCACCTCGAGAAGTTCATGGGCGATGCCGTGCTAGCCGTGTTCGGGGCACCCCTTGTCCACGAGGACGACCCGGAGCGGGCCGTGCGGGCGGCCTTGGAGATACAGGCAGTGCTCTCCGAGCTCAACCGGGACTTCGCCGCTGAGGGGAAACCGCAACTGATCATGCGCATCGGAATCGAGGCCGGCGAGGTGCTGGTGGATCTCGACCGGGTGGCCGGCCCCCGAGACCGGATGGTCACCGGTGATGCGGTGAACACGGCCGCACGGCTGCAGGCCGCGGCGGAGCCCGGGCGCGTCATTGTCGGTCCGGCCGTCTACATGTCCACGAGAGTGGTCGTTGACTTCCGGGAACTCCCCCCGCTCACGCTGAAGGGAAAGGCTGAGCCGGTGCCCGCGTGGGAGGCCCTTCGGGTGAAATCCCGCAGGCCCGAGCGAGCGCCTCTCGGGCTTGAAGCCAAACTGATCGGCCGCGACGAGGAGCTCGCTCTTCTCAAGCAGACATTCCACCGCATGCAGTCCGAAGGGCGGCCCGCCCTCATCACCGTCCTCGGCCCGGCCGGTGCGGGCAAGTCAAGGCTGGCCTTGGAGCTGTTTCGATACCTGGAGGGGCTTGCCCAGCCGGTCATCTGGCGCAAGGGCCGCTGCCTGGCCTACGGCAACGTCTCGTATTCGGCCCTCGCCGAGGCGGTGAAAGTCGAGTGCCAGATCCTCGAAGACGACCCGCCGGAGACTGTCGGACTGAAGGTTTCCCGTGCCGTAGAGGAGCTGTTCGGGGACCCGGCGCTCGCTCCCCACATCGAGGTCCTGGTCGGTTCCGGTCGCGAGCACCATTTCAGCCGGGAGGACCTCTTCGACGCCTGGCGGAGGTTCCTTGAACGCATGGCCGCCCGCAAGGCCCTGGTCCTTACCATGGAGGACATCCACTGGGCTGACGACGGCCTCCTGGACTTCATCGATCATCTGGCCGACTGGGCCCAGGGCCCGATCCTGATCCTCGCCCTAGCCCGGGCGGAACTCCTGGAGCGGCGGCCGGGATGGGGCGGAGGCAAGCGCAACTACTCCGCCATCTACCTCGAGCCGCTCACCCGCAAAGAGACCGAGGCCATGGTGGAAGACCTCCTCTCGACGCGCCTGCCGGATGAGCTCACCCAGGTCGTCGTGGATCGGAGCGACGGCAATCCGCTGTTCGTGGAAGAGATCATCCGGATGTTTGTCGACCGCGGGGTGATCCGGGCGGAGGCCGCGCGCTGGGACGTCGTGCGGCCGGTCGAGCAGGTCGAAGTCCCCAGATCGATCCAGGCCCTGATCGCGGCCCGCCTGGATTCCCTCCCGAGTGAAGAGAAGGCGATCGTCCAGGACGCGGCGGTGGTGGGGCGGGCCTTCTGGCTCGGCGCAGTGCAGCGCCTCTCCGGTCGCAGTCAGCGGGAGGCACAAGAGGCCTTGAATCGACTGCGCCTAAAGGGCCTCGTGGTCACGCGGGAGCCACCAACCTTTTCCGGCGAACTCGAGTTCGCGTTCCGCCACGTCCTCATCCGCGACGTCGCCTATGAGTCACTCCCGAAGTCCCTTCGGGCGGACAGACACGTGGAGGTCGCCGGGTGGGCGGAGGAGCAGGCGGGAGAGCGGCGTGAGGAGATTGCGGAATTGCTCGCCACCCATTACCTTCAGGCGCTTCGGTTCCTGGACGAACTGGGTGAGATCAATGATCGGCGTGACAACGTCGAGCGGAAAGGGTTCCGATGGGCGAAAGCGGCCGCCGATCGGGCCCTACGTTTGTGGCAGCAACGGGAAGCGGTGCGGTGGTTTCGCACGGCCCTCGAACTGGCCGGCCGCATTGGGCTGCCGAAGCAGGAGCAGGCAAGTCTATGGGAGTGGTACGCGCGGGCCGGCGAAGAAGCCGAGCCGTACCAGGAGGTGGCGCAGGCGCTGGAGCACGCCCTGGCCCTGTTCGACGAGGTAGGCAACGAGCGCGACGCTAGCCGGGTGCAGGCCCGGCTCGCCTGGGTCGCATTCCTGTCCGGGCGGGAGGAGGAGGTGCTGCCGAGGGCGGAACGCGCGATTGCCCGGCTCGAAGCGTTGGGGGAAAGCCGCGACCTCGCCATCGCGCTCCACGTCCGGGGGTGGTACATGTTCCGGCGTGTGCGCTACGACGAGGCCGAGCGGGACCTCCGCCGGGCCATCGAGATGGCGGACCGCGTCGGGGACCAAGTCACCCGGGGGCACGCGATGGTCTCCCTCGCGTTCGTCTTCCAGCAGACGGGGCGAGGGAAGGAGTGCATCGCCTTGTTCGAGGATGCGCTCGAACTCGCCCGTCGGGCGGGCGACCTTTCGTTGCTCCTCCGTGCTCAACTCCACATCTGTGGCGCCCTCGAGGAGATCCTTGGCGAGTACCGCCGGGCGGAGGCGCTCGTCCGGGAGGGCCTGGAGCTGGCCCGCCGGACCGGCAACGTCGGGAACATCGGGTGGATGGAAGTGATGCTCTCCGACCAGCTCTTCGAGATGGGGAAGCTCGAGGAGTCCGAACGGGCAGCACGGAACGGGCTGGAGGCATCGCGCGCGGTCGGCGAGCCGCTGGTCGTCGGCTACGCGCTGGAGCGCATCGCCCTCATCCATGCGCTGCGCGGGCAGTTGGAGGAGGCTGAGCAAAGCCTCGAGGAGCTCCGGCCGATCGTCCAGGAGAACCCGGAGCCCTGGATCCAGGGGTGGCCGCCGCTCGTCGCGGGCCTCGTGGCTCAGGGCAGGGGTCGGGAGGAAGAGGCGGCGCGCATCCTGGCGGAGGGGGCCCGCCCTTTGCTCGGCCGGCTCTTCGTGTATGGAGGCAAGAGCCTCCTCCTTGAGTGCGTGCGCTCTCTGGTCCGGGTGGGTCGCGCCGCGGAAGCCCTTCCGTTTCGGGACCGCCTGCAAAGACTGGCGGCCTCGAGCACCCCCGCCCGCGCCTTCCTCGCCTGGGCCGACGGGCTCCTCGAGCCGGAGCCCGACAAAGCACGGGCACTCCTCGCCGACGCAGCCCGCCAGCTGGAGGCCCTGGAGCATCGTGTCGAAGTCGGACGGTGCCTGATCGACGTGGCGCAGGCTGAGCACCGGCTGAGGATCGACCCGACGCCGACCCTTGCCCGCGCCCGTGAGATCCTAGTATCTTCCGGCGCCACACTCTTCTTGCGCGAGGTGAACGCTGCACCGGAGAGTACGTAGAGGGGGCCTGGTATGGCAAGGCCGGCATCGCTGGACCAGGATCGTCTCAAGGCGCTCGCCGAGGGGTTTTCGGGGGTGCTGCTCCGTCCCGGAGAGGACGGTTACGAGGAAGCACGGAGGGTGCACAACGGGCTGATCGACAAGCGGCCGGCCCTGATCGCCCGCTGCCGCGGGACGGCCGACATCATTGACGCCCTGGAGTTCGCCCGAAAAAGCGAGCTCGAGATCTCCGTGCGCGGCGGCGGGCACAACGTAGCTGGGCGCGCCGTCACCGACGGCGGGGTGATGATCGACCTGTCCCTGATGAAGGGGATCCACGTGAATCCGCAGGTGCGGACCGTTCGCGCCCAGGGCGGGGTGACCTGGCGCGAGTTCAATCGCGAGTGTGCGGTCCACGGGCTGGCTACCACAGGGGGGGTCATCTCGACGACCGGAATCGCGGGGCTGACGCTCGGTGGAGGACTTGGCTGGCTGATGGGCACACACGGTCTATCCGTAGACAACCTGCTCTCGGTCGAACTGGTGACGGCCGCGGGAGAGGTCCTGGCCGCGAGCAACAACGAGCAGCCTGACCTGTTTTGGGCCCTGCGCGGGGGCGGGGGGAACTTCGGGGTCGCGGCCTCCTTCGAGTTTCGGCTCTACCCGCTGGAACAAGTCTTTGGCGGTCTCGTTGCGCATCCATTCGCGGCAGCAAAAGAGGTCCTGCGCTTCTACCGTGAGTTCACCGCCTCCGTCCCCGACGAGCTCACAGTAAATCTCTCTTTGGTCCATGCCCCGGATGGTTCGGGAGTGCGTCTCGCCGCGTTCGCCATCTGTCACGCGGGTGGCCCGCAGCAGGCGCAGGTCGATCTCCGACCACTTCTGGAGTTCGGTTCACCGGTGATGGTGCAGGTCGGGCCCATGTCGTATCCCGCGATCAATATGATGCTCGACGCCGGCTTCCCCCGGGGGGCGCTCAACTACTGGAAGTCCAGCTTCATTCGGGCCTTAGACGACGAGACGATCGCTACGATGGTTGATCGCTTCGCCATCTGCCCCTCGCCGATGAGCAGCATCGTGCTCGAGCACCTCCACGGCGCGGTGACCCGCGTTGGTGTGTCGGACACTGCGGTGCCCCACCGCGAGCCGGGGAACAACTTTTTCGCGGCCTCAGTGTGGATGGATCCCGCCGCGACGGACGAGAACATCGCCTGGGCCCGCGCGACTTACTCCGCTATGGAGCCGTACTTCGTGCAGCGACGGTACGTGAACTACCTGGGCGATGATGAGAACGAGGACGCGGTCCGGGCCGCTTATGGTTCGAATTACCGCCGGCTGGCCGAGGTGAAGCGGAAGTACGATCCTCAAAACCTGTTTCGTCTAAACCAGAACATCAGCCCCTCGCTAAGCGGATAGCTGTCACGCGGGGGTGCAAATGTCTTGCAAATACGCCCATCGGATTTCGGCGGAATTGGTCGACACTCCCTGGTACGATAAGTAGATGAAAGGCGCACAGGATGGCACTTTCCGCCCTTAGAAGGAACTAGCAGCAGCGCCTTAGGCCGAACTCAAAACCCGGAAGTCAGCGGTTGAAGCCTTCTCCCTCATCAGGCCTGAAGGCACCGACTGGTAGCGGGTCCTGGAGGCGCCCCGGTGCAAGGGTTCACTGCTCCAAGTGCTAGCGTGAAACACGCAGGTCGGCACCCCCACAGGGACCCGTCCGCCTATTGTGTGTTTGCAAATGTCTTGCTAATGCGCTCAGCGGAACCAGGAGGAATTCCCCGACAGTGGACATAACGGGCAAAGGCCGAGAACCCAGACAGGACGGCACTCTCCGACACTGGAACGAACCCAAAGCACCTGTGTAGACTGAATTTGCACGCAGGGGGTCAGGGGTTCAGATCCCCTCGTCTCCACCAGCCAGAAACCCTATCATAGGGCCTGCCTTGACGGCTCACCAAGGTGCTCGGCCACCGGAAAGGCGGCGCCGGCCACGGAGGTTACGCTACAATTCCTGGCGAACCCGCGCGTTGACGCGGGCTTTCCGCACTCTGGCTGGCCGGCCGAAGAACGCCGGCCCGGCCTCCGCCCGCAGCGCCATCGCGCTCGAAGTGAACCAGACAGCGGCCGCGACGAAGCGCGCGGCGAACAGGAAGACATGGTTGATGAATCCGGACAGGACCATCACGGTCCCTGCCACGACGTTCAGATAGCCGATGCTCCTATACTGACGGTTCCTCACCATCAGCGGGACACCCATCTACGCCGCGCAGGCCGGCCGGGTGGCTTTCTCCGGGCGGTACTACGGCTACGGTCGGACAGTGAAGGTCGACCACGGAAATGGCACGACAACCGTCTACGGTCATGCCTCTGCCTTGTTCGTGCGTTGCGGCGCGCTCGTGCGAGCCGGGCAAATGATCGCGCGGGTCGGATGCACCGGCCACTGCTCGGGGCCGCACCTCCACTTCGAAGTCCGCATGAAAGGCCGGCCGGTCGACCCTCTCGCCGTTCTCTCAGGGAGACCGCTGCAGCATGCCGCCCCGACGAAAGCCGCAGGCGCAACAGCCCGCGTCCAAAGGAAACCTCAGCAGGTAGCCAGGAGTGTCGGGCAGGCAGTTGAAGACCCTGAGGTGATCACGCGCGAGCGTGTCACTGTCAGCGAACACACCGTCACGAGGATCACCGAACTCCTCCATCAGGACCTCGTAGTGCAGCGCGAAGAAGAAATCATCACGGCGCTCGACTGCGGGCTAGAGTGGATCCGCCGGAAGTATCTTCTGGTTAACGGGGCTCTGGTCGTCGTGGAGGAGGAGCGTGACGTCCAGTTCTGCGATGAGGAGGAGGACGACGAGGGAGAAGAGTAGGACCGGTCTCCGTCCCCCTTCATCCTTCATATGCTAACGGATCACGATCACCAGCGCCTGCATGGCCGCCCCCTTGCCCAGGCCGTAGACGACCACTGACCCGCCCGGTCGAATCGCGCCCAGCGTTGCCGGCGAGCGGTCACGGATGATGAAGGTGCGAGAGGTGACGTTGATCCAGGTGCCCCCGATCACGAGGGCTTCTCCCTGCACCCAGATGGTGCCGACGAAACCGTTCAGCGTCACACCGTCTGTCGCGTCGAACTCCACCTTGACCTCGTCCGCAGAGAACCGGCCGCCGGACCACTTTCCGCGAGCGACGACGATGTCGTGGCGCCCAAGGCTACGGAGGGAGATTCGCCGGTCTCCCTCGAGAATTCGCGTTCTCGGGTGGATGACTACGGTGATGGTTCCGTTCTGCGCGATCACCACGAGAAGGCTGTCGCTAACGACGATGATGACGCCGCGGATGAAAATCCCGGCGGGCAGCCGGACCTTTGGCCGCTCCCGCTCCACCTCGATCTTCAACGCAAGGATCCGGCCGTCGGCCAGGACGAGGCCTTTGATCTCGACCTCGTCGCCGACCTGGAGCTCATGAATGGCGGCGTGGGCGAAGTGTTCGTCATCGTCATCGTCTTCGAACTCGATCTCCGTGACGAGATCCACTAGCACGACCCACGTGCGGCCCTTCTCATCCCGGACGACGACGAACCCCCCGCCTGGGGCGGTGGAGATGACGACGCCCTCAATCTCAATCTTGCCCTTGAAGGATTTGTGATTGGCCCAGGCGCTGGTGGGGGCCGTGACCGCGAAGACGGCGATGAGCAAGACCGCAGCCCACTTCATGGAAGTCCTCCGTGTGTGCGTGATCACCGTAGAATGCCTCGGCTATCTGCGCAGTGCTGGTCTCCGGCAAAGAGCCGGACGTCAAGGGTTACGCAACTTCCCCTTTTCGAGTTCCCCGTTTCCCAGTCCTACAGACCGAAACCCTCCCCCAAGATTCGGCAAATCTTCACGGGGCTCCTGACATACTGGGGCGAAGAAGAAGCCCTCCAGGAGCGAACCTATAGCTGTTTGAGCGCGTTTGCTACGTCTGCGTCCGGACAGCGCGCTTCAATCTTGTGACGAGCAGAGGGATCTTGTTCCCAGACCGAAACGAAGAGAAAGAAGACGACGAGGGGGACGACGACTAGACCTCGGCGTGTACGACGCACGAGGTCGGGGAATGCGTGGTGTCGAAACAGCCTAGGGGCACGTGGCGTTGAGGTGGCATTGAAGGGCAGGAACCTCTTGGAGGTGGAGTGATGATTCTTCGGCTGAAGACCACTCTCGGTACGTTGGTACGCCCCTTTCTCCACAACGAAAAGGGTCAGGATGCCTTAGTTTGGCTGTTTGTTATCCTGGTCCTTTGGCTGATACTCGTGGGAAGGCGCATTGTGGTGCAGTAGGACGTTTTTGCGGGACTGCCATCGCCCTGGGCCTGCGGTCTAAGAAACGCAACAGCGTGGAGGAGGTGAGACGATATGTACGCAGGGATCGATATTGCCGTGCGCAGAATCCTTCGGCGCTACTTCGCTGACGCCGGTCAGACTGAGATTGTGATTGCTGTCATCCTGTTCATCCTCATCCTCATGCTGGCGGGACGGCGTGTCGTAGTGCAATAGACCGACCTCTCCCAGACCTTCGCCGCTCTGCGCGACTACTGTCTGCGCGGTGCGGAGAGGTATTTGTCTACGCGGCTGAGGCGGCCGGCCGCGCAAACGAGGCGCAGGCGAATGGCCGTGATGCCAGAACCGATCGGCCAAGGTCAGAAGGAGTAAGGAGCGGTGGGATGACGCCTATCTCGGGGCTTCAGTCCCTGTCGTTGCGTCTATCGAGGGGAATGGAGCGCGGCGTGGCGAGGGGTGTGGAGGAAGTGGGGTCGTCGACTGGCGGAGTGGGAAGGTGACTCGCGGGCAGCGTGTCCTGCTCTGGGCTGCCGCGGCTTTCGGGATCATCGCGGGGCTAGATCTCTTCTTCAAACTTCCTGGGTCGCGTCCGCTGATCGGCGGGTGGAACCCTCTGACTCACTATGCACCAGGAATCATCTTACTCGTCCTTGGCGTCATTTCCGCCTATCTGGCGATGAGCAAGGAGCGAAGTGAGGGCTAAACCAATTTGCCGATTTTGCATGGAATGCAACGAGCAAGAATCCGCAGGCCGCTCAAAGAGAGCCATCCTGGTGAGTGCATGGGAGTCTGAAAGCAGGCGGTCACCCCTAAGAATCTGCGTCCTTCCTGCAGACCACCCCGCCAGCAGAGGACCTGCGTTGCACGCAGGGGGTCGCGGGTTCGAATCGGGTCGTCTCCACCAGCATCCCAGTCCACAACGTGGAGTGGCGTTCTGTTTTTACATGGGGATTCGCCCAGGACTGGGGAGAACCCATCGTGGTACAGTTACGGCGAGAACGCCAACGGAATGTCCGTTCCCGTGACTCCGGAAACTAAGTACGCTAAGAGCGGAGATATGCACGTTGCCTACCAAGTGGTGGGCAACGGCCCCCTGGATCTGGTGTTTCTCCCAGGATGGATCACGCATGTGGAACTGGCATGGGAAGACCCGGTGGAGGCGAGATTTCTCAGACGCCTCTCTGCGTTCACCAGGCTGATCGTGTTTGACAAGCGTGGCATCGGCTTGTCGGATCGTGTGCCCATCGAGCAACTCCCGATCCTCGAAGAGCGAATGGACGACGTGCGCGCGGTGCTGGATGCCGTCGGTTCCGAGCGGGCTGCGCTCTTTGGTGTGTCGGAAGGCGGGCCGATCAGCGCGTTGTTCGCAGCAACATATCCTGAACGAACAACCGCATTGATTCTCTATGGTGCCTTTGCTCGTGCCGGTGCCCATCTCATGACTCCTGAGGACCTCGAGGCGCGGTTCGTGGCGATTGAGCGGGATTGGCCGTACTCCATCGATCCCGCGGTTCCATCCCCCAGCCGAGCTGTCGATGAGGACTACAAGCAATGGTGGTACCGGTTCATGAAGTATTCAGCTAGCCCCGGCGCCGCCGTGGCGCTGCTTCGCATGAATAGTCAGATTGACATCCGGCACGTCCTACCGTCAATTCGCGTCCCCACCCTCGTGATGTACCGTCGGGATGCTCGGTTCGGACATGGCGCAGCGGCCTGGAGGCAGGAGGGTCCGGATGTTTTCACCCCTGCGGAGCAGGGCCGATTGATTGCTGAGCGCATTCCTGGGGCGAAGCTGGTCGAGCTTGCGGGCATCGACCATCTCCCGTGGGTGGGAGATGCCGATGAAGTGATCGATGAAGTCGAGGAATTCCTCACCGGCGTGCGCCGCGGCCCAGAACCAGATAGAGTGCTGGCGACCGTTCTCTTCACAGATATCGTGGCGTCAACAGAAATCGCTGCGCGGGTGGGAGACCGTCGTTGGGGAGAACTCCTGGAACGGCACTATGCAATGGTCCGCCGCCAATTGGCTCGCTTCCGCGGCCAGATGGTCGATACGGCGGGCGACGGCCTTCTTGCTGCCTTCGACGGTCCAGCCAGAGCTATCCGCTGCGCGTGGGCGATCGCCGAGGCGGTCACCGCCCTCGGCATGCAGATTCGTGCGGGGTTGCACACGGGCGAGTGCGAGCTGCTGTCCGGTCAGTTGAGAGGAATCGCCGTCCATATTGCCTCAAGAGTTGCGGCATTAGCGAATCCCGGCGAGGTGCTCGTCTCTAGCACCGTGAAGGACCTCGTCGTTGGTGCAGGTTTCGACTTCACTGACCGTGGCGCGCACTCTCTCAAGGGCGTCCCAGGGGAGTGGCGGTTATACGCAGTCCCCGGAGGCACACGAAGCGACCGCTTCACCGATATGGTTTAAGCGTCAAAGCCCGCGACCGCTCAGGATCAATCTCGCAGCGATCGTCGCGACGACGGCCGTAACGATGGCCGCCTCCCATCAGCAGCCCGCCTGACGGACGTGCGGGAAAGCCTCACGAATTCATTCTTGTTCTGCTCAGCACGCACGAACCACTGGCTCCCGACGAAAGTGTGCTCCAGGACGGCGTCCCTGTCGGCCTTCGGCAGACCCAGCGCGTCCACGAGGTCGAACATCTGCATCTGCAGCCTAGCGACGATTGGGTTGCCCGTCCCGACATCGGCGAGGCAGGTTCCCCCTCGGGCACGCTCCCCCTATCCTTCCCTCTCCCCTCCCCGAAGTCTGGCAGGTGGCGGAAATGCCTGAAAACGCACTTTTATCCGTCCAACGCCCAAATTCAATCCAAATTGCCCCGAATTGGTCTGTCAAACGCTCAGAAACGATCTCAGAATGGTCCTTAGAAGGGAAGAGATGAACGGGATGGCCTCGCGCACTCCGGAGTGGGATGTAGCTAGCCTGCTAATATCTTGCAAATGCGCCCATCAAAACCAGGGGGAATTCAGCGACACGGAGGAACAGCCCGGAAGCCAAGATCCTGACAGGACGGCACTGAGCGGCACTAGGAGGACGATGAACACCTACGGGCATCTCTTCCCCGGTCTGTTGGAGGAGGCAGCCGACCGTCTGGAAGCGTCTTTGTTCGCGGACGGTAGACAGGCGGTAGACGCGGTCCTGCCAGGGGTGGGGCTAGAAGGGCTGAAACCCGTGTCAATCCTGGCGGGCCCGGAGGGAATCGAACCCCCGACCAGAGGCTTAGGAGTCCCCTGCTCTATCCACTGAGCTACGGGCCCGCGCTAAAATCCGCGTCCTGACTGCCTTTCAGCTCCTTCGTCACTCTCGCAATGTCCAGGGGACTCGACGAGAAAATCCACGGTCACAAGGGGACTCCGGCCACTGTAGCCTGTGCCCATGATCCCGATCCGGCAAGCCTCCCTGGAGTTCGAAGAGTTTCTCATGGCCAACGAGTACGACCTCGGTAACTCCGCTGCTACCGTAGCCTTCTACCGCAAGAAAATCAAGCCGCTCCTCGCCTGGGCCGAGCGGGAGGGGAAGGGGGAACTCAACGCTCAGACCCTTCGAGAATTCTTCCACCACCTGAAGACCAAGGGCCTGACGGATAACGGGCGACACGCCTCCTATCGGGCCATTCGGACGTGGCTGAACTTCCCCGTGCGTCGAAAGATCATCCGGGATTACGAGGGCAGAGTCCCGAGGGAAAGGGGTAGATACCCCCCTGGTACCCTTTGTCCTCGCCCGGCTAGGGAGGTGGAGTGCTGGCGGCTCGACGTCCTGCGGATCTGGCGAGACCAGCTGTACTGAGGAGTGGCGTTATCTCACAATTTCGTCTGCTCGTGTTGCATACTGTTGGTCTGTCTTGGCGGCCATGATGAAATCGTTGCGATGCAGACCCTTGATCTTGTGTGTCCACCAGGTGACCGTCACTTTGCCCCATTCAGTCAGCAACGCGGGATGATGTCCTTCTGCCTCTGCAGCTTCACCGACGTGATTGGCAAACGCCAATGCTTGGGCAAAATCCCGGAATTTGAAGACGCGCTCGAGTCGTTTGATACCATCGCGTTCCACAATTTGCCATGCTGGTACTTGTGGATGATATTCGCTTATCTCCGCGTCCGTAACCGTCGGCTCACCTCCGCGGCAGGCAACACATTTCATCTGGGTCAGTGCGTCCATCTCGGACCTCCCTCGAAAAGCCGTGTCTTAGTGGAATTGGCCGAGATCGCATTTCCAAATGCTCGACCTGTCAGGAGATGAAGGAAGGGCCTTTGAAGGGAAACGGAGCATGAGCGAGCCCTGGCAGGCGCGGGGCGGGATTAGTTTGGGTGTGTGACTAGGTAAGTGCAGAGCGGCGCGCCCGCGAGCCGGTACTGGGTGCGCTGAATCTCCTCCCCCAAGAGCGTGCTGATCAGCCGCTGTTCCATGGCACACACCTGCGGATACCGCTCGGCGATCTTGAGCACCGGGCAGTTTTCGTCACACAGGCAAAACCCCTGCTCAGCCCGCGTCTGGGTGGTCTCGAAGCCCAACTCGGTCAGAACCTCTGCGACTGCTTGGACGCGGCCCTCCATGCTTTTGCCTTCGACGCGAGGGCGATAACGCGCGGCAAGGCGCTCTCCCACCTCCTGGAAGATCAGTTCTACCCTCTCGCGTCCTTCGAGCGTGGCGATCGTCTCGAGGAGCTCCTGGACTAGCCAGCGGTACCCCTGGGGGAAGAGGTCCTGGCCCTGCTGCGTGAGGGAACACACTAGGCGCGGCCGCCCCTGCCCATGCCGCTCCTCCTCGGTGTAGATGAAACCTTCCCGCTCCAGTTTCGGGAGATGGTGGTGAATCGTCGCCGGACGAACGCCGAGGCTCCGAGCAAGGTCCTCAACCCCGACCCGCCTCTTGCGGTGGACCTCTTGCAAGATGTGCCAGCGTGTGCCGCGTTCCATTTGGGATCAGCTTCCTAGTGGTTACTCCCCAGAGTTGATCGCTGGTAAAAGCGAATAATATGATTTCTCCAAGCCTTTATTAAACCACAAATCGTAGCACCCTCTCCAGCCCGCCGACCCCGGATGGGTTTTCACCGTTTTCAGCTATGTTTTGACCTCTCTGACCGGCGGTGTAGCCCGAGTCTGGCCGCGTACCTCCCGATGTTATATCGATATTTATCATATCAACTTGACAAATGGTGTCAATAGATCGTACCGTGGAACTGGGCGATGTGTGTAAGGAAGACCAAATGTCTTGGGCGACTATCCCAGGATCCTTCCGGCAGGATTACGCGACCCGGGGCGGGCCGCAGGCCCGAGCCGAGCACGGGCCCGGCGGGTTCGCCCATCCCGGGAGACGGGAGCATTCGGGTGAGGCGGCACACTAAGCGGATTCATCTAAGCCGGGCCGTTCTGAGCGAGCGGAGCACCCGGCTTAGCGAGGAGGCCGGGCATGCCCGCGCAGAAGCCGAAGGCGACGGAAAGCAGGCGGACCTGAAGATCTCTCTTGCTAACCCTGTCCGGATGTACCTGGCAGAGATCGGCACGGTACCGCTCCTCACGCAGCAGCAAGAGGTCGACCTAGCCCGGCGCATAGAGAAGGGGGATGAAGAGGCCAAGCGGCACTTCATCGAGGCCAACCTGCGGCTCGTGGTGTCCATTGCCAGGAAGTATCCGGGGCGCGGGATGGACCTACTGGACCTGATCCAGGAAGGGAACCTGGGCCTCATCCGCGCGGTGGAGAAGTTCGACTGGCGCAAAGGGTTCAAATTCAGTTCTTATGCAACCTGGTGGATTAGACAGGCCATCGCCCGGGGGCTCTCGAATCAGGCCCGCACCATCCGCATTCCAGTTCACATCTTCGAGATCCTCAATAAGCTCCGGCACACCTTTTGGCAGCTCCAACAGGAGCTCGGGCGGCAGCCCATGCCAGAGGAAATCGGTCAGGCGATGGGCCTATCGGCGGAGTGGGTTCGCGCGATCATGGAGTTTGACCTGGAGCCGATCTCTCTGGAGACGCCGATCGGCGAGGAAGAGGACGCTCGCCTGGGCGACTTGATCTGGGATCATGACGCCCCGGGGCCGGCGGAGATGAGCTCTCTGATGCTCAAGGAGCAGATCGAGGGCCTCCTGGAGACGTTGACCCCCCGCGAGTGCAAGATCCTGAGACTGCGCTTCGGGCTGGATGACGGTCGGCCTCGCACGCTTGGGGAAATCGGGGAGGAGTTTGGGCTGACCCGCGAGCGCATCCGGCAGATCGAGGCCGGGGCTTTGCAGGAACTGCGCGACCCCAGCCGCATGAGGCGGCGGAGGAAGTTGGCCTGAGTTCTGCACTGGGGGCGAAGACGATGGGACTGCCTGAGAAGATTCGGGATGATTTCCCGATCCTGAGACAAAGGGTGCACGGCAAGCCCCTTGTTTACCTCGACAGCGCCGCGACCTCCCAAAAGCCGCGCCTGGTCCTCGATGCCCTGATCCAGTACTACCAGGAGTACAACGCCAACGTGCATCGCGGCATCTACAAGATCGCCGAGGAGGCCACAGCCAGATACGAACGGGCCCGAGCCAAAGTCGCCGGGTTCATCCACGCCGGGCGCCCCGAGGAAGTCGTCTTCACGCGCGGGACCACGGAGGCGATCAACCTCGTCGCCTATGCCTGGGGCCGGGCAAATGTTTACGAAGGTGACGAGATCATCCTGACGGAGATGGAGCACCACAGTAACCTCGTCCCATGGCAGCTATTGGCCAAGGAGAAGGGCGTCAGGCTTCGGTACATCCCGTTCGACGATCAGGGCGTGTTGGGGCTGGATGAGCTTGACAGGCTGCTCACAGAGCGCACCCGGCTGGTGGCGGTGACCCACCAGTCCAATGTGCTGGGCACCATCAACCCGATCAACGACGTCGTCCGCAGGGCCCATGAGGCCGGCGCGCTGGTCTTAGTCGATGGAGCACAGAGTACCCCGCACATGCCTATAGATGTGCAAGCTCTTGACTGTGATTTCTTCGCCTGCTCCGGCCACAAGATGTGCGGGCCAACGGGGGCGGGCGCGCTCTGGGCACGCTATGACCTCCTCGACAAGATGCCGCCGTTTCACGGGGGCGGCGAGATGATCACGCAAGTACACTTGGATGAATCCGCGTACAAAGACCCCCCGCACAAGTTCGAGGCCGGCACACCGAACATCGCCGACTGCATCGTCTGGGGTGTCGCGGTCGATTACCTGCAGGGCATCGGTGTAGGGGCGATCCGCGAGCACGAGAAGGCGCTGGCGCGATACGCGCTCGAGAGGCTGTCGGAGCTCCCGGGGATCACGCTCTACGGGCCGGCCGGCGTGGAGCAGCGCGGAGGGGCTATCGCCTTTCGCCTCGATGGCGTGCACCCACATGACGTGGCCCAGGTACTCGACCTAGAGGGGATCGCCATCCGGGCGGGCCACCATTGTACACAACCACTGCATCGTAGGCTGGGCGTGGATGCCACCGCACGCGCCAGCCTCTACCTCTACAACACCCGAGAGGATATCGATGCCCTTGTGCAAGGCTTAGGTGCAGTCAAGAGGTTCTTCGGACCACGGGAAATCGCGGTCTCGATGCCAGCGAAGCGAGGCGGGAAGCGAACAGCGACCGCTCGTCAGCTCGCCCATTGAGTCCGGAGACAGATGCGCCATTAAGGAGGAAACAGGATGATCACCGTGACTGAGCAGGCCGCAGCCAAGATCCGTGATCTCTTCGCCGAGCAGGGAGACGCTGAGCTCTGCCTGCGGCTCTCCGTGGACAAGGGCGGATGCGAGGGCTATTCCTACGGCATGGCCCTGGACCGCGCCCCCGCGGAGGACGACCAGGTCGTCGAGGCCCACGGCGTCCGGGTGCTGCTGGATCCCCTGGCCGCGCGGGTGCTGGCCGGTGTCCAGGTCGGCTACGTCAACTCTGTCATGGGCCAGGGGTTCACCGTCAGCAATCCCAACGCCGTATCGACCTGCGGCTGCGGCCACTCGTTCAAGACGGCCGACGACGCCGGGGCTCCGGACCCCTGCGGCGACGATGGACGAGGATGCTCCTGATGCCGGCGTACTCGTGCGAGGGCGTGGAGAGATGATTGGCAGTCAGACGATCGAGCAAGAGGCGCTTTGGGTGCGGGCCGAGGCAGTCCTGGAGCAAATCCGCCCGGCCATTCAGGGCGACGGCGGCGACGTCGAGCTCGTGGACATCGTGGATGGCGTGGCGCAGATTCGGCTGGCCGGCGCCTGCGTGGGCTGCATGCACTCCATGATGACCTTGCAGGCGGGGATCGAGCGCATGCTACGCGAGGCGGTGCCCGAGATTCATAGTGTGGAGGCGATGCCGTACTAAAACGGTGAGAGCAGCGGGGTGCCTGGTGGGGTAGCCCATGTTCCGGCGTCAACATCGTGTCGAGGTCAAGAGAGGAAAAAGCATGTCCCAGACGGGCATCAGCGAGCAAGACGTCTTGCAGGCCCTCAGCCGGATCCAGGATCCCGACCTCCATCGGGACATCGTCTCTCTGGGGTTCGTGCGGAACATCAAGATCCAGGATGCAGCGGTGAGTCTGGAGATCAACCTCACGACGCCGGCCTGTCCGGTCAAGGACCAGATGCAAGATCAGGCCCGACAGCTGGTACTCGCTCTGCCGGGCGTGAGGGAGGCCCAGGTGACCATGACAGCAGAGGTCCGACGACATCCGGGCCTGGACAAGTCAGCGATGGCCAATGTGCGCAACGTCATCGCGGTGGGCAGCGGCAAGGGCGGGGTGGGCAAGTCCACGGTGGCCGTCAACATCGCCTGTGCGCTGGCCCAGGCGGGGGCGCGGGTCGGCCTCCTCGATGCCGACATTTACGGCCCAAGCATCCCCATCATGATCGGCACCGACGAGGCCATGACCGTTAGAGACGAGCGGATCATCCCTCATGAGCGCCACGGCGTGCGGTTCATGTCCATGGGGTTCTTTGCCCGTGGCGACAAGCCCCTCATCTGGCGTGGACCTATGGCCACCAAGGCCCTGCAGGAGGGGTTGTTCCTGGTGAACTGGGGCGATCTGGACTACCTGGTGGTAGACCTCCCTCCGGGGACGGGCGACGTTCACATCACGCTCGTCCAGAGCGTGGCGGTGACGGGGGCGGTGATCGTGACGACGCCCCAGGACGTGGGGCTGATGATCTCGATGAAGACGCTGCGCCTGTTCGAGCAGACCAACGTCCATGTCCTGGGCATCGTGGAGAACATGAGCTACTACGTGTGCCCGCATTGTGGGGTTCGGGAGGAGATCTTCGGGCACGGTGGGGCCCGCAGGCGCAGCGAGGAGCTGCGCATTCCCTTCCTGGGGGAGATTCCGCTCGATCGGCAGATCCGCCACTATGCCGACACCGGGACGCCGATCGTCGTGGCGCAGCCGCAGGGGGCCCCGGCCCAGGCGTACCGGTCCATGGTGGAGCAGCTAGCCGCCGAGGTCAGTATCCGCAACTACACCTACACGTCGGCAGCCTCCCTGGAGATCACGGAGGTCCCGAGCTAGAGGGGCAGGTAGATCATGGGCGTCGAGGCTCCTGCAGAACCCCGCAAGATAGAGAAAGTGGCTGGTGCAGCCCTGCGCATTACCTGGGCGGACGGCCATGTGAGCACCTTCCCGTGGCCCTACCTGCGACGGGAATGCCCGTGCGCGAACTGTGTGGATGAGTGGACGGGCAAGCGTCGCATGAATCCAGCGGAGATCTCGGAGGAAGTCCGCGCCGAGGCGATCGACCTAGTAGGCAACTATGCCGTGCGCTTCGTCTGGAGCGACGGTCACCGGACGGGTATCTACCCCTTCGAACGTCTGCGCCGGCTGTGCCTTTGTCCCAGCTGCGCGGGGGAAACCGTGAGGAGCTGAGGACACATGCACGGCAACGCCGTCGGTCTTCAGTCGCTCCTGTGCCACCCGCAGATCCTGGGGGAATTGAAGCGGTGGCGGCGGGTCCTCGGAATGCTCATCGCGACGCCGCCCGAAGCGGCTTCAAGAGGGAGGAAGACATGACCACTACCACGAGCACGATCGAAGCCCTCGCCAACCGCGAGTACAAGTACGGATTTGTGACGGAGATCGAGACCGACTCCTTACCTCGCGGGCTGAACGAGGGCATCATCCGCCTGATCTCAGCCAGGAAGAATGAGCCCGAGTGGATGCTGGAATGGCGGCTGAAGTCCTACAGGCATTGGGCGACGCTGGAGCAGCTGAATAAAGAGCCGAAGTGGGCCAACATTCATTACGGGCCGATCGATTACCAGGACATCGTGTACTACTCGGCGCCAAAGCCAACGGGAACCCCGGCCAGCCCCGACGAGATCGACCCGGAGCTGCTCGCCACGTTCGAAAAGCTGGGCATTCCTCTGGCGGAACGAAACCGCCTCGCCGGTGTCGCCGTCGATGCGGTCTTTGACAGCGTCTCCGTGGCGACTACGTTCCAGGAAAAGCTGGCGGAGCTGGGGATCATCTTCTGCTCTTTCACCGAGGCGGTGCACAAGCACCCCGAGCTGGTTAAGCAGTATATGGGGTCGGTGGTGCCGTACACCGATAACTTCTTCGCGACGCTGAACGCTGCGGTCTTCACTGATGGATCGTTCATCTACGTCCCCAAGGGCGTGCGCTGCCCCATGGAGCTGTCCACGTATTTCCGCATCAACGCCGAGGAGACC
>Ga0209642_10000911_pt1 | contig 19394 bp, 13 predicted proteins | sample RifCSP19_2_FD_184025 | JGI IMG/M metagenome (GOLD analysis project Ga0209642, IMG submission 184025) | Soil microbial communities from Rifle, Colorado - Rifle CSP2_sed 19_2 (SPAdes) (version 2) | ecosystem: Environmental > Terrestrial > Deep subsurface > Rock core/Sediment | place: Rifle... | reverse complement strand
CGCTCGCGGGTGGTTCCTCTCTTTCGCCGGGAACCTGACGTACCCGAAGAACGGTCACATCCGCGAAGCGGCGAGCGCGGTGCCCTTGGATCGCGTCCTCGTCGAGACCGACAGCCCCTACCTCGCGCCGCAGCGCGCACGCGGACGAGACAACGTCCCCGCGAACGTCGTCGACGTGATCGAGCAGATGGCCATCTCACGGGGGGACACCGTGGAAAACGTACGCGCTGCCACCGCGGAGAACGCTCGCGCGGCGTTCCCGCGGCTCCGGTAGCCGGGGAAAACCCCCCGAACGGGCGTTCGGTTTCAAGTTTGCAGTGAGGGTTGAGGGTTTGGTAGGTTCCGAGGCCGTGCGCGTGGGAGCTTCGGATCGGCCCAGCCGCTTCCCCCCGAGGCCCCCCTCCGGATGGGAGAGGGTGTATGGGGGTTCGTCCATCGCGGGTCCGGCGACTTCGGATCCGCAAGGCGGCCGGGAACGTGGCGCTTGCCGGCGCCATGCTCGCCGTCGGGATGGGATACCTGGCCGTCCAGAAGACCGTCACGCTGGTGGTCGAGGGACGGCCGGAAGCGGTGCGCACGATGAGCGCGAGCGTCGGGGAGCTCCTCGACACTCAGGGGATCGTCCTCGGGAGCGGGGATCTCGTGATCCCGTCGACGGCGACACCGCTCGCCGACGGGATGACGGTGGTGGTGGACCACGGGTTCGTGACCGAGTCCCCCCTCCCGTCTTCCGCGGACGTGGGGGTCTGGGTGATGGAAGGGATGCCCGAGCCGTACTCGGTACTCGCGGCTCGGAGCATCGAGAACTGGTTCTCCGCGGGAGAGCCGGTCGGGTCGTCGGACGTGGCGGCGGTCCGCGTCGTGGTGATGGGGAAGGACCACGACGTGCTGACGAACGCCGCCACCGTCCGCGAGCTCCTCTCGGCCATGGGGATCGAGCCCGATCGCGACGATCGCGTCCTTCCGTCACCCGGCACCCACCTCGAGCCTGACTCGAAGGTCCGGTACGTTCAGATCGAGCACCGCGTCCGCGAGGTCGAGGTCCCGATCCCACACACCACCTTCACGACCTACTCCGACGACCTGAACCCCGGCCACGTGAAGCTCCTCCGCGGGGGCGTCGACGGGCTGATGCTCGAGCGCTACCGCGTGAAGATCGTGAACGGCGAGGTCGTCGCCCGCGTCGTGCTCTCGCGCGCGGTGCTGAGCGAGGCCGTCGCCGCCAGGCGCGTCGTCGGCCGTCAGAACGCGACGCACGGCACGCAGGTGGGAGAGGCCTCCTGGTACTCGTTCGCTCCTGGCGACGGGCTCACCGCGGCGCACCCCTGGCTGCCGTTCGGTACGGTGGTCACCGTCAGGAACCTCGCGAACGGCAGGACCGTCCAGGTGGTGATCAACGATCGCGGACCGTTCGGTGGACGGATCATCGACCTCGGCGACGAGGCCTTCGCCCGCATCGCCCCGCTCGGCCAGGGCGTCTGCCAGGTCCGGCTTACCTGGTGAGGCCGGTCTCGGCCGGGGGGCGCTGAGGGACCTCGCCGAGCGTCACGGCATCCGACCACGGAAGGCCCTCGGGCAGCATTTCCTGGCGGATCCGAACCTCGCCCGCGCGATCGTGTCCGACGCCGGCGTCCAGCGCGGTGATCGTGTTCTGGAGGTGGGAGCCGGGCTCGGTTCCCTCACGGTCGCGCTCGCGCAGGCCGGCTGCCAGGTGCTGGCCGTCGAGTCCGACCGCGGGCTCGCGCCGGCCCTCGAAGAGGTCCTGGCCCCGTACCCGACCGTGCGTCTCGAGATCGTCGACGCGATGCGGGCCGACTGGCACGTCTTGCTGGAGGGCGAGCGCTGGGCGATGGTCTCGAACCTCCCCTACAACGTCTCGGTCCCGCTCCTCATCGAGATGCTCGAGGGCGTCCCGGCGATCGACCGGTACCTCGTGATGGTCCAGCGGGAGGTCGGCGAACGGCTCGTCGCCGGCCCGGGCGACGATGCGTACGGCGCGGTGAGCCTCCGCGTCGCCTATCGCGCGAAGACGGACATCGCCCGTCGGGTCCCGGCCTCGGTCTTCTGGCCGGCCCCGAACGTCGACTCGGTCCTCGTGCGTCTCAGCCCGCATGCGCCGCCGGTCGACGTCGATCCCGAGGCGCTCTTCCGCGTGATCGGCGAGGGGTTCGCCGAGAGGCGCAAGACGATGTCGAACGCGATCCGCCGTCTCGGCTTCCAGCTCGACGATGCGATCCGGATCCTGCGCGGGAGCGACCTCGATCCCTCTGGGCGAGCGGAGCGGGTCGGCCTCGAGAACTTTGCCCGTCTGACCCGCGCCCTCCTCGCCGAGGGGTGGGAGCCGTGAGTCGCAGCTCGGTCCGACGGGAGGCGCGCGCGAAGGTCAACGTCTTCCTCCGCGTGCTCTCCGCCCGCGAGGACGGGTACCACGACCTGGAGAGCCTCGTCGTCCCGATCTCGCTCGCCGACCGGGTGACGGTCCGGGCTGCGGACAGGCTGCACGTCGAGGTGAAGGGAGCCGCGGAGCGCACCGGCGAGGCGCCGGCCGGGGGACTGAACCTGGCCCTGGTCGCCGCTCTGGCGCTGGGCGACGCCTGCCCTCAGGCCGGCGGTGCGCTCGTCGAGATCGAGAAACGGATCCCGGTCGCCGCGGGCCTCGGGGGTGGAAGCGCGGACGCCGCGGCCACCCTCCTCGCGCTGAACGAGCTGTGGGGGTGCGATCTGGACCCGCCGACCCTCGCCGACGTCGGCGCGCGGATCGGGTCCGACGTCCCCGCGATGTTGGCGGACGCCCCGGTCCTGATGTTCGGGCGAGGCGATCAGGTGGCGCCGGCCGAGGTCGCGTCCCTGTGGTGGGTCGTCGTGACGTTCGACTTCGGCGTTCGCTCGCCCGACGCCTACCGATGGTGGGACGAGCTCGGCGGCCCGACGGGGCCGAACCCCGAGCCGTTGCTCGCGGCGGCGTCGACGGGCGATGCCGGGGCGCTCGGGCCGCTACTGTTCAACGACCTCGAGACGCCGGTATTCGCGCGTCATCCGGAGATCGGGGAGGCGAAGACCGCGCTGCTCGCGGGCGGGGCGCTCGGCGCCGTGATGAGCGGCAGCGGCTCGTCCGTCGTGGGACTCGCGCGCGACCGGGATCACGCGTCGGACCTAGCGGGCGGCTTCGAGGGGGCTATCGTGGCCTCGGGGCCTCCGGCGGCGGCCGAGGGATAATCACTCCCGGTCCGGGGTGGTCTAACGGCAAGACGCGGGCCTTTGGAGCCCTCGATGGAGGTTCGACTCCTCCCCCCGGAGCTGACCGGTGCACAGGGGGACTGCCCGTGTCCGAGATCGCCTGCCCGAACTGCGGCGCCGCCAACCCGGCGGCGAACCGCTTCTGCGGCGCGTGCGGTGCCTCCCTTCCTCGGGTCTGCCAGGTGTGCGGTACGGAGAACCCCGCGGACAACCGCTTCTGCGGTCACTGCGGTGCCGAGCTCGATGGATCGGGGCGACCGGCACCCGCCTCCGTCGAGGAGCGGAAGGTCGTCACCATGCTCTTCGCCGACCTGACCGCGTCGACCGAGATGGCCTCGCGACTGGATCCGGAGGACCTTCGCGGCGTGCTCGGGCCGTTCTTCGACGCGATGGGCGCGGAGATCGACCGGTTCGGCGGGACCGTTCAGAAGTTCATCGGCGATGCGGTCGTCGCCGCGTTCGGGGCCCCCGTCGCGCACGAGGACGACCCCGAGCGCGCGATCCGGTGCGCGCTCGCGATGCATCGGCGCCTGGGCCGGTTGAACGCCGAGCTGGCCGAGCGCGCGGGAGGCGACCTCGCGATGCGCATCGGCGTGAACACGGGTGAGGTGATCACCCACTCGGTCGAGGAGGGCATCGTCACCGGTGAGGCGGTGAACATCGCGGCAAGGTTCCAGGCGCTGGCCGAACCGGGCCGGGTGGTCGTCGGCGACCGCACGCATCGGCACACGCGGCATCGCTTCTCGTTCACCGATCTGGGCGATGTGCACGTGAAGGGGGTCGACCGCCCGCTCCGCGTGTGGCGCGTGGAGGAGGAGATCGCGGAGCCGAGAGCGATGACCGGTGCCCTCGAGGCCCCGTTCGTCGGACGCGGCTCCGAGCTCCAGCTGCTGCAGCTCCTCTTCACGCGGACGGTGCGTGAGCGGACGCCGAACCTCGTCACGATCGTCGGCCCGCCGGGCATCGGCAAGAGCCGCCTGTCTCTCGAGGCCGCTCGTTCGCTCGGCGGGCGAGACGGCACGCGCGTCGTGCGCGGTCGATGCCTCCCCTACGGCGACGGGCTCACCTACTGGCCGCTCGCCGAGATCCTCAAGGCCGACGCCGGCATCCTGGACAGCGATCCGCCGGAGACGATCCTGGAGAAGGGACGGGCCCGCCTGGATCCTCGGTTCCCCGGCGATGAAGGGATGGGTCTGACCAGCGTGCTGCTTTCCTCGATCGGGGTCGAGGTGCCGTCGGACCCGCTGGCGGGGACCGAGCGCGAGGCCGCGCGGCGGGTGATCGTCAAGTCATGGCAGCGGTACGTGGAATCGCTGACCGCGCAGGGGCCGCTCGTCGCCCTGATCGAGGACATCCACTGGGCCGACCCGAACCTGCTCGAGCTGATCGAGGTCGTCGTCTCCCGGGCGAGCGGGCCCGCGCTCGTGCTGTGCATGGCCAGGCCAGAGCTGTTCGAGCGGCACCCGGGATGGGGCGGTGGGCTCGCCAACGCGACGACGATCGCGCTCTCACCGATGTCGGCGGCCGATGGGGCCGCGCTGATCGAACACCTGCTCGTGGGCGGGGCCCCGGCCGAGGTCGTCGGCCCGATCCTGCACCGCTCGGAGGGCAATCCGTTCTTCGCCGGCGAACTGCTCAGGATGATGGTCGAGGACGGGACGCTCGCCCAGCGCGAGGGACGATGGACGCTGGTGCGCGAGCTTCCCTCCGCCCTTCCCGACACGGTGCAGGGCGTGATCGCCTCGCGGATCGACCTGCTCCCGCCGGAGGAGAAGCGGACGATCCAGGACGCGTCCGTCGTGGGGCGCGCCTTCTGGGAGGGCGCCCTGACCCGGCTCGAGACACCGGGGGCCCGGGCCGCGCTCGACGCGCTCGTCGACAAGGGGTTGGTCGTGGAGCGGGACGCGTCGGCGATCGAGGGCGAGCGGGAGCTCCTCTTCAATCACGTCCTCACGCGCGACGTGGCGTACGCGAGCATCCCGAAGGCTCGACGCGGGGCGGCGCACACCATCGTCGGCGCGTGGGTCGAGGACGGCACGGTGGGACGCCACGAGGAGTTCGCCGAGATCCTCGCCCACCACTTCTCCTTGGCCGGCGATGTTGAGAAGACCGCCCGGTACGCGATGCTCGCCGGGAACCGACAGCTCCGCGTGTTCGATGCCGACGGAGCGATCGCCTGGCTCGATCGCGCGACGGACGCGGCGTCATCCTCCGGCCCGAACCTGCGGGGGCGGATCGCGCTCACGCGCGGCGGGGCGTTGGAGCAGCTGGGTCGTTTCGAGGAGGCGAACGCGGACTACGAGCGTGCGCTATCCGAAGCGCGGCACGCCGCCGACGCGGAGCAGGAGGCGCGCGCGCTCGCCGCCGTGGCGCACGTGTACTGGCTGCTGGATCGCTACGACGAGGGACTGGAGCTGCTCCCGGTCGCGCTCGAGCGCGCGCGCGCGGTGGGGCTCGCCGACGTGGAGGCTCGCCTCCTCTACACGGCGGGGACGTATCGGTTCGGGCGCGGGGAGTTCGCCCAGGCGCTACCTCTCCACGAACAGGCGCTCGCGGTCGCGGAGGGAAGCGGCGATCTGGAGGGTCAGGCGCTCGCCCACCACGGGCTGTGCGAGACCTACTTCTTCCAAGGTCCGTTCGAAGAAGGGTTGGCGCACGGCGTGAAGGCGGACGAGATGCTGCGTTCGCTGGGCCAGCGCTCGATGGTCGCCCACAACGCCTACATGGTCGCCTGGCTCCTCGGCTTCATCGGGCGGCACGCCGAGGCGCTCGAGACGGTGGAGTCGTCCATCGCGACCTCGCGGGAGATCGGCAACCGTCGGGAGGAGGGGTTCGCGCTCTTCGGCCGGTCGGAGCTGGAGCTGGCTGCCGGCCGGATAGGCGAGGCCATCGCCGCCGCCCAGACGGGGACGAAGATCTTCCGCGACCTCGGGTTGGTCCGCGGTGAGATCGTCGGTCTCAATGTCGCGAACGATGTCCTGGCCGAGGCCTGGGCCCTCGATGTCCTGCGCGAGAACTCCGGTCGGGCTGTCACGCGGTGCAGCACGCTCGGCGGCACGTTCGAGCGCTCGCTCGTGCTCGCGCATGCAGGGTGGATAGCGCTCGCCGACGGCGATCGCGTCGGCGCCGAGCGACTGTTCGCGCAGGCGAGGAAGTTCGATTCCGCCATCCTCGACGTGGCGTGGGCCGCTCGGATCGAGATCCTCGCCTGGGAGCGGGCCGCCGATCCCGACGGGCTCGCCTCGATCGGGACCCGTCTCGACGAGCGGATGCGTCGGGCCAACGACTACTGGGGTGGGTGGGGGCGCTATGCGCTCGGGCTCTCCGCCCTACTGCTGGGAGATCCTGGGCGGGCGCTCCCGCTCGCCGAGGATGCGCTACGGGCCGCGGAGGGCTCGGGCGAGCGTCGGCTCGCGTGGCGGGCCGGACGCGTGGCGTGGAAGGCGCTCGTGGAGCTCGGCCGGCCGGACGAAGCGGGTCCGTACCGAGAGGAAGCGGCCGCCCTGGTCCGAGCGCAGGCGGCGGCGACCCCCGACGGGCTCCGGGGGTCGTTCTTGGCCCGGCCGGACGTGGCCGACCTGGTGGGCTGAACGGGCAGCCTTGTCAGCGCTGCCGTCGGCCGGTACAAAGGAGTGGCCGTCGACCGAGGGGACCTTGTGCCGAAGAAGACCTCGTCTCCCTCCCTCGCCGCCGTGGTGCTCGCCGCGGGGAAGGGGAAGCGGCTCAAGTCGGCGTCGCAGAAGGTGCTGCACCCGATCTGCGGGCGTCCGGCTCTTTGGTACGTCCTCCAGAACGTCAAGGCCGCTCGGCCCTCCCGCATCGTCGTCGTCGTCCATCACGACGGCGACGCGGTTCGCGAGGCCGTGCGCTCGTGGGGCATCCGCCCCGAGCCCGTGTTCGTCGAACAGGGGAAGCCGTTCGGCACCGGCCACGCGGTGATGGTTGCGGAGGACGCGGTCGGGCGCGCCCGCGAGGTGCTCGTGGTGGGGGGCGACTACGACCCCGCGACCCCCGAGCACGTCCGCGAGCTGCTGCGGGTCCACCGCCGGACGAAGAGTGCCGCGACCATCCTCACCACCGAGGTCGCGGAGCCGGGTGGCTACGCGCGCATCGTGCGGGACGGGACGGCGCTCGTCCAGATCGTGGAGGGCTCCGACGCTCCACCGGCGCTGAGACGCGTCAAGGAGATCTCGCTGCTGCTGTTCGCGTTCCGACGAGAGGATCTGTTCCGGGCCCTGCCGCTCGTGGGGCGCGAGAACGTGCAGCGGGAGTACTACCTGAACGAGGTGTTCCCGATCCTGATGGAGAAGGGGGAGCGCGTGTCGGCGGTTAAGGTCGATACCGGCGGTGCGATGGGCATCAACTCGCGTCGGGGACTCGCCGAGACCGTGCGCGTCGTGCGCGAGCGGATCAACGGGAAGCACATGGAGCGCGGCGTGACGATCGTGGATCCGCAGACGACGTTCGTCGATGTCGACGTTCGGATCGGTGCCGACACCGTCGTGCACCCGATGACCTTCCTCGAGGGTCCCACGCGGATCGGCGCGGGCTGCGAGATCGGGCCGTCGACCCGGATCGCGGACTCACGGGTCGAGGACGGCGCGCTCGTGCAGTTCTCCGTCGTTCGCGAGGCCCGGATCGGCCCGCGGGCGACCGTGGGGCCGTTCGCACACGTCCGCCCCGGCACCGTCTTGGCCGAGGGCGCGAAGGCGGGCGCCTTCGTCGAGATCAAGGCGTCGAAGGTGGGCGAGGGCGCGAAGGTCCCGCACCTCTCCTACGTCGGGGACGCGGAGGTGGGCAAGGGCGCGAACGTCGGCGCGGGGACCGTCACCGTGAACTACGACGGCTACCGGAAGCACCGGACGCAGATCGGCGAGGACGCCAGGATCGGGTCGGATACGATGCTCGTGGCGCCGGTACGGGTCGGCGACGGCGCGGTGACGGGAGCGGGATCGGTGATCACGAAGGACGTCCCGGCGGGTGCCCTGGCCGTCGAGCGATCCGAGCAGCGGGTCGTGAAGGGATACCGCAAGCGCAAGGACGCCGAAGCGAAGGTGCGGGGGAAGCCGAAGGGCAAGGGGGCGCACTGAGGTGGAGATCGTCACGAAGAAGAAGCTCATGCTGTTCTCGGGGACCACGCATCCGGCGTTGGCCCAGGAGATCGCCGACAACCTCGGCGTGCCGATCAGCCCCTGCAAGCTCTCGCGCTTCTCCTCGGGCGAGATCTACGTGCGCTCGGAGGAGAGCGTGCGCGGCTGCGACGTGTTCGTGATCCAGACCCACGGCGATCCGGTGAACGAGTCGATCATGGAACAGCTCGTCCTGCTCGACGCGATGAAGCGGGCGAGCGCGAAGCGGATCACGGCGGTCGTGCCGTACTACGGCTACTCGCGCCAGGACAAGAAGGGTCTCGCGCGGGAGCCGATCAGCGCGAAGCTCATCGCCGACCTGCTTACCGTGGCGGGCGCCGAGCGCGTCGTGTCGGTCGATCTTCACGCGGGCCAGATCCAGGGCTACTTCGACTTCCCGTTCGACCACCTCACCGCGCTCCCGGTGCTCACGAACCACCTGCGCGAGGATCTCGGGCTCCACGACGAGGACGTCGTGGTGGTCGCCCCCGACGCTGGCCGGATCAAGACGGCCGAACGCCTCCGCGAGTACCTCCACGCGGATCTGGCGTTCCTGTACAAGCGGCGTTCACGCCGCGAGGCGCACAAGATCGAGGAGATGGCGGTGGTCGGCGAGGTCGATGGACGCCCATGCATCCTGGTCGACGACATGATCGACACGGCGGGAACGGTCGCCCAGGGTGCCACGGCGCTCGCCCAGCAGGGGGCGGGTCCGATCTACGCGGCCGCGACGCACGGTGTGCTATCCGGCAAGGCGGTCCAGCTCCTCGAAGAGGCGCCGATCGCCGGGGTCGTCGTGACCAACACCGTGCCGATCCCCGAGGAGAAGCGCTTCGGGAAGCTGAAGGTTCTCTCGGTGGCACCGCTCATCGCCGACGCGCTCCGGGCGGTCTTCGAGGACACCAGCGTCTCCGAGATCTTCCACGGCGAGAACCAGTAGCCGCACCGCGGGTTCGTCGCCGCAGCGTGTTGGTACCATGCCCGGCCGGAGGACCTGAGTTGGCCAACGAGCTCGTCGCCGAGAAGCGTGAAGAGGCAGGGAAGGGCGTCGCCCGCAAGCTGCGGGCGGCCGGCCGCGTGCCCGCCGTGCTCTACGGAGGCGGGATGGAGCCCGTCTCGCTCTCCGTGGACTCGAGGGACCTCTACCACGTCATGCGCACCGGCGCGGGTGCCAACGTGCTCGTCGACCTGGTGGTGGACGGCGAGAAGCATCTCGCGCTTCCCCGCGAGATCCAAAGGGATCACATCAAGGGTGCGTTCGTGCACGTGGACTTCCTCGCGGTCCGTGCCGACGAGAGGATCACAGTCTCGGTGCCGGTGCGGGTCGTCGGCGAGTCGCCCGGCGTGAAGGCCGGCGGCGTCGTCGAGCACCACCTGTGGGAGCTCCAGGTCGAGTGCCTGCCAGCCGACGTGCCCGACTCGATCGAGGCCGACGTCTCGCAGCTCGAGATCGGCATGTCGCTCAAGGTGTCCGACCTCACGGCGCCCTCGGGCGCGGCGATCCTCACCGCCGCCGACGAGTCCGTCGTCGCGGTCCAGCAGCCGCAGGCCCGCATCGAGCTCGAAGAGGAGGAGGCCGCGGCCGCCGAGGCCGCAGCTGCCGAGGGTGAGGAGGCGGTGGAGGGTGAGGCCGCCGAGGGTGAGGCCGCGGAGTCGTCCGCCGCGGAGGGCGGCGAGGGCGAGTAGCCCGCCGCCGCGTTCCCCATGACCTGGCTCGTCGCCGGGCTCGGGAACCCCGGCGACCGGTACGCCAAGACCCGGCACAACCTCGGCTACCGCGTGGTCGACGAGCTCGCCCGGCGGGCCGGCGAGCGGTTCCGCAAGGTCCGATTCGTTCCGGCGGACGCGTGCGAGCTGATCGAGGCGGGCGAACGCGTCCTGCTCGCCAGGTCGCACGCGTTCATGAACGAGACGGGGCCGGCGTTCGGCTCGCTGGGGCGCAAGCGAGGGATCTCGCCGGACCACGCGATCGCCGTCCACGACGACATCGACCTCGCGTTCGGAGCGCTCCGGGTCAAGTTCGGAGGCTCGACCGCCGGACACAACGGCCTGCGGTCGGTCGCCGGGGCGCTCCGAACGAACGATTTCTACCGCGTGCGCCTGGGCGTCGGGCGCCCCACCGGGAGCAAGGATCCGGTGGACTGGGTGCTCGAGGGGTTCGCCAAGCGCGAGGAGGCCGAGGTCGAGATCCTCGTGGACGACGCGGCCGACGCCGTCCTCTCGCTCGTGCGCGACGGCCTCGAGGCGACGCAAGACCGGTTCAACCGCGGCGGCTCACGCGGCTAGCGGCTCAGCCCAGGGCCCGGTCCAGATCGGCGATCACGTCGTCGGGGTGCTCGCCGCCGACCGAGAGCCGGATCTGGTTCTCCGGAACGCCGGCGAGCTCTCGACCCTCGTTCCCCTGCTGCTGGTGAGTGGAGATCGCGGGGATCGTCGCCACGCTCTTTATCCGCCCGAGGTCCGTGGCGCGCCACACGAGCCGCAACCTGTCGAACACCCGCCGGGCCGCCTCGGCGCCGCCGCGGACGTCGAACGCGAGCAGCGAGCCGTACCGGTTGGCCGGCCGCCCCTCCTCGTCCCCGTCGACGAGCCAGAGGTCGCGACGCGCGAGCTCGTGCCCCGGGAACGACCGGAGACCCGGGTAGCCGACGCGCTCGATGTTCGGGTGCTCGTCGAGGAAGCTCGCGACGGCCATCGCCCCGCGGCTCCACCCGTCCATCCTCGAGCGCACCGTGCGGACGTCCGACAGCGCGATCATCGCGTTGAACGGCGAGATCGCCGGCCCGTGGTCTCGGAAGGGCAGGAGCTTCACGTGCGTGGCGAGGTCGTCGCGGAGCTCGTCGGGTCCCACCCGGCTCAGGATGGCGCGGCGCGAGACCAGCGCGCCAGCGATCACGAGACCGCTGCCGGCCATGCCCTTGCTGAGCGAGTGGACGACCACGTCGGCGCCCATGCACAGCGGCCGGAGCAGCGCCGGCGTCGCCACGGTGGGGTCGACGACGAGGGGCAGTCCGTTCGCGTGGGCGAGGTGCGCGACCGCCGGGATGTCGAACACGGTGAGCGCGGGGTTCGACGGCATCTCGCCGTAGACGAACCGCGTGCCGTCGTCGATCCTCGCGGCCCACTCGTCGAGATCGAGCGGATCGCGCACCCAGCGGACGTCGACGCCGCGCTCCCCCCCGTACCGCTTCGAGAAGAGCATGAACGTCCCGCCGTAGCACTTCGCGCTCGCCACGATGTTCGGCGGCGGGAGCGAAGGCTCGGCCACGAGGAAGGGCTCGGTCGCCATGGAGACGGCGGCCATGCCCGAGGCCGTCGCGCACGCGCTCGCGCGCAGGTCCGAGCCGTAGGTCTCGAGGAGCGCGAGCGTCTCCTCCAGGTAGTGGACGGTCGGGTTCGCGATCCGCGTGTACGTCCAAGACGGCACGAGGTACGCGAGGGCCGCCTCCATCTCGTCGGCGTCGGCGAAGTGCTGAGCGGGGGAGAGGAACATCGGCTCGTTGATGCTGCCCTGGTTCGATAGCGCCGCCTGCGCGTCGTAGATCCCGTGCACGGCGATCGTGTCGAACCGCATCGCCCTCATCTCGTTCCGGCGGGCTTCCTCCGCGCGGATCCGATGGCGTCCGCGCTCGATGGAGCTGGCGACGCCGGGGGAGTGGGCAGGCGCCGTCTCGATCGTGCTCATGGCGTCCTTCCCTTGGGTTCGGGCTCCAGCGGGAGCGCGGTGGTCGACTTCTCGACCCCGAGGACGAGGCTCGTGTTCACGCGAGCGATCCCGGGGACCGGGGTCAGTCGATCGAGGATGAACCTCTGGAGGTCGGCGCGGCTCTTCACCGCGACCTTGAGGATGTAGTCGAAGTCGCCGGTCACGTGCCAGCACTCGAGCACCTCGGGCATCTCGGCGATCGCCTTGCGGGCGCGGGCGATGTTCTCCTGCGAGTGGAGGGTCATCGCGACGCCGATCAGGCACAGGAGCTCGAACCCCACCGTCTCGGGATCCACGATGGCCGTGTAGCGGGTGATTACGCCGGCGCGCTCGAGGCGCCGGACCCTCGCGTGCATCGCGGCGCGTGACAGGCCCACGCGCTTGGCCAGGTCGCTGTTGCTGATCCGGCCGTCCTCCTGAAGCGTGTGCAGGACCTCGCGGTCCAGCTCGTCGAGCGTCACCGGCATCGCGCGCTCACGGTGCGCCATCGGGCCACCTTTCGTCAACGGAACGTCGGCAGCTCCGCCGACGGACCGAACATATGGTCATGATAGCGCCTCCTGGCCGATCAGAACGTAAAGCGGCGGCGACCGTGCGGGGCCTGGGAAGCGTGGCGCGAGGACGGGCCGGTCAGCTCGAGGCCGGTTCGAAGCCGAGGTCGACCAGCATCTGCCCCAGACGCTCGGCACCCTCGAACGAGAGGTGGAGCTGATCGCCGTCCACGTACCGGGCGGCGACGCCGTCGATCTGGCCGTCAGGACCGTTGAACTCGTCGTACGCGTGCACGACCGGGATGCCGTGCTCGGCGGCGGCGGCGCGGATCGCGTCGTTCGTCTTCTGCCAGTAGGGGCGCACCACCTCGTAGACGCCGAGGTCGTGGAGGCGCTGCCACATGGACTGGTAGTTGTCCACGACCCGGATCAACGCCTCGGACGGAGACCGGATCGCAACCAGCGCATCGAAGAACGCGTGCACGTCCGCCTTGTACTCGGAGACGACTTGCGGCCGGCAGGCCTGGAGCTGCGCCTTCGTTCCGGCCGGCTGATAGGCGACCGGGTCGAACGGGCATTGGTCGACGAACAGGCCCAACGGGACGACGAACGTGATGACGTCCGCCTGGCGCAGGTCGTCACGGAGCTGCTCATCCGTCCGCAGCCGGGTCACGAGGTCGCTGGCCCGCTCGCCTCCGGCGTCGTACGTTGCGAGGTCGGGGTTGATCCACGCGATGAGATCCACCTCGAGGCGCCGTCCACCGGGGAAACTTCCAGGAAGGTGAGGAAGTCCTCCGGCATCGACTCCGGATCACTCAGGATGCTCCACGCTTCGCCACCGAAACGGGCAACGCCTCCCCGGCTCGGGTTCTGCGGTGGCCGGTAGAACCCGGCCACGATGCTCCCCTCCGGTGCGAAGGCCACCTCACGCACCCAAACCGACGGCGACACGACGGTCCACGTCTGACCATCGAGCCGCGCGAGACCCCCCTCCGTGCCCGCCCACACCGTGCCGTCGGGGGCTACCTCGATGGTCTGCGCATACCCGTGCGGGAGACCTTCAGTCGTGTAGGTAGTCCCGGTCACGCCATCGAAGCTTGCCACCCCCGGAGCCACCCAGAGCGTGCCGTCGGGGGCGACGGTCAGGTCCCGAAGGGCTCCCACCCTGGGGAACGTGGTCGCGACGTACCCATCGAGCCCGGAACCGGCCACCACGGGTGGAGCGAGCTCCATTGGGGACGGCGTCGGGGTCTCGGTCGGGTTCGCTGGGATCGGGCGCTCGGAGGCGCGGATCAGCGCTCCGACCCCCGTCACCGCGCCGGCCACGAGGACGAGGGCGGACACCAGGGCGACCGCGGCGACGACGACCTGGCGGCGACGCGTCCGCCGGAGCGCCGGCCGTGGCTCCGGGACCGGCGGCGCGCGGCGCGCGTCCTCCTCCAGGAGTGCCCGGATCTCTCGGTCGAGGTCGATCATCGCTCTCCGCTCCCATCACGGTTCGAAGGGTCTCCATGCCGTGTGACACGAGCGAGCGGGCGGCCGAGGGCGAGCACCGCATCGCCTCGGCGAGCTGCTCTTCGGACAGGTCCTCGTAGTAGTGGAGGACGATCGCGATGCGCTGCCGCATCCGCAGCCGGGCGAGCGCCGTCCGGAGCTCGTCACGGAGTCCGACGTCCGGTTCGTCGACCGTCTGGTGGGATGCCTCGGCGGCCTCCCGCTCCAGGGCCTGTCGGACCACGCGCTCGTGCCGGAAGTGCGAGTTGCAGACGTTGACCACGGTGCGGCGCAGGTACGCGTCGAACGCCTCGGGCACCCGCAGGTGGCGGAACCGGCCCGCGACCCGGACGAAGGCCTCCTGAGGGATGTCCTGGGCGAGGTCCGGATCCGCGGCGATGAGGTAGGCGAGCCGGACCGCCGCTGGTGCGTTGCGCTCGTAGAGCTCGGCGAGGCCCTTCGGCTCCGCCCGGCGCTCCTCGGCTACGGTCGCGCTGCCCACCCGCTGCCTCCTGTAGAGGAGACGCGCGAGCCCACGATTCCCTCGCACCCACCGGGTGTCGACGGCTCATGGGCCCCGCGTCGGTAGGCCCTCGTCGGACCGGCTCGGTCGGGAAGGGCCCATCGCGCGCCGACGCGGGCGAGGCCCACGTCGTCGGCCGGGCGCAGAGCGACGCAGACCCATCCAACGGGAGCGGGTCCAGAGGTTGTCAGGCCCAGAGGGAGCTGATCGGCAGCACCGAGAGGCGATCTCCGAAGCTGAAGACCTCGGGTCCCGTGTACAGGACCGCCCCCTGGACGAAGTCCGGACCGATCCTGTCGCGCAGATACGCGAGAGCCCTGAAGTCGGCGTCGGAAACGGAGGCTCCGGACTTGACCTCGATGGCCGCCACCCGCCCATCGGGTGTCTCGAGGATGAGATCCACCTCTCGCGCCTTGTCTCGATAGTGGTAGAGCAGCGGGGCTCCTTCGGACCACGACACCTGGCGAGCGATCTCGTCCGCCACGAACGTCTCGGTGAGTTGCCCGACCGCCTTCGACATCGGGTTCGCGAGCTCTTGCTCGTTCGCGCCGAGGAGGAAGGCTGCCAGCCCGGTGTCGGTCATGTGAGCCTTCCGATGTCTGATCGCGCGGGCCTTGAGGTTGCGTGACCAAGGCGGGAGGCCGTGCCAGACGAACAGCGTCTCCAGCATCCAGAGGTAGCCGTCGACCGTCGTCCAAGGAAGCCGTAGCTCGTTGGCGAAAGCGTTGACGTTGAGCTCCCGACCCGTCGCGGCGGCGAGGAGTCGAAGGAGGCGAGGGAGCTCTTCGGGATGTCGGACCCGGGCGACGTCGAGCACCTCCCGTTGCGTGAGGGTTCGGGCATACGCATCGAACCAGCGGGCTCGCGCCCGCGCGGGGGTCCGGATGGCGGCGGGGTAGCCGCCCGCGCAGATCGTCGCCCAGTACGAGTCGCGGGCGACCCGCGGCGCGGCGCGGGCGATATCCCTCGTCGCCTCGGGGTCCGAGAAGAGCCGATCGACGAACCGCTCATCGGTGCCCTCTATCTCGCCGTGCGACAGCGGCCACAGGTCGATGATCTCGACCCGGCCGGCCAGGGACTCCGAGATCTTCGGGAACGTGAGGAACCGTGCAGAGCCGGTAAGGATGAACTGTCCCGGCGAGTTGTCCCGGTCGACGCGAGACTTGATCGCCAGGAGGATCGGATCGCCGGCTCGTTGCACCTCGTCGATGACCACGAGTCCTGGGACGGAGACGAACCCCGTCGGGTCCCGCATGGCCACGGCGAGGGTTTCCGGGTCATCGAAGGAGTAGTACGTGCCTCCCAGCTCGGCACACATACGGCGGGCGAGCGTGGTCTTCCCCGCCTGCCTCGGACCGTTGATGAAGGTGACGCGGAATAGCGTCACGGATGACCTGATGATGGTCTCGGCCCTCCGAGGGATGTAGCCGCTCTCTCCTGGGTCCACGGCCGGAGGTTAGCACGAACTGTGATTCTGTCCCACGGTGAACTGGGAAACCGTCCCCCGAAGACAGAGATTCCGCCCGGCCAGCAACCATGATCCTGTCCGACGGGGCACCGGAATCGTCCCGGTGCGGGACCGTCGAGGCCGGGAGGCGCTCGCAGGAGTACACTCGCCCCCGCGACACCCCTCGGCATCGAGCCGGCGGGGTTCTTCGTGCTGTCCGTAGGAGCGACGAGGGAGTGCTGGAACGCCTGCTCGATGCGCTGATCGGCTCGGACGCCTTCGAGCGTCTGCTGCTCGAGCGCGCCCGGCCGATCCTCGCGCGGGCCGACGCGGGCGAGGACTTCGTGGTCGCTGCCCTCGCACGTGCGCTCGACTCGCCGTTGATGGTCGTCGCGCCGGGGCCGCGGGAGGCGGAGACCATCGCGCGCGGTGTGGAGGCTTGGCTCGGTCCCACCCGCACCGCGCTGTTGCCCGCGTGGGAGGCCCTCCCGTACGAGGGCATCAGCCCCTCCCCGGAGGTCGCCGCCCGCAGAGCCGACGCCGTACGGGGCCTCCGCGGCGCGGCCGGCCCGTTCGTCCTGGTGACGACCGGCCTCGCGGCTATGCAGCGGCTCGTGCCGACCCTCGGGACCACCGCGCCGCTCGAGCTCGTCGCCGGCATCGAGGTTCCCCCGGACGAGATGGCCCTCCGACTGGTCGAGCTCGGGTACGTGCGGACGGACGTCGTCGAGCACCGGGGCGAGTTCGCGGTCCGCGGTGGCGTCCTCGACGTGTTCCCCGGCACGGCGCGCCGCCCGGTACGCCTGGAGTACCTCGGCGACGAGGTCGAGTCCCTGCGCGAGTTCGTTCCCTCTTCGCAGCTGTCCACGTCGAAGGTTGTCCGCGTCAAGATCCCGCCCGTTCGAGAGCTGATCGCCGACGATGACGTCCGCGCACGAGCCGAGCGGCTCGCGCCCAAGCACCTCGACCGGTTCCGCGACGGGCTCCAGCGGATCGCCGGCGGCGCGACGTTCGAGGGTATGGAGAACTTCGCGCCGCTCCTGTTCGACGAGCTCCCCGCTCCGGCCGAGCTCCTGCCGCCCGGCTCGTGGGTCGTCCTCACGCAGGCGCGGCGCTCGCAGGACCGCGCGAAGCAGGCGTTCGAAGAGGCATCGGCGCTCGCGGAGGCTTCCGGCTGGCCGGGCCCGCCGGCGCTCGCGCCGCTCGACGAGGCGCTGGCCGGCCGCGTCCGGCTGGACCTGACGGAGTTCACCGAGGGCATCGACCTCGGGCTCGAGGGCTGGGGCACCGCGCAGGGCAACCCGGCGGAGCTCGCGCAGCGCGCCGGCGAGCTCCACGGGCGCGGTTACCGGATCCTGCTGAGCGCGAGCGGGCACGGCTCGCTCGAACGCGTGAAGGAGGTCGTGGCGCTGCCCCGCCTCGACGCGGTCGAGGCGCCGCTCGCGAACGGGTTCGTGTTCCCGGGGGGGCGCCTGTCCGTGGTGACCGAGGAGGACCTGTTCGGCTCCCGGAGGCATACGAGGGAGGCGCCGCGGTTCACGACGCGGCGGACCGACGCGATCGCCGAAGAGATGGAGCCCGGCGACTTCGCCGTCCACCGGATCCACGGCGTGGGTAGGTACGCGGGGATCCAACGCCGGGCGATCGGCGGCGCCGAGCGCGACTACATGGTGCTCGGGTACGCGGCGGGCGACCGCCTGAGCGTGCCGACGGACCAGGTCGGCATGGTCGCCCGGTACGTGGGCGGCGACGTGCCGCGGCTCTCGCGCCTGGGCACGAACGACTGGGCACGGACGACGAAGCGCGTCAAGCGGGCCGTCAAGGACATGGCCGGCGAGCTCGTGCGGCTGTACTCGGTGCGGATGTCGGTCGAGGGCCACGCGTTCGGTCCCGAAACGCCGTGGCAGGCCGAGCTCGAGGACGCGTTCCCGCACGCGGAGACCGGCGACCAGCTCACCTCGATCGAGGAGGTCAAGGTCGACATGGAGCGGCCCAAGCCGATGGACCGGCTGATCTGCGGCGACGTCGGCTTCGGCAAGACCGAGATCGCGGTCCGTGCGGCGTTCAAGGCCGTGATGGACGGCAAGCAGGTCGCCGTGCTCGTGCCGACGACGCTCCTGGCCGAGCAGCACTTCATCACGTTCGGCGAGCGGTACTCGCCGTTCCCGGTGAAGATCGCGATGCTCTCGCGGTTCGTGCCGCGGGCCGAGCAGCGGAGGATCCTCCAGGACCTGGCGAAGGGCGCGATCGACATCGTGATCGGCACCCACCGGCTCCTGTCGAAGGACGTCGCGTTCCGCGACCTCGGCCTGCTGATCGTGGACGAGGAGCAGCGGTTCGGCGTCGCGCACAAGGAGCGCCTGAAGAAGCTCCGCGCGCACGTGGACGTCCTGACGATGACCGCCACGCCGATCCCGCGGACCCTCGAGATGGCGCTCACCGGGATCCGCGACATGTCCACGATCGACACGCCGCCGGAGGACCGGCGTCCGGTCCTCACCTACGTAGGGCAGTACGAGGAGGACCTCGCGCTCGGCGCGGTTCGCCGCGAGCTACTCCGCGAGGGGCAGGTCTTCTGGGTCCACAACCGCGTCGCGACGATCGATCGGCAGGCCGCGTGGCTCCAGGAGCAGGTCCCCGAGGCGCGCATCGTCCTCGCCCACGGCCAGATGGACGAGACGATCCTCGAGCGCCAGATGATGCGGTTCTGGGACGGGGACGCCGACGTGCTGGTCTCCACCGTGATCATCGAGTCGGGGCTCGACGTGCCGAGCGCGAACACGCTCGTCGTCGACTCGGCGAACCTGCTCGGCCTGAGCCAGATGTACCAGCTGCGTGGGCGCGTCGGCCGCAGCTCGGAACGGGCGTTCGCGTACTTCTTCTTCCCGCCGCAGCGCGAGCTGACCGAGGAGGCGCACGAACGCCTGGCGACGATCAGCCGGCACCAGGCGCTCGGCTCCGGGTTCCAGATCGCGCTCCGGGACCTGGAGATCCGCGGCGCCGGGAACGTTCTGGGCGCCGAACAGCACGGGCACATCGCCGCGGTCGGGTTCGACACGTACGCGCGTCTGCTCCAGGAGTCGGTCGCCGAGATGAGGGGCGAGCCGCTCCCCGAGGAGAAGGAGATCCGCATCGACCTGCCGGTGCGTGCGTTCGTTCCGCCCGGATGGGTCGCCCAGGAGGCCCTCCGGCTGGATCTGTACCGGCGGATCGGGACGGCGGGCGACCGTGAGGCGCTCGGGCGCGTGCGGGCCGAGACGGCCGACCGGTACGGGCAGCTGCCGGAGGAGGTCGAGACGTTGTTCGCGGTGGCCGCGCTGCGTCTCACCTGTGCGCGCCTTGGAGTCGAGGAGATCTCGACGTACCG
>Ga0209642_10000909_pt1 | contig 19408 bp, 17 predicted proteins | sample RifCSP19_2_FD_184025 | JGI IMG/M metagenome (GOLD analysis project Ga0209642, IMG submission 184025) | Soil microbial communities from Rifle, Colorado - Rifle CSP2_sed 19_2 (SPAdes) (version 2) | ecosystem: Environmental > Terrestrial > Deep subsurface > Rock core/Sediment | place: Rifle... | reverse complement strand
CGTTCATGCCGTATGCCCGATCTCCGCCCCCTCATTCGCGCGGCGGCCATCACCATCCCCGGTTCACAGGACGGGACCGATGATCCACGGCGCGAACTCCTCTTCCCCCACCCCGCTCAGCTCGCTCTTCGTGCGCTTGCCCGACGCCACCGCGATCACTTCCTCGAAGATCTGCCGCCCCACGGTCTCGAGCGGCGTCCCCTCGAGGATCACGCCGCAGTTGATGTCCATGTCCTCCTCCATGTGCCGGTACACGATGGAGTTCGTCGCCAGCTTGATGGAGGGGACGGGCTTGCAGCCGAAGACGGACCCGCGGCCCGTCGTGAAGCAGATGATGTTCGCGCCGCCCGCCACGAGGCCCGTGATGGAAACCGGATCATTCCCGGGGGTGTCCATGAACACGAAGCCCGGGGTCGTGATCGGTTCCCCGTAGAGGAAGACGTCCATCATCGGGGTCGTGCCGCCCTTGGTCACGCCGCCGAGCGACTTCTCGAAGACGGTCGTGATCCCTCCGGCCTTGTTGCCGGGCGCCGGGTTGTTGTCCATGGCCTCGATGCCGCGGCAGTACCACTCCCACCACTTGTAGCGGTCGATCAGCTTCTTGGCAACGCCCTCGTTGATGGCCCGCTTGATCAGGAGGTGCTCGGCCCCATAGATCTCGGGGGTCTCGGCGAGGACGCCGGTGCCCCCGTAGCGGACGAGCTCGTCCACGGCCCACCCCAGCGCCGGATTCGCGGTTATCCCCGAGTTGCCGTCCGAGCCGCCGCAGTTGGTGGCGAGGATCAGCTCCGAGATCGGCTCCCGCGTCCGGCGAGCTTCGTTCGCCTTCGGCAGGAGCTTCAGCACCGCCTCGATGCCCTTCTCCACGGTCTTGCGGACGCCACCCGTCTCCTGGATGGTGAGGATCGTGGGCTGCCGCTCCGGATGGCCGGGCGCCGCCATCCGCTGCCGCTCCACCATGACGACGGCCTGGTTCACCTCGCAGCCCAGCCCGATCAGGAGGTAGGCGGCGACGTTGGGGTGCTTGGCGTAGCCCGCCAGGACGCGCTGGAGCGCCAGGTGGTCCTCGCCGAAGAGCTTGGTGCCGCAGCCGGACTTGTGGGTGATCGCCAGCACGCCGTCCACGTTCGGAAAGTCCTTCTGCACGTCGCGGAACTTCTCGCGGACGAACTGGCAGACGCTGGCGGAGCAGTTGACCGTCGAGATTACCGCCACGTAGTTGCGCGTGCCGACCCGTCCGTCCTCCCGCCGGTAGCCTTCGAAGGAGCGCATCTCGGAGGGCGGGTAGTAATCCACGGGGCGAACGTCGGTGCCGACCTCGTACTCGCGCTGGAGCTCCCCGATCGCCAGGTTGTGGGTGTGGACGTGATCACCCCTGGCGATATCCTGCGTGGCGAAGCCGATCACCTGGCCGTAGCGCCTGAGGGGCTGCCCGACCGCGATGCTCCGCCGGGCGATCTTGTGCCCTGGACGGATGTCCTGCCTGGCCTCGATGACTCCCCCGTCGTCCTCCAGGCGCGTCCCGACACAGATCTCGGCCTTGGCGATCGCGACGTCGTCCTCGGGGCGGAGGACGACCGCCTTGTCTCTGAGCGCGCAGGTCACCATCACTTCTCTCTCGGCCTCCAGATCAGGGCGTCCGCCTTTTTCCCGCGTGATCTAGCCATCGCTGACTTTATAGCATATCCTTAACGCGCCCGAAAGCCGCGCCATGGAGCCACTCGAACGCGAGATCCGGCTGAGCGGTCTCCGCTTCCACTATGTGGAATGGGGAACGGCGGCAGCACCGCCGCTCGTTCTGCTCCACGGCTTCACCGGCCACGCCCGAACCTGGGACGATTTCGCCGCATCCGTGGCCGACTGCTTCAGGGTGCTGGCCCTCGACCAGCGGGGCCACGGCGACAGCGACCGGGCTCCGCACGGCGACTACCGGATCGCCACCATGGCCCAGGACGTGGCGGCATTCGCCGATGCCCTCTGCCCCGGACCTTTCCGCCTCGTGGGCCTCTCGATGGGCGGCCGGGTCGCCATCGCCTATGCCGGCTCCCACGGGGGACGGGTCGAGCGGCTCGTCCTGGTGGACATCGGCCCCGAGATCGCCCCGGAGGGGGCCGCGCGCGTCCGGACCGTAGTGGCGAACGTCCCCGAAGAGCTCGCCTCTGAGGAGCAAGCGTGCCGGCTCCTCCGCGCCGCGTCTCCTCGCTACTCGGACTCCCTGATCCGCCACCGGGTCAAGCACGGCTTCAACCGCCTGCCCGGCGGGCGGCTCGGGTGGAAGTACGACAAAGCCCTGAGGATCCAGGCGCGGGAGGGACGCCGGGACATGCCGGACCTCTGGCCCGACCTCGCGCGCATCGCCTGCCCCGCGCTGATCGTCCGGGGCATCGAATCCGATGTGCTCTCCCCGCACATCGCCAAGCGCATGCTCGAGATTCTCCCGGAGGGCCGCCTGATCGAGATCCCCGACGCCGGCCACACGGTCCCCGGCGATCAGCCCGAGGCCTTCCTGAAGGCGGTCCGAGCCTTCCTGGAGCCCTGACATGACCCAGACATTCGTCCATCTCCCGGTTGACCGCGTCATCTTCGGCGCAGGCGCTCTCGGCGAACTCCCTCAGGCCGTCGAGCGACTGGGAGTGAAGCGGGCCTTCATCATCACGGGGCGCACGCTCGCGACGAAGACCGAGTGGGTCTCCCGCGTCCAGGGGCTCCTGGGCGACCGCTGCGCCGGCGTGTACGGCGAAGCCAGCCAGCACGTTCCGAAGCGGACGATCCTCGACGCGGCGGCCCAGGCCCGCGCCGCCCAGGCCGACGGCCTGGTCAGCGTCGGCGGCGGCAGTCCCATCGACACCGCCAAGGGCGCGGCCCTCTGCCTCGCCGAAGAGATCCGGGACGAGGCCGGCTTGAACCGGTACGCGACGCCGCAGCGCCTGGCGGAGAGCGAGCCCTTTCTGGTCAACCGTCCGGTCCCCCAGATTGCGATCCCCACGACCCTCTCGGCGGGGGAGCACACGGGGGTGTTCGGCACGACGGACGAGGGCGCGCGGCGGAAGGACGGCGCCGGCCACCCGCTGCTGGTCCCCCGCGTCGTCATCCTCGACCCCGAGATCACCCGCGACACGCCGGAGTGGCTCTGGGCCTCGACGGGCATCCGGGCGCTGGACCACGCCGTCGAGCGCTTCTACACCCCCACCCACCAGCCCCTGACCGACGTGCTCTGCATCGAGGCGATCCGGCTCCTGGTGCGGGAGCTGCCCGTCACCATGCACACCCCCGACAACCTCGACGCGCGCCTGGCCTGCCAGCTGGCGGCCTGGTTCTCGCTCTTCGGCGCCTTCAACGCGCGTACCGGGCTCTCCCACGCCATCGGCCATCAGCTGGGCGGGCGCTGCGGGGTTCCCCACGGCCAGACCTCCTGTGTCATCCTGCCCCACGTGATGCTCTTCAACACTCCCGCGGCGGCGGACCGGCTCGCCGTGATCGGCGAGGCCGCGGGAGTCATGACGGAGGGGAAGAGCACCGAGGACGCGGCCAAGGCGGCGACGAAGACCGTGGCCCGCGCGATCAAGGCGCTCGGTTGCCCCACGCGGCTCACAGAGGTGGGCGTCACCGAGGCGGACCTCCCCCCCATCGCCCAGGCAACGTTCGACGAGCTTCGGCCGGGGATGAACCCGCGGCGGGTCCACGACCCCGACGAGATCCTGGAGATTCTCAAGGCGGCCCTGTAACCCTCACCCCGAAACAGGAGGCGTCTATGGCAAGACTCAAGCAGCGAAAGGGAGTTCTGATCGGCCTCACCGTCTTGCTGCTCGTATTCACCGCGGGGTTCTACGCGGTCGCCCAGCAGATGGAGGAGTCCAAGCGGCAGCGCACCGTGTCGGTGGCCGGCGGGAAGTATCACGTCCTCCCCGCCACGCTGGAGACCACCCAGTGGGGCTGGCTCGACCCCAAGGAGCCTGCCAAGCTCGTCGTCAACTCGGGAGACATCGTGGCCGTCGAGACCATGATGCACGCCCATAACAAGATCCAGCCGGGAACCACGATGGAGGAGATCGTCGCCCTCAGGAAGGCCAACCCCGGCGGCGGTCCCCACTCGCTGACCGGGCCCATTTACGTCAACGGCGCCGAGCCCGGCGACGTGCTCGAGATCAGGATCCTGAAAATCGTTCCCAAAGCCTTCGGGATCAACTTCAACCTGCCCGGCAAGGAGTTCCCCACGATCGGCGCCCTCGCCCCCGAGATGCCCGACGGCTTCGTGAAGTTCTTCTATTTGGACTGGGACAAGCGTCAGGCTGAATTCAAGCCGGGGATCATCCTCGACCTCCAGCCGTTCCCCGGCACCCTGGCCGTCGGGATCGATCCCAACGACCCCTCACCCCGGAAGGGCGGATCCACCGACCCGATGGCGCCGGTCCCGACGATCCGCCCCTGGAAGAACGGCTCCAACATGGACCTCAACGAGCTCCAGGAAGGCACCACGATCTTCATCCCGGTCTTCCTCAAGGGCGGCCTCATCTGGACCGGCGACTCCCACTGCCGTCAGGGCAACGGTGAGGTGAACCTGACGGGGCTCGAGTGCGCCTACCGGGAGATCGTGATGCAGCCGATCGTGCGGAAGGACATGAAGCTCGAGTGGCCGCGGATGGAGACCAAGACCCACTGGATCATGATGGGGTTCGACGAGGACCTCAACAAGGCGATGGTCAACGCGGTTCGAGAGACGGTGGACTTCCTGTCGAAGCAGAAGATGGTCCCCCTGGACCGGTACGAGGCCTACTCGCTGGCCTCCATGGCGGCCGACTGCCGGGTAACCCAGGTGGTGGACGTCCGCAAGGGAGTCCACTGCATGGTGCCCAAGTCGCTCTTCGTTAAAAAGTAGCAGGTTGCTCCGCGCGTTAAGCCTTGTCCTCCTAGCCGCCGCCCCCGCCTGGGGCGGCGGCCCGCTCTCCGTCGTCACCACCACCACGGACCTCAAGGCGCTGGTGGAAGCCGTAGGGGGAGACCGGGTCCAGGTTGAAGCCCTGGCTCCCCCACTCGCGGACCCCCACGCCGTCGAGGTGAAGCCCGGGCAGCTGGTCAAGTTGAAGGCCGCCGCCCTGCTCGTGAGGATTGGCCTGGATCACGAGCCATGGCTGACCCGCGTCCTTCGCTCGGTCAACGACCCCCGGTTCGCTCCCGGCAGCCCCCACTATCTCGACACAGCCAAAGGGATCCAGCTCCTCCAGGCCGAAACGCCGAGGGTCAGAAGCGAGCGGGGCGTCCACGTTCACGGCTTCGGGAATACCCACTACTGGCTGGACCCTGAGAACTCCCGGCCCATGAGCGGCGCCATCCTCGACGCGCTGGCGCGCCTCGCCCCGGCTGAGCGCGCGCATTTCGAGGCAAACCGGAAGCGCTTCCTCGAACAGCTGGACGCGGGCCTCCGGCGCTGGGCCCAGGCCATGGCCCCGTACCGCGGCACCCGGGTCGTCGTCGTCCACGAAACCTGGCCGTACTTCGCCGAGCGCTTCGGCCTCGTCGTGGTCGCCGCGGTCGAGCCGACTCCGGGGGTGCCGCCCTCCCCGGCCTATCTGGCCTCCCTCACCCAGAAGATGAAGGCGGCGGGGGTCAAACTGCTCATCGCGGAGCCGTCCGCGAATGCCTCGGTGGTGAGCCAGGTCGCCGCCCGGAGCGGCGCCCGCATGGTCACGCTGATTCCGTCGGTGGGCGGCGATCCCGGAGCCAGGGATTACGTAGCGCTCTTCGACCTGAACATCAAACGCCTGACCGACGCTCTGGCTGCCGCGCGCTGATGTCGCTGGCCCTCGAGTTCCTCTGGGTCCCCTTCCTCGCCTGCCTGGTCCTGACCGGGATCCACGTTTACCTCGGCCTCCACGTCCTCGCGCGCGGAGTCATCTTCGTGGACCTGGCCCTGGCTCAGGTGGCGGCCCTCGGGATCACGGTCGCCTTCCTGGCCGGGCACCCCATTCAAAGCGACGCGGCCTACTGGTACGCCCTGTCATTCACGGTGGGCGGGGCCCTGCTCTTCTCGGTCAGCCGGATGCGTCGCGCCGCGATTCCCCAGGAAGCGATCATCGGCATCGTCTACGCGGTGTCCGCGGCCGCGGCGGTGCTGGTCGTGGACCGGGCGCCGCAGGGGAGCGAGCACATCAAACAGCTCCTAGTGGGAAGCATCCTGACCGTGACGCCGAAGGAGGTCGGCGCCCTGGCGATCCTCTACGCGGTAGTCGGGGCGATTCACTGGGCGGTCCGGCGCCCGGTTCTCCAGATCTCGTTCGACCCCGAAGCCGCCCTCAGGGAAGAACGGTGGATCCGCTGGTGGGACTTCCTCTTCTACGCCTCCTTCGGCTTCGTGGTCACGAGTTCCGTCCGGATCGCCGGGGTCCTCCTCGTCTTCTCCTACCTCATCGTTCCCGCGGCGGTCGGGGCGCTGCTGACGCGCTCGGTTGCAGGCCGCCTGCTGCTCGGCTGGGGCTTCGGGTTCCTCGTGAGCGTGGTGGGGCTCACCGCCTCGTACCTCTGGGACCTTCCCACCGGGGCCGCCGTCGTCACGACGTTCGGCGCCTTCCTGGGAGCGGTCGCGCTGGGAATCGGGACGCGGGCGCTCATCCGCCAGGTCCGCACCCGGGGAGTCAAGGCGCTCGCGGGAGTCGCTATGGTAGGCTGCGTTCTCGTCGCGGTGGCGGGCGGCCTGCTCCTCCTCTTCCCCCGAATGGACCACCACTGGCTCAACTGGCTCGAGGAGGCGGCGCCGGCCGTCGAGCTCGCGTTCCTCACCCCGCGGGAGCGCGACACGTACTGGGAGAGCCGGGAAGCGAGCGGGCGCGGCCAGGCGGAGCTCCAGCGCCTGCGCGCGATCCAGCAGGAGGTCCAGTGGGGGACGCGGCAGATGGGTCAAGAGCAGCAGGAGCGGCTTCGCCAGTTCCTCGCGAGCCGCGGGGAAATCGCGGCCGGGGATCGCATGGTCCTCAAGACGCTCCGGGGAAAGGCGCGGGAGCGGCAGCGCTACTGGCTGGGAATCCCGCTCCTCGCCGCCGGCGCCCTGGGTGCCCTCGTCCTGGCGCGGGCGCGCCGCCGCGCCTGATGACGGCTCCCCCCCGCCTCGCCACGCGCGAGTTCCTGCGCCTCTGGGCCGGCGCCTTCCCATTCTTCCTCTCGTTCTACCTGCTGCTCCCGACCATCCCCCTCTACGCGCGGGCCCTGGGAATCCCCGAATCCGAGATCGGCCTGATCGTCGGTTTCTTCGCGCTCTCGTCCATGACGGTGCGGCCGTGGGCCGGCTGGGCGGCCGATCGCTACGGCCGGCTCCCCCTCCTCGTCGCCGGCACGCTGCTCTTCCTCGCCTCCTCGCTCCTCTACGGGTGGAGCCGGAGCGTGGGGGCGCTGCTCGCCGTCCGCGTCGTCCACGGCGCCGGCATGGGCTTGTACCCCACCGCGGCGACGGCGGTGGTGGCGGATATCGCCCCGCCGGAGCGGCGGGGGGAGGCCATGGGCTTTTTCGGCGCCGCGGGAAATCTGGCGCTCGCGCTGGGCCCGGTCGTGGGAGTGTGGCTGATGGAACAGCTCGGCTTCCCTTCCCTCTTCGCCGCCTCGGCGGCCGCCGCGGCGCTGGCGCTCGCCTTGGCCCTTTCGCTCAAGGAGACGGCGCCCGGGCTGCGCCGCGTGGCCTTCGGCCTGGCGTCGGTGCTGAGCCCGGCCGCCCTGTTCCCGTCGGCGATTCTCTTCTGCCTCATGGCCACCTACGGAGTCCTGATGGCCTTCCTCCCCCTCTACGTCCGCTCGATCGACGCGGGAAACCCTGGCATCTTCTTCCTGGTCTTCGCGTCCGTCGTGGCGGCCGTCAGGGGATACGCCGGCCGGCTTTCTGACCGCCTCGGCCGGGCGCCCGTGTCGGCGGCAGGCATGATTCTAGCCGGCCTCGCCACGGCGGCCCTCGCGCTTCGCGGAGGGCCTCTCACCCTGGTCCTGGCCGGAACGCTCTACGGAATCGGCTTCGGGGCCGCCCAGCCGTCGCTCATGGCGTGGACGGTAGACCTGGTGCCCCCCATCGAGCGAGGCAAAGCCATGGGCACCTTCTTCACCGCCTTCGAGCTGGGCATCGGAGCCGGCGCCATCGGCTTCGGCCTCGTCCTGGGGCGCGCCGGGTTTCCCTCCACATTCCTGGCGGCCGGGGCCCTGGCCCTGGCCGGAGGCGCCCTCGGAGCCACCCGGTTTGGCCGTTGACAGGCTCCGGCCGGCTCTGTACCATTAGCGCACTTTTTCTCCGGGCTCCGCACCGACAGCGAAGGAGGCCGCCATGCCTGACAAGGAGCGCACCAAGTACCAGCTCGACGAGAAGGACATCCCCACCAAGTGGTACAACATCCAGGCCGATCTCAAGACGCCGCTCCCGCCGGTTCTCCACCCGGGCACGGGCCAGCCCATCGGGCCCCAGGATCTGGCGCCCCTCTTCCCCATGGAGCTGATCAAGCAGGAGGTCAGCCAGGAACGGTGGATCGAGATCCCCGAGGAGGTGCGGGACGTGTTCCGGCTCTGGCGTCCCACGCCGCTCTACCGGGCGCGGCGGTTGGAGAAGGCCCTCGGCACGCCAGCGCGGATCTACTACAAATACGAGGGCGTCAGCCCGGCGGGCAGCCACAAGCCGAACACGGCCGTGGCCCAGGCCTACTACAACAAGAAGCAGGGCGTGACGCGCCTCAGCACGGAGACCGGGGCTGGGCAGTGGGGGTCGGCCCTCGCGATGGCCTGCGCCTTCTTCGGCCTCCAGTGCAAGGTGTACATGGTGAAAGTGTCGTATCACCAGAAGCCCTACCGGCGCGTCCTGATGGAAACCTGGGGCGCCCAGGTCGTCCCGAGCCCAAGCCCCGACACCCAGGCCGGCAAGAAGATCCTCGAGCAGGATCCAAACTCCCCCGGGAGCCTCGGCATCGCGATCAGCGAGGCGGTGGAGGACGCGGCCACCCGCGAGGACACGAAGTACTCCCTCGGCAGCGTGCTGAACCACGTGCTCATGCACCAGACGATCGTCGGCCTGGAGACGAAGAAGCAGCTCGACAAGGCCGACGACGAGGCCGACATCCTGGTCGGCTGCATCGGGGGCGGCTCCAACTTCTCGGGCTTCTCCTTCCCCTTCGTTGCCGACAAGCTTACCGGCAAGAAGAAAAAGCTCCGCGTCATCGCCGTCGAGCCGACCGCCTGCCCGAGTCTCACCAAGGGCAAGTACGCCTACGACTTCGGCGACACGGTGGGCCTCACGCCGCTCGTCAAGATGCACACGCTCGGCCACACGTTCGTCCCGCCGCCGGTCCACGCCGGCGGGCTCCGCTACCACGGCATGGCGGCGCTCGTCTGCAAGCTCTACGACGAGGGGATGATCGAGGCCGTGGCGGTGCCGCAGGTCGCCACGTTCCAGGCCGCCATCCAGTTCGCCCGCGCCGAGGGGATTATTCCCGCCCCCGAATCGGCTCACGCGATCCGTGTCGTGATCGACGAGGCGCTCCGATGCAAGAAGGAAGGCAAGCGGCAGGCGATCGTCTTCAACCTGTCGGGCCACGGCCATTTCGACCTCGGGGCGTACGAGGCGCATCTGGCGGGCAAGCTCCAGGATTACGAGTACCCCGCCGAGAAGGTCGCCGAGGCCCTCACGCACCTGCCCAAAGTAAAAGGGTAGGAGGTTCAGCATGATGATCGGGCGCCGCGAGTTCCTCAAGACGGGCGCGGGGGTAGCGGCCGGTGTCTGGCTGGGCCGCCCCCCTGTCCTCAGCGCCCAGGGCAAGGGCAAGGTCCGGCTGGCCTACCTCCAGCTCGGCTGGGCGGCGACCGAGATCATCCACAAGGAGGACCTCCTCGGCAAGCACGGGTGGTCGGCCGAGTACTCGATCGTGCCTGGGGCGCCGGGGCCCCTGCTGAACCAGCTCGCCTCGAAGAACGTGGACGCCATCGACATGAGCTTCGCCCTGGCCGCCAAGGCCTTCGAGGACGGTGTCCCCCTCAAGGTCACGGGCGTGGCCACCGCGGTGCTGGGCGCGATCGTCGCGCGCAAAGACGCCGGGCTCTCGAAGGTCGAGGACCTCAAGGGCCGGAAGATCGCCGCGATCGTCGGCACCTCGACCTTCTTCGACATCCGCGCCCTCACGCTCAAGGGCTACGGCTTCGACCTTCAGAAGGACACCCAGATCGTCACGGCCACCTCCCCGCCCGACATGGTCACGCTCCTCGGCAAGAAAGACGTGGACGCGATCATCGCCTGGCAGCCCATCACCGACTCCGTGGTGTTCCGCGGCGAGGGGGTCTATCTCACCAAGCAGATCGATCTCTGGCGCAAGGCAACGGGGCGGGCCGCGGGCTTCCCCGTCCACGTCTGCTATCTCGTCCACAACGAGTTCCTCCAGAAGAACCCCCAGATCGCGGGGGACCTCAACGCGGCCCAGAAAGACGCCGTGGACATCTGGTACAACAAGCCGGCCCGCGCCATGGAGATCGTCGCCGAGGTGACCAAGCTGCCGAAGGACGTGATCCAGGTCGCGCACAAGGAAACCGTGCGGATGCTCCACGGCCTGGCAGACGAGCAGGTCGAGACGCTGATCGCCCAGCTCAAGATCAACAAGGAGTTCGGCTTCCTCAAGTCCGACATCTGGGACAACCCGGATCGGATCCGCCGCGAGTTCTTCCACCGGGCGTGATTACTCGGAGGGGGGCTCCGCCCCCCTTCCGAACCTCCCCCCGAGAAAGGGGTTGCGCCGGCAAAGCCGGCGCTCGAACGGAGGCCCTTCATGACGCGGCGGGACTGGGCGAACCGGCTCCACCTCCCGACGCTCGGCGCCGTCCTCGTCATCCTCGTGGTCTGGTCACTCCTCTCCTGGCGCTACGGCGCCTATGTCCTGCCCGCTCCCCTCGCCGTGCTCAGGGGATTCGGCGACATCCTCCAGAGCGGGGAGATCTGGAAGCACACGGGGGCCTCCCTCTACCGCATCGCCGTGGGCTTCGGCGGCGCAGTGGGGATCGCGGTTCTGATGGGCCTCGCGGCGTTCGTCTCGCGCACCGCGCGGGGTGTCGTCCACGACTTTCTCGCCGTCCTCAACTCCACCTCGGTCTTCGTCTGGATCGTGATCTCCATCATCTGGTTCGGCCTCAGCAACTGGGCCCCCATCTTCACGACCTTCATGATCACCCTCCCCGTGGTCGCCTCCAACATCGTCGAGGGGGTGCAGAACGTGGACCGGCGCCTCCTCGAGATGGGGGACGTCTACCGGCTGAGCGGGCGCCAGAAGTTCGCCGCGATCGTGATCCCCTCCACGCTCCCCTACCTCGTGGCGGGGATGAAGGTGGGCTTCGGGCTCGCGCTCAAGGTCTCCGTCGTCGCGGAGATCTTCGGCGTCACGTCCGGGATCGGCTACATCATGAACTACAGCCGCGAGATCCTGGAAACCCAGATGGTGTTCGTCTGGGCCCTGGTGATGATCCTCGTGATGCTCGCCACCGACAAGCTCGTCTTCGATACCCTGTCGCAGCGGCTCGCGCGATGGCGGTGAAGCTCGTCGTCTCCGGCGTCGGGAAGGACTTCCTTATCCCGATCATCGATAGCGTCTCCTTCAGCGTGGACGCCGGGGAGTTCGTCTGCCTGCTGGGTCCGAATGGGTGTGGGAAGACGACGCTGCTCAGGATCATCGGCGGCCTGGAGCCGGCCACGCGCGGCACGGTCCTGCTGGACGGCAAGCCCGTCGTGGCGGAACAGGGGCACGACCGCCACGTGGGCGTGGTCTTCCAGGAGGACCGCCTGCTCCCCTGGATGTCCCTGCGCGACAACGTGGCCCTGGTCCTCAAACCCCTCGGCCTGCCGCTCGGCGACCGCCGCGCCATCGCCAACCGCTACCTCGGCACCGCCGGACTGCGGGGTTTCGAGGACTACTATCCGGGGCGGGTCAGCGGGGGGATGCGGCAGCGCGCCGCGATCGCCCGCGCCCTGGCCGTCGAGCCCGACGTCCTTCTGATGGACGAGCCCTTCGCCTCCCTCGACGCGCAGAACCGGCGCATCATGCAGAACGAGGTGCGGCGGATCTGGCAGGAGACCGGCCGGACGATCCTCTTCGTCACCCACTCGATCGAGGAGGCCGTGGCGATCGGAACGCACCTCATCATGCTCTCCGCCCGGCCGGCCCGCATCCGCGAGGCGATCCGGAACGACGGCCGTGTGGACCGCGCCAAGCTCATCGACGACCTCAACGCCATGATCATGGAAGAAGTCGAGCGCCAGCAGGGAGGAGCGAGCCTATGATCAAGCCGTACACGGCTGTCGGGCTGATCCCCACCGTCCGGGGCATCCGCAAGCGCAAGGACATCAGGATCAACCTGGAGCACCTCTCCCACCTGGTGAAGGCCGCTTCCTGGCTCTCGAGCCTCGACCTTCCCGTCGGGCTCATCGCCTTCCCCGAAGGCGCGCTCCAGGGGTTCAACGACGAGGTGCTCGACCTCGATCACGCGACGTTCGCCCGGGAGGGCGCCATCGATATTCCTGGCGAGGAGACGGAGTTCCTGGGCAAGATCGCCAGGGAGTACGACGCCTTCATCATGGCCCAGGCCAAGGCGCGTCACCCGGACCTCAAGGACCGCTTCTTCAACGTCGGCTTCATCCTCAACCCACGGGGCAAGGTGATCCTCAAGCATTACAAGGTCTCGCCGCTCTTCCCCGTGGAGCACTCGGTCTGCCCCCACGACGTCTATGACTGGTGGGTGGAAAAGTACGGCCGCAATCTGAAAGCCTTCTGGCCCGTTGTGGACACCGAGATCGGCCGCCTGGGGATCATGATGGCCAACGAGGGCTCGTATCCCGAGAACGCCCGGGCCCTCGCCATGAACGGGGCCGAGGTCGTCTATCGCGCCTCGTACCCCCACCCCGCGACCGGCAACGAGATCTTCGAGATCCAGAGCCGCGCCCGGGCCCTCGACAACAACCTGTACATCGTGGCGCCCAACATGGGCACCTACTACCTCTTCCCCGAGGAGACGACGCCCATCGACACCTTCGGCGGCCGCTCCTTCATCATCAACTACAAGGGGCAGATCGTCGGGCGCCAGGAGTACGGCGCCGGCTCGACCTACGTCGGGGGCGTCATCGACATCGAGGCGCTGCGCGACCACCGCGCCCGGGCCCAGTGGGACAACTGGATGAAGGACCTCCGCACCGAGCTCTATCAGATCGTCTACGAGAAGCCGATCTACCCGAAGAATCTCTACCTGAAGCGGGCGCCCATGAAGCACGCCGAGTACCGGGAGAAGGTCATCAAGAAGCAGATTCGCCTGATGCACGACCGCGGCATCTGGGTACGGCCGGGACGGTGATGAAGGGTCGCGCGGAGGGCACGGCCACACTGTGACGGCAAGAGCAAAGATCGGGCATGAGACATGACTGAACGCAAGATTCCGGCGGGGGCGGGCGTGGCGACAGCCCGGGTGCCCGCCCCAGGTGAAAAATGAAAGCCGTCCGCATCCACGAGTTCGGCGGCCCGGAAGTTCTGAAGACCGAGGAGGTCCCGGAACCGACGCTTGGCCCGGGAGATGTGCTGATCCAGATGGAGGCTTCGGGCGTGAACTACGCCGACGTGATGATGCGGATCGGGATGTACCCCATCGAGGGCCTGCCGATCACCCCGGGCTTCGAGATGGCCGGACGGGTCGTGAAGGCCGGCAACGCGGTCACCGACTTCAAGCCCGGGGACCGGGTTGTCGCCATGCTGAGTGTCGGCGGCTATGCCGAGCGGGCCGCCGCCCCTGCGGCAAGGGTTTTCTCGGTTCCCGAGTCCCTCTCGGCGGTCCAGGCCGCCGCCCTCCCCGTCAACTACCTCACGGCGTTGCACATGCTCAGGGATCTTGGCCGCCTTGCGCCTGGAGAGTCGGTCCTCATCCACGCCGCCGCGTCGGGAGTCGGCACCGCCGCGGTCCAGCTCGCTAGGCTCTTCGGTGCCCGCATCTTCGCCACGGCGTCGGCCGATGACAAGCTCGCGCTGGCCCGGGAGCTCGGCGCCCACGAGACCATCAACTACACGACCCAGGACTTCGCCGAGATCGTCAAGGCCAAGACAGACGGCCGAGGGGTGGACCTGATCCTCGAGTGCGTCGGCGGGGACGTCTTCGACAAGAGCATCCAGTGCCTGGCCCCGCTGGGCCGCCTCATCACTTATGGGGTGGCGGGTGGCGTGCCGGCAACGGTCGTGACGCCGCTGCTCCTCTTCGGTAACCTCTCCGTGATCGGCTTCCACCTCGGGCGCTACTACCAGAGGCCGAGCCGGGAGGGGCTCCAGGAAATCTTGCGGCTGGTGGCTGCCGGCAGGATCCGCCCGATCATCAGCGCGACCTTCCCACTCCGGGAAGTGGCCAAGGCCCACGACCACCTCAGCGAACGCAAGACCAGGGGAAAGGTCCTGCTGCTGCCTTGACCCCCCTCACCCTCCCCTCTCCCCCGAGGGGAGAGGATTAAGGTGAGGGGCGGTCGCGGAGTTTGCGCGCGGCCTCAGCCCGCATCTGCTGCATGGCGCGGGTCTCCTGATCGGAGTAGCGCTCCTCCTTCCAGGGGTCGGCGTGCATGTGGTAGCCGTTGACCTCCCAAAAGCCGGGCGCGTTCACGTCCAGGAACTCGAAGCCCCGCACCCACTTGGCGCTCTTCCAGAAGTAGAGCTTGGGCAACACCAGCCGGCAGGGCCCGCCGTGGTCGGGCTCTAGGTCGCGGCCATTGTGCTTGATGGCTAGGAGCACGTCGTCGTCGATCAGGTCCTGGAGCGGGATGTTGGTCGTGTACCCCGCCTCCGCGTGGACCATGACCGTCATCGCCTCGGGCTTGACCCTGACGTGCTTCATGAGGTCGCGGATGTGGACCCCCTCCCAGCGGTTGTCCAGCTTCGACCAGCGCGTCACGCAGTGGACGTCGGAGGTGATCTCCACCCGGGGCAGCTTCAGGAACTCCTCCCAGGTCCAGGAGACCTCCGTTTCGACCAGGCCGAAGCAGCGGAAGCTCCACTTCTTGAGGGTGGCATGGGGAGTCAGGCCATAGGTCAACACCGGCCACTTGGCCGTCAGGACCTGGCCGGGCGGCAGGCGTTTCTGGAGTTCGGGATCGGGCTCTTTCATGAAGCGCCTCCAAAACGACACGGCCTCAACTATACACCAATTAGTTATATAATGGCCCAGCATGGCGCTCAGTAAGCCTCGGGGCCGCCTCTTCCGGAAGTACGTGGTCCTCTTCGTGAGCCTGGTCAGCGGTGCGCTGGTGACCAGCGGCCTCGTGGAGATCTATTTCTCCTACCAGGAAAACAAGACGGCCCTCGGCCGCATCCAGCGGGAGAAGGCCCAGGCCGCCGCCTCCAAGATCGAGCAGTTCATCAAGGAGATCGAGCGTCAGATCGGCTGGACCACCCAGGCACAGTGGGGAGCCCGGTCCATGGCCCTGGACCAGCGGCGCTTCGACTATCTCAGGCTTCTGAAGCAAAGCCCGGCGGTCACCGAGATCAGCCAGCTCGATACGGCCGGCAAGGAACAGCTCCGCGTCTCCCGCCTGGCCATGGACGTGGCGGGAAGCCAGACGGATTTCTCCCAGGAGCCGAAGTTCGTCGAGGCCAAGGCCGGAAAGATTTACTTCAGCCCGGTGTATTTCCGGAAAGAATCCGAGCCGTACATGACCATCTCCATGCCGCGGAGCGGGGAGGATCCGGGGGTGACCGTGGCCGAAGTGAATTTGAAATTCATCTGGGAAGTCGTCTCCCAGATCAAGGTCGGCAAGGCCGGCCAGGCGTATGTGGCGGACTCGCGCGGCCAGTTGATCGCCCATCCTGACATCAGCCTCGTCCTCCAGAAAACCGACCTGTCGGCGCTTCCCCACGTGCAGGCGATCCGCGCGGCCTCCCCGAAACCTGGCGCCGACGGGGACGAAGGGACGATCGCCAGGGACTTCCAGGCACGGCAGGTCTTGACCGCCTACGCTCCTATCGCCCCATTGGGCTGGCTGGTCTTCGTCGATCTCCCTCTCGCGGAAGCCTTCGCGCCGATCTACGCCTCGGCCCTCCGCACGATCCTGCTCCTGCTCCTGGGCATCGCCCTGTCGGTCCTGGCCAGCCTCGTCCTGGGCAGGAAGATGGTGAACCCAATCCGGGCCCTCCAGGCGGGTGCCTTGCGAATCGGCTCCGGGGACCTCCGCCACCGCATCGAGGTCAAGACCGGCGACGAGCTGGAGGCCCTCGCCCACCAGTTCAACAGCATGACCACCCAGCTCCAGGAGTCCTACGCCGGCCTCGAGCAGAAGGTCGAGGATAGGACGCGCGACCTCACCGAGGCCCTGGAGCAGCAGACTGCCACGAGCGAGATCCTGCGCGTCATCTCGAGCTCGCCGACGGATCTCCAGCCGGTCATGCTCGCCGTGGCCGAGCGGGCGGCGCACCTCTGCGGGGCCAGCGATGCCCACATCTGGCGCCGCGACGGTAACGAGATCGAGGTGGTGGCGTCGTACGGAGGTCTTCCGGTGCGGAGGCCTCGGCTCACGATCGGCCGCCAGTCGGTCATCGGCCGAGCCGTCGCCGATGGCCAGCCTGTCCACGTCCTCGACCTTCCCGAAGTCTTCGAGACAGAGTTCCCCGACTCCCGCGCCATGAGGGAGGGCGGCTATCGGACCGTCCTGGCCATGCCGCTGCTCCGCGAGGGCACCCCGATCGGTGCGATCTTGATCCGGCGCACGGAGGTCCGCCCGTTCTCGGAGAAGCAGATCGAACTCCTGAAAACCTTCGCCGACCAGGCGGTCATCGCCATCGAGAACGTCCGCCTCTTCCAGGAACTGCAGGCCAGAACCCAGGACCTGACCCGGTCGGTCGAGGAGCTGAAGGCCCTGGGCGAGGTCAGCCAGGCGCTCAGCTCCTCGCTCAATCTGAGCCGCGTCCTCGACAGCGTGGCCGAGCACGCCGTCAAGCTCTCCGGCTCCCACGCGTGCGGCATTTTCGAGTCCGATCCGGATCGCGGCACCTACCAGGTCGTCGGGAGCCACAATTTCACCGACGAGTTCATCGAGGCTATCCGGCGCGCCCCGATCGACCCGCGGAGGAGCGTGCTGAGGCGGGCAACCGAGGCCGGCCAGGCCCTCCAGGTGCCTGACATCGCCGCGACCGACGAGGTCCACGCTCGCGACATCTCGCTTCAGCAAGGCTTCCGGGCCATCCTGGCCGTTCCCATGGGGGCCGAGAACGTCACGCGCGGCATCGTGCTCTTCCGTCGCTCGCCCGGGAACTTCGATGACCGGGTCGTCAGTCTCCTCACGACGCTCGCGAACCAGTCCAAAGTGGCCATCGAGAACGCCCGGCTCTTCCAGGAGATCGAGGACAAGGGCCGGCAGCTCGAGGAGGCCAACCAGCACAAGTCGGAGTTCCTCGCCAACATGTCCCACGAGCTCCGGACTCCCCTCAACGCCATCATCGGCTTCTCCGAGGTGCTCCACGAGCGGATGTTCGGGGAGGTGAACGAGAAGCAGGCCGAATATCTTCAGGACATCATCTCCTCCGGCCGCCACCTCCTCTCCCTGATCAACGACATCCTGGACCTCTCCAAGATCGAGGCAGGCCGGATGGAACTGGAGTTGGCGAGTTTCGATATGCCGCTCGCGCTTCAGAACGCCATGACGCTCGTGCGCGAGCGGGCGGACCGCCACGGGATCGCCCTCAGTGTCGCGGTAGACGAGCGGCTCGGCCCCTTCGTCGGAGACGAGCGGAAGATCAAGCAGATTCTCCTGAACCTCCTCTCCAACGCCGTCAAGTTCACGCCCGAGGGCGGCCGGATCAGCGTCAAGGCGATGCCCGCCGACGGCTCCGTGGAGATCTCCGTCACCGACACCGGGATCGGGATCGCCCCCGAGGACCAGGAGGCCATCTTCGAGGAGTTCCGCCAGGTGGGGAGCGACTACGCCCGCAAGCGCGAGGGGACGGGGCTCGGGCTCACGCTCACGAAGAAGTTCGTCGAAATGCACAGCGGCAAGATCTGGGTGAAGAGCGAGGTGGGCAAGGGCTCGACGTTTACGTTCACACTACCGGTGAGGTCGTGAATCCGATCAGACCAGCCTCGACAGAACCTCGGCGGGGATCCGCGCTCGGAGGGTTGGATGCGTCTCGATGAGCCGGGCGATGTCGGCCAGATCCTTCTGCCGCTTGCTGGACCGCCGTGTCGGATCCGTCACTGCCCAGAGCTTGCCCTGCAGGACGTCCTCGAGGGAGGCCACTGGCAGCTCGACGCCCAGCACTACGCGCACAGTGGCTCGGTCCACGAACGAGAAGTACCTCGGATCGGTCTGAATTTGAACGCGAAGGTCCGACCCCAGCACGGAGACGTTCAGGCTATGAGGAAACCGCTCGACAACGAATACGTCGCGCAATAGACTCTCAACCTGGGGAAGCTGGTCCGAGGCGATGACGACGTCCAGATCCAGGCTCACCACCGGCTCGGCATACGCGTTGACTGCTTGCCCACCGACCAGGCAATATCGGATACCGTGGTCGGCAAAGAGCGCGATCAACCGGTCGAGAAAATCGACCCGGTCCTCTACCACGGCTTTCCAGAACGCCTGGGCGCGCACAGTGGCCATTATAGCAGGGATCACGGCGGGGGTTAGCCATTCATGGCCAACGAGCTGATCCTGATCGTCGAGGACAACGAGAAGAACCGCAAGCTGGTGCGGGACGTGCTCCAGCACACGGGGTACAAGACCCTGGAGGCCGAGACGGGCGAGGATGGGGTTCGCCTGGCCCAGGAGTCCCGCCCCGCCCTCGTCCTGATGGACATCCAGCTCCCGGGCATGAACGGCATCGAGGCTCTCGGGCGGCTCCGGGCGGATCCCAAGACGAAGAAGATCCCGGTGATCGCGGTCACGGCGTCCGCCATGACCCACGACCGGGCCAAGATCATGTCTGCCGGGTTCGACGGCTACCAGTCGAAGCCGATCAACGTGAAGGAGTTCCTCGTCGCGGTCCGCGAGATGCTGGACCGCCCGCGCGCCGGAGGCGCCGCGTGAGTCCCGTTCAGCCCGGCTTCCCGGACAAGCTCGCCCCCACCAAGATCCTGGTGGTGGACGACACCCCTCAGAACGTGAAGCTCCTGGCCGATCTCCTCACGGTCAAGGGGTACACCGTCGTCACCGCAGCTTCGGGGGCCGAGGCGCTGAAGCAAATGGAGGCCGAGCGACCGGACCTGGTGCTTCTGGATGTGGTCATGCCCGGGATGAGCGGCTACGAGGTCTGCCGGAAGATCCGCGAGAACCCCGCCACGCAGATTCTCCCCGTGGTGATGGCGACGTCGCTCGATCCCGCCCAGGAGCGCGTCAAGGGCATCGAGGCCGGCGCCGACGACTTCCTCACCAAGCCCATCAACCAGCCAGAACTGCTGGCGCGCGTCC
>Ga0209642_10000906_pt1 | contig 19451 bp, 12 predicted proteins | sample RifCSP19_2_FD_184025 | JGI IMG/M metagenome (GOLD analysis project Ga0209642, IMG submission 184025) | Soil microbial communities from Rifle, Colorado - Rifle CSP2_sed 19_2 (SPAdes) (version 2) | ecosystem: Environmental > Terrestrial > Deep subsurface > Rock core/Sediment | place: Rifle... | reverse complement strand
AGGCGGTCGCCGCGGCGCGCAGCGGCAAGCAAAACACCGGAGCTGAACAGCCGTCCGTCGCCAGATCGATGCTCTCGGGAGCAACGCCACACATCTCCGCGACGGCCAGCAAGATTCGCTTCTGGACCGGGTGTTCAGGATTGACGTAATCTTGCGCTGGGGCGTTGATGTGACGGGCCAAGGCCAGCATGCCCGTATGCTTGCCGGAGCAATTGTGGCGCAGAGCTGTCGGGAGCAGGCCCTCCGCTTCGAGGCGCCGCGCTGTCTCTCTGTCGCCTGGCGCCTGAGGGCCGCAGAGCAAGTCGGACTCGCGAATGCCGATCCTCTCTTGGATCGAGGCTACGACTTCCACGTGCATGTCGGTTCCAGTGTGCGAGGCGCAGACCACAGCCAGCTGGCGCGGCGCAAGCCCGAACTTCTCAGCCGCGCCGCTCTCCACGAGAGGCAGCGCCTGGAGCGGTTTGGCGCTCGAGCGCAGGTACACCGATTGGTCGGGGTCGCCGGACCACGCGACCAGGTTCCCGTGCGCGTCCGCAATGGCCACGGCGCCATAGTGAATCGACTCGACCATGCCGCCGCGGGTCACTTTCACGAATGGTTGGTATTGCATACGAGGTGATCCTAGTGGGCCGCGTCGAAGGCTCGCCTAGCGCGGGTGGGGAGGCGCCTGGGTCGCGAGACGGCGCTCGATCAGCCGCGTGACTCCAACGCGCAGGCGCAGCAGCGCGCGCTCCATACGGTCGGTGGGGAGATGGTACCCCTGCGCGAGATGCGACACGGACGATTCCAACGATCTGCTCGGCCCTGATTTCGACGCAAACCGTTCGACGAGTCGCTGGATCTTGCGTAGAAGGCGCGCCATCGCTGCCACGGCCTCTCGACCCACCTCGCCATCGCGCGAGCCGATCAAGCGGTAGGAGTGCGCCGCCAGATCGCGCAACTCGTCCAGTGCAGCCAGCCACACATCCAGATTAGACTCGCCGAGATAGGGCGGCTCCGCCACGGTCACCGCGTCGCCGATGAAAACCAACTTCGCTTCGGGCAACACCACCCAACAGGAGTCGGGCATTGGCCCCGGTCGGTGCCGGAACTGCACCTGGCGGCTTCCGAGGTAGATGGTGAGGGCAGACGAGAAGGTCAAAGTGGGAACAGCGCGGGTAACGCCGGTAATGCGTTTGAGGCGATCGGCCTCGGCGCCGATTGGATTGGCGCCGCCCTTATAGCTGTCGGGCCAGTCGCTCATCACATCGCGCGCGGTTTCGTGTGCCAGGATGGTGACATCAAAGTTCCTGGCGCCGAGGACGCGGTCGAGATGATGATCGAGCAAGACAAGATAGCGCGGCCTCCCGTACGAGGCGAGTTGGTTGAGCCACTCTCGGACATCCTCCGTGCGCAATGGGCTGTCGATCAAGAGCAGACCATCTTCGGAGTCTACGGCTCCAAGATGGACGCCGAGCAGATCGTCTTCCACGAAAATTCCGGGGGCGAGGACGCGCATGCTTTGGGCCTATAGGCACGGGTTCGGGAGGCTATTATAACGGGAGGGTGAAGAAGAAGGTCGAGCCCTTATCCACCTCGCTTTCGACCCAGATCCTCCCCCCATGGGCGTCCACTGCCAGACGGCAGAAAGCTAGGCCGAGGCCGAGCCCTTTGGGTCGTCCGGCTCGTTTCAGGCGGGCGAACTTGTCGAAGATTAGCTTCTGGTCTGGCTGGGCGATGCCAGGCCCTGTGTCTCGAACACCGACGCAGATGGAGCGTTCCTCCCCTCGGGCGAAAAGCGTGATGCTTCCGCCGCCGCGCGTGTACTTGACGGCGTTCTCAAGCAGGTTGATGATCACGCGTCGGATCATGTCGAGATCAAACTCCAACGTCGGCAGATCAGGTGGGATCGCCTCCAGAACGAGCGTGTGACCCTTCGCTTCGGCCACCGGACGGACCTCCTCCAAAGCCTCTTCGAGCAACGAAGCGATGGAGCAGGGGTTTTTTTCCAGCACCGCTTTCCCAGCTTCGAGACGGCCCAAATCCAGCAGGCTGTCCACCAAGCGGGAAAGCCGCCGGCTGGATCGAATCGCCACCGAAAGCACTACCGGTAGATTCTCATCCATCTGCGGGAGGGAGGTCTGCATCACGTCCAGGCTGGAAATGATGTTGCCCAACGGCGAGCGCAGATCGTGGAAGATCATCGAGATCAGGTCCTCTCGCAGCTCGTCGAGGGCGAGACGCTCGGAGATGTCGCGCAAGATCCACTGTAAGGTCGGCTGGCCTTCGAGGTCAATCCGCTTGACATGAACCTCCACCGGTAGCAAGCGACCATCCGCATGCACGGCCTTCGCCTGGTACGAGGTGGTTTGACTTGGCCGGAGCTGGAATGATCTTGCCGCCTCATGATCTGGTTCTTCCGCCATCAGCTTCGAGACCGGAGCCCCCACGAGCCACTTGCGGCGGCGACCGATGAAAACCTGCGCCCTGCGGTTGGCGTCGCCGATCTTGCCTTGTAAGTCGGTGATCAGGATCGGATCGACGCTGTCCTCGAAGAGTCCGGCGTAACGTTGGTGGGCGGCCTGGGTCTCGGCAAACAGCCGGGCATGAGAGATCGCCGTGCCCGCCAGACCGGCGATTCCCGTCAGCAGGTCGACGTGGTGTGACTGGAACTCACCATGCAAAGGGTTGATCGCCTCCAGGACGCCGATGGTTCGATCCCGCACGCGGATCGGCGCGCAAATGAGGGAGCGGGTTTCGAACCCGATTTGCAGATCTACCTGAGGATAGAAGCGCGGATCGGCACGTACGTTTGGGATCAGCAGCGGTTCGCCGTTCTCTACGACCCATCCTGCGATTCCTTGCCCCTTCCCCAGCCGCACGCCCACAACCGCCTTGGCCATCCTGCCGCCGGCGACCTGGAACAGCAGATCCCCGCTTGACTCTTCGACGAGCGCCAGCGACGCCGACTCCACCTCCAGGCTGCTCGTCGTTTGGGTTAGGATGCGTTGCAACACCTCATCGACGTCCAAGCTGGCGGTGATCACGCGCGCAGTCTCCGCCAGGGCCACCATGGCTCGCATCTGCCGCTGACTCTCAGCAAAGAGCTGCGCGTTGGCCACTGCGGTCGCGGCCTGGTGGGCGAAGGCGAACACCACCTCGGCCTCCGACGGACCGTAGGCGTCCAGTTGATGGCTGTCGGTATTGAGCACCCCAACGGCTCGTTCGCGCACGAGCAGCGGCGCGCCGATCCAGCCCCGGATAAGGCGCGATTCCTCGGGAAGTGGAGGGTCCGCCATCCACCCCGGCTCCTCTTGCGCGTTGCCGATCACGATGGGCTGGCGGGCGGCGAGAACGCGTCCTGTGGGATTGTCCTGGGAGACAGGGATGGTCAGGCCGACGAGGGACTCGTTGTCCGCGAAGCCTCTCGCCGCCACAAGTCGCAGCCGATCCTCCTCAAGGACAAAGATGCTCGCGCTATCGAAGGCGACCACACGCTCCAATTGCCGTAGCACCTGCGGGAACACCTGCGCCGGGTCGAGGGTTGCGCTGATGACGCGAGCGATCTCCTGCAGCGTGGCGGCCAGTTGGCGGCGCTTCTGTTCGGCGGCGTAAAGACGCGCGTTTTCAACGGCGATCCCCGCTTGGTCAGAGATCGCCGTCAGCAAAGCAAGGTGATCCTGCGTGAGCGATCCGGCCTTGGGATGTACCAATGTCAGGACGCCGACCACTCGCTCATGGGCAATGAGGGGCACACTGATCGCCGAGCGCGAAACCCCCCGCCTCTCCCCCGGACGACGCAACCAGCGCGGGTCTTCGAGTGTGCTTGGGACTAGGGCCGCTTGGCGGCGCTTGACCACCCAGCCCGCCAGGCCGCGCTCCATGGTGTCGGCGAGCTGTTCCGCGGTGTGATCGTGGACCCTGCCGCCGTAGGCCAAGGCGCCTTCCGTGGGCGCGCCCTCCTCATTGAGGACCAGGATACTGCCGCTCAAAGCGCCGACATTCTCCAAAGTCAGCAGCAGAATGCTTTGCAGGAGACGCCGCAGATCGAGCTGGGCGGCTAGCTCCCGGCTGATCGAAACCAGAAGCTCGAGCGAGGCCCGCGCTCGCTCGCGAGTGGAATCGCGTGCGCTCATGTCAGGTACTTCAACGCCGTACCCGTGTTGAACAACACGACCCTTTCATCACCCCGCAGCCAACCCTCGTCGATCAGGCGGCGCAGTCCCGCCAACCCCGCACCCCCTTCGGGGCAGGCCAAAACCCCCTCCTTCGCCGCGATCTCTGCCTGGGCGGCGCGGATCTCCTCGTCGTGCACCGCGAAAGCTCCGCCCCCGCTCTCCCGAATGCAGCGCAGGATCAGTCGATCGGCGTAGGGCGCAGGCACGCTCAGTCCGGCGGCGAATGTGGATGGATCCTGCCATTTCTCAACCCGCTCTGCGCCGCGCTCCCACGCCGTGACCACCGGCGCGCATCCGGAGGACTGGACGCTCACCATAAGCGGCTTGCGCTCTTCGATCCAGCCGAGCGCCTCCAACTCCGCGAACGCCTTCCACATCCCGACCAAACCTGTCCCGCCACCCGTGGGGTAAAGGATGAGATCCGGCAGGTCCCAGCTGAAATCCTGCGCCAGCTCCAGCCCCATAGTCTTCTTGCCTTCGAGGCGGTAGGGTTCCTTGAACGTCGAGAGGTCAAACCAGCCGTTGGCCTGTGCAGCAGAGGCGGCTTGGCGGCCGGCCTCGTCGATACGGCCGCCCACCAAGTGCAACTCTGCCCCAGCGGCGAGGACTTCGGCCTGGTTGGCTTGGGGCGCATCGGCGGGCATGAACACGTGCGCCCGAAGGTTTCCTCGGCCGGCGTAGGCGGCGAGTGCTCCGCCGGCGTTTCCGGCGGTGGGGATCACGAAATCGCGCACACCAAGCTCAGCAGCCCGCGCCACAGCCACGGCCAGCCCGCGCGCCTTGAAGGTGCCGGTTGGGTTTCGCCCCTCATCCTTGATCCACAGGTCCACAAGACCGAGTTCCGCGCCCAAGCGCGGAGCGCGCAGGAGAGGTGTGTCGCCTTCGCCGAGGGTGAGTCGATGGGCCTGCGCAGCATCTCGCACCGGCAAGAGCTCCGCCCAGCGCCAGAGGCCCGCCGGCCGGTCAGTCACTCGATCGCGGTCGAGCTCTTCCTTGAGACGCGGAAGGTCATAACGCGCCAGGAGCGGTGAATCACACTGAGCGCAAACCGTTTGGAGCCGGTCGGCCTCGAAGGTGCCCTGGCACTCTGCGCACTCCAGGCCGAGGAGAGCGTCCATCTTGGCAGGAGTATAGCATAGGGCTCGCGCGGGCATTGAGTGGCACATGCGTCGGTGCCACCCAAGGAATCGGGTAATCCTGACATGACGAGGTAGAGACGCCCTGGCGGTGCGTCTCTTGGGCCGCGCGATGTCTCGCGCAGCGCTAGACGATGGAAGATCTCCTTGCCGGGGAAAGGTACTATACTCTCGCACGAACGCAGCGGCGGGAGTTCGACGTGATCAGCGAGACCTTCTTCATCCTCGGCGGCGGGGGGCTGGTGGGGCTACAAATCGCCCGACGCATCGCCAACGACCTCTCTCCGCGGAAGGTCGTCATCGGATCCCTCTACCGTGACGAGGTGGAGCAAGCCATCGGAGAGCTGCGCAGGATGTTTGCCAGCCGGCCGATTCAGTTCGAAGGGGTGTGGGGCGATCTCTTCGTGCGCACGGAATTCACCCATGAGCCACGCCGGCGGCTGCTGGAAAGCTGGGCGCGCCGAGACTCTCTCTATGAAGACCTATTCGGCACGCTGGATGAGGCCTACCAACGTTCGCGCTTGGTCCAACTCGTCCTCGAACACCGGCCGGACGTGGTGGTCGACTCGGTGAACACGGCCACCGCCATCAGCTACCAGGACGTCTACACCGCAACAGCGCTGGCGAAGCTGCAGATGGACGGCTTGCTGGAGAGGGTACGCAGCGGCGAACAACCCAAGGGGAATTGGAAGGCAGCCGAGCGCGCGTTCGAGGAATTGGTCCTAGCGCAGTCGGTGCCCCAACTCATCCGACATGTGCTGCTTCTCGACCGTGCCATGCGCGAGGTGGGCACGCGCCTGTACCTCAAGATCGGCACCACCGGCACAGGCGGGATGGGCCTCAACATTCCTTACACTCACAGTGAAGACCGACCATCCGCCAAGCTGATGACCAAGACCGCCATCGCCTTCGCGCACACCGGGCTGCTCTTCCTGCTGGCCCGCACTCCGGGTGGGCCGATCGTCAAAGAGATCAAGCCCGGAGCGATGATCGGCTACGCCGACGTCACCTGTCGAACAATCCGCGAGGCGGGCCAGACAGTCTATCGTTTCAACAGCCGAGCTGACTCCCTCGAGCGCGAGTTGGCGCTGCGGGTGGACGAGGATCGCTTCGAGAAGCTGGGAGAGCTCGACTTGCCGGTGGTTGACACGGGTGAGAATGGCCTCTTCACGAAAGGGGAATTCGAGGCGATCACCACGCTGCGCCAGATGGAGTTCATGACGCCCGAAGACATCGCCCTGGAGGCCGTGCTCGAGATCCGAGGTAGCAACAGTGGTCGCGACGTCATCGCCGCAGTGGATGCGGCGGTGATGGGCCCGACCTACCGCGCCGGCTACCTGCGGCAGCAGGCGCTCGACGAGCTTCAGCGCCTGGAAAGAGAGACGGATACGCACAGCGTGGCGCTGGGCCAGCTCGGTCCGCCGGAGCTCTCCAAGCTGCTTTGGGAGGCAGAGCTGCTGCGCATCCAGTACGGGACGATGGGTGAAGTCCTCGCTCATCCCGCACAGGAGATCGCCGAAGCCCTCACCAACCTCATGGATGCCAGTCCCAAGCTGCGCCATACGGTCACCTCCATTGGAGTCCCGATCCTGACATGCGACGGGAAGCGGTTGATCCGGGGGCCACGCATCCGCATCCCGGAGGTGCCGGGAGGTCAGATCGTGCCCGTCGGGGAGGGCGATCTCGATGCCTGGGCCGCCAAGGGTTGGGTCGACTTGCGTCCCACGAACATCGCTCGCTGGAAAGGTCGGTTTGAGGCGATCGAACGCGCCCGCCAAGGGCTGCGCGGCAGTGGGTCGGCGGCCATCACACGCCAGGTCTACCTACTCGATGAGATCCGCGCCGGATCGTTGGTGGGCTGGATCTTCAACAATGAGCAGGGTGGATTTCGGATCAAGTAGGGGCCGATCTCAGATCGGCCCCCTACGACACCCCCACGACACCTCCGCGCGGCCCAGAATGGCGAGGGCGAGACAGCTACAAGATGGCCGAGGGTTCGCGGGTGCGAAGGGAGGGAGAGATGCAAGTCCTGATCACGGGCGGGACGGGCTTCATCGGCCGACGATTGACTCGACGGGCGCTGCTGCGCGGTTGGGAAGTCAACGTGCTGACCCGCGATCCAGGGGGCGCACGGGCGCAAGTCCTGGCGCGTGAGGGCGCACGGCTCGTACCCGGGGACATCACCGACCCTTCAGCCCTGCGAAAGGCACTTGAGGGCAATATCCCCGAGCTGCTGTTCCATAACGCCGCCTGGTACGAGCTCGGCATTCCACGGCGCAGCCAACCCGGGATGTGGACTGTGAATGTCGAGGCCACCGAAACGCTCCTGAGCCTGGCAGCCGAGTTGCGGCGGCCGAAAGTCGTTTACACTTCGACCACCACGGCGCTTGGCGACACAGGGGGATCGACGGCCGACGAATCCTTTGTGCGTCGATCAGCCCCCATCACGTTCTACGAGCGAACAAAGACCGAGGCCCACCAAGTCGCCCTGCGCCATCAAGCAGCCGGCGAGCGCTTGGTCATCGCGTGCCCGGCCCAGGCCATTGGCCCGGGAGACCACTCGCCCTTCGGCCGACTTGCCCGTCTATACGCCAGAGGACTCCTGCCGCCCTTCGGATGGGCGCGCGAAGCAGCCTTCACCTTCGGACATGTGGATGACGTTGCCGAAGCGCTTCTTTTGGTCGGGGAACGCGGCCGGGTCGGCGAGGTTTACTTCGTCGCCGGCGACGAGATGACCAACCGCGAGATGCTGGAGCACTGGCGAACGGTGATGGGCCGCCGCATGCGGTTCATCTGGCTCCCACGCCCATTGGCGCTGGCGCAGTCTGCTCTGGCGGCGCCGTTCCTGCGCTGGTTCGGCATGCCGGCGTTTTTGTCACCGGAGGTGGTGCGCAGCAGCTACGTCTCTTTCCGCTTTCGATCCGACAAGGCGATCCGCGAGTTGGGCGCCCGCTTCCGCACAGCGGAAGAAGCATGGGAGCAAACGCTGCTGGAGGAAGCCGGTCGTTTCCGTGCGTAGGCCGCCTAGGGACGAATCATCTTGGGGCAGGGCCTGCTTAGAGCCCATCTCACAATCAACGGCGGGGTCATCCTGAGGGCGCGGAGCGCCCAAAGTATGATGTCTTTTGCGGGCGAGCGGTAGGGGCCGATCTAAGATCGGCCCCTACAACGCCGCCTGGCGGCTCAGCGTTACGTCTGCGGCATCGCTTCTACGAGGCTGTCACAGCCGGTAGCCAGACCGTAAAGCGCGAGCCTCGCCCTGGGATGCCCTCGCTCTCGACGGTGATCCGGCCGCCATGCTGCTCGACGATCTCTTTGCAAATCGCCAGCCCGAGTCCCGTGCCCGGGGTTCCGGTGTGGCGGCTGGCCTGGCCACGGAAGAATCGGCGGAAGACCAGCGGCAGTTCCTCGGCCGAGATGCCAAGGCCGCTGTCCTGTACTTCGGCGATCACCCAGCTGCCATCACGCGCAACACGCCCCGTTGTCCGTAGAGTGATCTGCCCTTGTCCAGGGGTGAAATGGATGGCGTTGGTCAGAAGGTTGGTGAACACCTGGCCCAATAGACGCGGATCGCCTAGGGCCAAGGGTAAGTGCGCATCCTGTTCGATCGTCAACTCAAGCCCGCGACCTGCCGCCAGAGTGCGACGGTCCTCCGCCAGATCGCTGAGCAGACGGTTGAGGTCGACGGGACCCGTCTGCAGCGGAGTGCTGCCGACCTCCAGGCGGGAGAGGGAAAGCAGGTTGTCGATCAAACTGGCCAGGCGATCGCTCTCGCGGCCAAGGGTTTTCAGATAGCGGGCGGACTTGGCCTTCTCGTGTGACTTGCTCAGAAGATCGACATAGAGGCGGATGTTGGTGAGCGGCGTACGCAGCTCATGAGACGCGTCGGATACGAATTGCGATTTGAGACGGTCAAGCTCCTTGAGTGCGCTGATGTCATGCAGGATTCCGACGAAGTTGATGATCTGTCCGCTCTCATCCTTCACGGGGCGGATGGCGAGGGCGGCGTGATAGCGGGAGCCGTCCTTGCGACGGTTGATGAGCCCCCCCCGCCACGTCCGGCCCGCCTGAACGGTCTCCGACATCTCCTCGTAGAAAGAAGGCGGTTGCTCCCAACTCCTCAGGATGGTCGGGGTCTTGCCGGCGACCTCGGCAGAGGTGAAACCGTTGAGTCGTTCCCAGGCGGGGTTGACATACTCGATCGTCCAATCGGGGCCAGCCACGATCACGGCATCGCCGATGTTGGTGAGGATGGCATGCAGACGATCCCTCTCCGCCTGCAGTGCGCCTTCAAGGGTCTTGCGCAGGGAGATGTCAAAGACGACGCCCGTGACGCCTTGAGGTTTTCCGTCGGCATCGCGGATCAGCGAGATGGCAAAAAGAACCGGTACAGAATGGCCATCGGCGCTGAGCATCTCCAGGTCATGGACCTGGCGGCCGGATGTCCTTTGGTAGATCAATTGCGCGAGGCGCTCGGTAATCGAGGAGCGTTGGGACGGCTCCACGAAGTCGATGATTGGTTGCCCGATGAGATCCCCCAGGGCTCGCCCCAGCAAGTCAAGCAGAGGTTGGTTGGCGTACTGCAGCCTCCCCTCGTTGTCGGTCTGAAAAATCCCGGCAAGGGAGGTCTCAACCAATGATCGGTAACGGGCTTCGGAGAGGGCCAGATCGCGCGTGCGCTGGACCACCTCGCTCTCCAGGCGTTGCGCCTGGGATTCGATCTGACCGTAGAGATTGGCGTTCTCGATAGCGATGGCGGCCTGGGCGGCGAAGCCGGTCAACAGGCGCAAGTCGGCCGGGTCGAAGGGCCGATCCGTTCCAAACCGCTGCACGGTCATCACGCCGATCGTCTGTTCTTCGAGCACCAGCGGGGCGAGGGCGAGCGCTTCCGCCTCGTCCTCGGGGGTACCGGGGATCTGCAGCGCCTGCGGGTGGCGGGCGGTGTCGTTGACCAGCAGCGGCTCCCCGGTCTGAAGGACGTACCCCGTGAGACCCTGTCCGGGAAGAACCTCCAGCGCCTTCACCGCCTCCGCCTGTGGGTGCAGGGCCACCACGCAGCGCAGGACCGCGCGATCCTTGTCGAGCAGGTGGATGCGGCTGGCGTCGGCTCGAAAAAGCTCCATGGCCTGCCTAGCGATCTCCGTTAGAGCGGATTCCAGGTCGAGGAGGGAGGAAATCGAGCGAGCGATGCGGAACAGGGCCTGCAATTCCTCGGCCCGCAGCGTGGCTTCGGAGTATAGGCGCGCGTTTTTGACGGCGATGGCGGCCATGCGCGCAACCGGCTGGATGGCTTCCACTTCCTCCGAGCTGAAGGTGCGCCCTTCTTCGAAGGAGAAGAGACCGATGCCGCCGATCGCCTCCTCACCCACGACCAAGGGCACGCCCAGCACGGCCCGTATCCCTGCCTCCACCCACGCCGGAATCGCCCCTTCGTGCTTCGGGTAGTCCGTGAGTAGCATCGGCTGCCGGCTCTCGATGGTCTGCCAGGTGACCCCATGACCCCTTGGCAACGGTTGGAAGCGCAAGGAACTCGGCAGGCCGTGGAGGATCGGGAAGCGCAGCGTCTGCCCATCGGGATCGACGAGCGCGATCGCGCCCGCCTGGGCATGGGTCACTTCGACGGCCAGCCGGATGACTCGGTGCAGCACCTCCGGCAGATCAAGGGCGCTAGCGACGGTCTCGGCTACCAGGTTGCGCAGGCGCTCCCGTTCAAGGGCAGCCTCCATGTCCGCGCGCGCCCGCACGTGTTCCAGTGCGATGGCGATATGGTCCGCAAGGGCCATGACCATCGGCGCGTCTTGCACCGTCAACCACGGGGCGGAGACATTGATCGCGCCAAGGACCTGAGTCGCCGTGACAAGCGGGGCGACGATGACGGGGTGGTTCCCGAGCAACCTCATCAGCACAGGCAACAGGGGATGTAGAGGCTTGGGTGTGAGCTGGCCGACGGTGACTGCGCGTTCTTGGGAGAACACCGCCTCACGGCGGCCCAAGGCTTGCTTGTAGAGGTCGACCTGTCCCGGGTCGAAACGAAAACCCGCAATCGGCATGCCGGTGAGGCGGCGCAGGGCCTTTTCGATGGGAGCGGTAAGCCACCGGCCTTGGATCTCGAGCCAGCCATCCGGGGCGAGCAGGCTGACCGCACCGTTAAGCCCTATGCGATGCAGTTCGATTCCGACCGCTTGCAGGACATCCTTCTCGCCGGCCGCCGCTTGGCGCGCCACCGCCGCCGTCGCGGAGAGCACAGAGGCCCACGTCGACTCGGACCGCTCTTGACTTACTCCCTTCTTCGATCGGGTTCCCAGTCCCCCTCGCGCTGGCATGTTCGGTAGTGTAGCATGGAGGCCGATGAGACGCAGGCGGGACCCCCACGACGGACATCAGCCCGCCCACTCGACGATGGTCGCTTCTCCCTGGCCAACGCCCACACATAAGGTGGCCAGGCCATAGTACGGACGCCGGGCGCCATCCGTCGCCCGCCGCCGCATCTCGTGGACCAATGTTGTCAGGAGGCGGGCGCCCGAGCACCCAAGGGGGTGGCCGAGCGCGATGGCGCCGCCGTTGACATTGGTGATCTCGTGCCGCAGACCAAGCTCTTTCATCACGGCCAGGGCCTGGACGGCGAAAGCCTCGTTGAGCTCGATCAGGCCGAGATCCTCGACGGTGAGTGCTGCGCGAGCGAGCGCCTTACGCACGGCCGGAACGGGACCGAGTCCCATTGTCCTCGGCTCAACGCCCGCCGCGGCCGAGGCGACGATGCGGCACAGCGGCCGGATGCCCAGCTCCTGCGCCTTGCGGTCACTCATCAGCACGAGCGCTGCTGCGCCGTCGTTGATCCCCGAGGAATTCCCAGCCGTCACCGTCCCGCCCGGCCGAAAGGCGGGCTTGAGCTTGGCCAGCGCTTCGCTGGATGTGTCGCGGCGCGGCCTCTCGTCGGTGTCCACGACCAGCGGCTCACCCTTGCGCTGGGGGATGACCACCGGAAGGATCTCCTCAGCGAACCTGCCCGAGTCGATGGCCGCGATGGCGCGTCGGTGGCTCTCACAGGCGAACGCGTCCTGCTCTTCGCGAGTGATGGTACGGGTCATCTCATAGACGTTCTCGGCGGTCTCGCCCATCGATTCGTTGCCGAATTGCTCCTTGAGTTTGGAGTTCGGAAAGCGCCAGCCCAGCGTGGTATCCCACATGGTCAGGTTGCCCCACGGGTAGGCCTGATCGGGCTTCGGCACCGAGTAGGGCGCGCGCGACATGCTCTCCACCCCGCCAGCCAAGTAGACCTCCCCCTCGCCAGCCTTGATCGCCCGATAGGCGGCGTTGACCGCCGCCAGCCCAGATGCGCAAAGCCGGTTGAAGGTGACCGCCGCGACCTGGACCGGAAGGCCAGCCAATAGAACGGCCATGCGCGCCACATTGCGGTTGTCTTCACCGGCCTGGTTGGCGCAGCCGAGATAGACCTCTTCGACGTCCGAAGGCTGAATGCCGGCGCGCCGCACCGCCTCAGCCAGAACCAGGGCCGCCATGTCGTCTGGGCGCACAGAAGCGAGGGCGCCGCCTTGAGCGCCGATGGGTGTGCGGATGGCGGAGACGATCACAGCCTCAGGCATGGCAACTCCCTCCCGGTAAACATCCGCCGCGCATTGTACCACTTGCGCCTCGGGCAAACTGCTGCTGCATTGTTATTGGATGCGCCCGCCTCTGTCTCATTCCCCTGCCAGGCGGGGCCTTGCGTGAGATGACAATTAACCTTAACATTCTTAAAGGGCAGAAAGGGGGAGCCACTATGCTCAAGAAGACATATTCAAGACGGGGCCGCGTATGCAGGGTGACCTTCGAGATCCCTGCGCAGGTGGAAGCGAGCACCGCTCACCTGTGCGGTGACTTCAATGGTTGGGACAAGGTCTCCCTGCCGATGGAGCGCAAGGAAGACGGCGGTTTCCAGCTCACCATACCCATCCGACCCGGACGTCGATACTCGTTCCGCTACTTGCTCGACGGAGAGCGCTGGCAGAATGACTGGGCGGCGGACAGCTTCGCGCCCAATCCCTTCGGCACAGAGGATTCCGTAGTCGAGGCCTGAAGCGGGAGAGTAAGGGGCGCAGCACTTGGTCCTACGGCGACGTCGAACCCGGTGCCGCAGGCGAATCCGTACCCCTTCACGTCCCATGGTTATGGGGGCATAGCGGTCGGGCACATCGCAAGAGGAGCCCGGCCCGGAGCAGCATCCCCTTCCGATGTGGCCCCTTTCACGGCCGCCGATTGCGGGGCGGCCCGTCACTCTTCTCCTCCTTGGGTGTTGCTCCAGGTAGAACTCCGCGCTTGTGGCCAGTCCACTCAGTCGCGGGGCCTCTCAGTTTGGTCAGCATGATCCGTGCGGGGGCTTATCATGGTCAGGCTGACTGGGTACAAGGAGGCCGTGATGCAGATGCTCGACCTGCTCATCTGGCTCGTCGCCTACGTGTTGGGTTCCTTACCGTTCTCACAGATCATCGCCAAGCGCGTCGCCGGCGTTGACCTTTGGCGCGTGGGCGAAGGGAACATCGGCGCACGGAACCTGCTGCATATGACGAACAACCCATGGGGGTTCATGGCGGCCTTCTTGGATGTCGGCAAAGGGACCGCAGCCTACCTCATCGCCTTGAGCTATGCTCCGACGGGGTGGGGTCTCTACGGCGCATCGTTCGCCGCTCTGGCCGGCCATATGTTCCCGATCTGGCTGGGATTCCGCGGCGGGAAGGGGCTCGCCGTGGTTTGCGGCTACCTCTTGTTGTTGATGCCAGGTCCGGTGTTCCTGGGGGGAGCCGTCTTCGCAATCGCCTACTGGGTCACACGTGGGTTCAACCGCTCGGCCACGGTCGGCCTGATCACGATGATCTTCAGCCCGCGTCTGTTCGGCCTACCGGTTAGAGACACCTACTTGGCCTTAGGCTTGTTGGTCGGGGTCGGGTTGAAGAAGGCCTTCGACCTCCCGCACGAGAGACATGTTTGGGATGAACACCCCTGGCCAGGGACCGACGCTCAGCCGGGCTTCCTCTCGCCCCCCACGCCAACGAACGGCTCGGTCACCGAGGAGAAGCGGTCGGTGGGCTGAAGATGCGGTCACGCCTCGACCACCCACCCGTCTCTTGCTGAGCTGACACACACCCCGACTTCGGAAGTCGCTGATCACAAGTCTATGCACCTGAGGCTGCGCTCGGGTAGACTCAATGGTGATCGCGTTCTGGGAGGCTCAACGATGTCTCTGCTAGCGAACTGGAAGGAAGTGCTCGACACCGCGAATCTCTCCTCGGACAAGGAGATGGACACGGTCAGCAAATGGCTGATCATCACACGCGCGGCGGTCTTCTCCATGACCGCCACCTCTGGCCTGATCGGTGGACTGCTGGCGGCGGCGATTGCGACGCAGCCGAACTGGCTCAACTTCGCACTGGCCGTCCTGGGGCTGATCATCGCCCACGCTGCCAACAACATGACCAACGACTACTTCGACATGGAAGTAGGGGTCGACACGAGCGAGTACGCGCGGGCACTGTACGCGCCGCACCCGGTGTTGGGCGGCTTGCTCTCCAAGGGCGGGCTGCGCGGGGCCATCCTCCTCGCCAATCTGGTGGACGCGCTGATCCTGCTCATCCTTTACCTGCGTACCGACTGGCCGGTCCTCGTCTTCGCTTTGCTAGGCCTCTTCATCAGCGTGTTCTACGTCGCCCCACCCTTGAAGCTCAAGCACCATGGTCTCGGGGAGCCGGGGGTCTTCGTGGTGTGGGGTCCGCTGATGATCGGTGGCACCTACTACGTCACAGCCGGTGAACTGCCTCCGACGGGCGTCTGGCTGGCGTGCATCCCCTATGCCCTGGTCGTGACGACCGTGTTGATCGGCAAGCACATCGACAAGCGCGAGGCGGACAAAGCCAAGAGCATTCACACCCTGCCGGTGATCCTCGGCGAGAAGGCCTCGCTCGGGCTCAATCTGGCCTTGATGGTGGCCTACTACGTGATCATCGTGGGGCTGGTGCTGACCGGTGCGCTTGGTGTGTGGGTGCTGCTGGTGTTCTTCGCCCTGCGTCGCTTCCTACGTGTCCTGGACATCTACCGCAAACCGAGGCCAGCCGAGCCACCGCCGGACTACCCCGTCTGGCCGCTGTGGTACGTCTCAGCCGCCTTCTACCACAACAAGCTGGCGGGAGGGATGTTCGTGTTGGGGCTGATCCTGAACTTGATCCTCCCTGTGAAGCTGCCGTTCTAGCAAGCTTCGTCTGGGTGCACTACCGAGAGAGGGGTAAGAGCGGCGTAGCGGGCATACAGGGGATAGAGAACGCGCGATGAGTCCATCGCAAGTCGGCGACTGGCGCGAGATCGTGCTGAGTGTGGTTTTCGGCTGGCCAACGATCCTCGGCTCGCTGGCTCTCTCGTCCGCTGGGATCCTGAACAGGCGCCCGTGGTGGGTGGTGGCCGGCGCGGCGCTCGGGGCGCCGTTTGCCTGGTACCTGAGTGGCTCCCCTTTGATCGGCTCTTTGGCGTATCCCCTCCCCCTTTTGCAGCTGGGCGCAGCACTCTCCTTGCGGGGTGGCCGCCGATGGCTGGCCTGGCTCCTGCTCGTCCCCTTCGCTGGAATGGCCACCTGGCTGGCGTGGGTCGTGCTCACCCAGCCGCGTTGAGGCCGATCGGCCCGCGTGCTCAGCCACACCTTGATCATCCGCGGCTAGCGCATCAGCTCCTCGAGCCATCGCGGTAATCTGTGGCTCGAATCGGACGTCACCTCTGCGACGACAGCAGCCGCACATACTGCGCCCGCTCGAAGGCGAAGGGATCCGTCACTTCCTTCTGGCTCAACTTGCCCCGGAAGTCCTCGAGCCTCTCGTAGCCATGCTCGTCCATCCAGCCCTCGAGCTGGCGCAGCATCGTCGAGAGATAAGGGATGCCATTCTTGAGCAGCGCCGAAGCGGTCTGGACGACCGTTGCGCCGGCGAGCAGCGCCTTCGCCGCGTCTGCGCCAGAGTGCGCGCCCGTTGAGAGCGCCAGGTCGGCCTTCACCCGCCCATGGAGCAAGGCGATCCATCGCAGCGGCAACTTCATCTCTTCTGGCGTGCTATAGATCATCTCGCTTTGCAGGGCTTCGCTCTGGGGATCGATATCCGGTTGAAGGAAACGATTGAAGAGGACCAACGCCGCCGCCCCGCGGCGGTCCAACTCGGCGGCCACGTTCGCCATGGATGTGTAGAAGGGACTCAGTTTGACCGCCACGGGAATGCGCACTTCACTCCTGACCGCCTCCAGCACCTCACATAGCTCCAGCTCGATCTCGGCGCCATTCCTGCGCGGGTCCGCTGCCACTGCGTAGACGTTGAGCTCCAGCGCATCCACTCCTGTGGCCTCGAGCAGAGCGGCGTACTTCGTCCAGGCGCCGGGGCTGACGGCATTCAGGCTGGCCAGGAGTGGCATCTTGACCGCCGCCCGCGCCTTCTCGATCCAGTGCAGGTGTTCCTTAGCCTCGCCGTGCTTCAAGGTCGGAAAGAGCGAGAGGGCCTCGGCGAAGCTCTCCCCGCCCGCGGAAAGCCGCTCCTCGAGCTTGAGGGCTTCCATTTGGATTTGCTCTTCGAACAGGGAACGTATCACCAAAGCTCCCGCGCCGGCCTGCTCCGCCAGGAGGATGCGGTCCATCAGACTGGAGATCGAACTGGCCGCCACCACAAGCGGCGTGGACAGCGGGATACCCATATAGGTGGTCGTCAGGTCAGCCATGCTTCCTCCCTTCGGCCCTACAGCAACCGCTTAAGGTTGGCGCAACCGCCATGGCCTGAATAGTGACGAAATTCCTCCAGATTGCGATGCCCTTCCACACTATTCGCTTCTCGTGCGGATGTTAAACTCGATGATTGATCTGTCCCCGGCAGTTCCACGCAGCCGTACATACGCTGGACCGCCGAAAAGGAGCCGCCATGGCTAAGACCAAAGCCAGGCGCAAGCTGGTGCCGTATGAGGGCAACGCCGCCGCGGCGCACGTCGCCTACGCGACCCATGAGGTGATCGCCATCTATCCGATCACACCCTCCTCGCCGATGGGCGAGATCGCCGACGAGAAGGCCTCCGTCGGTGAGAAGAACATCTGGGGGACGGTGCCGGTCGTGATCGAGATGCAGTCGGAAGGCGGCGCCGCCGGCGCGGCGCACGGCGCCCTCACCACCGGGGCCCTCACCACCACCTTCACGGCATCCCAGGGCCTGCTGCTCATGATCCCCAATATGTACAAGATCGCCGGGGAGCTCACGCCCACCGTCTTCCACGTCGCCGCCCGCTCGCTTGCTGTTCACGCCCTGTCCATCTTCGGCGACCAATCGGACGTGATGGCGGTGCGCTCCACGGGCTGGGCGATGCTCGCCGCGAACAACATTCAAGAGGTGATGGACTTCGCCTTGATCGCGCAGGCCGCCACCCTGGAATCGCGCGTGCCTTTCGTGCACTTCTTCGACGGCTTCCGCACCTCGCACGAGATCCAGAAGATCGAGGAGCTTACGCACGACGACATGCGGGCGATGATCGATGACCGGCTGGTTCTCGCTCACCGCCAGCGCGGCCTATCGCCCGATCATCCAACGATGCGCGGCACGGCCCAGAACCCGGACGTCTACTTCCAGGGCCGCGAGACTGTCAATCCGTTCTACCGGAAGACGCCGGCGATCGTGCAGGCGGCGATGCACCGTCTCGCCAAGCTTGTCGGGCGAGAGTATCACCTCTTCGACTACATCGGCGCCCCCGACGCCGAGCGGGTGGCGGTGATGATGGGGTCGGGCGCCGAAGCGATGCACGAGGTCGTCGACTATCTCGTCGCTCGAGGAGAGAAAGTGGGCCTGCTCAAGGTGCGCCTCTTCCGTCCCTTCGACGGCGAGGCCTGTGTGGCAGCCCTACCTCCCAGCGTGCGCTCGATCGCCGTGCTCGATCGCACCAAGGAGCCTGGCGCCGCCGGCGAGCCGCTCTACCTCGACGTGCAGAACGCGATCTGCGAAGCCGCCGCCGCCGGGCGCATCGAGCGCGGGGCCATGCCATGGGTCGTCGGCGGCCGCTATGGGCTCGGCTCGAAGGAGTTCAACCCGGGCATGGCCAAGGCCGTGCTCGACAACCTAACCGCCGAAAGGCCGAAGAACCACTTCACCGTGGGCATCGTCGACGACGTTTCCGAAACAAGTCTTCCGGTTGACGAGGCCTTCTCCTCCGAGCCGCAGGGCGTGCACCGTGCGTTGTTCTACGGCCTGGGCGCCGACGGCACGGTGGGCGCGAACAAGAACTCGATCAAGATCATCGGCAAAGCCACCGACTACTACGCGCAGGGCTACTTCGTCTACGACTCGAAGAAGTCCGGGGCGATGACGATCTCCCACCTGCGCTTCAGCCCCCATCCGATCCGCAGCACCTACTTGATCGAGCAGGCCGAGTTCCTCGCTTGCCATTCCTTCCCCTTCCTGGAACGCTATGATCTGCTCAGCCATCTCAGGCCCGGGGGCACCTTCCTCCTGAACAGTCCCTACCCAGCCGATCAGGTCTGGGACCAGCTGCCTCGGGAGGTGCAACAGGCGCTGATCGCCAAACAGGCGAAGTTCTACGTGATCGACGCCTACTCGCTGGCCAAGTCGCTGGGGCTGGGCGGACGGATCAACACCATCATGCAGACCGCCTTCTTTGCCATCTCGGGGGTCATCCCGCAGGACGAGGCGCTGCAAATGATTGAGCTCGCCGTCACAGACACCTACGGCGACAAGGGGCGCGCCGTGGTGGAGATGAACGTCCGCTCGGCACAGTTGGCGCGCGAGCGCATCCACCAGGTCGAGTTGCCCCGCCGCGCCTCAAGCGCCCTCTCCCTCCGACCCCCCGTCCCGGATGACGCCCCCGATTTCGTGCGCCACGTGACGGCGGCGATGATTGCTGGAACCGGCGATCAACTCCCCGTGTCGGCCTTCCCGGTCGACGGCACGTATCCCGTCGGCACGGCACGCTACGAAAAGCGCAACATCGCCCTCGAGATCCCCGTTTGGGAGCCCGAGGTCTGCATCCAGTGCAACCAGTGCGCCTTCGCCTGCCCACACGCCACCATCCGCGTCAAGGTATTCGACGCCTCATTCGCCAACGGCGGCTCCCCGCCCGCCGGGCCTCCTTGGCCCGGCACGGCGGG
>Ga0209642_10000905_pt1 | contig 19464 bp, 19 predicted proteins | sample RifCSP19_2_FD_184025 | JGI IMG/M metagenome (GOLD analysis project Ga0209642, IMG submission 184025) | Soil microbial communities from Rifle, Colorado - Rifle CSP2_sed 19_2 (SPAdes) (version 2) | ecosystem: Environmental > Terrestrial > Deep subsurface > Rock core/Sediment | place: Rifle... | reverse complement strand
CATCCGGATCGACGCACGGCTGGATCACGTCCCCGAACTGCCGCCCGCGGCAGGCGTCGCCCTCTTCCGGGCCGCCCAGGAAGCCGTGATGAACGCTCGCAAGCACGCGGAGGCCGAGCGGGTGAGCGTCACGCTCTCCGCCCAGGAGGGGGGAGTCGTCCTCGAGGTGGCGGACGACGGTCGAGGCGTCTCCGAGCTACGCGACGGCGTCGGCCTCACATACATGCGCGATCGGGTCGCATCGCTCGGAGGCCGGGTCGAGATCGAGTCCACCCCTGGCCGCGGGACCCTGTTGAGGGTGTGCGTTCCCCTGGAGAAGCAAGATGGCCGGCGAGGATAGACCGGTCCGGATCCTGATGGTCGACGATCACCTGATCGTCCGGGAGGGCTTGCGCTGGATGCTCGGGCAGGACCGAGGGTTCGAGCTCTCCGGAGAGGCCGCCACGGCGGACGAGGCGATGGCGGCGATCCCGGATGTGCGGCCGGACGTGGTGCTGCTGGACCTACACCTTCCGGATCGGAGCGGGTTGGAGGTGCTGCGCGAGATCCGCGACCGCTTCCCGGACCTCCCCGTCGTCATCCTCACCATGTCCGACCAGCCCGAGTACGTCGAGGAGGCCGTTCGGGCGGGCGCCGCCGGGTACCTGCTCAAGAACGCCCCGCAGGTGGAGCTCTCCCGCGCCCTTCGGGCAGCCGCCGCCGGCGATGCGTACATCCAGGCGGAGGTGACACGCCCGCTCCTCGCCCGATTCGCGGAGGAGGTTCCCGCAGCCGAAGACGTGCCGGCGCTCGCACCGAGGGAGACGGAGATCGTCTCGCTCCTGTCCGAGGGTCTCGCGGACAAGCAGATCGCCGCCCGTCTCGGGCTCTCGGAATCGACCGTGAAGGGGTATCTCAGGAGCGCCTACGAGAAGCTCGGGGCGAGCGACCGGGCCCAGGCCGTCGCGATCGCGCTTCGGGGACACATCATCGACTGATCCCGGGGACCGGCAGTACGTGCCTCGGTTCCTATCCGCTGATCGATCCGGGGGCGGGTCGTGTGCGCCGGGATACCATTCGCCGGTGGCCAAGCAGGGAGACCTCAACGGGTGGTGGCGGTTCGGCCTCGCGCTGGTCGGACTCCTCGCACGCCTGTTCTTCCGCCCGCGCTTCGTCGGGGCCGAGCGCGTCCCCGCCACGGGACCGGCGATCGTGGCGGCCAACCACCTGAGCTCGCTCGACGGCATCGTGCTCGGGCTGGCCACCGGCGAGCGCGCCCGGCGGATGACCCGGTTCCTCGCGGCCGCCGAGTTCTTCGCCAAACCGTGGTTCGCGTGGGCGCTGCGCCTGTACCGACAGATCCCGCTCCGCCGTGGCGAGGGCGACAGCGGGGCGCTCGACGAGGCGATCTCCACGATCCGCTCTGGTGCCCTCGCCGGCATCTTCCCCGAGGGACGAGTGAACCCCGAGCCCGGCGACCGGCTCCAGCCCGGTAGGAGCGGCGTGGCCCGGCTCGCCCTGGCGACCGGCGCACCGGTCGTGCCCGTCGGCATCTGGGGTACGCAGGTCAGATGGCCCCGAGGCCGGATCCGGTTCCGCCGTCCGCTCCGTCCCGTGGTGGTGCTCGCCTACGGCGAACCGATCGCGCCCAAGGGCGACCCGGGCTCCTACGAGGACCTGCAGGTCTTCACCGAGCTCGTCATGACCGGCATCGCGAAGCAGGTCGCCGAGGCGCGGGCGATCGCGGAAGTCACGCGGTGAGCCAAGACGTGGGCCGGTTCCGAACCTCCTCCGACGCAGGTCCAGCCGTCGACCCCGACCACGTCGTGCGTTCGGGCGACGCAACCCCCGCCGGCGCCTGGCTCACGCCGCTCGGGCTCGCCACGCTCTTGATCATGGTCACGGCCGCGCTGATGCGCCTCGTGCCCGAGGCTCAGACCGGGTCGAGCACGTAGACCTCGGGGAGACCCTGCTCCCACTCGAGCAGGTCGTCGCCCTCGACCGAGGCGCGCATCCTCTGGACACCCGCCCGGAACGCTTCCTCCGACTCCCATATCGCGAGGCCGACGAGCGCGCCGGACTCGCGGTCCCGGAGCGTGTACACCTCGCGCAGGCCCTCGACCTCACCGTCGGCCTCGCCGAAGCGATGCATGGAGTCGATCAGGTCCCGCTCCTTGCCCGGGATGGGTCGGTGGATCGAGAGGTGGACGAGCACGGGGAGCCTCCTCGGGTCGCGATGGAACGGAAGCGGGATGCAACGTCACCCTACCGCCGCGGCCGCATCCGCTCACCAGACATCGACCACCCGCTCCTCCGCCGCGCGGGCATGTTCCGACACCCACTCCGCGGCCAGATCGGCCACCCGCTCCAGAGCGCCGGGTTCCTCGAACAGGTGCGTGGCCCCCGGAACGACCTCGAGTCGTGTCTCGCACAGCATCCGCCGTTCGGCCTCCCGATTGAGGTCGAGCACCTGAACGTCGTCGCCCCCGACGATGAGCAGGGTGGGCGCCGTGACCCGCCCGAGCGCGTCGCCCGCCAAGTCGGGCCGCCCCCCACGCGACACCACGGCGACGACCTCCGACGGCATGGCGGCGGCCGCCACGAGCGCCGCCGCCGCGCCCGTGCTGGCGCCGAAGAAAGCGACCGGCACGTCCCGGAGGCCCGGGAAGTGCCGCACCCACCGCCCCGCGGCTACCAGGCGTTTCGAGAGGAGCCCGATGTCGAACACGCGGCCGCGATCCTCCGCCTCCCGAGGGGTCAGGAGATCGAACAGCAGCGTGCCGAGCTTCTCCTCGTTCAGCCTGCGAGCCACCGCCACGTTCCTCGGCGACCGCCGGCTGGAACCACTGCCGTGCGCGAAGACCATCATCGCCCTGACCCCGGTCGGCACCACCAGGTCCCCGGGCAGGCGGACCGGATCGAGGCAGGTGAGCACGGACCGACGGACCCACCCGGGCGGATCCGGCACGATCCTCGGAGGAGACTCCTCCGCGCTCCTGCGGTACATCGACATGCCACCACCCCCCAACGGGGGCCTCCCACGACCATCGTCGCTCTTGCGAGAGCGTCTGGCAACGGGAAGCCGAGGGGCCCCGCGCGGCGCGCGGGGCCCCTCGCTCAACGTTCGTCGTCGTGCGGTCTCACATCGCCGCGACGGCCGAGATGAGGTTCGAGTCGCGGAGCTTCCGCAGCGCCTCGCGCTCGATCAGCCGGACCCGCTCGCCGGACAGACCGAGCACCTTGCCGGTCTCCCGCAGGGACAACGGCTGGCCGTTCTCCAGACCGTAGCGGAGCGCCACCACGTGCCGCTCGCGCTCGTCGAGCACGCGGTCGACCGCGGTGCCGATCTCCTCGCGGAGAAGGGCGTCCTCAACCTCGTTGAAGGCCGCGTCGGAATCGACCTCCTCGATCAGATCGCCGAGCTCGGTGTCCTCGCCGACCGGCGACTGGAGCGACAGCGGCTCCCGGCGACCCATCTCGGTCAGGTCGTCGATCTCCTCGATCGTGGTGTCGAGCGCCTTGGCGAGCTCCTCCCGCGAGGGCTCGCGACCCATCGTCTGCGCGAACTGGAACCGCGTGCGGTTCAGCTTCCGCAGGCGGTCGTGGATGTGAACGGGCAGGCGGATCGACCGCGAGCGGTCCGCGATAGCCCGGGTGATGCCCTGGCGGATCCACCACGTCGCGTACGTCGAGAACTTGAAGCCGCGCCGCCAGTCGAACAGCTCGACCGCGCGCATCAGGCCGATGTTGCCCTCCTGGATCAGGTCGAGCAGCGGCAGTCCCTGGCCCTGGTACTTGCGGGCCACGGACACGACCAGCCGCAGGTTGGCCATGATGAACCGCTGGCGCGCGGCCTCGGCCTTCCGGACCTCCTGGCGCGCCTTCATGATCGACTTCTCGGAACGTAGGCGCCCGGCGCGGAGACGTTCCTCCGCCTCCTTGCCGTGCTCGATCAAGATCGCGAGCTCGACCTCCTCCTCCTTCGTGAGGAGCGGCTCGCGCGCCGCGGCCTCCAGGTACAGCCTGAGGTCGTCGGCGTCGTCCGTTCCGAGCGGACGAGCTGGCTCTGGCATCTACTCACTCTCCTCCTCGAAGCCTCCTCGCGGGGCGTGCTTCGCCCCCTCGGGGGTCTTCGGGACCTTCTTGGTGAACATGAACCCGGGCGTAGTGAAACGGGCCCCCCCGGGCCCTCAACTGCAATCCTAGCTGCAGCCTGCTGCTCTGTAAAGGCCGTCACCTGTGTAGACATCGTGGAGATGCGGCGTATTCCCGCTCGGCCAACGACACCCCGGGATCCGCGAGCGCGGTGATGAAGTCGAGCGCCTTCCGCGGGTCCGGCGTGCCGACCTGAGGGTCGGGGCCGTCTCGGGCCAGGCCCCGCGTGACCGACCAGGTCCAAACCGGATACCCGGCCGCCAGCCCCGCCCCCCGGAGGAACCCCATGAACCGCTCCTGCTTGTCCATCGACGCCACGACCAGCGGGTGGCGGGAGGCGAGGAGCAGGCGGAGGTCGTCGGTCCGGTCCATCCGCGGCATCATGGCAGCAGGAGGAGCCCGAGTTGACCATCCGGATCGAGGTTCCCGAGAGCCGCACCGCCGACCTGGACGGCCCCGTCCACTACGTGGAGTGGGAGGGCCCGGGGGACCGGACGTTCGTCCTCGTGCACGGGCTCGGCGGGTCGCTCCTGTCCTGGCTTGCGGCCGCGCCGGGGCTCGCCCGGCACGGCCGGGTGCTCGCGCTCGACCTCCCGGGGTTCGGACGCACGCCGCGTGACGGTCGCCGGAGCAGGATGACGGACCTCCGTAGGCTCCTCTCGCGTTTCCTCGACGAGGTGGCCGGCGGCGACCGGGCGATCGTGTGCGGGAACTCGATGGGCGGCGGGATCGGCCTGCTCCAGGCGGCGTTGGAGCCCTCGACGGTGGAGGGGCTCGTCCTCACGAACTCGGTCTTCCCGTGGGCGCGCGGGCACATGCCGGCGCCGATCGTGCTGCTCGGGTTCGGCCTGTACTCGGTCCCCTGGGTCGGCGAGTGGGCCTCGCGCCAGCGACTGAACGGCCTGGAGGCCGACAAGGCGGTCCGGGTCGGCCTGCGGATCATCGCGCACGACGCCTCCACGATCCCGGAGGAGCTCGTCCGCCTGCACGTCGACCTGGTGGTGGAGCATCAGGCGAACCCCGACGCGGGCCCCGCCTTCCTCGAGGCTGCCCGCTCGCTCCTCTCGCTCGGGCGGCGCCCGGAGGCGGCGCGGTGGATCCTCGATCAGGTCAGGTGCCCGGTCCTCGTGATCCACGGCAGGGCGGATCGCCTCGTCCCTGTGGGGTTCGCGCAGGCGGCACTCGACGGCCACCCCGAGTGGGAGATGCGCCTGCTGCCCCACGTCGGCCACGTGCCGCAGATGGAGGCGCCGGAACGCTGGCTCGCGACGGTCGAGGACTGGCTCTCGGACCTCCCGGCTGGAGAACCGGCGCTCGGCTAGAGACCCGCAGCCTTCGAGAGCTCGGCGATCGATGCATCCAGCGCGAGCGCCAGCCGGTCGACGTCGGGCATCCCGTCCCGATCGGCCGTGAGGCCGAACGCCATCGTCCCCGCGAGCGAGGTGCAGGCGATCGACAGCGCGGAGTTCTCGCCGAGCGGCATCGAGGGGTAGCTCGCGACGAGCCTCGCACCGGCGAGGTACAGGGGCTGCTGCGGCCCGGGGATGTTCGAGACCACCAGGTTGAACCATGGACCGCGCGAGATCGTCCTCGCCGCGCCCGCGAGGAGCCCGCCTGGGGCATAGGCACCGAGCCCGATGATGGCGTCCGCGCCCATCGCCATCATCGACCGCTTCAGGTGCCGGGTGCCCTCGCGGACGACGGCGAGGCGACGCTTCGGCCCCATCGCGCCGACCGGCAGGTCGACGAAGGCCGGGGCCACGCGGTTGCCGAGCGAGCCGTCGCCGCGGCCACGAACCGACACCGGGACCATCACGCGGAGCGTCCGTCCTCGCGTGGACTCCTTCCGCTCCCGCAGGAAGCGGTGAAGCGCCCCGCCGACGGCGACGAGCACGACGTCGTTCACGGTTCCGCCCAGCGCGTCCTTGATGTCCTTGAACCGCTGGACCGGCGCCTCGGTCATGGCGAACCTGCGGTTCGGCCCGATCCGCACGTCGAGCGGGGACGGCGGCCGGGCCCCCATGCCGAAGATGCTCCGGACGCCCGAGAGCACGGAGCCCACGTCGAACGCCGCCAGGGCCGGGGAGCGCCGCACGGACTCCGCCGCGTCCATCAGCCCGTGGAGGGGATGGGTCGCCAGGTCGGCGATCGCGTCTCGGAGCAGCTCGGAAGGCGAAGGCTCCGGCTCCGGCGACCACGGCGGGGCCGGCGGGACCGAGCGGGGCTCCGGCGACAGGTCGTAGAGCGCGGCCAGCAGGTGCATGCCGGACAGGCCGTCGACCATCGCATGGTGCACCTTCATGAGGGTCGCGACGTTGCCGCCCTCGAGGCCCTCGATCACGTACAGCTCCCACAGGGGCTTGCTCCGGTCGAGGGGACGCGAGAGGACGCGCTGGACCTGATCGGTGAGCTCGCGCCGACCGCCCGGGGCGGGCAGGGCGGAGCGGCGCACGTGGAAGTCGAGGTCGAACGAGGGATCGTCGACCCACACCGGGAGCACCAGGTCGAACGGCACCCTCACCGCCCCCTGACGGAACCGCGGCGCCAGGTGGAGCCGCGAGGCGATCAGCGACGCGACGTCCTCGAACCGCAGGCGCCCGTCGGGTCGCGTCGACGGGTCCAGGATCGAGAGCCCCGCGACGTGCATGTGCATCGCCGGTCGCTCCAGGTACAGGAACGAGGCGTCGAGCGCGGTCATGCGTTCGGGGGCCATACCCCTCTCACGGTACCCGTCCCCGACCGCGGCGATGCTACCCTCCGCGCGATGCGCCGTCGCCTGCGCGCCGCCTCCCCCCTCGCGCTCCTGATCGCCCTCGCCCTGCAACCCGGGCCGGGTCATGCTGGGGAGGGCGCCGAGGACGTGCCGATGCTCGACAACGTGGCCGGCGTCGTCCTGGTCGGGGACGCCGCGCTGCCCGGCGGACCGGCGGACGTCGGCCCGGGGCGGGAGACCCCTCCGTCCCTGCCTGGTCCGACGATCCGCGTGCCCCAAGACGCGCCGACGATCCAGGCCGGCGTGGACTCGGCCGAGCCTGGAGGGCTCGTGCTGATATCGCCGGGCGTCTACCGCGAGGCGGTCGTCGTGACGACGCCCTTCCTCACGATCCGTGGGACAGACCGCAACGAGGTCGTCCTCGACGGCGGGTTCGAGCTCGACAAGGGGATCTCGGTGCTGGAGGCCGACGGCGTCGCCGTCGAGAACCTCACCGCCCGGGGGTACCTGCTGAACGGGTTCCTGTGGACGAGCGTGTTCGGGTACCGGGCGTCCTACGTGACCGCGTACAACAACGGGGACTACGGCGTGTTCGCGTTCGACTCGGTCTACGGGCAGTTCGACCACTCGTACGCGAGCGGGCACCCGGACTCCGGCTTCTACATCGGGCAGTGCGACCCGTGCCACGCGGTCGTCACCGATGTCATGGCCGAGGACAACGCGCTCGGGTTCAGCGGGACGAACGCCGGGGGCGAGCTGTTCGTGATCAACAGCGAGTGGCGGAACAACATGAGCGGGATCGTCCCGAACACGCTCGACTCCGAACTCCTGCCGCCACAACGCGGCATGGTGATCGCGGGCAACTGGGTCCACGACAACAACAACGCGGACGCGGCCGCGAAGCCGCTCCAGTATCCGTCGCTCGGCATCGGCATCATCGTGAACGGGGGACGCGACAACCTCGTCACGCAGAACCTCGTCGAGGGCCACGAGAACTTCGGCATCGCGCTTCTGCCCTCGCCGGACCGGAACGTCTGGCTGACCGAGGGCAACGAGGTCCGCGACAACCTCGTCCGGGACTCGGGCGATGCCGACCTCGCGATGGCTGCTCCAGCCGCCGGAGGAGACTGCTTCGGAGGGAACGACTTCTCGACCAGTCTGCCGGCGGCGATCGAGTGGCGGAGCGGGTGCGGCTCGCCGCTCGCGCGCATGGCCGGCGGCAACCTCGGTGTGGTCATCGGACCGCTCGCTCGGTACCTGGCGGCCCGGTCGGGCGACCTCGAGGTCGGCGACTGGCGCTCGCGGCCGGCGCCGCCGGCGCAGGAGGACATGCCCGGGGCCGAGCAGGCGCCGCCGAACCCGGCCATCGCCGAGGTCGCCGTCCCCCAACCCTTCCGGATCCGCGACGCACGCGCGCTCGAAGCGCCCGCGTCCTCCGACGTCTCCAAGGAGGTCACCGTGCTCGGTCTTCCGCTCTCCGCCGGTCTGGCGGGCGTCCTCATCGGTTTGTACGCGTACGCGCTGCCGCTCATCCTGTACTCGGCGTGGATCTCGATCGCGCTCTGGGACCTCGTCCGTCAGGACGCAGTGCCGAACCGCGTCCGGGTCGGCTGGATGGCCGCGGTGCTCATCGTGCCGCTCCTGGGCCCGATCGCCTACTACGCGTTCGGCCGGTCGCCGATCCAGCGCTCGTTGCGGGTGATGCTCGTGGCCGGCGGGCTCGCGATCTACGTCATGCTCGCGGCGATCGGCGTGCTCCTCGGCGCCTAACGGACGGTGATCCGCCCGCGCATGTCGGGGTGGATCAGGCAGAGGTAGACGAGCGTCCCGGGGTTCTCCAGCACCAGCGCGAAGCTCGCCCCACCCTCGATCGTGCCGGAGTCGAACGAACCATCCTCAGCGGTGACGGTGTGCGGTGCCGGGTCGTCGTTCATCCACGTGACCTCGGTCCCGACCTGGACCTCGAGCTCGGCCGGCGCGAAAGCGAAGCCCGAGATCGCCACGCGGTCCGCCCCAGCGGAGCCCTCCACCCTCACGAGCGGCGCGTCCCGCCGGGCCTCGAGGAAGCCCTCCATCCCCCGATCGTCGTGCCCGTCGACCAGGCACTCGACCTTGTAGACACCGGGCGCGAGATCCAGCGTCAGCCTGGCGGTCTCGCCCGGCCCGAGCACGCGCGTCTCGGCCTTCAGCCCGTCGCCGCTCCCGGAGCCGCTGGAGTCGCGCCTCTCGGCCTCGATCTCGAACCCGTGGGGAACGGTTCCCCGGTTCACGATCGCGAACGTGACCCGCCCCGGTCTGATCGCCTGAGCCTCCAGCGTGAGGGCCCACTCGCCGAGGGCGACCTCCAGCCCGCCCTCCCGCGGATCCTCGCGTCCGGCGTTCCCATCCGACGCCGAAGCGGGCGACGGAGTGGGCGACTGCACGAGGGCGACCTCCGGCGTGGAGGGCGACGCGGCGGGGGCGGCGATGGGGTCGGCCCGCGACGAGCAAGCCGTTCCCGCCAGTCCAAGCACGAGCACCACGAGGAGCCTCTTCATACGCTCGACGGTACGCGGCCCCGTTCCAAGGACGGGTTAAGGCTTGGGCAAGATGGGACGAGCGATCAGGTGATCTGCTGCTCCTGCGGCTTCACCTGGCGGGCCAGGCTCGCCGTGACGGCGCCCGCCAGGATCATCGCGCCGCCGATCGCGACGCCCCAGGTCACGGTCTCGTCCAGGAACAGGAACCCGAGCAGCGCGGCGGACAGGGGCTCAGTGGCCGAGACGATCGCCGTGCGCACGGCGCCGATCCGCTGGAGGGCGCCGAGGAGACACACGAACGCCCCGGCGGTGGCCACACCCATCGCGAGGATCGACCAGCCGTCGGCCGCGACGGTCGGCGCCGTCAGCCGGCCGGTGACCGTCGAGGAGACGAAGAGCCCCAGCGACGCGCCGGCGCTCACCCACAGCGCGCTCGTCAGCGGGCCGGTCCGCCGGAGGACGACGTCGGTCCCGACGAGGTAGGCGCTGTAGGTCGCTGCCGCGGCGAGCGCGAACACCACTCCCGTCGTCTCGATCGCCAAACCCGCGCCGGTCCCTGCCACGAGCGCCGCCCCGGCGAGCGCGAGGAACAGCGCCAGCAGCGTCGGCCCCGCCGGAGCTCCGCGGCCGAGGAACCAGGTCCCGATCGTGACGAACACCGGGTAAGTGAAGAACAGCAGCGTCGCCGCCGCCGCCGTGCCGTGCTTCGCCGCGGTGAAGAAGAAGCTCGCCTCCACCGCGTAGCCGAACAGCGCCAGGAGCGCGAGGCCCAGGCGCTCGCCCGGCACCGCGAGCAGCGGTCGCCGCAGCAGGACGAGCGCGACCACGAGGAAGACGGCGGCCATGCCGAAACGCATCGCGAGCATCGACTCGACCGTCATCCCGCGCTCGAGCACGCGCTTGCCGAGGACGACGATGACGCCGAACTGGAGCGAGGCCGCGGCGGCGAGCGCCCCGCCCAGCAGGTCGCCGCGCGTTCCGATGTCAGCCCGCGTGGCCAACGACGTCAGCCGGCGTCACGGGCGGCGTCGACGAGCTCGATCCGCATCCGCTTGAAGTCCTTGCCCTTGCTCTCGGTCTTCGCCACGCGGACCCGGCCGACCTCGGCGGTCGAGCGAACGTGAGTGCCGCCGTCGGCCTGCTTGTCGAGCCCCTCGATGTCGATCACTCGGATCGGGTCGACGGACTCGGGGATCAGGTTCACCTTCGTGCGGATGAGCTCAGGGTCGGCGAGCGCCTCGGCCCGGGGTAGGAAACTCACGCGTACGGGCCGGTCCTCGGAGAGCTCGGCGTTCAGCCTCTCCTCGACCTCCCGACCGAACTCTTGGCTCATCGACTCGAGCTCGAAGTCCATGCGCGCGACGCCGAGATCCATGTTGCCGCCGGTGACCTTCGCCCCGTACCCGCGCCAGACCACGCCGGACAGCGCGTGGAGCGCCGTGTGCGTGCGCATGAACGTGTACCGGCGGTCCCAGTCGATCTCCGCGGTCACGGTGGCACCCGCGGGCGGCGCCACGCCCTCGATGACGTGTAGCAGCCTCCCGCCCTGCTTGAAGGTGTCGGTCACCCGGACCTCGCCCCGGTCCCAGCGCAGGACGCCGGTGTCGCCAGGCTGGCCGCCGCTGCGCGCATAGAAGACCGTCCGGTCGAGCAGCACGCCTTCCTCGGCGACCTCGGTCACGGCTGCCTCGCACGAGCGCGCGTAAGCGTCGGTGGAGAAGAGCTCCTCGGTCATGCGGCAGAGGGTACCCGACCGCGAGCGGGCGGCGACGCTCAGCCCCTGTGGACCTCGTGCGCGCCGGGGAACGACCGCTCGCCGGCGCGGATCGGAACCGCGAGCCAGTTCTCACCGGGCGGGATCGGGCAGGCCCAGTCCGGGTTGTAGGCGCAGTACGGGTTGTAGGCGTAGTTGAAGTCCACGACGACGCGCTCGTCGGGGCCCGGCGGCGCAACCTCCAGGTAGCGACCGGCCACGTAGGTCTCCTTGCCGCTCGTCGAGTCGCGGAAAGGGAGGAACAGCTCGTCCATCCCGTCCGACGCGTACAACGTCACCACCGCCGGCTCCCCGTCGACCTCGAACCGGACGATCCCCGCACGCCGGTAGACCTGCTCTTCCCCCGTGGTCGTCGGCATCACGATCCGCTCATCGCGATCGACGCCGTCGGTCTCCAGCGGCGCCCGGACCGCGAGCGCAGGCTCCTCGGGGAAGTACACGAGACCCTCGAACACCGCACGCTGGTCGGACGTGAGGGGCGACTGCGGATGGCTGCGGAAGAACCCGTCCTTGCCCTTCCGGAACCGCTCGAGCTCGCTCATCCCTCCGAGCAACCTCGCCCGGCCGCTCAGGCATCCCCCGCGATGAAGGAGGATACCCGCGTCACGAGAGCGGGGAGCCGCTCGAAGAGCGTCGCCTGGCTCTCGTAGACGATCAGCTCGGCCTCGGGCATCAGACCCGCCAGGATCCTGCCGAGCTCGGCCGGGTGGATCTCGTCGCCCTCGATGCAGACGATCAGCGTCGGGATGCGGACCGCGCGCAGCATCTCGCGGTCCGGGATCGGCCAGTCCTCGACCACACCGTGGATCGCGCGGGCCAGGCCGTCAGGGTCGCCGTGCTGCCACATCACGCGGTCGATCTCCAGGCGCCACGGGGTCTCGAGGTACTCGGCCACGCGCTGGGGGTCGTTCAGGACCGCCTCGAGCGCCTCCTCGGTCGTCTTCCCCTCGAGGTCGCCCGCCAGCGCGTGATACCGGTCCTTCAGCGGGAACGGGCCGTCGAGCCCCGCGGGTAGGAGCCAGACCATCCGCTCGAACCGGTCCGGGATCCGGCACACGAGGTTGCCGATCGCCCCGGCCCCGAGCGAGGTCCCGACCCCCACCGTCGCGCCGTACGCGCTCGCGACGGCGTCGACGTCGCGCGCGAAGTCCGTGAAGCGATAGCCGTCCGGCGGCGAGCTCGAACGGCCGTGACCCCGGAAGTCGAACCGCACCTTCGTCCCGGGCACGAGCGGCGTGAACGCCGCGAGCTCGCTCCGGTTGTTCGTCAGGCCGTGCGCGAGGACGGTGACCGGCTTTCCCTCGCCCTCCACCTCGCAGAACAGGGTGGCGTCCTCGGTTCGAACCTCGGGCATCCGACTAGCCTACGAGGCTCGCGTACGATGCACGCGTCGTGGCCGAGATCACCGTCGCTCGCGTGGACGCCGAGCCCCCGGTCTTCCGATTCCACGTCACGGTGCGCGAGGGCGGTTCCGCCACTGAGCACGCGGTCAGTCTCTCCGCCGACGACCTGGCGCGGCTCGGTCACGGCCACGAGCCGGAGGACTTCGTCCGAGCCTGCTTCGAGTTCCTGCTGGAGCGCGAGCCGAAGGAGTCGATCCTGCCTTCGTTCGACGTGAGCGCGATCGGCCGCTACTTCCCCGAGTTCGAGCAGGTCATCCGGACACGCTAGGCGGTCCGAACGGCCTCGACCGCCCGGCGAGCCTGACCGAGGTGGAACCGGTCGTGGCCGGCGATGAGGCGGAACGACAGGTCCAGGCTCTCCGGGCCTCGCTCCGAGTGCATGCCGACGCGGGCTCGTTCCTCGGGGCCGGTCCGCTCCCACAGCGCCAGGTTCGAGGCCCGGAGCGTCTGGAAAACCGTGAGCAGGTCCTCGGGGTCGTCGGCCAGCCCGTGGAGCCGGTCCACCCACCGATCCTGGTCGTAGCCGATCAGCGGCGGGTCGTCGTGCGCAAGGATCCAACGGTAGCGCCCCGCGTAGACGATCTCGGCGTCGACCGCGTGGCCCAGGCACTCGAGCACCGACCACTCCGCGGGCTCGGGCCGCCGAGCGACCAGGTCCGCGGCCTCCGCGACCAGGGCTCGCCAGGCGGCCGGCGTCGAAGCCTGGATCTCGGCGGGATCGTCCTCGCCGAGGAAGCCGAGCAGGTGACGCTGGTAGCCGCCCGGGTCGTCGACCGGATCGGGGGACGGTCCGAGCTCGCTCATCGGACCTCCGGCGCCGCGGCGGACAGGTCGTCCTGCGGCATCAGCTGGTCGCGGATCCGCCGGGACCAGCGCCAGACCAGCGCTGTGAGCGCGAGGAAGACCACCCCCGAGGTCATCAGGACCAGGCTGACGCGGTCGTCGGCCCAAACGAGCACGAGGATGAGCGCCGGCACGATGAACCCGAGGTTGTACGCGATGTCGAACAGCGCGAACGCCCGCCCGCGGAAGTCGTCCGGCATCGCCTGCTGCATGATCGTGTCGGCCGAGATCTTCCCGATGAAGAACCCGAAGAAGCCGGCGAACAGCAGCGCGCTGAAGCCGGCGAGGCTCACCCACGCGCCGAACACCAAGGCGCTCGTGCCGAGCAACAGCATCGAGCCGAGCAACAGGCGGATCGGGGCGACGACGTCCTTCCAGCGCTGCGCCAGCACCATCCCGAGCGCTCCGCCGACGAACCCGCCGCCCCCGACGATGCCCAGCGCCACGGAGTCTGCATCGCCGCTCGCGACGAGCGAGCGCGCGTAGAGGGCGAACACGCCGAGCGCGAACCCCCAGAACTGATAGCGGAGCATCTGGAAGGCCGAGAGCCCGAGCGCGGCCGCTGGGCGCCGCGCGACCTCCAGGATACCGTTCGCGATGTCGCGCACGACGCGCTTGGCCTCCTGCGCGAGGGACGTCGTGTGCGGGGTCATCTCCATCCCCTGGATCCGAACCGCGACGAAGGCGCTGACCGCGAGAGCCCCGCCGCCGACGATCACGATGACCCACGAGGGGAGCGCTCCCCCGGCCCCGAACGCGACCCCGGCCCCCAACACCTGGAACAGCGCACCGCCCGCCTGCGAGAGACCGTTGCCGTTCAGCAGGTCCTTGCCCTTCAGCACGCCCGGCAGCGCGGCGGACTTCATGGCGAGCATGACCCGCACGCAGGCCTGCATCACCAACATGGCGAGGACGAGCCCCACGGTCGCGCCCAGGTTCCCCTCGGAGGTGCCACTCCCGAGCGGGATCATGATCGCCACCGCCAGCGCGGCGGTGAGGATCGCGGTCACCACGCTCGAGATCGCGAGCACGCGCCGGCGTTCGAAGCGGTCGATGACGACGCCGATGAACGGGGACAGGAACGTGTACGGCACGTAGAGCGCCAGCACGACCTTCAGCAGGTAGTCGGCCGAGGGAACCGTCGTGATGTCGAAGCCCTCCTGCCCGCCGAACGCGATCGACTTCGCGATCGAGCCGCGGATGAGACCGTCGGCGGCCATCACGAGGAACTGGACCCCCATGAGCGCGGCGAAGTCCGCGTTCGAGAAGGTCGAGAACATCCGGTTGAAGAAGTTCCCGAAGCCGTTCATCGCCCGGAGGATCGGTGCCCGGCCGAGCCGGAGGCCGCCCGCCACCGCGGTGGCGAGGGCGAGCGTCGCCCAGCCGTGCGCCGTGCCGAACGGAGAACGGGTCACGGCGACCACGACCACGCCGGCGAGCACCGTGAGCGCGATCGAGATCCCGGGGACGAGCGCGATCGTCTCCCACGTGCCCTGGATCCCGAAGAACCGCGCCGAGACCAAGCCGGGGACGACGAGCAGCAACGCCAGCGCGACGAGTATCCAGAGCGTGTGCCCGAGGTTCCCGAGCGGCCCCGGGTGATCCGCGTAGAACTCGGCGACCTCCGCCTCGGCCGCCCGGGCCGCGCGCGCGGCCCCGTCCGAGGGCGTCGTGAGCCCCTCCCCGGTCACCACGGCGATGTCCGAGCCGAGCGAGACGAGGTTCGGGGAACCGGAGTCCAGGTACTCCTCGTTGACGGTGTTCGTGTTGAACTGCCGGATCAGGAAGACGATCGGCGGGCCCGTGTACTCGCGGCGGAGCTCCGTCAGCTCACGATGGAAGCCGCGGGAGATCTTGTTGTAGGTGTCATCCGTGAGGACCGTCGGCTCGTCCGCCAGGAACGCGTTCACGTCGCCGAAGTACGACATCGAGCGTTTCACGGCGTCGCCTGGCAACCCGGTGCGCGAGACGTTCGTGAAGGTCTTGGACCAGCCGTAGGACTGGTACGTATCGCCGAAGTTCAACAGGAAGACGACCGGCCGGTCCTCGGGCTCGTTCTCGACGACCGCCCGTGTGGCCGCAAGGGCCGTGCGGGTCGGCTGGTCGATCCACTGGTTGTTCGGATCCGCCCAGCGCGCCGCGTCGCGACCCCTCACCCAGACGAACCCGAGCGAGGCGACGATCAGCACGACGCCCACCCAGGCGACGAACCGCGTCGCGCCCTGCCGCTTCAGCAGCCAGGCGATCGCGACCCACGCCCCGATGCCCAGCAGGGCCATGAGCGCGGCGGTCGCGTTCATGAATCGGTAGTAGGGGTACGCCGCACCGGCGATCCAACCGAACATGCCGAGCAGCGGGAGCAGCCACACCGCCGAGATCGAGCCCGCGGTGTCGGCCGGCCGCCGGTCCTTCCACGACCGGAAGATCACCCACCCGATCGCGAGCGCGATGAGCGGGAACGTGATCGCGGGCTGGAGGGAGTCGACCCACCCCCCGAGCCGCCTGAGGAAGACCTCCTGCGTGTAGGGCGGGGGGAGCGCCGCGTCCGCGAGCGAGCCGGCGACACCCCACGGCGACAGCAACCAGTTCGCGAGGCCGAAGACCATGCCGGACCCGATCGACATCAGGCTCGGTCCGTCGCGGCTCAGGGCCGTCCCGATCCGGAACCGGCTCGTGAGCACGTGCAGGCCGAACATCGCCATCAGCGATGCGCCGAAGACGACGCACGTGGTCGGGTGCACGTACGCCGCGACCATCCCGAACATGAACAGCGCCGCGCGCGCGCCCCACGAGGTTCGGCCGGGCACGTAGAACGCGACCAGCATCGAGAGCACGAACAGCACGGTGATGTTGTCCAGGTACCCGACGTACGGGGTCGTCATGAACAAGGCAGCGGTGGCGAGCATCGTGACGAGGAACAGGAGCGGATCCCTTCGCTCGCGCGTGACGAACACGCCGAGAGCGAGGCCGGCAAGCACCGGGAGGCCGATCATCATGAACGCGCTGAACGTGTAGAGATCGATCCCGGCGACCCGCTGGAGGACCGAACCGTACAGGGGCACCGCCACGCGGTAACCGCCCCCGAACATCGAGAACGGGCCCCAGTCCCCCGCGACGAGGCCGGGGTCGTCGTTCATCATCAGGTTCGACCGCCACGTGTACCAGGCGGGGTCGCGCGTCGGGGCGCTGATCGACGGGTCCTGGAGGAAGTTCCAGCCGAACGCGAGGAGCAGCACGGAGATCGCGAGGACCAGGGCCAGCGGCCTGCCGAGGAACCCGCGGCGGCCGGCCTGCGGAACGCGGACGGCCTGGTCCGTTCGGCCCTGCGTGAGCGTCATCCCGGCTCCCCTACTGCGACGAGCTCCCGCCAGCCTCGGGAAGGCACGGGAGCCTGGACAGGATAGACGACGGGAGCGCGGCCGCGAACACCGTGTCCTGCTCTTGCCCGGGCTCGGGAACGTTCTGGTTCTTGTACGTCTCGGCCTGCGTGAGCTCGAGCAGCCACTGCGAGACCTGGGCCAGCGTGAAGCCGTTGTCGGCCAGCTCGTCGCGATCGAGCCAGATCTGGGTCGGGCGGACGCGCTGGACGAGCGGCACGTCGTCGCCGTCCGCGTCGAAGACCTCCGCGAGTCCGGACTCGAGCTTGCGGATGTCGATCATGAACGCCCCCGAGGTATCCGGGTCGCGCTGCGTGCCGTGGTCGGCCGTCACCGCCATGACCCACTCGCCCTGCCCGACGATCTCGTCCAGGAAGTCGACGAGCCGGCGGAGCGCGTCGTCCTGGACCGACAGCGCATCGGACATCTCGATCCCGTCGGCGCTGAACAGGTGTCCGATCGTGTCGATCGCCTTGTAGTTCAGGTAGAGGAGGTCCGGGACGTCGTCGGCACCGAACCCCTCGCGCTCGATCACGGTCTCGATCAGCGTCTGTTGGAACGGCGTGCGGGCGGGCGTGTCGAACCCGTCCGAGAGCTGGGCGATGTCGTTCTCGCGCCACCTGCCGTCCAGGGCGCCGTCCGCGCGATCCACGTCGTCCACGTACTCGGACAGCGGAGGCAGGTCGTTCACGTAGGACGGCAGCTCGTAGAACGGCGCCATGTCCGGCGTGAGGTTCCACGTCGTGCTCTCGGCCCCGGCCGTCTGGGCGAACTGCTTCTCCCTCGTGACCGCGATGTCCCGGTCGCCGCCGCCCCACTGCGCGCCGTGCCCCATCATCATGATGTGAGCCGCGAGCGTGGCGATCGCGCCCACCTTCGGCTCGTTGTCCATGGCCCGGTCGTAGAGGTCGGCGAGGGTGGGGTCCAGCAGGAACCCCGGGCCGTTCTCGTTCGGCTTCTGGAGCCGCCCGTTGACCCGGATGTACTCGTCCACGAACCCGTGTCGCATCGGGAAGGTGCCGGTGCCGATCGTCGCATGGCCGATCGGTGTGTTCGAAGGGGACGCGCCGACGGTCACGTCGGTGAACCACGCCCCCCGCGACCGGAGCGAGGCTAGGTAGGGCCAGCTGTCCGGCCATCGTTCGAGGACGTCCGTGCCGGCGGAGTCCCAGATGATCGCGACCACCAAGCGTGGCAGTCCGCGCTCGGCCCCGGGCAGCAAGGCCTGCGTCTGCGGATCGCCGTCGGCCGTGTCGAACGGGAACTTCAGCAGGGCCCCGAGCGTTGGGGCGAGGTCCGCGAGCGTCATCTGCCGATCGAAGACGCCCGGCCGGACGAACCCGGGCCCGTAGAGCAGGAGCGGAACGTCCTGCGTGTAGTCGAAGGGCGTCGCATGCGTCAGGCCCCCGTTCACGAAGTTCGGGTCCCGCGGGACGATCTGGATGTCGCCGCTCCGGTCGAGACGCACGCCGCGCCACGTCCGCAGGAGCACCTCGCGCTCGGTGTTCTCGCAGGCTGCTCGAGCCAAGGCCCGGGCGCTCGCATCGATCGGCGGCTCGGTCGAGGGCGTGACGGACGTCCCGACTCCGCCGGGTGCCCCGGTCGATCCCGCGGGTCCCCCCTCGGCCGGGCTCGTGCATGCGGCGCCGAGGAGCGCGATCGCCAGCAACCCGCCGATGACCCGCCTCACCCGCGAGCCTCCGGCAGGCACCCGAGGCTCGGAAGGAGGTGGATCGGGATCGCGGCCGCGAAGACGAGGTCGTCCTGCTCCCCGGCCGGCACGGTCGACGGATCGGTCGCGCCCTGCGCCTTCGTGTAGCCCAGGACGAACCCGGCGATCTGCTCGAGCGTGTAGCCGCTCGCCTCCATCGCCGGCTCGTTCACGTAGATCTGGCTCGTGCGCACCGAGAGGAACACCGACCCCCCGGTGGCAGACGGGAAGGCGGCCTCGAGGTCCTGAGCGAGCTGCCCCGGGGTGACCTGGAACGCGCCGGAGACCTTCGGGTCGAACTGGGCCCCGTGGTCGGCCGTGAGCACCAGCACCCACTCGCCCCGGCCGACCTGCCGGTCCAGGAACCCCACCAGGCGACCGAGGTCGCGGTCCTGCCAGCGGAGCGTGTCCTGCATCTCTGGGCTGTTCATGCTCCAGATGTGGCTCACGTGGTCGATCGCCTTGTAGTTGATGAAGAGCAGGTCGGGAACGTCGTCGGCGCCGAACCCCTCGCGGGCGATCACCTCCTCGATCATCCGCGTCTGGTACGGGATCCTCGCCGGGGTCGCCCATCCCCTCTCGTACTGCTCGATCGAGTTCTCCCGCCACTTCCCGTCGAGCGCGCCGTCCTCCCGGTCGACCTCCTCGGTGTACGTGGAGAGGGGCGGGAGATCGTTCACGTACCCGGGGAACGTGTAGTAGGGAGCGTTCTTGCCCTGGAGGTTCCAGATCGTGCCCTCCGCGCCCTCGTTGTCCGCTCGGAGCGGCGTTCGGAGCACCGCGACGTCGCGATCGCCGCCACCCCAGAGCGCGCCGTGGCTCGCCATGTTGAGGTGCCACGTCACGCTCGCGAGCGCGCCGACGAGCGGCTCGTTGTCCATCGCCCGGTCGTACAGGTCGCCGAGCGTGGGCTCCATCAGCAGGAGTGGGCCGAGCGCGCCGGCGCGGATCATCTCGGGACCCAGCCGGAACTCGGCATCGGTCTGTCCC
>Ga0209642_10000904_pt1 | contig 19480 bp, 10 predicted proteins | sample RifCSP19_2_FD_184025 | JGI IMG/M metagenome (GOLD analysis project Ga0209642, IMG submission 184025) | Soil microbial communities from Rifle, Colorado - Rifle CSP2_sed 19_2 (SPAdes) (version 2) | ecosystem: Environmental > Terrestrial > Deep subsurface > Rock core/Sediment | place: Rifle... | reverse complement strand
TCCTAACTATGCATTCACCCCTCCGGGTGAATCGGTCTGCCAAAAGGTAATAGGACGGCTGATTGGAAATGCGGTACCTGTGAAACTCGGCGAAGTAATCGGAGCGAGCGTGCTCGCACATGTTTCAAGAACACCAAAGCGGTCCTCCAAGGCCGGACGGAGGAGTCGGCCCCAATGACAGTAACGCAAGCATCGAACGGGAATGTAATCGTCCGTTCCGGAATAGTTCCCGAACCCGGTCAACTCGTAGAGGTTCGCCGTCGTCAATGGGTCGTCACCGATGTTGCGGGCGGAGCCTTGTCCAGTTCCAGCAATGGCGATCAGCACCTCGTGAGTCTTTCTTCGTTGGACGAGGACTCTCTCGGCGAAGAAATCCAGATCATCTGGCAAATTGAGCCGGGGGCGCAGGTGCTGGAAAAGGCAGGGCTTCCGACCATCTCCGGGTGGGACTCCACCGACCGTCTCGAGGCTTTTCTAGATGCCGTCCGCTGGGGCGCGGTCACGAACGCCGACCGATCTTTCCTGCAATCCCCATTTCGTAGCGGGATAACCATCGAAGACTATCAGCTCGACCCGCTGGTTCGGGCCGTTGATATGGCTCGTGTCAATCTGTTGATCGCGGATGATGTAGGCTTAGGTAAGACGATTGAAGCGGGTTTGGTCATCCAGGAGCTTTTGGTGCGCCATCGGGCAAGAACGGTTTTCGTCGTTTGCCCTGCAAGCTTGCAAGTGAAGTGGCAGACCGAAATGCAGGAAAAGTTTGGCCTGGAATTCCGGATAGTAGACACGGATTACGTCAAGAGGCTACGCCGTGGGCGCGGCATTCACGCGAATCCATGGACGTCGTATCCCCGTTTAATCTCATCTATGGATTGGATGAAAAGCGGCGAAGGCTTTAGGCTCCTGAAAGACGTTCTGCCGCAACACATCACCTATCCAAGGAAGTTCGATATACTCGTCGTCGACGAGGCGCACAACGTCGCTCCTACGGCGGCGTCGATGTATGCCCTGGAGAGTCAGAGAACCCGACTGATCCGTTCGCTCGCACCACATTTCGCACACCGACTCTTCCTGAGTGCGACGCCTCACAATGGTTACCAGGAGTCCTTCACGTCTCTACTGGAACTGCTCGACGACCAGCGTTTCGCCAGGACCGTTATGCCCGACGAAAAGCAACTGCATAGAGTCATGGTGCGCCGCCTCAAGAGCGATATTGTCGACGCGAACGGAAAGCCTGTTTTCCCGGTACGCAAACTCGAAGGCCTCGAAGTCGACTATTCGGTTGAAGAGCGTCAGATCCATGCTCTCCTGAGGGATTTCACCGCAGATCGTTCCAAGAGCGTCAAGGGAACCCGTTTCGAGTACGGTACGGATTTCGTCCACATGCTTCTCAAAAAACGTCTCTTTTCATCACCGATGGCTTTCGCCACTACATTGGCCAAACACCGGGAAACGCTCGTGCGTGGAAGGCCGAAACAGGATCGGGATGCCATGGACGATCGCATTTTGCGCAAGGCGATCCTGAAGACCGAGGAGGAATCCTCGGACGATGCGCAGGTCGAGGAAGCCCAGCACGAGGCCGTCGAGATCGCGGGAGAACTTTCCGTGTCACTCACCCGCGAGCAACGGGACATGCTTGATCGTCTAACGGGGTGGGCGGAAAAAGCCCGGAATCGGGTCGACTCGAAGGCGCAAGCGATTCTCTACTGGCTCGAAAACCACCTCAAGACGAATGGCGAGTGGAACGGAAAGCGCGTGATTTTGTTCACCGAATACCGAGCGACTCATGCATGGCTCCACCAGATCCTGACCGCACACGGATACGGTGGCGATCGTCTGCTGTACCTGCACGGAAGCATGCAACCCGACGAACGCGAACCCGTGAAGGCGGCATTCCAGGCCCACCCGGGCATCTCGCCCGTCCGCATCCTGCTGGCGACCGATGCCGCCTCCGAAGGTATCGACCTGCAGAATCACTGTAACTTCCTCATTCACGTCGAGATTCCTTGGAATCCGAACGTCATGGAACAACGCAATGGCCGTATCGACCGCCATGGTCAGAAGGAGAACGAGGTCTTCATCTGGCACCCAGTTGGGAAGGGGTTCTCTACCATCGCCGCCGTAAAATCCTCGAAACCCGGAGATGTCGTAGGAGATCACGAATACCTGATGCGTGCCGTCCTTAAGATCGACACCATCCGCGAGGATCTCGGCAGTGTAGGCCCTGTCATTGCTCAACAAATTGAAGAGGCTATGCTCGGCAAGCGCAGTTCGATGGACACGTCGACCGCAGAGGCGAAAGCCGCTAGAGCGAAAAAGTTCGTCGCTACGGAGAAAAGACTCCAGGAGCGCATTGCCCGCCTGCACGAAAGACTCATGGAGGCGAAGAACGAATCCCATTTATCTCCGGACCACATGGCCCGTGCCGTCTCGGTCGCGCTGGAACTTGCCGAGAAACCCGCGCTCAGATTGGCCGCGTTGTCAGGGGTTGCGAATGGCACGACGTTCGAAGTCCCCGTTCTGCCCGGCTCCTGGGGGAGAGCCACATTCGGATTGGAACACCCGCATACGGGTACGCGCCGCCCGATCACGTTCGATCACGAGGTGGCGAAGGGAAGAGACGACGTGGTGTTGGCGCACCTCAATCACCGCTTGGTGCAGATGTGCCTGCGACTTCTTCGTGAAGAGATTTGGAAGCTCGACGACGTCAAGCGTCTGCATCGCGTGGCCATCCGGTCCGTACCCGACGGAGAACTGGAAGGCCCGGCAGTGGCTATCTGGTCCCGTCTGGTGATAACCGGAGGTGACCATCATCGTTTGCACGAGGAACTCACCCTCGCCGGTGGCGAACTCAAACACAGCGGTTTCACCCGCATTACCCAAGTCGGACGGCTTGAATCTCTGGTAGACAAAGGTTCGTCGATTGAGCCTGGCAAGGCTCTGTTCGACATCCTTCAGGAAAGATTTCGACGCCAGGAATATCCCGTTATGGCCGCCGTTGAGGCGCGCTCCCGGGAACGCTTGAAGTTCCTGGAGAATACACTCAAACGCCGCAAGGAGAGCGAGATCGCTGACATTCGGACCGTTCTTGACGAACTGGAAGCTAGTATCCGTAAGGAATTGGGGAAAGGTCGTCAGGACGGGCAGCTCTATCTATCCGGATTCTCTCCCGAAGAAATGGCTCAGATGAAGAAGGACGTTCATGCGCTCGAAGTCAGATTGGCACGCATCCCCGAAGAACGCGAAAAAGAGAAAGCCGCTACCGAAAATCACTATGCGAATCCCGTGGACCGGACATTCCCTGTGGCCGTGGTGTTCCTCGTCCCACTATCACAAGCAGGGAAGGTTTAGTCCGCTATGAAGAATCTGTCCAGACATACGGAATGGCTCTCCCTGATAGAGATATCCGGGCCTTTCATCACCGTCTCCATGCTGGAGAAGGCGTTCCCGCAAGGATTGGAAGCGGTCGAAACGCCCAGGCGGCAGAAACTTCGCGCCGCCTACGATGAATGGCGTGAAGCCGTCGACGAAGACGATCGCTTGTTGGTCGAGTTACATAGGGAATGGAGTCGCCTTGTGCTCACCGAAATGCTCGAATACGACGATGAATCGCTCGTTCCGGCATCGGAGTGGAAAGGTGGATCTCTGGCCGTGTCGTCGCCGGAACATGCCGGATCGTTCTCTCCTGACTGGATCGTTCGTTCTCCGGGGGTTGACAAACCACGGCTTTTCATTTCCATTCAGGCTCCGGATACCGATTTCGAATCGATTCAGAGGGGCGATGGCTGGCCGGTTTCTCTGCAAGAACGAATGACGTTGCTCTGTCATACCCATGGCGTTCGCTTAGGTCTCCTGATCAACGGTGAACGCTGGATGCTGGTCAACGCACCGATTGGGTCGACTTCGAGTCATATCTCTTGGTATGCCCGTCTGTGGTTCCAGGAACCGATTACATTCAAGGCCTTTCAGTCCCTGCTCGGGGTTCGTCGCTGCTTCGGCCCCACGGAAGAGACGCTGGAGGCGCTACTCGATGAATCGCTCAAACACCACGAGGAGGTCACCGACACACTCGGCGAACAGGTGCGTCGTGCAGTCGAAGTGCTGGTCCAGTGTCTGGACAAGGCCGACGCGGACCGTAACAGGGAACTTCTTCGCGATGTGCGCCCGGTCGAACTCTACGAGGCCGGGCTGACCGTCATGATGAGGTTGGTGTTCGTGCTCTGCGCCGAAGAGCGCGGACTCCTTCTTTCCGGAGATCCGATCTACGATCAATGCTATGCCGTCTCTACCCTGCGCGGCCAGTTGGCCGAAGAGGGCCGCTTGCATGGACCGGAGGTACTGGAGCGACGCCATGACGCCTGGGCTCGGCTTCTGGCCGTCTTCCGCGCCGTCTATGGCGGTATCGAACATGAGAGCCTGCGGATGCCCGCCCTGGGTGGTTCGCTGTTCGACCCAGACCGCTTTCCATTCCTCGAAGGAAGGGCAAAGGGAACGCATTGGCGCAACAACTCGGCGGCTCCACTGCCCATCGACAATCGCACCGTCCTGCTCCTGCTGAATTCACTGCAAATCCTGGAACAATCGGGTGGTGCGCTGCTGCTGTCCTATCGGGCGCTGGACGTCGAGCAGATCGGTCATGTCTACGAAGGTCTGCTCGAACACACCGTGGCTCGCGTACCCCGCGTGACCTTGGGACTGGTTGGCACACAAAAGATCAGAAATCCCAATATCGCCCTAGCCGAACTAGAATCAGCGCGGCTGGACGGTGAAGCCGCCGTGACGAAGCTCGTCACGGAGACCACCGGGCGCAGCGAGTCCGCCATCCGCAACGGTCTGTCCAGATCTATTGACGAGACGCTTTTTGGCCGAATAATGGGTGTGTGCGGAGGCGACATGGACTTAGCTACACGTATCCGCCTGTTCGCAAATCTCCTACGCACGGATGCCTGGGAAGACCCGATCATCTACCGGGAAAATGCCTTCATGGTCACGCTCGGTGACGACCGGCGCGAGACCGGCACGCACTACACCCCCAAGTCGCTCACCGAGAGCATCGTCACGACGACGCTCGAACCGGTGGTGTACATTGGCCCCTCTGAGGGCCAGCCGCGTGAGGAATGGTCACTCAGGGAGTCCCGGGAACTCCTTGAACTCAAGGTCTGCGACCCGGCCATGGGGTCAGGCGCGTTTCTCGTTCAAGCGTGCCGCTATATGGGCGAAAAGCTCGTGGAAGCCTGGTTACGTGAAGAAGCCGCCGGAAAGACGATAACCGTCGATGGTGAAGCGAAAGACGAACTCGGAGCCTCGGAACCAATGCCCTCGTCTCTCGACGAACGGCTGACTATCGCCCGACGTCTGGTGGCCGAACGCTGCCTGTACGGCGTGGATATCAATCCGCTGGCCGTCGAGCTGGCCAAACTCGCTATCTGGCTGGTCACCATGGCCAAAGGCCGCCCATTCGGATTTCTCGACCACAACCTGCGTCACGGCGACAGCCTACTGGGCATCCACCGGCTCGACCAGCTCACTCGCCTGAACATGAACCCCGATGCAGGTCAGCACCAGCTCCGTATGTTCGGCCAGAACGTTGAAACTGCCGTCAAGGAGGCCATCGAACTCCGGAAACGGTTGCGGTCGATACCAATCAGGGACATCCGCGATGTGGAAACCATGGCCCAACTTGACCAAGAGGTGAGGAAGAAACTCGAATCCGTCGAGACGATCGCCGACGCCATGATCGGAGATGCGCTCCGCTGTGGAGGAAATGCGCGGAGTCTTGAGACGGCCCTTGATACCCTCGCCATTTACGCTGGGGATTTCCTGAACGGCAACGTAAAAATGGGCGAACAAATCGCTAGACAGGCCAAGACATCTCTTTCGATAGACTTGGCCTATGACAAGTCACATAGAAAACCGTTTCATTGGGCGTTGGAATTTCCGGAGGCGTTTCAGTCTTCGGTCGGTGGCTTTGATGCAATTTTGGGAAACCCGCCATTCATTTATGGGAAAAACATATCGAGGCATTTGGGGTCTTGCTACAACACGTTCTTGTGCGAAATCAATGACAGGGCTAGCAAGAATGTCGATTTGTCGGCACATTTTGTTTTTAGAGCATTCTTGCTTCTGACTGACCATGGAGTACTTGGCCTTGTATGTACCAGCTCGATATCTGAAGGAGAAACAAGAGCAGCTAGCTTGCATCATGTTCAGGATAAAGGTGGATCAATTTTTTCTGCCCACATCCGGCTCAAGTGGCCAGGCAACGCAAATGTTCTAGTTAGTCCTGTTCATATATATAAAGGGGCATGGAACGGAATCTGTCGTTTGAATGGAAAAGCATGTAGCTTTATCAATTCATATTTGACATCAGATGATGAGGATTGGATTGTTCAGCCATTAATGAGGAATTATTGTCTCGCATCCCGTGGTGTGGTCCCAAACGGAAAAGGATTCCTACTGGATAAAACTTATGCCGAGAAACTTCTTTTAGAGAATAAAGAGTATTCAGATGTTTTGATGCCATATCTGATTGGACAAGATCTTAATTCTGACCCCGAACAGACGCCTCAGCGTTACATAATCAACTTCTGGGACTGGCCCAGAACGAAGGCAGAAAAATACTCAATCGTATTCGATATGCTCAATGCCTCCGTCCGACCTTACAGGCAGTCTGAGATTAGCGAATCCAAGAAACGTGTTCGTGATCTCTGGTGGCTCTATGAGGCAGCAGGCAAAGATATGTTCCAGCGGTTGGGGACAAGCAAATTTATTGATGATAAAGACGCAAAACACCAAGAACTTAAAAGAGCGATAGCGATAGCTCGCGTCAGCAAAACTGGGGCTTTTTCTTTCGTAAACCCTAAGGCAGTATTTGCCGAAGTAACTGTTTTTGCCTCAGATAGTCCAGTTCTCCTGGGCGTGCTGCAGAGTTCAATTCACGTAGCATTCGCTTGGGATAAAGCAGGCAAAATGAAAAATGATCTCAGGTACAGTCCGTCTTTATGTTTTCTTCCATTTCCACTTCCAGATTTTGGTGAGATCCCCCACCATTTCAGTTCTTTGGTGGAGAGGTTTTCTCTTTTGAGATCTGAGTATATGAAAAGATCGGAAATTGGCTTAACCGAATTTTACAAGCAGTTTCATGATCCTTGTGAAAATTCTGCAAGCATCAGTGAGCTTAGAGAACTGCAGAGGACATTGGATAATATGGTTGCGGCTGCTTATGGCTGGCAAGACATCCAACTTGATCACTCGTTTCACCAAGTTAGTTACTTGCCAGAGAATGACGGGATTAGATTTACGATGTCAGAAACTGCCAGAACTGAAATTCTCCGTCGGTTAACAACTCTGAACAAAGAGCGATACGAAGAAGAAGTCCGTCAAGGCCTTCATGACAAGAAAGCTGCTAAGAAATCGTCCAGCTCCGGCATCAGAAAGAAACCAACCAATGAATCCAACGGACTAGATCAAATTTCAATTCTGAACAGCTCTGGCACTTCAGATGATGTCACCGGCCAGACAGTTCTACAGTTTTTGAGCGCGAACGAAGGCTGGTGCGGAAAAGACGAAATTCTGACCGGTAGCGGCATCCCTTTTAACCAGTGGCAGGCGACGATCAACCGGCTTCTAGAAGAGGGCGCGGTGGAATGTCAGGGTGAACGACGCAAAATGCGATATCGAGCAAAGAGTTCGTAATGGCTGAGGTCTCTTCTGAGCTTAAACAAGTTTTTCACACTTGGGCCGGTTTAGCCAGCCATTTAATCGGGGCATGCTTCGATCAGGCGAAACCTTTTCTTGATGAGGATTTCGTGGATATCGACCCGTATGTAAGGGGTGTGAGTGCTCAACTCTTTATCGATTGTCACCTGACCAGTGAAAGCGTCTTGCTCCTTATTAGAGAGGCGAAGGAATGGGATGCTGACTTGCTCAACCGCTCAGTTATGGAAGGTTCCATCAAGTACGTCTACATGCTCCTCGGCGACACCAAAGAGATAAGAAAAAAGGCCGAAGAATACTGGGAAACATTGCCTTCCTTCGCTGCAATCAAACACAGTGAGAGGGCTAAACGATTTCTTCAGGATATCCCTGATCCTGAGAATTCCGAATGGCTTCCTTTTCGAGACTTGATTCTTGAAGACAATGATGTAGAAGCTATAAGTAGGAGTTACACGCGAGCCCAGAGAAGAGCACTGAAGGAAAAGTGGTCCTTTTCGGGCATTTCAAGAGAGTTCATACAATCCGGTGATAGTGGATTGAGGTTTTTATCACATTTGGCACATGGATATGGAATGAGCAGTCATTTGCTCCACAAGGACGCTGATGGGGTCGGGATGGTATGGGAGCGATATAGGCGTGACCCTCATCGTCAACTGGCAGCAAAAATTGGGCATTCCGCCAGAGTAGTTTCGGATGTATGCACTTTCGCCAAGCTTCGTCTCAAATATTTATTAAGATTGTGCAATAGTAGCATTGAGCCTATTCGAGAAATTGAAAAGCAGTATGAGTTCCTTTCAAAAGAGCTTGCAAAAGCAAACTCGCACTTCACCAAGGTGGAATATGGTCCGACAGAGATCCCTTGATTTTTCGATGAGGCAAGATGTGTCGCTGTGCAAAATATATAGGTCAAGGAATCATATATGAGTGAGAACCGAATTGCCAGAAACTCTTGGTTGATCCGGCTTGGTGACGATGCCCATCTGACCAGTTTCTTCATGTCCCTTGATAATGGCTCCTTTCTTGCTCAGAGCATCCAGGAAGGTGACGGAGTCCTGATCGCAAATGGCGACATGACGGAGGTTGTCGGCTTTGCCCGTATCTATCGAATCCGGCCCACATTGCACGAGACGATCTTCTTCTTCGATGGTGTCGTTCTGTACAAGGGAAAAAAGACGCTCGCCGAACTCGGTGTCGGCATGCCCGAATCGAAGGCCGCCGTCCTGCGCCTGGAATGGCCGATGTTCGAGACGGCATTGAAGACCGCCTGTGGTATCGGTTTCGACGCTCTCCCCGTGTTTTCTGGAGAATCCCCGGAGGAACAGGCCTTTGTCCGTGAACTGCTCCAGTATGCGGTGATGGATGACTTGCTGGGGCCTGCTGACGGTCCTGAGGAGGAGATCGTCGGCATGAGCGTGCGTGACCGCTATCTCGTCGGCAAGTTGGCTCCTATGAATACGCTAATGGACCAAGAGCAGGTTGAGGAATTTGGCACATCTGGTCTCAACGATGCCGATGAGCAGGGTAACGAAGTCGATGCTTCCACCAACCAATCGCTGGTACCATCGTCAATGGGGTTTACCTTCTGTATCGATGGCTCGCTTGAAAGCGTGGAACTGTTCGCCAACTGGGGCCGATACGAACGGACCGAAAGCGAACAAACCGACGAGAAAACCGGTAAGGCTAGACGCTGCTGGAAACGGATCCCATCGGGTGGCTCCGCGACCGTCTTTTTGAATCGTAAGACGATCGACCCCGTTGTCATAGACAAAAACTGCCAAGCCGTAGTCGTACAGGGCTCTTTGAGCGAGCCGCTGGGAAACGGTGACCGGCTTGTGACGCTCTTTCTGGTAAACGCCCAGAGCATGCCCGAACAGAATCAGGACCAGGCGTGGATCTTTCAACCGGAGCTCATGGTCCGCGATCCAGAAGGACGCGCCGTGTTTCGTCGCCGTCCGATTCTGAGAGCCGACGAGTTCGACGACGAGCGTGAAGCGTTGGAGATGATCTATCGGTACCGCGTGGAATTCGCGGTCGGGCATGGCGTGTCCGTTCATGCCATGGCGTCGAAGGACGATCCTGAAAGAGCCGTGGAGGTTCGGACGACCGTTCTTCCTCAGAACGAAATCCAAGTTACCGAGACGCCTGGTCTGGATCCGGAAGACCGCCCGGCGATGCGCCGGATGATAGAGGAAGGGCTGCTCGACATGGAGCGGCTCGCCGAAATCGACCAGGATGCATTGACCGCAGGCCTTCGCGTTTTGACTGAAGACTATGCGGTCTGGATAGAGGAACGCCAGGAACTCATCGGTCGCGACGTTCGGGGTCACGACGGTGCCGCCACTGAAGCCATGGACAGATGCGCTCTCGTGCTGGAACGACTGAAGGAAGGCATCGACATCCTTGGTTCCGACGACCGTGCGCTCAAGGCTTTCCGCTTCGCCAACCGGGCGATGGCGTCACAGCGTATTCGTAGCATCTACTCCCTGAGGAGACGCCGTGGGGACGAGATCACCCTTGATGAACTAAACGTCAGAAAAAACAGGTCTTGGCGCCCCTTCCAGTTAGCTTTCATGATATTGTCGATTCCAGCTCTCGTCGATCCGACACACCGCGATAGGACGCAGCCCCTGGAGGCGTTCGCCGATCTGCTGTGGTTTCCGACCGGCGGCGGTAAGACAGAAGCCTACCTCGGCGTGGCTGCGTTCACGATGGCCATTCGCCGACTGCAGGGAAACCTCGGGGGCCTCGACAGTGGGCGTGGTCTCGCCGTAATCATGCGTTATACCCTGCGCCTGCTGACCCTCCAACAGTTCCAGCGTGCCACCGCTTTGATTTGTGCCATGGAAGTTATGCGTCGAGGCAATCCTGAGGTCTGGGGCGAAGAGCCATTCACTATCGGCCTGTGGGTTGGTCAGCGGGTGACGCCCAACACGACCGACGAAAGCCACGCGGCGATAGAAAAAGAGCGTGACGGCAAGTATGGCACCGGCTCGACTCCGGCTCAGTTGACGAGTTGCCCCTGGTGCGGCTCCGAGATCGCTCCCGGTAGGGATATCCGGGTCGATCGGGAAATTGGCCGAACTTTCATCTTTTGCGGTGACAAGTATGGCCGTTGTGAGTTCGGCCAGGCGAAATCGAAGACTCTGGGACTGCCCGTTCTGGTGGTGGACGACGAGATCTACCGGCGACCGCCATCGATGTTGATTGCCACCGTGGACAAATTCGCCATGATGGCATGGCGTGGTCAGGTTCGCACACTCTTCGGCAAAGCCGCCCAGGAATGTCCCCGTCACGGCCTGCTCTGGCCGGAGGCCGACTGCAAAGGCAATCACAAGAAGCGTGGAGCGCTTCCTTCGACGACCGTGCGGCAGATAGGTCCGATTCGCCCGCCGGATCTGATCATCCAGGACGAATTCCACCTCATCAGTGGCCCGCTTGGCACCATGGTTGGTTTGTACGAGACCGCCGTCGACGAACTTTCGACTTGGTCGATCGACGGCAAGCTGGTCCGTCCGAAAGTGATCGCCTCGACGGCCACGGTCCGCAAGGCCGAGGAACAGGTGAACAACGTTTTTCTCAGGAAAGTCGCGGTGTTCCCGCCGCACGGCCTCGACGTGGAGGACAATTACTTTTCGGTGCAGCGTTCTGTCGAGAAAAAACCCGGCCGCCGCTACATGGGGATCTGCTCTCCGGGCAGTTCCCGTCCGGCCGTCCTGATCCGCGTGTACGTCGCCCTGCTGACGGCAGCGCAATCGCTTTTCGAGCGCTTCGGGACCGCCGCAGATCCCTACATGACCGTGGTCGGGTACTTCAACTCGTTACGCGAGTTGGGCGGTATGCGGCGACTTGCCGAGGACGACGTGCAGACCCGTTCCTACCGCGTACAGATGAGTGACGTGAATCGTCCGGGTCTGAGTCAGCGATCGGTTCGAAACGTGGACGAACTGACGTCGCGGGTTTCGAACAAGGAAATCCCCAAAAAACTCGACCAACTGGAGGTCAAGTTCAAGCAAGTTTGGAACGTTGAAAAGCGAGTGTGGGAGTGCAAGTGGGAGAAAGGCGAGACCCGTGCCATCGATATCGTACTCGCTACCAACATGCTCTCGGTCGGGGTCGACGTGAATCGTATCGGGCTGATGGTCGTGAACGGCCAACCCAAAAACACGGCCGAATACATTCAGGCGACGAGTCGCGTCGGACGTGCCTTCCCAGGGCTGGTCTGTACCGTCTTGACATGGTCGCGTCCGCGTGACCTTTCACACTATGAGTCTTTCGAACACTATCACGCGACATTCTATAAGCATGTCGAAGCGCAGTCTGTAACGCCGTTTGCTACTCGTGCGCTGGATCGGGGGCTGACCGGAGCGATGGTGAGTCTCCTGAGGCTCGGTAACGAAACACTCAATTCGAATACCGGCGCTCAGTCGCTCGATAGCTCCGGGAAAGCAGAGGCCACGACGGTACGCAATGTCGTATCCGAGCGTGCGTGGAAAGTGAAGGACAAGACTACTAAAATAACCGCCGATAACATGTGCGCCGACAGAATCGATCGTTGGGTTAAGGAAGCTGTAAAGATTGGGCGCAGACTCGGTTACGAAACGGAGCGAGGTCAGGGAGATATTGCGGCACTCCTCAAAAAACCAGGAGCCTTGGCTTGGGACGAGTTTACCGTCCCCATGTCGATGCGGGAGGTCGAACCCGGCGTGCAGTTGGTGATGGAAACAGCGACGCTCGCCGAACCTCCGAGCTGGCAAGCGAAAGTGAAAGCGGTGAAGTCGGAAGGGAGTGAATCATGAGTTCCTATCTTGTCGGGCGGGTCCGTCCCAGTCAATTGCTCTGGACTTACGGTCCCGGTGCCCTGATTGATCTGCCGAACCTTTCGGTTATAACTATGGGATTGAACCGCTGGAATATTGATCGTTGTCCACCAGTCGAGGAGGCCCGTCTGCTCGCCGCCGTGCGTCGCGTGCTAGGTCCGCAGGTGGACCGACTTCGTGTCCCTCCATTTCAGATGGAAGATTGGGTCGACCCAATGTCCGCCGAGGGAAAGATTGGCGTTCCGGTGCGCCCGTTCCCACGGTGGTCGAGGTGCGTCAAGTGCGGTCTATTGGCTGAATACGACACCGGCTTGTTCGATATCAAAGCCAATCCATATCGCCCAGAACAGACGCATTTCGTTCATTCGAACTGTGAGAAGGGAAAAAATGCGGATGCCGTCCCCGCTCGTTTTCTCCTCGCCTGCCGGAATGGGCACCTTGACGATTTTCCCTGGCACTGGTTTGTACATGGCGGCTCTTCGGTTTGCAAGGGAACACTGAGGTTTTTCGAACGAGGAGCTTCGCTTCAAACCGAGAATTTGTGGGTCAAATGCGATTCTTGTGATGCAGCACGTTCCCTTGTGCATGCCTTCGGACGAGAGGCACAGGAAAACTTGCCAGCCTGTCGTGGACGACATCCACATCTCGACAAATACGAAGAGTGCAACGAAGATCCACGGACTATCCTTCTCGGCGCGACCAATGGCTGGTTTCCGATCACCCTGTCCGTCCTAGCCATTCCCCTGGAAAAAGACCAACTTGGCCAACTGATTCTTGATGGTTGGGAATATTTCGCCGATGCCGAATCCGCCGAAGAGATCAAAGTAATTGTAAGGACTCTGTTCAAGAGTGGCAGCCTTCTTGGAATAGACAAATGGGACCATAGAGACATCTGGAAGGCTGTTCAAGAGAGAAAGGAAGGCAAAACGAACACAATCGTCATATCCGAAGGCGACATCAAAGATCCAGAATGGGATGTTCTGACTTCTGACAACCCGCCTACCGACTGGCCACACTTCCTCAGCCGCAAGACTGACACCCCTTCGGCATATACGGACCGGCTGGGCGGTGTCCTACTTCTGGAGCGGCTTAGGGAAGTGAACGCACTCATTGGCTACACGCGTGTCGAAGCTCCGGAGGAATCGACGGACCCGAATGAGCGTCCGCCGATGGCCGATTTGTGTCGAGGCAAACCGGAGTGGGTCCCCGCGAGCGAAGTTCACGGTGAAGGCATATTTATCAGGTTTGATGAGGACGCAGTTGCACGCTGGGAACGCCAAGATTCCGTCCAGGCCAGGAACAGGAAGCTGGAGGCCGGGCATCGTGGATGGCGCAACGCCAGAGGACTCGACCCCAACGAGGGGTATCTAGGCATTCGCTATGCGATGCTACATACATTTGCCCATCTCCTCATAAGGGAACTCGCCCTTGAGTGTGGCTATAACGCCGCAAGCATCCGCGAGCGGATTTACGGTAAGAGCGATACCGAATCTACAATGGCGGGAGTGTTGCTCTATACGGCCGCCGCCGATTCCGACGGTACGTTGGGAGGCCTCGTGGAGCTCGGAAAGCCTGAAAGCCTCGGCAGGCTTATCGAACAGGCACTCGAACGGGCCACCATCTGTTCGTCCGATCCGCTCTGTTCGGAACACAATCCGGGCATTGACCGTTCCCTTCACGCGGCCTCTTGCCACGCCTGCACCTTCGTTGCCGAAACGTCTTGTGAACGTGGAAACCGTTATCTGGATCGGGCTCTTCTCGTCCGCACCTTGGAATCCGTAGATGCGTCGTTTTTCGGTGCGAATGGAGGCGGTCGTGGATAATCTTCTGGAAGTGATCGCCGAACTGGGTTTGGAGTTGCATCCAGATCGCATCGCGACTATAGCTGCGAAGATAGAAACCCTCGGTTCGGTCGAACAATTCGCCGTGACCAAATCGAGTTTCGGTCCCAACGCGGACAAGGAGATGGTTGGTCGGTTGGATCGGGCGTGGAGAAGCTCGAAAGACATATCGCCACGTGAGGTGGCCTCCGCGCTTCGCGGGGCTGCTGCCACGGCTTCCTTGCAGGAGAACCGAGGAGTGGTCGATCTCGTCTGGACCGGCCCGTCAACTGGTCAGGTTCCCGTGCGCCACACGGAGCAAGTGCTTTGTGAGGTAATCGAATCGGCGAAGAGGAGACTGTTTCTCGTGAGCTTCGTCGCCTACGAAGTGGATTCGATCATACGGGCCTTGCTTGGTGCTATCGGCAGGCAGGTACAGATAGACGTTCTGCTGGAGTCCTCCAGCGAACATGGCGGTAAAGTGAGTTACGATTCGGTCAAGGCCATGCGACAGTCGTTGCCGTCGGTGAATATCTATGTCTGGCGCTCTGGAAAGAAAACCAGAGCAGGACATCTATCCGGAGCCGTTCACGCGAAATGTGCTGTGGCCGATGGCGAACTGGCCTTCATAACCAGCGCTAATCTCACCGCTGCGGCAATGGAAAGAAACATGGAACTCGGGGTTCTCGTCAAAGGTGGCGACCTTCCGTCCGAACTCCATCGTCATTTGGAAGCCCTGATTTCCACCAAGGTCGTCGAAAAGGCTGACGATGGTAACGAAAGTTGAGCATGGAAATAGGAGGGACCGGAATGCCTACAAACGATCAATACAAGATGACTGTCGACCTGAACGTCCTCGATCATCTTGGAATCAACTTGTACAGCAATATCGCCGCAGTCCTGACTGAGGCAGTCGCGAACGCTTGGGATGCGGATGCCGGAATCGTAGAAATCGGAATCGACCCCGACGGCAAGTGGATCGAAATCAAGGACGACGGAATCGGCATGTCGGTCGACGACATGAACAAGAAGTACCTTCGCGTGGGATATCGGAGGCGCGACGAAGATCAGGATTTCGGACGAACTACAGCAAAAGGACGCCCTGTAATGGGTAGAAAGGGGCTCGGCAAACTCTCGCTCTTTTCCATCGCGAAAACGATAGAAGTCCATTCCGCCAAGAACGGTGAATCTCATGGTCTGAGGATGACGATAGACGGAATACACAAATCGGTTCAGGACAAGGAGCCTTTTTACAGCCCTGAGCCTTTACCCAAAGACCAGATTCAAGTCAACAATGGAACCGTGATTTCCCTGAATGACATCAAGCGCCAGCGGCTCGGACGCGGTGCGAAAGCTTTGCGGAAGCGTCTCGCACGGCGTTTCTCTGTCATCGGAGAGGCTTACGGGTTCAAGATATTGATAGACGGTCTTCCTCTCAGCACGGCCGATCGTGGGGACTTGCCTATGGTTCAGTTTCTTTGGAACTTCGGAGACGACGAACCAGACCTCTCTTCAGCCGGGCAACTTCTCGAGAAAGAGGCGCTATCGAATCGTCTGGAAGCTTGGGACGACGATTGGAAGGTTGGCGGCTGGATCGGGACCGCACGGCTGCCAAAGCAACTCGACAGCGATGACGCGGGGAATCTCAACAGCATCGTGGTATTCGCCAGGGGCCGACTGTTTCACGAAAACATTCTCGACAAGTTGAACGACGGTCGTCTCTACACCAAGTACCTCACTGGCCAGATCGAAGCGGATTTTCTTGATGCGGACGATGCTCCCGACATCGCCACCAGTGATAGGCAACGCGTTCAGGAAGACGATCCAAGATACGTTCAGTTGATCGTTTTCTTGAAGAAGCAGCTTACTCAAGTCGAGCGGCGTTGGACCGAATGGCGTCGGCTGCATGAGGTCGAAAAAGCCAAGGAGACATCTCCTGCTTTGGCCGAATGGTTCGCCTCCCTTCCAGAGGGTTTCAGAAAAAGTGCCGAGACTCTGATTGCCAAGTTGAGTGCTTTACCGGTCGACCAGGAGGAAGATAGGAAGCTCATGTACAAACATGGCATCTTGGCTTTCGAGCGCATGAAGCTTCGTGGGTCAACAGATGAGTTGGCTACGAACATTCACAACATTGACAAGCTCTTGTCGATACTGGCAGACAGGGATGCCCTCGAAGCTTCCATCTACCGTGATATCGTAAAGTCTCGCTTGGACGCCATCAAGGATTTTCAGGAAATCGTGGACGATAACGCCAAAGAGAAAATCCTTCAGAAGTATCTCTTCGATCATCTTTGGCTTCTGGATCCGGCATGGGAGAGGGCGACTTCAAGCGAGATCATGGAGAACAGGCTGACGACTGAAGGTGTGCTCACGCAGGATCTGACGGAGAAGGAAAAACTCGGCCGGGTCGATATCGCGTACCGCACGACCGCAGGCAAGCATGTCATCGTAGAGTTGAAGCGGGTCAAAAGGAGAATGAAGCTTCTGGAGCTGCAGGAACAAGGACAAACTTATGTCGACAAACTCATGAAGATTCTGTTGGCACAGGGAGACGCGACTCCGAATATCGAGGTGATTTTCGTACTAGGAGAACCCATCGATGAAGAAGGTGCCAACCCTGACCGTTTGAAGTCCTCTATGACTGCGATTGCGCCCGGCAGCAGGATCGCTCACTATGACTCCCTCATCAAAGGTGCCCAGGAGTCATATTCGGAGTATCTGAAGAAGAGTAAGCAACTGGATAAGCTCGAAGGGATCGTCGACAGGATATGATCGTCGGCGAATCGTGGTGACCATCAATGGATACTGTGGACAAGGCGACGCGCTCGAAAATCATGGCTCAGGTCGGACAAAGAGACACTGGCCCGGAGATGCGACTTCGAAAGGCCCTGCATCGTATAGGATTACGTTATCGTCTGCATGACAAAAGACTCCTTGGCTCACCCGATATCGTCTTTCCTCGGTTCCGAGCGGTTATTTTTGTTCATGGATGTTTTTGGCACAGGCACGGCTGCAAGGCATCGACAATGCCGGAGACACACCGGAAGTTTTGGACTGCAAAATTCGAAGCTAACATAGAAAGGGATCTGCGGAATACCAAAGCGTTGCTGAAAGACGGATGGCGCGTGATGGTCTTTTGGGAATGCGCTCTCAAGGGAAAGAAAGCAGATATGCACTTGGTCGCTAGAAAGGTAATCGATTGGCTGCATTCGAATAAGCAATTCGCTGAATATGGTGGGAGCATTGAGGTCAAATGAAGCAGATACAGAACTTTGGTGATCAACGGCAAACCTGGTTTTGCGTGTATTGCGGCGGCCCGACAGAGACACGCGACCATATACCTTCAAAAGTCCTATTGGATGAACCCTATCCGACAAACTTGCCCATTGTTCCTGCGTGCCAGAAATGCAACGCAGCCTTTTCGCTGGATGAGGAGTATCTTGCTTGCCTTTTGGATTGTGTGTTGACTGGATCTGTCGATGCTGATGAATACAAGCGTCCAAAAATAAATAGGATTCTCAATGCGAAACCAGCGCTGGTATCGAAACTTTTTCAAGCTCGTCAAGATGCTGCCGTGAATACATCGTTCAATGTCGAAATGGATAGAGTCAGAAATGTGGTACTGAAGCTCGCGAGAGGTCATGCCGCCTTCGAATTGAACGAGCCTCAGTTGGACGAGCCATCGAATATTTCCTTTGTACCGTTTCCGGAGATGTGTCTCGATGTAAAGGTGCGATTCGAGGCTCCACCTCGTTCAGCTATCTCGCCAGAAGTGGGAAGTCGCGCCATGTACAGACTTGTTCTCGACGAGCCGGGTTCGAGTACGTGGAACATCGCTCAGACTGGAAGATATCGCTATCTGGCATCGGTTGGGTCCGCTATCGTCATTCGTATTGTCATGAGTGAATACTTGGCCTGTGAAGTGGCTTGGGACTACATCTGATGTCTCGTGGTTTGGCGATCAATAAAGGTTGTAGTACACGCGCCTCTTCGGTCAATTCGCCTGGGGATGAGTTGGCCGCTGTGTACGACCATGAGGCGATCTAGGCCCAATGGACAGACTGGCTGCACTTGTCGCGTTGAGTAGGAAGCCGGACGTACGGCATCCTCATACGGAGTGCTTATGGCCGATTGACGCACTGGAGCTGACGGAGCTGTTGGTAACCAGGAAGTCCCAATTTTCAGTTTTATCTGCTTATTCCGGCTTTACGAGTGGTTAGATCAGGTGATAACTTAATTTTTTGTATAAAGTGGTCAGGATTTTCTTTTCTACTTCAGTTTCTGATGTTTGTCATATAATCTCGACAAAATCATCACTTTTCATCATAACCCTGCACTTTAATAACAGCGATTTAGATCGACGCCGACATCGAAAAAAAACACCTATTTCCCGAGGACCGCGTCCTTGCACGCCTTTGCCACTCTGAACTTAACCACCTTCTTGGCCGGTATCTTGATGGCTGTTCCGGTCTGGCGGGTTCCTGCCTACTCGGCCTTCCTGTTCATAATCACGAGCTTGCCTATTCCGGGGATGGTAAAGAAGTTCTTCGCTTCCTTGTAAGCGAGTGTCGTCAACCCCGCGAGTAATTCGATACGTCCTTTTTCGTAAAGCCGGTTTTTGCCGCCAGGGTTTCGACTACCTTACCTTCGTCATGGGTTTTGCCATTCAATATTCTCCTTATCAGTAGTACAGCCGATTTTTTTAACGGAAGTTAACCGTTTTGAAGGGCCCCTTGCAATTAAAAAAAATGGCTCCTGAGGTAATACATAGGTGTGTGACGATAGGACGGTACACCAAAAATCTCGAAAGGGGGGTATTCAATGGTTTCGGACAAGATAAAGACGATGTCGCTTTCGGTCATCGTGAGCGTTTTTGTCTCGGTGGGCACGGTATACCTATACGACGCGTACTACGTTCAGAAGGTAGTGGTGTTCGACCTGGCATCGTATCTCGATAAACAGAAGGCGGATTTTGTAGCTGGTAAGATAAACGAGGAGAAACTCAAAAAGGAGTTCGCCGGGCTCAAGGAGAGGATAGATGCCTTTGGAGAGAAGAGGATAGTGCTGTCAAGAGGTGTCGTCTTAGCCGGAGGGAGGGATATTTCAGATGAGATTTCGATATCTCCT
>Ga0209642_10000902_pt1 | contig 19506 bp, 17 predicted proteins | sample RifCSP19_2_FD_184025 | JGI IMG/M metagenome (GOLD analysis project Ga0209642, IMG submission 184025) | Soil microbial communities from Rifle, Colorado - Rifle CSP2_sed 19_2 (SPAdes) (version 2) | ecosystem: Environmental > Terrestrial > Deep subsurface > Rock core/Sediment | place: Rifle... | reverse complement strand
GCCAACGTCAAGGCGGCTCGCCGCCGCCGCTAGGAACCGATGCACCCGGGCGGGTCGATGATCCGCCCGGGTGATTGATCCAGCCCCCCTGGCAGGGACGGGGTAGAGGTTCGCCTCTACCCCGTCTTCTGATATCCGGCGAGTTGCGCTCCCGCGCGATCCAGGGAGACCGCGCCTACTGCGGATCCTCTTCGCCGGCGTGCCCACCGTTCGAGGTGGAGGCGGGATCCTGCGATGCGCCGCGAGCCGGGCCGAATGTCGCGGCGTCGAGCGCTCGCTCCAGGCCGTTGCGAGCCGATGCCGGCGCATCGGCGAGGAGGTCGGTCAGCAGGATCACGTGACGCTGCATCTCGTCGGCGTCCAGCCGCCCGAGCACCGTGCCATCCGTGGAAAGGCGACCCTCCGCCGCCTCCGCCGCACCCGCCGCACCCGCCGCACGCTGCCACTCCCCGCGCTGGGCCAGCTGTTCGACCTCGTCCAGTCGCTCGCCAAGTGCCTGGGCCAGCAAGTCGTGGCGGAGAGCCGGGGAGGCGATCCGCAGCCGAATGTCTTCAAGCTGCAGCTTCATCGGGTAGAGGAGATCACCCGGGACCGCGTCCTGGGCGGCGGCTCCGACGGCCGACACGCTGAGCGCGGTGGCCAGGGAGGCGTACAGCACCGCGCGGCCAACCCTGCCCATCTCCCCGCGCGCACGGGGCACTGCGATCAGGCCCTCGCGCAGGGCGACATGGCGGTTGACGGTGTCCGCACGCAGGCGCCGTCGATAGAGCGGATCCGGGCGCAGGTCGGCCGCCGCGCGCTCGAGGAGCTGCGCGAGGTCATCGTCGAACGCACTCCGATCCTCGGCGCGGTTCATGGCGCGCTCCTGTCACCGACGGCCATGCGTCGGCGCAGCGTGGCGACGGCCCTGAACGTGAGGCCGCGGACGGTACCGGCCCGGCGCCCCATCACCTGCGCGGCTTCCTCGGCAGAGAGGCCGGCCGCATAGCGCAGCGCAATCGCCTCCTGCTGGTCCGGAGTGAGGGTGGTGATGGCCGAGCGCAGCTCCCGAATCGCCTCGTCGCGCAGGGTGATGGCATCCAGGCCGTCGCCGACGCCGTGCTCGCCGGCAGCGTCGAGCGATTCGTGCGGCCGCTGGCGCCGGACGTGGTCGATCACCGCGTTCCGCGCGATGCGGAAGGCCCATGCCTCGAACGGCCGAGTGCCGTGGCGGTAGCGTGGCAGGTTGGTGACGATCCGCTCGAAGACGAGCTGGGTGATGTCCTCGGCATCCTCGCGCCGACGAACGCGCATGGCGGTGTAGCGGTAGATGCGGTCGACGAGGGCGTCGTAGAGCCGCGCCACAGCCTCGGTACTGCCCGCCGCGGCCGCCCGCGCCAGCTCGTCAACCCCGGCCTCAGGCAGTGTCGAAAGGGCGACCTCCGGTGCTGCAGGGCGGCGGCGATCGGCCTCGCGCAGGGCCTCGGCAACGAACGCGCTCATCGGTCGCTCACGCATGCGAAAGCGGGCACCTCTCGTGTGGGCAGCAGCACGGTCCCCCTGTCGTGGAGCCTATCACCCATCGGCGTCCGAGACCACCTCCGCGGTGCCTCGACGCACCGCTCTCGTCGGTCAGATCAGCGCGAGCTCGCGACCGACCTTCTCGAACGCTGCCAGGCAGGTTGCCAGCTCTTCGCGACTGTGCTCGGCGGTGACGATGGTGCGCACCCGCGACCGGTCGTCCGGCACGGTCGGGAAGCCGATCCCCTGGGCGAACACGCCCTCCTCGAAGAGGCGGTCGGAGAGCCTCATGGCCAGCGGGCCGCTGCCGGCGATGACCGGCGTGATGGGCGTCTCGGAGGCACCGATGTCGAAGCCGAGCGCCGCCAGGCCGGCCTTGAAGTAGCGGGTGTTCTGCCAGAGCCGCTCGATCAGCTCCGGCTCGCTCTCGAGGACGTCGATCGCCGCCAGGCAGGCGGCGACCACGGCCGGCGGATGGGAGGTCGAGAAGAGGAAGGGGCGAGCCCGATGCTCGAGCATCTGGCGCAGCGCCAGCGGTCCAGCGACATAGCCACCGAGAACGCCGATTGCCTTGGAGAGGGTCCCCACCTGGACATGGACGCGGCCATGCAGGTCGAAGTGATCGACGCTGCCTCGTCCGTTGCGACCGAGCACGCCGGACGCGTGCGCATCATCGACCAGGACGATCGCCTCGGCAGCTTCCGCGGCCTCGACAATCTCCGGCAGCCGGGCGATGTCGCCGTCCATGCTGAAGACGCCGTCGGTGATCACCAGCACGGTGCGCTCCGCCCCACCCGGAGAGCCGCGCACCTCGGCAAGGGCGGTCCGCAGCCCGTCCATGTCGGCGTGCGGGAAGACTCGCCGCTCGGCCTTGGTGAGGCGGATGCCGTCGATGATGCTGGCGTGGTTGAGTGCGTCCGAGACGATCACCGCTCCCTCGGGGGCCAGGACCGGGATGACGCCGGTATTGGCGGTGAAGCCCGACTGAAAGGTGAGCACCGCCTCGGTGCCCTTGAACTCGGCCAGGCGGCGCTCGAGCTCCTCGTGGAGCGACATCGTGCCCGCGATGGTGCGCACCGCGCCGGAGCCGGCGCCGAAGCGGCGCACCGCATCGATGGCGGCTTCGCGCAGCTTCGGATGTGTGTTGAGCCCGAGGTAGTTGTTGCTCGACAGGGTGATCACCTCGCGCCCGTCGATCACGCAACGGCTGCGCTGCTCACTCTGCACCACCCGCATCCGGCGGAAGAGGCCCTTGGCCTTCAGCTCCTCGATGTCGGCGGCAAGAAACGCGAGCGGGTCGCGGGACCGGGCGGAGCCGGGCGGAGAGGCGAGCGTATCGGTCATGGCAGGAGGACCACCTTTCCGGCGTGACGGGAGGCGATCAGCTCAAAGCCGCGCTCCCAGTCGGCGAGGTCGAAGCGATGGGTGATGATCGGCGTGACGTCCAGGGCCCCGGATCGCAGGAGAGCCTGCGTGCGCTCCCAGGTGTCGTAGATGCGGCGCCCGTAGATGCCGTGGATGCGCAGCCCCTTCTGGATGACGAAGTCGGAGAGGTCGACGCGCACCGGCTCGCCGAAGATGCCGAGCAGGCTGATCCGGCCGCCCCGGGTGATGGCGGCCAGCGCCTGGTTGAGCGCCGCCTGGGCGCCGCTCATCTCCAGGACGACTTCCACTCCGTCGCCGTTGGTGGCGGCCATGATCCGTTCGACGGTCGCCGGATCGCGGGCGTTGAGCGCTAGGTCGGCGCCCATGGTGCGCGCCAGGTCGAGCCGGTAGTCCTCCGTGTCGGTGGCGATCACCAGCGCTGCGCCAGCGGCGCGCGCGATACCCACCGAGCAGAGGCCGATCGGTCCGCAGCCGGTGACCAGCACGGTGCGGCCTTCAATTGGCTCGGCGAAGGCAGCATGCACCGCGTTGCCCATCGGCTCCTGAAGCGCCACAACCGCGGGGTCGAGCCCGTTGCTCTCGATGGCGTTGGCCTGTGGAATAACGACGTACTCGGCGAAGCCGCCGTCCACGTGCGCCCCGATCACCCGCAGGTTGTGGCACAGGTGCATGTCGCCGCGACGACACTGGGCGCAGGTCCAGTCGACGATGTGACTCTCCACGCCGACCAGATCACCCTCGCGCACACGGGTCACGCCGTCGCCGGTGCCGACCACCCGCCCGGCCAGTTCGTGGCCGAGGATCGTTGGCGGCTTGAGAATCTCGCGCGCCCACGGATCCCAGCTGAAGAGGTGGTAGTCGGTACCGCAGATGCTGGCGGCCTCCATCTTGAGCAGCACCTCGCCCGGGCCGGGCACCGGCACCGGCCGCTGCACCAGCTCGAGCCCGGGCTCGGGGCGTGTCTTGGCCAGGGCGCGCATGGTGCGCGGCGGGGCGGCGACGGTCGTCATCGGGCCACCTCCAGCAGCTCCGCCACACCGGCGGCCGCAGCATGGTCATCGGTTCGGCCCGGTTCGTCGACAACCGGGTTCTGAATAGCACCGATCCCCTCGATCTCGACCCGCATCACGTCGCCCGCGGCCAGGTAGCGCGGCTGGTCCGCGAAGTGGCCCACTCCGGCGGGGGTGCCGGTCGCGATCAGGTCACCCGGCTCGAGGGTGATCGTCCGCGCCACGAAGGCGACCAGGGTGGGCACGTCGAAGATCATCTCCGCGGTGGACGAGTCCTGCCATGTCTCTCCGTTGACCGATGAGCGCATCCACAGGCCGGCCGCCCCACCCAGCTCATCGACGGTGACCACGACCGGACCGATGGGTGCAAACCCGTCGGAGCCCTTGGCACGCAGCCATTGGCGATCCTCGCGCTGCAGGTCACGCATCGTCACGTCGTTGAGGACGGTGTAGCCGAAGACGGCGTCCATCGCCTGGGGGCGCGCAATCCGGCTGGCGCGACGCCCGATCACCACGGCCAGCTCGCACTCGAGGTCGAGCTTGTCGGTGGCGCGCGGCCTCACGACCGGCTCCCCGGGGTGGTTGATGGCGTTGGCGAACTTGGCGAAGAGCATCGGATAGGCAGGCGGATCGACCCCCTGCTCGCGGCAGTGGTCGTGGTAGTTGAGACCCACGCAGATGATCTTGCCGGGCCGCGCAATGGGCGCCAGGACCTGCGCGGTGTCGGGGTCGATCAGCTCACCCGCGTCGCCATCCGAGAGGGTGTGACCGCCGGCCAGCAACTCGCCGACGTCACGCGCACCGGTCGCCGCGGTCAGGTCGCGGAGTCCGTCATCGGTGACCATGCCCAGGCACTGGCCGAGCCCGGGCCGGGTGACGACCTGCAGCTTCACGCGGCCAGTATAGGGAGGCGGCGGCGGGCCTCGGCCGATCAGTCCTCGCTGAAATAGTCCCGCGACGAGCGCCGCAGCAGCGCGATCAGCAGCACCACCGTGATGGCCAACCCGACCGGCAGAAAGAGGGCCTGCCAGCCGGCAGCGGACTCCGGCGGGAACTCCAGCAGAATGGGCGGCAGGCCGGCCAGCATCGGCGCCGCCAGCACAGCGATCCCGATGGCGAAGCGGTAGGCGATCCGTTTTCGCTGCATCGCCACGGTGACGCCGAAGATCAGTGCGGCGAGTTCGAGCATCATGAAGATCCCGAGCAGGCTGAACGGGGCTCGCTCGCTGAAGTCGACGTATTCGATGATCCGCGGCAGCAACAACCCGGTGATGGCCAACAGGGCGAAGGCCCAGGCGAACCAGAGTCGGACGCCCCAGGGCATTCGAGGAGCGGGCGGTTCGGTGGAGGGTCCGGTTGTGGGCGGCATCACCGGGATCGTAGCAGCGTGGCCGGGCAGCCTGGCCGGGCAGCCTGGTCGGCCCCGGGCGCCCGGAACCTCTGCCGAATGGCCCTTGACAGAGATCGGCGCGGCTTCGTATCCTTCGCTTCGCTAAACCGGTTCACTAAATCGGTTCAGGCACCAGAGGAGAAGCGGTGGCACGACCCCGCATCGGTGATGTGGCGGAGCGCGCCGGCGTCAGCAAGACGGCCGTCTCGTTCGCGTTCAACCAGCCGGAGCACCTCAACACGATGACTCGCGAGCGGATCCTGGCGGCGGCCGAGGAGCTGGGGTATCGCCCTTCGCCGATCGCCCGGCGGCTTGCGTCGCGGCGTACCCAGCAGATCGGGCTGGTCGTGCCGCAGTCGACGCACGACATCTTCGCCAATCCCTTCCTGCCCGAGCTGATCCGCGGCATCGGCGACGTGTGCGACGCCCAGGGGATCGCCGTCGTCGTGGTGCCGCCGGTGCACGGTTCTATCGCCACCGCCATTAAGGAGGCGCTGGTGGACGGGCTGATCCTCCTCGGACTGGAGTCCGGGCATCCGGAGCTGGCTCAGCTGCAACGCTCGGGCCTGCCGGTGGTGGCGCTTGACGTCGAACATTGGGGCGGCGCCTCGGTCATCGCCATCGACGACGTTGCCGGCGCCCGCGAGGCGGCGACCCACCTGGCCGAACTCGGGCATCGCGACGTGGGCGTGGTCCTGATCGCGCAGCATCCCGATACCCCCCTCGACGAGCACCACGGCGTCTCGGCCCGGCGCCTCGCGGGGATCCGCAGCGGGTTTGCGGCCGCGGGCGCAGGGGAGGCCACCCTGCGGATCGTCTCGGCACCGGTCTCCGAGGAGGGCGGCCGGGCCGCCTTCGAGGCGCTCGCCGAGGGTCTGCTGCCCACCGCGGTGATGACCATGAGCGACGTGACCGCCATCGGCGTCATGAACGCCGCACTCGACGCGGGCCTGACGCTCCCCGCCGACCTGTCGGTCGTCGGGTTCGACGATGTCCCTGCTGCAGCCTGGGTCACGCCCCGGCTCACGACCGTCCATCAGCCGATTCGCGAGAAGGGGCGCCTGGCGGCGCTGCGGCTGATCGACGCCATTCAATCGGGAGAGGGTCGAGCCCACACCCGCGAGGTCCTGCCCACCCGTCTCGCTGTGCGCGGTTCGACCGCGCGCGCCAGAACGAATGATCACCTGCCCATGGCAGAGATTGCATGAGGAGGTGCCGCTGAGCACATCACCGTCCCAGAGACCGGAACCATCCATTCACATGAGGATTCTCCCAATGTCCGTACCCAAGTCAATCAAGTTCCTGCCGCTGGCGATGGTCGTGGCGCTCGTGCTCGCGGCCTGCACCAGCACCAGCGCGTCGCCCTCGGCGGGCGAGCCGTCCGAGTCGGCCGAGGCTAGCGAGCCGTCGTTCCCGACCGGCGATATCGCCATCGAGCTGTGGACCAAGGAAGGCGATCCGAACATCGACTTCGTCCAGCAGCTTGCGGATGACTACTCGGCGCTCCACCCCAACGTGACCTTCAACGTGGTCAACAAGGACGTCGAGCTCCTCCGCGAGGACATGGTCAACTCGGCACTCGCGCCTGAGACCCAGCCCGAGCTGCTCTGGACGGTGCTCGACCACGTCGGTCCGTTCTACGACGCCGGCGTCGTCCAGCCCCTGACCGGGCAGTTCGACGAGAGCGTCCTGGCCGATGCGGCCAAGGGTGCCGGCACCTACGGGCCAGACAATGATGTCTGGGTTGACCCGATCTCGATCGGCAACCAGCTGATGCTCTACTACAACAAGACGATGGTCGCCGATGCACCTGCCGACACCGACGCGATGATCGCGGCGGCGGTCGCCAACACGGCCGGTGACAAGTACGGGCTGGTCTACAACCAGACCGAGCCGTTCTGGCTCGTCCCGTGGCTCGGTGGCTTCGGCGGGTCGGTCTTCGGCAGCGACGGCCAGACGCCGACCCTCGACACGCCGGAGATGCAGTCCACCCTCCAGTTCCTGTATGACCTGAAGTTCGACTCCAAGGTGATGCCGTCGGAGTGCGACTACACCTGCGCCGATGACCTGTTCAAGACCGGAAGCGCCGGCATGATCATCAACGGCGACTGGGCGCTCGGCGACTACACCACGGCCCTCGGCGACGACCTCGGTGTCACCGCCATCCCGATGGTGGCATCGACCGGCACGTATCCCGCCCCATACATCGGTGGGACCTACTGGATGGTCCCCAGCGCAGTCGAGGGCGACACCCTGACGGTGGTTCTCGACTTCATCGACTTCACGCTCGCCGCTGACCAGCAGCAGGCGCAGGTCGAAGTGCTCAAGCGGCTCCCGTCGAACGACGAGATCCTCAACAGCGCGGTCGTCACCGGCGACCCGAACCTGGCCGACGCCGCCGACGCGGTGTCCAAGGGCGTTCCGCAGCCGGTTAACCTCGAGATGCGCTGCAACTGGGACGCCATGAAGCCCCAGATGTCGGCCGTTCTGAGTGGGACAGCCAGCGTTGCTGACGCTGCCGCGGCCATGCAGGCCGCTGCGGACGCCTGCGTCGCTGCCCTGTAGCCGAGTCCCATAATGGGGTGGCGGGTCGCATCGACCCGCCACCCCCGCGTTCCATCCACTGAACCCCTGGGCAGCCCCTCCAGAGGCAGACGATGAACTTCGACCAATCGGCATCGGCGCTCCAGGAGATCGTCCTCACGCTGGTCGTCATTGCGGTCGCTGTGGCTGCCCTCGAGGGCTTCCTGTACCTCGTCCTGGTCCGCTGGATCAAGGCCAGGCTGGCGGTCCCCCTGATGCTGATTGCACCCGCCTTCGTTGGCTTGCTGCTGCTCATCGCCTATCCACTTCTCTGGGAGCTCAACGTGAGCTTCACCAACATGAGCCTCCGGCGGTTCTGTGCCCCCGACTTCCCGACCGCGGGCCTGTTGACCGAGTGCAAGGGCGAGAGCATGTTCGTCGGGGCGGAGAACTACATCAAGGTCTTCACCACGCCTGTCCTGCAGCAGGCGGGCTTCTTCCAGGTCCTGTGGCAGACGGTGCTGTGGACCGTGCTCAACGTCACGATGCACGTAGCCGGCGGCCTGGGACTGGCCCTGCTGCTCCATCGCCAGATGCGCGGCAAGGGGATCTACCGCGCGCTCATCGTTCTGCCCTGGGCGGTTCCGCAGATCGTGGCGCTGGCCGTCTGGCGCACCGAGCTCCACGGCGAGTTCGGCATGGTCAACCAGCTGCTCGGCCTGGTCGGCGTCACAGGGCCGAGCTGGCTGACGGATCCCACCTGGAATTTCGCGGCCATGGTGATGGTCAATGTCTGGCTCGGGATCCCTTTCATGATGGTGATCCTGCTCGGCGGCCTGCAGAGCATCCCGGGCGACCTCTACGAGGCGGCCGAGATCGACGGCGCCAGCAGTCGTCAATCGTTCCGGCACATCACCCTGCCGATGATCGCCCCGGTCCTGACCCCCGCGATCATCCTCGGCGTGGTGTGGACCTTCAACAACTTCAACGTGCCGTTCGTCCTGAATCAGAATGAGCTGGAGACCAGCGACACGCTGGTGACCGGCCTCTTCCGGGCCGCCTTCCAGTACAACCGCTACGGATTCGCCGGCGCCTACGCCTTCGCAATCTTCGCGGTACTGCTACTCTTCGTCATCTTCTACGTGCGCCGAAGCGGCGCGCTGAAGTCGGTGCACGAATGACCAGCGGCACGGGGATTCCAGTGCTCCCCGCGGCTGCTGCCGGCCGCGCCGCGCGCACGACGTCGAAGACCGCCGGCGGCCGGCGCGACAGCTTCCAGAAGCGCCTGCTGATCCACGGTGTGCTGATGATCGCGTCGCTGATTGCGGCGTTCCCGGTCGTGCGGGTACTGAGCATCGCCCTGCGGCCGACCAACGCGCTGCTCGAGCGCGAGTTTCGGCTCATCCCCGAGCACGCCACGCTTGATTCGTTCGGCCACGTGATCAACGGCACCTCCCTGCCGCAGTGGCTGTTCAACAGCCTGATCATCACCGTGGGCACCTCGCTGGTGGGACTCGTCTTCGCCGCCACCAGCGCCTATGCCTTCAGCCGCTACAAGTTCCCCGGGCGCGGGATCGGGCTGACCGCGCTACTCGCCACCCAGCTCATCCCCGCCACAATGCTGCTGGTCCCGATCTTCATCCTGGCGGTGCAGCTCGACCTGACCGGCACGTACCGGGGGCTGGTGATCGCCTACTCGGTGACCTCGGTTCCGTTCAGCATCTGGATCCTCAAGGGCTACTACGACACGGTGCCGATCGAGCTGGAGGAGGCGGCGCGCATCGACGGCGCTTCACAGTTGGGCGCCTTCTGGCGGATCCTGCTGCCGCTCTCGGCACCTGCCCTGGCGATCGTCTTCCTCTTCAACTTCCTCGCCGCGTGGAACGAGTTCGTGCTGGCCCGCGTGCTCATTGGCTCCACCACCGAGCTGTTCACCTGGCCGCTGGGCATCCTGCGCTTCCAGGCGCAGTTCCAGACGCAATGGGGAGACCTGGCCGCAGCGTCGATCCTGGTCTCGATCCCGATCGTGGCGCTCTTCCTCTACTCGTCGAAGTGGCTCATCTCCGGGGTCACCCTTGGCGGCGTGAAGGGCTGATTCGGCCGATGTCCGACGGCGCGCCTCCGGCCTGGGTTCGCGATGCCGTCTTCTACCAGATCTTCCCCGACCGCTTCGCCCGCTCCGAGCGGGTGCAGCGCCCCGGACCGATGGAGCCCTGGGAGTCGCCGCCGACCGTGCACGGCTTCAAGGGCGGCGACCTCTACGGGATCATCGAGCGGCTCGACCATATCGTGTCGCTGGGCGTCACCGCCCTCTACCTGAACCCGATCTTTGCGTCGGCCTCGAATCACCGGTTCCACACCTACGACTACTACACCGTCGATCCGCTGCTCGGCGGCAACGATGCGCTGCGCGAGCTGCTTGACGAGGGGCACCGGCGCGGGATGCGGGTCGTGCTCGACGGTGTCTTCAACCACGCCAGCCGCGGTTTCTGGCCGTTTCACCATGTCCTTGAGACCGGTCGCCACTCGCCGTACCGCGACTGGTTCTACCTCGACCGCTCGGTCCTCACCAGGGATCGGCCGCTGCTCGCCTATCCCGAGCGATCGCTGCCCGCAGCTCTTCCGGCCGACTACGGCACGACCCACCGGGAGGGCCCGGCCTCGATCAAGACGCTCGGCTACCGGGCATGGTGGAACCTGCCGGCGCTACCGAAACTGAACGTCGGCAACCCGCAGATGCGCGAGTACCTGCTCGCGGTGGCCGAGCACTGGATCCGCTTCGGTGCGGACGGGTGGCGCCTGGACGTCGCCGCCGAGATCGAGGACCTCACCTTTTGGGCCGAGTTCCGCCAGCGCGTGCGGGCGTTGAACCCCGAGGCCTACATCGTGGCCGAGATCTGGGACGTGTCTCCGGAGTGGCTCGGCCCGGGGCTCTTCGACGCGACCATGAACTACCCGCTCGGCTTCGCCATCCTCGGATTCGCCGCAGGTGCACACCTGGACCGTGGCGTGGCCGCGGGGCACGTCGGGGTTCATGCCGCCCTGTTGCCGCTCGATGGCGCCGGCTTCGCGGCACGCGTGGAAGAACTGCTCGCGGCCTACCCGACCGAGCACGTGGCCGCGCAGCTGAACCTGCTCGACTCGCACGACACGCCGCGCGCACTTGCGCTGTGCGGTGAGGACGAGGCGTCGCTTCGGATCGCCACGCTGCTCCAGATGGCGATGCCCGGGGCGCCGAGCATCTACTACGGCGACGAGATTGGGATGACCGGTCACGCCGACCCGGACAGCCGCCGTTCATTCCCGCCGGACGAGGGCGGGTGGAACCACGAGCTGCTCGCGTTCATGCGCGCGGCCGTGGCCGTCAGAGCCGCGCACCCCGCGCTTCGTGGCGACGGATACCGGACGCTGGCCGCCACCGACTCATCGGTCGCATTTGAGCGCAGTGCTGATGCGGCTCGAGCGGTGGTGGCTGCCAACGCCGGAGAAGATGCTGCCGAGCTCGTGCTGCCCGGGCCGCTCGACGCCGGGCGCCTCGCGTCGCTGCTGAGCACCGATGAGCGCGCCGCGACCATGCGTGCGACCGACGACGGTGGCGTGGCCATCGCCCTCCCCGCACGCTGGGGCGCCATCTGGCGGGTAGGCCGATGAGCACAACCGCTACCCGACCCGATCGGAGGCTGCTGCTGGGAGGCGCGATCGCTCTTGCCCTGGTTCTGGTGTTCGGTGCATTCCTCCTCACCCGCCCGAGCACCGGTCCGGGGCCTGTCACGCTCGACCCCGATCTGCCACCGCTCGCCGCCGACGGTGAGATCTCCGCAACTGACCTCGCCCACGACAGCCGCGACGACCTGTACCGCACCCCGTACGGCGCGGTCCCGGCGGGGACCGTCGTCACGCTGCGGCTGCGCGCTGCCGCCGGCGACCTGAGCGGGGCATCGGTCAGGATCTATGACACCCGGGCGCAGGGCCAGGTGATCATCCCCATGAAGGTGGCGGCCCGCGACGCCACGGGCGGTGAGCATGGCTACGACTACTGGCAGGTGGAGCTGCCCACCATCAACCTGCCGACGGTCCTGTACTACCGCTTTATCGTGCGCGACGGGACCGCGACCCGCTACATCGAGGACGACGCCGCCTTCGACGGCGGTGCCGGGCAGGTGCTCGAGGCCTCGGCCGACGCGAGCTGGCAGATCGTCACCTACGAACCGGACTTCATCACGCCGGCGTGGGCCGCCGGCGCAACCGTCTACCAGGTCTTCCCTGATCGGTTCGCCAACGGCAATCCGGCCAATGATCCGGCGCCGGACGCCGTCCCGGGGGCCGACGGGGCGGAGCGCTATCGGTACGGTGACGTCTACGGCAACCCGATCCTGGTGAAGGGCTGGGAGGAGCTGCCCGAGGGCTACTGCCGCGCCCACAAGGGGGCCGCCACGCCCTGCACGGAGGGTCCGCTGGGCCGCGACTTCTACGGCGGTGACCTGGCCGGCCTGACCGAGCACATCGGCGATCTGGCCGAGCTGGGCATATCGGTGATCTACCTGAACCCGATCTTCGCAGCACCGTCCAACCACCGCTACGACACCAGCGACTATCTCGAGATCGACCCCGACCTCGGCACGCGCGAGGAGTTCGACACGTTCGTGGCGGTGGCGCACGGGGCGGGCATCCGGGTGGTCCTCGACGGCGTCTTCAACCACACCTCGTCGGACTCGCCGTTCTTCGACCGGTCCGGCCGTTACCCCGAGGTGGGCGCCTGCGAATCGGCCGACTCGCCGTGGGCTACCTGGTACACCCTGAGCGCCGGCCCGCCGGCGAAGTGTTACGACGGCACCACCTACACCGACTGGTTCGGCTTTGACACGCTCGCCGTGCTGACCGAGGACCCCGAGGTGGTCGCCTACTTCAACGGTCCCGACGGCGTCGTCCGCTACTGGCTCGACGCGGGGATCGACGGGTGGCGCCTGGACGTCATGAACGAGATCAGCCACCCGTTCCTGCGCGGCCTGCGCAAGGCAGCGCTGGCCCAGAACCCCGACGCGCTGGTGCTCGGCGAGGAGTGGGGCGACGCCTCTGCATGGCTGCAGGGCGGCGAAGCTGACGGCGTCATGAACTACCGCTTCCGGCGCGCGGTGATCGGGCTGATCAATGGCGACACCGCCGACCCCGACGGGTCGATCGCGGGCATGACCCCGAGCCAGTTCGCCTCGGCGATGGAGGGGGTCCGCGAGGACTACCCCACGCCCGCCTGGAACGCCCTGCTCAACCTGGTGGACAGCCACGACACCGCCCGGATCCTGTGGACCCTGACCCCCGGCGACGACAATCGCGCGGCCAAGGAGGCCGACGCCGCGCTGGCCGTGGGGAAGGCGAAGCTGCGCCAGCTCGCTGCGCTCCAGCTCACCTGGCCCGGGATGGCCTCGATCTACTACGGGACGGAGGTCGGGCTCACCGGACATGACGATCCCGATGATCGGCGCCCTTACCCCTGGGGTGCCGAGGACGAGGAGCTGCGAGCCCACTTCGCGCTGCTGGCCGGCCTGCGCCGCGATCACGACGCGCTGCGCATCGGCGATCTGCGCTTCCTCGCAGCCGATGATGCCGCCGGCGTGCTGGCCTTCGGACGGCGCACCGACGCCGAGGCGGCGATCACCGTCCTGAACCTGTCGGACGAACCGCAGGAAGCCACGATCGACGTCGGCGGCTGGCTGCCGGATGGAACGACCCTGACCGATGCCCTGAACGGGGGCCCTGCCACGGTCGAGGCCGGACACGTGAACGTCACCCTCGACGCGCGGGGCGAAGCGGTGCTCCTCACCGATGCCGGAGCTGATCTTGCGCCCCCGGCCGCGCCGGACGGCCTGGTCGCATCGGCCGAGGCGGGTCGGGTGACCCTCGCCTGGCAGGCGGTCCCCGACGCTGCGGAGTACACCGTCTGGCGCTCGATCGTGACCGGTGGTGGCTACATCGAGATAGGGACCGCCGACGCGGCTGCCACCTACACCGACGCCGCCGCCCGCAGCGGCACCCGATATCACTACGTGGTGACCGCATCGGATGCGGCCGGCAACAACTCTCCCCGCTCCACCGAAGCCGACGCCCTTCCGCGGCTCGTGCTCGCCGATGCGCGGCTCGAAGGCCCGGCCACCGTTGCGCAGCCGCTCTCCGCGGTCGAGGCGGGCATCGAGATCGCGGCACGCGTCACGGTGGACGGCTACAGCGCGGCCGAGGGACCGACCATCGGCATCGTCGCGCAACTCGGCTTCGGGCCTGCCGGCAGCGCTCCGGAGACGGACGACGCGGATACCTGGACCTGGACGCCGATGACCTACGGCAGCGACGTTGACGGGGCGGATCGACTCCTCGGCCACGTCAGGCCCGAGGCCGTGGGCAGCTGGGCGGTGGCGCTGCGCGTCTCCACCGACGGCGGGACGACCTGGCAGGTCGCCGATCGCGATGGCCTCGGCTATGCCCCCGAACAGGCTGTCCTGCTCGACGCGACTCCGCCGGCCGACAGCGAACCCCCGCCCACTCCGGGCGGTGCCGTGGTCGCCATCGTCTCGGATGCGGCGGTGGTGCTGGTCTGGGATCGGGTCGCGGCCGAAGACCTGTACCGCTACGAGGTTCAGCGCGCCGACGAGGCGGGCGGGCCCTACCGGCGCGTCGGGGTCGCCACTGATCCGACCTTCACCGATACCGGCGTCCGTGCCGGCTCCACCTACTTCTACGTGGTGGTGGCCACCGACACCAGCTTCAATCACTCGGCCCTCTCGGACGAGCTGACGGCCGAAGCCGAGTCGCGCCAGGTGGCGGTCACCTTCACGGTCCATGCGCCGACGAACACGCCACCGGGCGATACGCTCTACATCGCGGGCGATTTCCAGGGCTGGGATCCCGGCGGCACCCCCATGACGAGGGTCGACGCCCTGACCTGGGAGATCACTCTGACCTTCACCGAGAACGCTGCGCCGCAGTACAAGTTCACCCGCGGCAGCTGGGACGCGGTCGAGAAGGACGACGGCTGCGGCGAGATCCCCAATCGCACCTTCACCGTGGTGTTCGGGACCGATGGCACCGGTACGCTTGACCTCGAGGTCGCCAAGTGGCGCGACATCGACCTGTGCGGCTAGCGACCCAGGCGGCCGCCCGGCCGGACGGAGGGAGGTAGGGCGTGCGACGCGAGCGCGCCCGAGATCGCGAGATCGACCTCGGCTCCCGGCCCGACACGGAGGGGCTCGAGGTGATCGAGAACGATCCGTGCGCCGAGCCACCCGCTCCGCCGCCGGTCAAGCTGCTGCCAGACCTCCCCTCCCTGCCCGAGATCCCGTATGCCGAGCTGGAGGACGACCGCACGGGCGCAAAGGGAATCTGGAGCGCGATCGAGCACCTGTGAGGAGCAGGGACTGACCACGATCGGGTCGCTGGAGGATACCTGCGGCAGCCTAAGATGGTGTCGTGGACGCCCTCGCCGACCTGTTCGCCACGAACCGGATCATCGTCCTGTCGGTCTACGGGCAGGTCTTCTTCGTGATGGGCCTGGCGATCGCGCTCCAATCGCTGCACCGCAGCACGCTGCCGCTCGCGCGCGCGCTGCCGTGGCTGGCCGCGTTCGGCATCCTGCACGGCCTTCACGAGTGGGGCTACCTGTTCGTGCCGCTGCAATCGGGTTACCTGCCGCCGCCGCTGACCGAGATCCTCCTCTTCATCCAACTGGCCCTCAAGGGCATCTCGTTCGCCGTGCTGCTTCAGTTCGGCGTCGAGCTGCTGCGGGGCGCGCGGGGACGGGCGGCATTGCCCCGGTGGCTCCCGGCCGCCTTGCTCCTCGCGTGGGGCGGCGCGACGGTGGTGGTCTCGACAACGATCCCCGCCCAAGCCCCCACGCCGGGCGCATGGCTGGAAGCGGGGCGGATCGACGAGGCACTCAATGCCATCGGCGCTTCGCTCGCGGTGGGCGATGTGCTGGCACGCTGGATGCTCGCCCTGCCGGGCGCGCTGCTGGCAGCCTGGGGCCTCTGGGTGATCGCTGATCCGCTGAGATCGGTTGCCCGGCCATCGGTGATGGCCGGTCTCCGGACAGCGGCGGTCGCCTTCGTTGCCTATGCCGTGGTCGGCGGTCTCGTTGGGATGCCGGCCCCGTTTGCCCCCGCCTCGGAGCTCAACGACTCCACGATCGTCACGGTGCTCGGCATCCCGATCGAGGTGCTGCGATCGATCGCCGGGCTGGTCATCGCGGTGGCCGTGATCGCGGCGCTCGGCCTGTTCGACCAGGAGACCGATCGCACCCTGGCCGAGGCGCGCGGTCGCGAACTGCTGGCGCGCGAACGGGAGCGGATCGGACGGGATCTGCACGACGGCGTCATCCAATCCATCTACGCCGCTGGACTGCACCTCGATGGCATCGGATCATCGCTCGAGGGGGAGGCGCGGGCGGGGATCCATCGAGTCATGGGCGAACTGGATCAGGCGGTCGGCGAGATCCGGGGCTCCATCGCGGGGCTGGAGGCGGGCGGCAGCGACCAAGAGACCCCCGCGGCGACGATCGCCGCGGTCGCCGCCGAGATGGGTCTCGCCGCGTCGCTCGTCTTCGACCTGCGTGTCGCAGACGATGGGCTGTCTCCGCTGTCCGCGGAGAACGCCGTTGAGCTGCGCCAGATCGTTCGCGCGGCGTTCAACAACACGCTGCGCCATGCCCATGCGACGCGGATCGAGGCGCACCTGTGGACCGAGGGAGCCAGCCTTCGACTGCTGATCCGGGACGATGGGATCGGGTTCGACCCAGCCGCGGCGGCGTCGCACGGTGGTCGTGGCCTCGGCAACATGCGACGTCGCGCGGAGTTGCTGGGCGGTCTGCTCACCGTCAGTGCCGGCGCCGGACGCGGGACAACCGTCTCGCTTACGATGCCCTCGCCGGCATCCGGCCGCTCCGCCTGACTCCACCAACCGATACCCTTACCCGGTACCACTGTGACCATCGCACCGCCGATTCGGATCCTCATTGCCGACGACCACGAGGTCGTGCGCCTCGGCCTGTCCGCGCTGCTGGATCGAGAGCATGGATTCCGCGTCGTCGGCGAAGCGCCGTCGGGTGAGGAGGCGGTACGACTGACGCGCTCCCTGCGGCCCGACGTGGTCCTGCTCGACATTCGAATGCCGCCCGGCTCCGGAACCGACGCCTGCCGCACCATCACGTCCGAGATGCCCGGCATCCCGGTGGTGATGCTCACCAGCTACTCGGACGAGGAAACGCTCTTCGCGGCCATCGCCGCTGGTGCGTCGGGATATGTCCTCAAGCGCATCGGCTCGGAGGAGCTGGTGAGTGCCATCCGCACCGTGGCTGCCGGGGGGTCGATGCTCGACCCGGGCGTCACCGCCGCGGTGCTTGAGCGCCTGCGCCACGCGTCGCACACGGAGGAGAAGGGGTCCTTCGGCGAGCTCACCGAGCAGGAGCGCCGCGTGCTGGCGCAGGTGGCCCAGGGCAAGTCGAACCGCGAGATCGCCGGTGCCTTGGGTCTCGCCGAAAAGACGGTCCGCAACTACGTCAGCAGCCTGCTTGGCAAGCTCGGGCTGGCAAGCCGGTCGCAGGCGGCCACGTTCGCCTTCCGCAACCGGCTCGCCGAGCTCGAGAGCGAACCAGATGACTGACCCGGCAGGCGCCACGCGGCGCTCTGCCGTCGCGGTCTGGCTGCTGGTCATCGGCGTCGCGCTGAGCGCGTGCTCCGGCGTGACCCCGACGCCCAGCCGTTCGGCGACCGCGAGCGCGCAGGCCAGCCCGACGCCGGACCCGACCGCCACGCCACTGCCCACCGCCCGACCGATCCCGCACCTCGCCCTGCCCCCGGCAGGGTCGTCGGACCCGCGCGCGATCAGCCCCGCGGTCTCGGTCGAACTGGAAGCAGACGGATCGGGCAGCATCGTGGTGACCGTTGGAAACCTCGGCACGACCGCGATCGCCGAGCTCGTGCTGCGTTATCCGACCGAGCTGCGCAACACCATCATGCTGGCGCCGTTTGCCCCGTCAGAGCAGCGCATCCGCGACGGCGGGCCGCCGCTCTACCAGGAGTGGACCAAGTGGGTCGAGGGCCCCGGTGAGCAGGGAGAGCCGGCCGGCACCACGTCCATCGGCTGGGGACCACTGCTGGTCGGCGGCACGCTGACCATCCCGCTGCTGGCGACCCGCGTGGCACCCGGTCCGCTCGAATTCGACCTTCAATTCCTGGCGGGCGAGGCGCTGCTCATCGCCGACGGCGGACCGGCCCTGATCGTCGTGTCGGTGCCCTGATGCGCGCCATCCTGCCCCCCTGGACCGATCCGGACCCGGAGCTGCACGCACGCCTCGGCGAAGTGATCGACCCCGAGCGAAAGGTGCTGGCAGCGCTCGAACGGATCCTGCCGCTCGCCGGCAAGCGGGTCGCCGATGTCGGCACCGGGATCGGCCACTACCCGATGCTCCTCGCGCGTCGCACCGGCCGGACGTACGGGATCGAGTCCGACCCGACGCTGCTCGAAGCGGCGCGGCAGCGCGCCAGCGCGTCGCACCAGCCGAACCTGCGCATCGTGGAGGGCACGCCGGAGCACCTGCCGCTGCGGGACGGTGCGGTGGACATCGTGCTGTCGGGGCTGATCGAGCCCGACGACACCTCGCTGCCCGCGATCGCGGAGACGCTCCGGGTATTGCGGCCCGGCGGGCGCCTGATCGTGATCGGTTACTACGGACGCGACGCCATGTCCGCCCTGCTGGAGCCCGAGGTGGTGGCCCACGCACGGGAGGCAACCCAGCGCCGCACCGGCTGGTGGCTGCGTCACGGGTTCAAGATCAAGGTGGTCCACAGCCGGATCGATGTCTCCGACCCCGACGTCGCCCTCGAGATCCTGCCGCGCCTCTATGGAGACCGCGCGCGGGCGTTCCTGATGGGACCGCATCCGCCTTCTGTCGAGCTTAAACTCGGCCTCTACCACCTCGCGGCGGCAGATGCGCGCTGACGCGCGAAATGCCTTGCGGTACCGGCTTGGTGTCGTATCATTCGGCCGTCGAAGGTCAGGCTCCTCTCCCCCCGGAGCCTGACCTTCGGCATGTCCGAGCCCGGATCGGTGCCATAATGACCCTCGGCATTCCCCACCGAGATTGACCCGGTCGCGCGCCCGCGCGACGCACGCATTCGCACACGGAGGCCCGGGACGCGATGGCCACCAGCACCCCCCGCATGAAGATCACCTACGCCACCCTGTCGGCCGATAACGAGGAGCTCCAGACGGCCTTCGACGCCGCCGTCGAGCGCGCCCGTGGCGAGCTGGGACGTTCCTACCCGATGCTGATCGGCGCTGAGGAGCGCCGCGGCGCAACCGAGTTCGAGGACCGCTCACCGATCGACGCCTCGATCGTCGTGTCACGATTCCCGGTCGGTACCCGGCAGGACGTACGTGACGCGATCGGCGCGGCTCGTGAGGCGTTTCCCGCCTGGCGTGCCCTCGGCTGGCGGAAGCGCCTGGAGCTGATGCGCCGCGCCGCCGACCTGATCAGCGAGCGCCAGTTCGACTACGGCGCGCTGATGATGTTCGAGGTGGGCAAGAACCGGCTCGAGGCGCTCGGCGACGTCGAGGAGACGGCCGACCTGCTGCGCTACTACAGCGACGAGATGGAGAAGGCAGACGGGTTCGTCAAGCCGATGGGATCGCTCTCGCCATCCGAGCACACCCGCA
>Ga0209642_10000900_pt1 | contig 19521 bp, 27 predicted proteins | sample RifCSP19_2_FD_184025 | JGI IMG/M metagenome (GOLD analysis project Ga0209642, IMG submission 184025) | Soil microbial communities from Rifle, Colorado - Rifle CSP2_sed 19_2 (SPAdes) (version 2) | ecosystem: Environmental > Terrestrial > Deep subsurface > Rock core/Sediment | place: Rifle... | reverse complement strand
TGCCGGACACGCCGGTTTCGTCTATGTCGCGGACTAGCACAAACGGCTTAGGCATCTGTTCCATATCTACCCGCTCCCTTCCTTGAACGCCTGCTTCACGGCGTCTACACATTCGGCCTCTGTGATGCCGCCGCCCGTGCCTCCAAAGCCTGGGAAATCGGGGAGGGCATCCCAGATGGCGTTGCTGGCCGTGGCGTTGTTCAGGTCACCCAGGATTGTGTTGTCGTAGCCCGCCGCGTGGATCGCCGCGTGCTGCGCCTCATTGGGAAACTCCCGTTTGTGGCCTCCAATGAGCATCCCCGCATGGTGAGTCGAGTGTATGTGTTTGCACATCGTTTCTTCCTTCCTTGGAGAGTCCGTCTGCGGCTCTATGAGAGCTGGTATCAGCCAAACAAACTCGCTGCGATTAGATGGGCACGAGGTCATTGCAAAGCCCCGTCCAAACTGCTACGATCAGGTTGATGGTCAACTCTATCCTGCGTCTCCCTTGCCGGTGCGGTTGCGGCCACCTGGCGACGTTCGTTGACGCCAAAGGTTGTGAGAGGCTTGGGTTTGTATGGGGCCACAATCGGAGGGCCATCCCAAACCCATTGAGGAAGCCCCGCGCTGCTTGCTTTGTCTGCGGTGCCCCCTGCCATCGCCCTATCAATAGGTTCTGCTCGCTTAGCTGCAAGACGACTTACCGCAACCGCCAGACTTCGACTGAACGGCCTTTTGAGTGTCAGCAGTGCCATAAGACCTTCATAGTGCCTGGATATGTTTGGCGACAGACGCCATCCAGATTCTGCTCGATGGCGTGTTACAACCTCAAGCGCAAAGTCGGGTTGGTAGCTTGCCTGAACTGTGGGGTAGGGTTTACCCCCCGCCGATCTAGGGCAGGGCCAGCAAAGTATTGTTCGCAGCGCTGTATGGGCCTGGCTTGGCGTGCATCGGGACATCCCAATTGGCGGGGCGGCAAGCATTACATGTACCTATTCCGTGAGGTTATGGCTCCGCTCGTTCGGCATGAGGCTAATAATAGCTGTGAGCTTTGCGGACATAAGCGTCGTGGCCGTAAGCTGCAGGTACACCACATCGATGAAGACAAGGACAACAACGGTCGCGCCAACCTCATTGCTCTATGCGTCCCGTGTCACCGCAAAGCCCATAGCCTTGCGCCACTCCTCCTGTGAGTGGACAGGGATCATCGCAGTGATCGAACCAGCGGTGCTCCCAAAGTGAGCCGTGGGGCCGCGCTAGAAGCGCCTGCCGGATACCTTCCTGGGTCTTGTTGGTTGCTGCCGCCACCGCGTAGGGCGGCCAGCCGAACCACGCCCGCGTCTCCTTGAGCACCCGCACGAGACTGGCCTTCTGGGCTTCCGTCCAGGGCTCCTTGCCCTCCATTTCGATACCGTCCGTGCCCACGTTCTGAGCGGGTCCACCGGCGTGCCAGTTGACCCATGTGGGCCGCAGCCGGTGACGGTATACCGCGCCGCCTTGCATGATGCTCACGGCCCAGGAGTTGCCCCGCGCCTTCATGGTGTCGCTGGGGCGGTAAGTGCGTGACCAGTAGCCCTCAGAACTATGGAGCACCAAGCCCCGGCGCAGCGTCGGGTCCGTCAGCTCGCGGGGTATGTTCAGCCCTGAGTAGCCCGCGTTCGCGGCGGGAGCCCAGTCGTCAACAGCCCAGGCAAGCCAGTCACTCATGCCCGTTGTCACCTGCGCATACGGTCGTGCCGCCATCGCGGACATCCCTAAATGTCCAGCCATCGCCCAGCGAGGTCAATAGTTCATCGTCCGATTCTGTCCTGCCCGCCCACATCCCGAACGCTGGGATGCGGTCAAAGCTGCTGTACGGCTCGTCAGCGGCCCGGGGTAGTTCGTACAGGTCTAACGCATACCGCAGCATGAAACCTAGCGGTACGCCCACCAGGACGCCGGAGAACAAGCCTGCGGTAAAGACTAGGAACAGCATCTCATTTCCCCTTAATTGTGAACCCGCAGAATCCGCCTACGAGCATCCCTATGAAAGCCAAGGTAGCAGAAAACAGCGTACCGTTCACACCCTGGCTGAGAGCGTAGAGGTCGAGCACAACAGCACCAACGATCCCTACAATGACGACTATTATTGCTGGTACGGTCTGCTTCATTTTTGCGTCACCTTTCGTCTACACGGATCAGGACATCGTGGTCGTCGCCGTTCATCCATAGACCCCCGGAGGCCGACTTTCCCAGCGGCAAGGCTGACAGGATTGCTCAGGGAATTCCGGGTGGCGCTGGCAATAGACTTCTGGGCAGATGTTGTGAATGAGCCGCACAAGCGCCCCACAGGCTAGGTAATAGCGCTCCCGCTGAAGGGCGGCCTCTTCGGCCAGGCGTTTGTAGAAATCCGACTCGGTCTCTAGTACCATCGTATGTTCCTTTATACCACCATCGCGTTACCGCCGCCCAACGTCACACGCCCAGGCGGTGCGACAAAACCCCCTGTCGTAGCGGGCACCGTCAGGTTCGTGCCGATGACGTGCAACAGGAAGTCGTGGACGTAGCGGTCTCCTGTGCCAGAAGATTGGGCGCTGGAGCAGCGCGGCCCCGCCTCCAGGTTGTTGAAGTTGGCCGTCGTCCACGCTGTCGTTAGGCTCGCGGGCAACCCCTTGAGGAACTTGTAGTCGCCGCCGAACGTCGCCTGCCCTGCCCCCGCAAACGCCGTGACAGCCACCGGCGTAGCAGCGTACAGCCGCGCCACAACCTTGTCGGGAGTCAGGAACAAACTCTCAATTCGGCTCATCCAGCTTATGCCCACACCTTGCACAGCCTCGGAGCCGGAATACTGGTTGAAGCCGAACAGCCAGTCAAGGTCGGTGGAGTTGGCCTTTATGAACATGTGGTCTTCGGAGGTCAGGACGGCGTAGGCGTCGTAGGAGCTGTCCACCTGCGCCCAGCGGAAGCGGCCCGTGTAGGCGTTGTAGAGAAGGCCCGTAGTGGGTGGCGATAGCACGCGGTCTGGCTGCCACGAAGCCTGCGCCCAGGCCGCGTCGCCAGCCACGTCCTTCCGAGGAACGGCCCCGTAGCAGTGTACGTCCGAGTTGGCCGAGGTGTATGCCTGCGCCGTGCTGGGGCCAGGGGAGGCGTTAGTGTCGTTGCACATTAACTCCCAGATACGGTAAGTCGTGCTGCCCGTGCCCTTGACCGCCGAGTTGCGGAATGAGGGCGTCGTGGCAAGCAACGTAACTGTCGCTGTCGTCGTGCATTCCCCTGAGCCGTTGTTCACCACCAGTTGCAGCGTCTTCGCTGCACCCGTGTTGATCAAGACACGGAGATAGTAGATAGTTCCCACCGTAAACACCGTCGTTGAAGCGGTACTCGCCACCCAGGCCGAGCCGTTGTAGTATTCGAGCGTCTGCGTGTAGGTCGTGGCGCTGGCCCATACAGGCTTCAACCGTACCGCCCCTGTGACGCTAGAGTTTTGGTAGTCGAAATAGACAGTATCCCAGGCATCGTTGGTTGTGCCCGATATTACAGTGAGCACAAAGCAGACGTAGTACCAGTTATCGCCCGAAGTCGCCGCGTCCCAGGAATTAACGCTCGGCCCGCCGTCGCCGCCGTCATATTCAAACCCCCCGTTGGAGTGAGGCCCGCCGGTCACCGGAGTAGGTGCCACGAGGCTGCTCTGGAAGTGCGGGGCGCAGCTACCCCCCTGAACCTTGTCACGGACAGCCTCGTCCATCGAGAACCCGCCTCGCCAGCTCATGCGGGCCAACTCCCTGCGAACCAGGTTTCGCCAATGGCCCGCGTACGCGCTACCACCTGGACGTCGGGCCAGGGTTCAAGTTGCCCCACATGGGCGACAACTTCTACCCCCCTGTTCGTCAGGTAGGCTTGCTCGATGGCCCGCGCCACGAGGTAGCGGTCGGTCGCGTTGGTGAGAAACAAGTCGAAACGTGTTGGCTCAGTCCCGTCCGCCAGCTTCACCTTTACCGGCGTCGCCGTTGTGATGCCGTCCCCGGGCGAAAGGCTAGTAATGCGCGATGTCATCTGTTCCATCAGGCGAGCCAGCATCCTTGGGCGACCAGCAAATACGTCTCGCGTCGCCGTGTACGCCTCTCGTGCCGTAATCCCCAGCCGTGTCATCGCTTCGTGGTAGAGGTTGCGCCACGAAATCCAGTAGCCGTCGCGGGCGAACTGCGCTACCGCGCCCTGAGCTATGGATAGCGATGTCCCTGTGAGACTGGGTATCCGCTGTTTCGTCACTTCATTCACAAAGTCGTGATTGTAGGATGAGACATCGGCGGGGATCACCGCGCCCGTCCAGTCGGTGCGGCGGGAGATGAGCCAGTCCGTCCGGTCCCCGTCCGGTAGGATAGACCCCGCTCCTTTGCAGTCCAGGATGTCGGTATCCCTGAGATCATAGGCCGAGAGGTCGAAATTGGAGAAGTCCACGTACCGCCAGTAGCTCTGCCGCAGGTCGCGATCTGCGGGCAGATCGCCAGCGCGGAGCCTGCGGTATCGTGTGGGTGTGCCCTGAAGTACGGTTCTCATTAGAAGGCGCTGGCCGTGTAGTTGATCTTGATAAACCGCAGTCGGGCGTCCGCTGTGTGGGTGTCGCTGGTGTCGCGCATGAGAACGAATGCCACGGTCACCCCCGCCGCCGGAGTCCCGGCGATGGTGATGGCGGCGGACGTAGGGCCGATATGCTCTTTCCCTGCCGTGCCCAGCCCGCTGTCCGTAGAGGTCTGCGCTGCTCCCGCCGCTGCGTCCAGCGTCTCATTGTCGCCCTTGGCCAGCGCCGACAGGCTCCAGATAACGGTGCCGGTGTTGGTGCTCGCCGTCGTCCAGTAAGGGGTGAAGGTGATTGTGCCGCCGTTGTAGTCGGGCGGCATGACGATCTCCCAGGTCGCCACTTCGATTGTGGTCGTGTCAAAGTCCAGCACCCAGTACGCTTCGTAGGTGCCCACAACCAATATCGGCCAGCTACAAGCTGCGCGGGGGGTAGGGACACTGATGGCGGCAGGCGTACCACTCAGAGCGCTGAGGATGATGGGGCGCGTTGGTAGCGCAGTTACGCCCGTGCCGCCGCTTCCGACGGCAAGTGGACTAGCAGGCATCGCGTGTTTATGGTCACGGCGGGCGGCTACTGCCGCTGAACCCGTCGCCGCCGCGTCGCCAAGCGCTTGCGTTGAGGGCACCGTGATGTCAAAGGCGACGATGGTGGAATCCCTGCGAATAGCCTCAGCCACAGCTCCCGCTCCGGCAGCCGTACCCAGCACGATTGCAGGAGTGCCGTAGGTGACGCCACTTCCACCAGGCAGGTTGCCTACCTGCACTCTCTTCTTGGCGTTCGCCGCCGCTGAATCCTCAATGACCAGGAGGTCGGCGCTAACCGGCGTCACCTTCTCCGTGATGGCCGCTATCTCTCCTGCAACGTTGTCGTGAAGCGCTGCGGCGTCGGACTCGGCGCCGTGTTGTGCTGCGCCGTGCGCCTCGGCGTGGTGGTCTGATGGAGTTACGCCGTGGGTGTCGGGCACCGCGCCAGCAGCAATTAGACCATCCTTCAACAGCACGCCATCAACAGTGACGCCCCCAGCGGCTGTCCTTTCAGCGATAATATCCGCGCCGAACGTATCGCCCGGCCCAACACCTAGGAAATCCGCACTAATCCGCGTTAAGATAGCATCGGTCGTCCCGTCGCCAAGTCCCCACTCTAAGAGGCCCGTTCCTCTTACTCGAAAACGGTAGCCGGTATCACCCTCACCTAACGCTTGCAAAACGTAGACAACGGCGGTGTCTCCCTTAAGGCTCACAGGCAATCCCGACGCCACATTGATCTGCCGCCCCGCGCCCGCGCCGCCGTAATCGTAGGCGTCGTCTAGGGTGCCCCCTCCGCCCGCCCCGATCTCGGTCCAGGCCGTCGCGCCATCATTATTGACATAGAGTTTGTTGTCAACGGAGTTCCAGCAGAACGTCCCCTCTGAAGCCGTGTGGGTCGGTGCGCCCGTCGTGGTCTTGATCTGAGGGATAATCTCGCCCGTCGGGGCCGTCGCGTGGGACGTGCACTTGAACACCCCGCCGGTTATGAGCGTCCAAGTAGAGGCGATAGTATCCTTATCTGTATGGCTCCCGCCGTCGATGTCATGCGAGCCAGCGCCGCCCGGACCGATCTTGATCCACGTCGTCCCGCCATCGCTGTTGACGTAGAGATCGCCTGTGGCCAGGTCAACATACAGAGTTCCGAGGCTCGCGCTGTGAGTCGGTACGCCACTGTCCGCTTGCGGGATGAAGCCGCCGGTGATGCCCTCAACCTGCCAGTGGCCAGTGATTAGCTCATCCGCGTCGAGCCGTGCCAGTAGAGTGCCGTCGTCAATATCGGTTTCAGGGTGTGTGTGGTCAGCAGGCGTGACTACCGCGTCTTCAACCAGTTCTACGCCCCGAACGGTGCGCGATTCGAGCTTGTGCGGCTTGGTTGGCGGCGTCCGCATCGGGTCCAGGCGCGGGATGTTGCCCATTCTAGGCGACCGTATAAGCCTTCAGCCAGGAGTTTGTATCGACGGTCGTAGGGCTACCCGCGTCAGTTACCACCTGGGCACACTGAAGCTGAAGGTTGCCCGCATTGGCCCCATTCGCAACGGTGCCCTGGATGCGTGTAACAACCTTAGTACCCGCACCGAGTAGGCCGTAAGTGTCAGCCGTCCCACTGACCTCAACGATTCCTATAGCTAAGTCTGTAACTCCCCCAGCAGCAAGGATTAGGCCGAGACCCCCCCATTTGAGCGTCGCCCCTGTTGGTACAGTAAAGGCGTACTTGACATCGGCTCCTGTAGTACCAAACGCAACGAGGAACAACTCAAAAGCACACACCTCATTAGCCGCCAGAGGAACGAACAAGTGGTTATCATTCGTCAAGGTGCTACTAGACCACTGTTGCTGCCCAGTCTTGCGGACTGTTCTTACCGGCGTGTCCCAGATCGTGCCGTTGTCCGTGCTCAGAACTTTGGTGTCGGTGGCGTAGTAGGTGCGCCCGGCCTCGCCCGCAGCGGGACGTGCGGCGGCGGTGCCGGTCAGATGACGGTGCTTGATCGTCGTGGTGGACGTGTCGCCATCGACGGCCAGAGACAAGACGTAAACATCGTCCCGTACCTGCTGGTTGAGCTTTGTTGCCGTGACCACTTCGTTTGTGGCGAAGTCTGCGCCTGGTGTCCATGTATCACTAACAGCCATTACGGTGCCACCGCAGTTGTAGTCGTCTGAGTCTGGTCATCACCTAATTCTCCTGTCCCTAACCGCCAGAAGTTGTTATCCACCGGAACGACGCCCCAAACAGTCTCCACGAGCTTCGTGCCCATGCCAAAGCGATGCTCAATCGATTCGATATAGTAGTCGCCGTTGACCTTCGGGCCGTGGGCGGTGTTGTCAGCCGTGATCGTCACGCGCTCGGAGATGTCCCGTGCCAGCATCTGCGTCAGGATCGTCGCGTTACGGTTGATTAGAGGCACGGGTAGCCGTTCGCGTTGGGTGACGTAGCGGTCACCGAGGTACTGCGCCCAGGCTTCCACTGCGGGCTTCTTATCCTGGAGGTTGTAGGAGTATCTGAGCTTCGAAGCGAAGTCCGGCGCTCCTGCCGGCGTGTAAGTGATCTGCGGCGTATCACTGGCGCTCCTAACCGGCGTGCCTCGCACCTTGAACGTCGTCAGCCAGACCGTGCGGGCTACAGAGTTCGTCAGCACGGCCTGGCCGCCGCCGCCGTAATCGTCGTAGGCGATGCTGACGTTCCCCGTCTCATCAGCCCCGCCGCCGTCGGGACTAGCGTTACAGAGCCAGTCCGTCGTTGCCACGGGCACGATATGATCCCGCACGATAGCGCCATAGTCAATGTTCAGCGTCAATGTCCCGTTGGGCGGGATAGCGCGTGGGACAGGGTAGAGTTGGAACACAGTAGAACCCGCCGTCCCAGCTTCCCAGGCGATGTGGTGCATCTCTACAAGGCCAACACGGTCATCCGCGTCCTCAGTGTATGGCAGGTCTATCATCGTTTCGTCAATGGTGCCCTGGCTGGTCGTGTGTTTCGTGTCTGTCGCCGTCGTCCAGCGGTGGTGCCGGTCCTCAAAGCATAACGTGCCTGAACCGTCTACGTAGATCCAGCCGCCCATCTCGTTTTCAGCGGCTTCCTGCAACGCCGCGAGCGCATTGACACGCCGGGGCGCGACGTAAGAGAAGGTCGCCTGCCCCACATCGAAGTTACGGGGCACAGCGGACTTATAGGAGACGATATGGCCTGCACCCGTGCGGAAGGTGGCATTTGTTGTGGGGTACGCCTGGACATAGAAACTACCAGCCGTAGCATCAAAGGTTCCGGTAGCGCTTACCCGCTGGGGCAGCATGGACAATGTGAGATCAGCGTATCCCAGATCGGCGCTAAGATTAGATGCCAACTGAAGCCGAACGACTTCCCCTACATCGGCGCTAGATGCGGCCCACATATATGCTGCGGCTACGACCTTGAGGCTCTGAAACTCAGAATCAGCGTCATGAGGGATGCTATATCGCCAACCCCCCCAGGCCGTTGATACGGTCTCCATTGATGCCGGACCTTCCATTATCGTGCCGGTTGTTACACGGGTACTGGTAGCGCCGCCGCCGCCGCCCCATGCGCCATCACTGTAGCCGGTCAGGTCATCCCTAAAGCGCGGGTTATCGCAATGCTCGCCTACCTCGGCCAGGTCAACGATGCGGTGCAAAAGTATCCCGCTCTGCGCGTCGCGCATCAGAGGACGGGAGATGTCTGTACGTGAGAGGACCCACAGCCAGTCCGCAGCTTCGACGCGCAGGGAACCGGGGAGTTTCGGGTCCAGAGAGACGCGCCGGATGAAGCCGGTGAAGTGGTTCGCACTTGCCGGCGCTGACGTGGATACGCGAACACCCTTGAACGGATGAAGTGGCGCCGCGCCCGCGCCCTTGGGGGTGTAGCGTCCGTCCTCGTTGCGGAGTAGCAGACGACAGGTTCCAGGTTCGGCCTGGGAGATGTCCTCCTGCCGCCCCCGCCGTATCGCGGCTTCGAGGACATCGCTCGTGATGTTGTCCTCATAGACAAGGTCGGCGTTCATGTCCAAGGCTATGACCGTCGTGGGATCGCTCATGCCGTCACCCGCCGTAGCTCAGGGAGTATCCACTGGACAAGCTGCTGGGCCTGGAAGCGGTCTCCCAGGACAGGGCCGGTGAAGGTCAGATTCAGGTTGATGGGCTGCGAGCTTCCGCCGCTAGCGCCGGATGGGAGTCCGCCGGGCGTGAAGATATGCCCTTCGCGCTGTCCCGTCTCACTCGCCAGGAAGAGCGTCGGGCGGGTCGTCTCCAACGCGCCGCCGTGCTGCATGGGCTGGAACGTCATCACGTCCTGGGCGAACGCCGCCCATTGTTTCTGACCAGCTATATCTTTCGCGCCCATAGCTTGCAGCAAGCCCATCCTTGCCATCAGGAGCATCGCCTGTTTGAGGTTTTGGCCGATGGCTGTTATTGACGGCAAGCCCAGCATTGCCTCGGCCTGCAACCGCCAGGATTCTGTCGTGAGATCAATCGCCTCTTTGTTCAGCGCCAGTTTGTCGATCTGATCCTGTAGCGCCTGGGTCGCCGACCCTGTAGACATACGGGACATCTCTGTTTGGCGCCCCACGTCGTCGATGGCTTGACGTTGACGTTCGAGAGCGCCGATCTCCTGCTCAAGTTCAATGGGCACCAGGGTGTCGATATAGAGTTGCCGTTGAGTCTTGAGGTCTTGTGTCGCGCCGATCTGGTCGGTGATCTTGCTTAACTCTCGCTGCATCGCCTCACGGTTCGCGTCGCTGGCTTCAGCCTGGAGGTTCGTCAGTTCCGCCTCTAGGGTGCGAACGTTGATTGACGCTTGGAGCGCGGCTATTCCGTCGTCGATAGTCTCTATTTCCTGTCTCTGTGAGTCTGTCAAGTCCTCGACGTTGCCATCGACGCTTTCCAGTATTCTTGCCCGGTCAAGCTCCAGCCTTTTCTGCTCAGCCATCTCCGGCAGGTTGAGAACCTGGGCCAGCGCCATCTGTGCCTGGGCAAGACGTTTGCGGGCGTTAACCTGCGCGTCAATCTGAACCTGGCCTAGCGCCAGAACCTTTAGTTCGCGGTCCAGGGCGACGATCTCTTTGTTCAGCGCATCTGGGACGACGCTGGCGGCCAGTCTGTTCAACGCCCCTAGCTGCTTGTCGATGGCGTCAGTGGATTTGCCGACCGCACCGCCAAGCGAGGACTGGCCGATCTCGGCCATCTTCGCTGTGACCATCTGTCGCTCCAGGGCGTTGATCTGGAGGTCAATAGCGTTCGCTTCCTTGGTGCGCTGGCCGGTGACCTTGCCGAGAGTCGCTATGTTCTCGCTTTGGCCGCCAGCCAGGGCGTCCAGGCTTGCCTTAAGGGAGTCAACGGATTCGGCGGAAGCCTGGAGGACGGCCACAAACCGCCCTTTAAGCGCCGCCGCCATATCTTCGGCCCGGCCCTTCATGCCCGCAATCTCACGCGCCGTTTCGCTGACGGAGACCCCCAGGTCGTCCGCTGCCTCATCGGTCTCCCCTAATGCCCGACTCAACATATCTGAGAGATCACCAGCAAGACGGAACGGCGTAGTCAGATCGTGGATGGTGTCGCCGACAGCCTGCAAGGCAGCGGTTACCACCGGCAATCCTACTGTTCCCACCTCTTCCAACTGAACATTCAGGTCGTTCATCGCCTTCTGCAGCTTGAACTGGGTCGTCTCAGAGACTTCCGCAAAGCCCGCATCCAGGGCGCCTACGCCAGTCGTGATCCCCTCCAGGTTCGCCTGAGTCTGCGGAAGCTGGTTCCCGAACGCCGCCATGACGCCGATCATGCCCCGCACTTCAGGGAACAGGCTGGCCCATGCCTCCTCATTTTCACCGACCTTACCGGACAACCTGGACATGGCACCGATAAAGTCAGTATCAAGTTCCTTGCGGAAGGCTACGACATCGAAGCCCAGCGCGGCGAACTTCTCACGGGCCTCATCCGTGGGCTTGAGAATCTGGGTCATAATACCGCGCAGGGCGGTCACAGACTCCTCGGCGCTCAAGCCGGTGTTAGTCAGCGTAGCGAGGACGGCGCCCACCTGCTCAAACTCAATCCCCATCTGGGCGGCGATGGGGATGACGCGGCCTAGCGCCCCGGCGAACTCGGTAGGCTCGCCCTTGCCGAGTTTGACGATGTTGACAAGCGTGTCCGTGGCCCCGGCGGCATCCGCCGCCGACAACTGATAGGCATTCATAATGGACGTGAGTATGCTGGCTATCGTCTTGGTCTCACCCAGGCCGATAGTGGACGCCTTCGCCGACAGTTCCAGAATCTCCGCCGCTGTGGCGGCGTCCTTGATGCCGGACGACAGGATGTAGTAGGCACCGGCACCCAACTCCGCCGAACTCTTGGGTAGCGTCTTCTGCATCTCCCGAATGGATTCCCTGAGCAGATCGGTGTCCTGTTCGGTCGCGCCCGTGAGCGCCCGTATCTGCGCCATCTGGGCTTCGTAGGCCATCGCCGCGCCGATGCTGGCGGACATCAAACGTTGGACGCCTGCGATGCTCGCTTGGGCGGCGATGAAACCTCCGGCCATGCCGAGAACGGTCTTGCCCAGACCGCCCATCGTGCCGCCGAGGCCCTGAGCGCTGGCCTTGGCCGTGTTTGCCGTGGGCGTGAACTGGTCGCGGCCCTGGACTATGATGTCGACTACATTTGCGATGTCAGTTGCCCTCCATCACCTTGCTGTAATTCAACAGCCGTTCCCGCATCAGATCGTCCTCACTATGCCCGGGTGCCTGGATCGCGGTAGTGCCTTCTGGTCCACGGGCTATCTCTTCCTCCAGGTCGATGTATTCCGCCTCTGCGATGATCTCGTTTTCCGGTGCGCCCTCGAGCTCCCACGGGGGACGGCGATAGTAGCGGGCGACCTTCCTGAGCGCCCATTCGGGGTAGACTCGCCAATCGTGGTAGTCAACTTCGTCTCCTGGGAATATCAGCCCTTCTCGCTGTCGCTGGGCGCGTTCGATGAGCCGCTTCCTAAAGGGGCCGGTAGCGCCCCGTTCCGCAACGCCTCCGCACGGCGTTGCCACATCGTTTCCGTAAGGTCGAGCGGGAGACTTTCGACACCGGCCCGCGTGTGCGGTATCTTGTCGCCGCGCCAGTCCACGAACCCCTCCCAGGACGGGAAAACGGCCAGGAAGACATCGACCAGTTCGTCGGAGTCCTCCGGCTTGCTATCGTCTGCCGTCACCCTGGCCACCAGATCAATGTAATAGCGCGAAAAGGAGATCGGCGCGTTGATCCAAGCCTCGCAGGAAAAGCCCTCATAGCCGTCAACGCCCAGATCGAGCACGGCGGTCTTCTTGGGCATCTTCCGCTTGGGCGGGCGCGGGGGGGCCGTCATGTGCTAGACTCCCTTCGTGAAAGGAGGACCGTCATGGCTGCTTTCTTCATGCTCATTTCCCTGGCCTGGGCGCTAGGGTTGTGGCTGCTGTTCATAGTGGCGGCCTGCGCCATCGCTGAGGCCAAGGGCAGGAACACAACTAATTGGGGTTGGCTCGCTCTCTTCTATGGCCTCCTCGCTGTCATCGCCGTCGCCCTAATGCCGCCGCTGGACCGCCGCTCTTAGGACCAAGCGGCGACTGCGCCGTTCGAGTTCTGAAGCTGCGTGGCATAGGTCAGTTCGCCGCCCGCCGCCCGGCTGAGGTTGTACCCGTTCGCCAAGCACTCCCCAGTGAGCGTCTGCCCGCTGTGGATGATGGTCACGGTCCGCTCGCCAGCGATGCTCTTGAACACGTCGTGGCTCTTGTCGGTCGCGTCGTTGAAGACGCCGGTGATAGAGACCGAGTAGTCAGCCAGCAGGTGCAGACGCTCGTGCCCCGACTTGTCCACGCCGGTCGTATCCTGAATACCACGCGGTATGTCGAACGTCAGGCTCGTGATGTCGTTCTCCAACTGCTTGAGGGCACCGCCGGCGGCAACATCGACCCCCACCGTCATACCCAAACCGCTCTCCTTCGCCAATGTCTAACCCCTTTCCCGCAGCCTTTCCGCTGCGTATGCGTCCTCGTTCATCGATTCGTTGAAGTCCTGGGGTCGCGTGAACAGATAGACCCCCGCCGCGTTTCGCCGCGTGAGCTTGCCGGGCTTCCCGCTGGGCTGTAGGTGTTCGCGGAAGCATTGCTGGCCGGACTCGAAAACGAACTCCGTCAGCCCTTCCACATCACGTCGTTCCCTGAAGGACAGCCCGGACCGATGGCGTATCCAGTCGGCGGCCTCCCGCATGTCCTCCCGCGTTTCGTCTAGGATTGTCTGCCACCCCATCAGGTAATGCGGGCAGTCCATGTCCTTGCAAGTCGCCTTCTCCCACCAGTCGCCCAGCACCGCACGACCCTGGCTGTTCATGCCCTCCATCGCCACGGCGCTATATTCAGGCATCGCTACCGCTCCCCGTTGGCGCTGGCATACCGCTTTGCCATAACCGCGAATTGGGCACTGGAGAACGTGCCCGTCGTAACGGCGCGAAGCCAGCGCTCTACCGTCTGTGTGAGCGACGTTTCCTTGCGCTCTGCCGTGATTCCCGTGGCCGCCGTGAATGCCCCGCCGGTGACGGCTGCGTACGGGTCTCCTACGGCATTATCGCTTGACTCTTGGAGCGTTACCGTGACGCTCGTGCCGGTGAAGGCGAAGACGTGTAGGTAGGCGACCAGCCCGAACGTCGTGGACCCCGTCCCGAAGTCTACGCCCGTCCCGTTCGTCGCCGTCGTGTCCGTGCGCTTACCGGCTGTCAGGGCGAGTCCGTACTGCAACTGTTCGCCGTTGCCCTGCAGCTCAAAGGCTGTACCCAGGCTGCCGTCAGCGCCCCGGACCATGCCGTAGTTGGTGCGCTTGCCCGTGAGCCCGGCGGCCACAGCGGTAAGCGCCGCCGTCTTGAATACCGTCCCGATCACATCGGTCGTGGGGATCAGCTTGAGGGCGACGTGCTCCTGTAGGGCCGCATCGTTGAAGAAACCCGTAAAGGCCATGCGGCCCGACTGGAGGCCGTGTAGGCGCTCATGGCCTGACTTGTCTAGGCCCGTCATGTCCAGGAGGTCACGGGTGTTCTCCAGGGCGTCGATCTGGCCAATGTCGTTCGTCAGGTCGTAGCCCTGGACAAATGCCTGGGCACCGAGGCCCGAACTTTTACTCACCTGTCACCTCCTCCTCTATCGGCGCGGGAGCGCTCATCTTGCCGCCCTTCACCGGCTCAATGATCCCGCGCTCCAGGCAGAGTTCGATGTTCATGTGCGGGGGCGGCTCAAATACCTCGCCCTCAGCCCACTCGTGCCAGTCCTCACATTTCGGGTCGGGCCGTTTCCGCAGCGACAGGTCGGTCAGCGCCCGATATTCCCCCGCATCCTGGCGGGTTCTGGGGGTTGCTGCCTTTACCATGTACCCTTCACCTCCTTGTAATGGACGCCAGCCGCCCCATCCCGATCCACCAAATGGCCGGTTTCATCGATGCCACAGGCGCGGCTGAACTTGCAGCCAGATACGAGCCGATGGATAAGGCTACCGAACAACGGCCAGCGCCCGCAGATGCAGGGCCATTCAACGTAACTGATGAGTGCCGGATCAGCTTGATCTGCTTTAGCTCGCATCCTCTCCTCCTATTTCGTCAACGTCGCTATATCATTCACCATTAGCGGCACCGTGATGTCTACCAGCCGGTATTTCGTGGGGCCAATGTCCTGATAACCAGGTGACCAGTTCACTTCCAGGGGTAATACGCTCCGCACATTGCTGTCGCCGAAGTCGAAATCACCCATGAAGTCCTCGATCAGTTCGAATACTGTCTGTCCCATCAGGAACTCCGTCTGATCTAAGGGTTCATTGATGGCGTCGCGGTAGAGCCGCACGATGAGCGCGATCCTGCCACTGGCAGTCGCGAGGCTCACCTCCGTTATCCCGCCGGGACCCAGCATGACAGCGCCATAGAGTCCCGCGCCCGTAGCCGGCGGGGCCTTCGGTTCGCCGACGCCCGCGCCGGCGCTGCATCGCCCCGACGCGGCGAGGAAACTCTTGATGCGCTCCATGATGGGCTGTGGGTTGAATGACATCAGTTAATCTTCCCCATCGCCTTTTTGATATGCTTATCGACTATCGCCTGCGCCATGCCTTGCAGTTTGTCGCGGGTCTTGCGGAAGATGCCGTAGCCCTTGAACCGCGTCGCGTCGTTCCGACTGGAGATTCCTTCCAGCCACGGGCCGTACATGACGTTGGTGTCTGTGAGCACGCCGTGCAGCGTGCTCACCATGCGTCCATTGATGCTACGGGCATAATGGCCCCTTTGTTTGTAGCCATGAGCGGCTGCGTATTCCCGCGAGTGAAACACCGCTGCCGCCGAAGCGCTGCCCTGTGGCTGCGCCATCGCAACGGCGTGTTTCTCACCCTCCAGCACCGTTTCCTCTATCGCATCATGCAGAGACGCAACCACGACAGCCGGACCTTGGGCGAAGAAGGGGCCGGAGATGCGGAAGATGACGTTCACAGCGCCCTCGATAGGGGTCGCCCATACTGCCGCGCCTTCTCCCAGAGCGCCGCTACCGGGCTAGGGCGCGTTATGGTGATGCCCGCCTCGCCGCCCGCGATCTGCCCTGTCCAAGCGCTCCGGTCCGCAACATGGGCGCTGAGGGCGAGGGCGCGACATAGCTGCTGTATCGGTAGAGGCGGCGCGTATTTCACGATAGCCGCCGCCGTGCTATGCGAGGCCGCCGTGGTGCCATTCTCGCCCCGTGTGACAGTGAGGGTGCGGAAGGCGTACACGTCCTGGGCATCGTCGTGGGTAGCCAGGGTGGACCCATCATAGGCCCGCACTACCGTCAGGTTGTTGCCGCTGACAGATTCGACATACATCCGCTCTGAGTTCACGAGAATGGTTTCGCCAGCCAGTACCTTCGTGCCATCTGCCACGGCTACAGTCGTTACGGTAACATCGGCTGCTAGAGTGCCGCTGGTATTGGTGGTGGTGTCCAGAGCCGCCTTCGCGGTCACAAACATCTGCTCCGTCCCGATGAGCAACGTGTCGCCTACGTCGATGAGCGAAGCATCGGTAACGTCGAGTGCCGTCTCAGTGCCATCGTCAGCTTCGGCCAGCGCCCCCGCAGCCTTCGTCGTGGCTTTGTAGCCCCAGGAGCCTGTAACGGCGATAGCCCGCTGTGTGGTGTCACCCGCCGCGAACGCTGCCGTGGCTGTCACTGACGACTTATCTATCTCAATGCGCTGATAGGGTGGCCCTTCGTTCACTGGCTCGATCAGGTAATCCCCTGATACCAGCGTCACGTCGCCGTTCTCGCTAGTGATGGAGGAGACGCTAATCAGCCCTTCGTCCAGGTACAGGACTGCTTTCTGGTTCTCAACATCGGGGTCTTGCGGCCAGTTGAAGTAACGCACCTTCGTCTCAGGGATGAAGTACCCCGCCCGCACGCCTAGTTCTTCGTCTATCAGGCGGGAGGCGGCTTCGATATGGCCGTCTATGACGGAGTCCGACGTAGCGCCGTTGATGCCAGCAGCGCGCTTTACGGATTCTCTAGAGGTATACCACGATGACATTTTATATGGTATCCTTTCCTCGAAGGGAGTATATTAAATGACTGAAGTGTGGTCGCCCATATCTGGTTACGAAGGCTGGTACAGTGTTTCGAGCCTCGGTAGAATCCGACGCGATGCCCCCTACCGAAACACCTTTGCCGGGCGCATCCTGTGCCAGAGCATGGTGAGGGGTTATCCCCAGGTGAAGCTTTCGCGTGACAATACTGTCGTACAGAAAAAGATTCACTCTCTGGTCGCTGAGGCTTTCTTGGGCATCCGCCCAGACGGTGCGGAGGTAAATCATCGTGACGCCAACAAGGCGAACAACGCTGCGGAGAATCTTGAATACGTGACCCCAAAAGAAAACAGGGAACATGCGAAGGCTCTCGGCCTGTATCCTCGCTTGGTTGGTAAGGGCAATGGCATGTATGGCAGGACTAGCAGGGGCTTTGGCGGACGCAATCACAGCGCCGAAGCCAAGGCGAAGATCAGCGCCGCCCACAGAGGTAATAAACATGCCGCTGGGCGGGCGCGAAGCGAAGACCATCTGGCCCGCCTCCGTGCGGGTCATTTTGCTTGGCGTGAACATCTGCTATAATCCCCTTGCTGGAAGAAGCCGAATCAACGGCGTCTCGGCCTCAACAGGCCAATTGCTGTGGGGGCGGCCCCGCAGATTGCTTCCAGCCATTTTCATTGCTTCACCGCCACGGCTGCGAACGCGGGCGGGTCGTACAGCGTAGCGGGCAATACGGCCTGCCGCTCAATAGTGAACAATACCAGCCAGCCCCGAACCTGCTCCTCGCTCACGGGGATATGCTTGTCGTCACCCTGGCCCAGATGCACAAACACGAGTGCCTTGCCGCCCACTTTGAGTAACCGGAGAGCCTGGTCCACGAGCGGCTGCGGCCTATCCGTGTGGTCGAGAACGTTCAGAAGCAATACGGTATCAGCGCAGGCGTTGGGGATGATGGTTACATCCTGGTTGATCCGCCAGTCCGTCAGCCCCTCATAGGCGAGCGTGTCTACCGCCGTCACGTAATGGCAACCCATAACGTCCATAACGGGCAGCGGGCCGGAACCGACCTCTACGGTATCGCCTGCCGCCATCATCTCAGCCCAGAAGAAGGGGTAGTACCGCGCCCCATAGAGCGCGTACATCCGTGGCCGCGCCGTCTCATGCTGTAATTGATTTCTCCACCACTCTAATTCGGCGGCTTGCATCTTGGCAAAGCGCGACTCTGAGCGAAGAAGGGGGCGGGCGTTCTTCGTGTTCAGGCTCATGTCCGCACCGCCAACGACTCCTGCTGGGCGCCCAGCGCCTTGCCTGGGACGTACATCACCGAGCGCCCCTTGCCCGGAGCGCCCTCCTCCGACAACATCCCGTGCTCGACGCCCAGATCGTTTACCGTCACGGAGACCACGGCACGGTGTTGGAGGATGATAGACGGATCGCACCAGATGGTGAATCCACACTGACGGGCACGCTCACAGAAGGCCCAATCCTCCGAGAGATAATGCATCCGCTTATCATCCGATTCATAGCCCGCCTCCCTTAGCGTCAGCCCTTCGTCGATGCAGAAGGGGCGGAAGAAATCATACATCGCACCGTCACCTACGCCCTGCTCGCAGTAGGTAACAGGCTCCTTGCCGTGGATCGTCCTGAACCCGTCATGGGCCAGCATCTTGTCAAACACGACGCGGGGCACCGCCATGAAACCAGTCGCCAGATAACGCACCTCAGTCAGCGCCTCGCCTGGGCCGAAGGTTACGTTTTGCTTCGGCCAGAACAGCGACGCCGGGTGCGGGACACGCGAACGGGTAACATAGACACCCCCTACTGGCTCCTGTCGCGCCCGCGCCAGCCGCGTTACCTTGAACATATCGTCGGGCCAGAACTGGACATCATCGTCTAGGATCATCATCACATCGGCTTCCGCCAGGCGCGGCTCTACGAGGAGCTTCGTCGCTAGGAGCGAGCGCGTCCGGGAGATCAGCGCGTCGCCGTCTATCGTCTCCCAATAGATGTCGTCATCTGGCTCACGAGTGGCGATGGCGGCAACAAGGGAATGCGCCGCCCGCACGTCGTAGTATCGCCAGATAGGTGTCGCTAGATATGTGAGAGGCGTATGACTACCCTCGCCTTCTATATGGGCGCTTAGTCCTCTGGGGCGTCAGCGCCTTATCCTCCGGCGGACCGTGGATGGCCTTCTCCTCAATCCACTCAGGCTCAGAAACAGTATCTTCCTGAAACGTAGGCTCCAGGCTCACCGCCTTGCCTGATGCGATTAACCCTTCGGCGGCTTCAAGGGCCAGGTCATAAGCCTGGCCCTCGAATAGCGCCTTCTTCTCGCTACCGATACGAACGTCGGTCTGCTTGAGAATCCGTACCCGCATGGCTAGTAGGCGACCGCCACACAGCTTGTCAGCGCCGTATTGGCGGCAATCACGATCTCCGCCCGGACATAGCGACCCACCTGGTCCTTTCGAACCCACATCTCCCGCACCCCGCTGGCGGCGTTAGAGGCCGCCAGGGTCGCGTCGGGGTAGGTGGTGACGTTGACGTTGGTGAAGTTCGAGTTGTCATCGGACTCCTGGATATAGGCCGCCACGGTAGCGAGTCCAGTCAGGGCTCCGGTAGCGAGGACGAAATAGCAGCCCCGCTTGCCCACCAGGTCAACACCAGCGCCATCAAGCGTAGCGGCGCCCGAAGATACTGGTACTCTCGTGGCAATCGCCGTCAGGGCCGCTATCGGGTTGTGCGCTGGGCTCATTCTTGCGCCCATGATTCCTCCTTATTCAGAACTGGCGGGGGGCGGGTTGCCCCGCCCCCCTATCATTAGCTGGTTTCGCCCTTGAGGATGCGGAACGCGTCGTTCTCGGCGAACAGGCTGTCGTAGCGCACCCGCGCCGCGAAGCCCACCTGGTCGTTCCCCGCGTACAGTTCGT
>Ga0209642_10000899_pt1 | contig 19525 bp, 12 predicted proteins | sample RifCSP19_2_FD_184025 | JGI IMG/M metagenome (GOLD analysis project Ga0209642, IMG submission 184025) | Soil microbial communities from Rifle, Colorado - Rifle CSP2_sed 19_2 (SPAdes) (version 2) | ecosystem: Environmental > Terrestrial > Deep subsurface > Rock core/Sediment | place: Rifle... | reverse complement strand
GCGCAGAATACGACATGTGGGGCGTGCCCGACGCCGACCTGGAGGCCCTGGAGCAGGAGTTTGCGCGCCGATCCGACGGGCTTTGGGGTGTCTATCGCTTCAAGCGCGGGTTTGGCGGGACGCTGGTCCGCTCGCTTGGCGCCTGGGATCGACCGCTCATGCCTTTGATCTACCGCGCCTACCGCCGGATCGCGCGGCGCGCGGGCGATTGAGCCATGCACCTAACGCGGCGAGCGATCGACGATCCCGCCGAGTGGAACTCCTTGCTCATGGCACTCCCCGGCGCCCACATCCTGCACTCCTGGGAGTGGGGAGAGCTCAAGGCTCACTACGGCTGGCGCCCTCTACGCGTGGCTTGGTTCGGCGAAGGCAGCGGCTGTGTCTCCGCCGCCCTCATGCTGCGCCGCGAGTTCAGGTTCGCCCATGCCCCCATCGCCGCAGTTTTCTACTGCCCGCGCGGGCCGGCGCTGGACTGGTCTGACCCACCTCTCCGCGCTGCAATCCTCTCTGATCTCGAGGACACGGCTCGATCCTCGAAGGCGGTCTTCCTGAAGATCGATCCCGAAGTCGAGCAGCCCGCCGAGGATGACGGCCGGACCACGATCTCGCCCCAACCATCGGAGCACTCTCTCACCGCCGATCTTCGAGCGCGGGGCTGGCGCTTCTCCGCTGAGCAGATCCAGTTTCGCAATACTCTGGTGATTGACCTACGAACCTCCGAGGCAGAGCTCCTCGCACAGATGAAGCAAAAGACGCGCTACAACGTGCGCCTGGCGCAGAAGCAAGGCGTTCGAGTGCGCGCTGGGGGCCTGCAAGACCTCGACCTGCTCTACCGCTTGTACGCCCAGACCTCCGTCCGGGATGGCTTCGTGATCCGCTCGCCTGACTACTACCAGAGGGCTTGGGGCTCTTTCATCGCATCCGGCCTGGCCGTGCCTTTGCTGGCGGAAGTGGAGGGTGAGGTTGTTGCAGCCGTGATCCCTTTTCGATTCGGTCCACGCGCCTGGTACCTGTACGGAATGTCGAGCGAGCGCCACAGGGAGAAGATGCCCAACTACCTCCTTCAATGGGAGGCCATGCGCTGGGCCAAGTCCAACGGCTGCACAACGTATGACCTATGGGGCGCGCCGGACATTCTCGACCCGAGCGACCCCATGTGGGGGGTCTACCGCTTCAAGCTCGGGCTGGGTGGTCGCTTCGTGGGGACGATCGGAGCGTGGGACTACACGACCAGGCCCGTGCCCTATCGCCTCTACCACAGCGCCTTGCCCCGGCTCCTTTCGCTGATGCGCGGTCGAGGCATGGCCAGGACCAGGAGGTCCCTCGAATGATCAGCGAAGACATCCACCGCGTCCAGCTTGCCAACCTGCCCACGCCCGTCGAGCCGCTGACGCGCCTCACAGCGACCTTGGGATTGCGGGCGCTCTGGATCAAGCGCGACGACCTGACCGGCTTGGCCTTCGGAGGGAACAAAACGCGCAAGCTGGAGCTACTGCTCGCCGATGCCGAGCATCACGGCGCGCGGACTCTGATCACCCGTGGCGCGGTCCAATCCAACCACTGTCGCCAGACGGCCGCGGCCGCCGCGCGCATGGGTTTGGAGTGCATCCTGGTCCTTGCCGGCCGCGCTCCCGACGTGCCGTCCGGGAACTACCTGCTCGACAGGATGCTCGGCGCCGAAGTGGTCTGGACTTCCATCCGGGAGGCGGAGGCGACGCTGGACGAGACGTTCCAACGCGCCGAAGCGCAGGGACGCCGGCCGTACAGGATCCCCTACGGCGGGTCCAACGCCCTGGGCGCCTACGCCCTCGCCATGCAAGAGCTGCTCGAGCAGGGCGTACAGGTCGACCGCATCGTCTTCGCCTCCTCCTCTGGGGGTACACAAGCAGGCTTGGTCGTCGGGGCGCGGGCGCTCGGCTTCCCTGGGCGTATCTCGGGTATCAGCGTTGATGAGCCCTCGGCTGTGCTCCGCCGCCGCATCGCCGACCTCGCCGGCAAGGTCGCGCAGGTCCTCGGGCGGGAGGAGACCTATTCGGAGGAGGAAGTCGAGATCTACGACGGCTATCTAGGCGGAGGATACGGCGTGCTGGGCGGTCTCGAGCGGCGGGCGATCGAGACGTTTGCCAGGCTGGAGGGGGTCTTGCTGGACCCGGTTTACACCGGCCGCGCGGCGGGCGCGCTGCTCGATTTGGTGGATCGAGGCGAGATCGACCACGAAGAGCGCGTGCTCTTCTGGCACACTGGCGGCGCGCCGGCCATCTTCGCCTACGCCCAGGAGCTTGCGCAGTCCAGCTGAGGTGTAGGGGTCGATCTCAGATCGACCCCAACGACTTCTTGGCGTTGCGCGGAACAGGCGCCGCTCCTCATGCAGAGAATGCTGGCCATCGAGAAGGCAATTTCTACTGTCTTAGCCCTAGAAGCTCGAACACCTCGACCGTTTGTTGTTTCCCTTTCACCTGGATCGCAGGAATGGACCTGGTCTCAATCAAGCCGTCGACGCGCTCGGCCGCCTCGCGGCTGATGAGGATCTGTCCGGTCGCAGTGTTTTCTTGAATGCGTTTGGCGGTGTTGACGGAGTCACCGATGGCCGTGTAATCCAGGCGGCGATGTGTTCCGATCAGGCCCAGCAGCGCCTCGCCATAGTGAATGCCAATCCCGAATGAAAGATGAAACTGCGGCGGCATCACTTGATGCAAGGCATGCACGGCATCACGGATCGCCAGCGCCGCGCGCACTGCCCGCAGCGTATGATCTTCCTGAGGCACGGGCGCATTGAACCAGGCCATGACGGCGTCACCCAGGAACTTGTCAACCGTGCCCACCTCGTTCAACACCGCCTCGGCCGCTGCGGCCAGGTAACGGTTGAGCACACCCACTAGGCTCTCCGGGTCGGTGGCCTCGCTGAACGAAGTGAAGCCACGGATGTCTGCGAAGAGGGTCGTGATTTCGGTGCGCCGGCCGCCCAGCTGAAGGCTGTTGGGATCCAGCTGATCGATCACCGCCGGCGATACCATGCGCTCGAAGAGACTGCGCTGCGCCTCCAGGCGTCGTTTCTCGGTCAAGTCATCGACCACGATTGCGACGCCGCGCGTGCTCTCGTCCGCCGTCTTCAAAGGTGTGATATTGAGAGTCAGCTCGACCGGGCCCCGGCCATCGAGCACGGGCTGGACTTCCAAACCGATGAAACGCCGTTCTGCCTCCTTGACTTCCTTCACTTTCCCCGACAGCTCCGCAGAGAGCGGCGGGAGCACGTCCCGCAGGGAAGCCCCGAGAAGTGAGCCGCTGGGCACGGCCAGAATCGCTTCGGCGGCTCGATTGCAGAGCGTAATGACATCGTCGATATCGGTTGTGATCACCCCGCTGCCGATGGAGGCAAACACATCCTCCATCAGGTTCTTTAGGTCCGTCACCTCAATCAGCGTCTTGCGCACGGAAGCGAACAGTTTGGCGTTCTCTAGCGCGACCGCCGCCTGGTTCCCGAAGGCCGAAAGCAACGAGCGATCGCGCTCAGTGAATAGGCCTTCGCGTACACGGTTATCGGCATAGATCACGCCGGTGAGAGCCCCCTTGACCTTGAGCGGGACACATAGAATCGAGCGCAGATTATAGGCGATGATGCTGTCTTGACTGTCGAAGCGTGGGTCGGCCTGCGCGTTCGTCGTAAGCACGGCCTCCCCGAGCGTCAGGACACGCTCGACGATGGTGCTGCTGATCTCGTATTCCATCGGTGTCAGTGACTCGCGTTCCCAATTGCGAGCCACGACCGTCTCCATCCGCCCATCCTGGCCGCGCAGCATGAGGAAGGCGCGTTCGGCGCCGGTTAGGCGGATGAGCGTGTCCATGACCTCATGCAGCACCGTAGTCAAGTCCAGGGAGGAGTTGACGACCTGCCCGATCTCCGCCAGCGCCTGCAAGTTGCGGCGTTCCTGCTCGTTTTCCTCGATCGTCCGTTTCAGAAGAAGCAACGTCTCGCCGAGCTGGCGCAACCCTTCCATCACTCCGGGCGGCAGCGCGAGACCGACGCGCAGCGCGGAGGCGCGGAATGTCGCGAGTTGCCCGCGGATCTCCTCAGCCGACCGACCGAGTCTGGCTAGATGCTGGTCAATGGGAACTCGAATGGTTGGATCGCTCAATCGCTGTCGCCCCGCTGCGGATGGACCGCCCCTTGCGCGGCAATTATAAGCCATCCCCGCGGCCGGGATGAGTTCGCTTGCCGCATGCGCATAACCCTGTTATCATCCCGCGGCAGACGCCATGGGCCATGCACTCAGCTCGCTGTCGCCCCGCCAACGATTGCACGCCCTCCTGGTCGGGATCATCCTTGCAACACTCCCTTGCTACTGCGCCGGTCTGATTACGGTCCGCCGGGCAGCGGCGCGCAACGCATTGGCGACTCACACCCCAACGAGCGCTCCGCCCTCCGAGACTGCCCGGCCGCCAATCACGACCGCAGGTCCACCTACGCTTGCGAACAGTCCGACCGCCACGCTGACGCCCTTCGCCCCTCCCACGGAGACCGCGACGGGCACGGCAACAGCCACAGGCTCGCCGACCTCGACCTCGACGCCTACCCTCACTGCGACCCTCACCGATACCCCGACGCCCTCCGCGACTGAAACGCCCACGAGCACGGACACGCCTTCCGAGACGACCGAGGCCTGAAGCCTTTTGCGGGCCGCTATGGCGGTTCGGAGGGCCACGTCGAAGGCAGGCGTCACCTAGCTGAGAAAAGCGATTGAGCGCCGGTCGTCCCAGGGAGGGCAGGATCAGGGGGCATTCTCCACCCTTGCCTCCATCTCCACACATCATCGGAGATGGTGGACCTGGACGGCCTTATGGCAACTTCTCGCTCGCTGCTTGCGCTGCTAAGGGCCCGGCTTGATCTCAAATGACGGAGGTGAAATCGGGGGGCGGCGTCTGGCGGATGAGGCTGGCCGGAATCCGATCGCTGAGCAACCCGACGATGGCGCGCACATCGCCCTCCCGGGCAAGACGCACCAACTCGTCAACCGTCGTTTCGAGCGGCTCGCCTTCCAACAGGAGGTCCTCCTGGACGCGCAGGATGTCTGGATGCTCTGTTGGCTCAAGGCTCATTCCTTCATCCCACAAAGCCTCGCTGAGCTTCTCGCCGGGTCGGATGCCGGTGAAACGGATCTCGATGTCCTTGCCCGGCTCGAGACCGGAGAGGCGAATCAGGTCTTCGGCAAGGTCCAGTATGCGCACTTGCTCGCCCATGCGCAGCACGAATAGCTCGCCGCCTACGCCCATACTTGCCGCCTGCAGGACCAAGTGGACGGCCTCCGGAATCGTCATGAAGAAGCGCTTCATCTCGGGGTGAGTGACCGTCACAGGGCCGCCGCGGGCGATCTGGCGCTTGAACATGGGCACGATGCTGCCCCGGCTGCCCAAGACGTTCCCAAACCTCACGGCAACATAGGCCCTTCCGCTGCGGAAGGCCGCATCACGCACGATCCACTCTCCCACCCGTTTCGTCGCGCCGTACACGCTCGTCGGCTGCACCGCTTTGTCGGTCGAGACCAAAACCAGGCGTTCGGTCGCGCAGGCCAAAGCGGCGCGGGTCACGTTGTGGGTGCCCAGGACGTTGTTCGTCACGGCCTCTTCGACGTTGATCTCCATCAGCGGCACGTGCTTGTGCGCCGCGGCATGGAAGACGACCTGTGGGCGGAAATCGTCGAAGACGGCGCGAATACGGTCGACATCGCGCACGTCGCCGATCACCGGGATGACGGGCAACCCGGGGAAAGCATCGCTCAGCTCAAGCAGCGCCTCGATGATGCTGTTCTCACCGTGCCCGAGCAGGCCGAGCTGAGCCGGGCGCCAGCGGGCGACCTGGCGGCACAGTTCGAATCCGATCGAGCCGCCGGCGCCGGTCACCAGCACGCGCTTGCCGGTGAGAGTTTGACCGACGATCTCATCGTCAATGGCCGCCGGTGATCGCCGCAAGAGGTCGCTGATCTCCACCTCTCGCAGTCGATTCACGCTGACTTTGCCGCCCAGCAGCTCGTAGACGCCTGGCATCGTGCGGAAGGGGAGATTCCTTTGGCGGCAGACCTGCGTCACCTGGCGCACGACCGCGCCTTCTGCCGCCGGGATGGCGATCACGACTTGGTGTGCACGATGCCGCTCAACCACCGAGGCCAGGTCCTTCAGCGCGCCATCGACGCGGACCCCGTGGATCTCCTTGCGTTGTTTCTCGGGGTCATCGTCCACAAAGGCCACGGGCAGGATGTTGAGCTGCGGGTTGCGCTGCATCTCACGCACAACGAGCGCGCCCGCATCCCCGGCGCCGACGACCACCACCCGCCGCCCAGCCGCGAAACCTCCCAGCTTCTGGCTGATCTGCCCGCTCTCGGCCAGCAGACGCACCGACATGCGCAGCCCGCCGACGCTCAGGAGTGAAAGCAGCCAGTCGATGCCCAGTACGGATCGGGGAAAGTTCGGCAGTCGCCCGGCCAAGATGAGCACCATCAGGAGCAGCGCCACGGCAACGGAGGCTGTCCCCGTGGCCACCGTAATCAGCAACAGCTCCCGCGTGCTGGCATACACCCAATAACGGCGATAGAGCCCGTACCCATAGTAGACCAGCGGCTTGACCACCAGGGCGACGCCGATCATGGCCAGCGCTTGTGGCGTAAAACTGATGAAGTCCGGGCCCAGGTCCAAACGCAAGGCGAAGCTCGCCAGAACGGAAGTGGCGATCAAGAACAGATCTCCCATCAAGATGGCACGGTTACGCACTTGGAAGAGCGGTCGCTTCATGGGTTCCGCATTCCTTCTGTCCGACACCAGTCGATAGTACGGCGCAATCCTTGCTCGATGTCCACTTGCGGGAGGAAAGCGAGCTGGCGCTCCGCGGCTGCCCCATCGGCGGAGGAGGAATGGATATCCCCCGCGCGCGGAGCCCCAAAGACAGGCGGCGGGGCATTCGGGATGATCTCTTGAAGGAGCGCCGCCAGCTCAAGGATGGTCACCGATTTCACCCCGGCGATGTTCAGCGATCCGTGGACGTCGCGTCTGTCGGCGGCAAGCAAGTTAGCCTGTACTACGTCATCGATGAAAACGAAGCTGCGGCGCTGGGCGCCATCGCCGTGGATCACGGGGGGACGCCCGGAGAGCATCGCCTCGAGGAAGATCGGAATCACCGCGGCGTAAGGGGAGTCGGCGGGTTGTCGCGGTCCGTAGACATTGAAGTAGCGCAGGCAGATGCAGGAGAGGTCATAGGCGTTGGAGAAAAGCCGCGCCGCGCCTTCCATGGCGAGCTTGGCTTCGGCATAGGGCGAAAGGGGATAGAGCGGCCCCGATTCGACCACCGGCGACTCGGACTCGCCATACACGGCGGCCGAAGAGGCCAGGACAACTCGACGGACCCCCGCTCGCTGCGCAGACCACAAGAGATTCAACGAGCCCATCAGGTTGACCTGGAACCAGCGCAGCGGATCCGACATCGAACGCGGCACAGACACCAAGGCGGCGTGGTGGAAGACGACTTCGACGCCGTCCACGGCCTGCCCGACCTGCTTCGGATCGCAGATGTCGCCGATTTGCAGCTCGACATCCAGCCCGTGCAGGTTCTCGGCGCTCCCCGAGGAGAGGTCATCCAGGACGCGCACCGCATCGCCGCGCGCCGCCAGCGCCGCCGCGAGATGGGAGCCGATGAACCCCGCCCCGCCAGTGACGAGCATCAACCCCATGTCAGATTCCTCGAAATCCGATCATGGCGCCAAGACTGCGGAAGAGCAGGATGACATCCAGCCAGAAGCCGCGATGCTTGATGTAGTAGAGGTCGTACTCCAGTTTCTCTGCGGATCCTTCGAGTGAAGCGCCCTTGCCGTAGTTCACCTGCGCCCAGCCGCCGATGCCCGGTTTCACCAGCAAACGCGCCCGGTAGAATGGGATCTGCCTCTCGAGCTCGGCGACCATCTCCGGCCGCTCTGGCCGCGGGCCGATCAGGCTCATGTCGCCGGCCAGCACGTTTAGAAACTGAGGGAACTCGTCCAGATGCATCTTGCGCAGCACGCGGCCGACGCGCGTCATCCGTGGATCATCGCTGTCCGCCCAGCGCGCCGTTCCGTCCGCCTCGGCGTCCTGGCGCATCGTGCGGAACTTGACCAGACGATAGGGCCGGCCGCCTTGTCCCAGGCGGATCTGGGGGAAGAAGACCGGGCGGCCGCTCTCGAGTAGGATCGCCAGGGAGACGGAGGGCAGAACCGTCAAGAACGCAAACAGACCAAAGAGGGAGCCGATCAGATCCATCAGCCGCTTGGCAATCAGGTATAGGCTGCTCGCCCGGACCTCATCGACGAAGGAGCGCAATAGCCAATCCGACTCCAAGTGCTGGATGGGCACACGCCCCAGGAGCTCCTCATAGGCCACCGGCATGCGGACGATCTCGACTCCTCTCTCCTGGGCATCCAGGAGAGCCTGGAACATCGAGCCGTTCATCGGCCCGAGGATGGCCACGATCAACTCTGAGACCTCCTGCTCTTGGGCGACTTGGAGAAGTCGAGCGCTATCCCCCAGCACAGGCGCTCCCCCGATGGTCTGTCCCTGCTTGTCGACGTCGTCGTCGATGAAGCCGGCGACGATGAGCGGGGCCGGGTTCAGGCTCTGGATCACCTTCAGCATGGTGCAACCGCTTTCCCCGGCGCCGACGATCAGCGCACGCCGCAGGAAAGCAGGGGCCACCGTGATCCGAACGTAAAGGAACCGCCAGACGAGGGTCAGGGCGACGGCTGTGGCAAGGAAATAGAGAATGCCTCGGCGCGGCAGGGATCCCGGCTCGCTGCGGAAGAAGTAGACCGTGAGATACAGGACCAGCCCTACTCCGGCGGCCCAGAGCACACCTCGGAGCGTGTCCCGCCAGGAAGCGGCCCTGTGCACGTCGTACAGGTTCACCATCAAGATCAGCCAGGCGACGGGGAGCAGGACGAACCATCCGGCGCGCGCCTGCACGAAGCCTCGCCCAAGCCCCAACCAATCGAATTGCGCCCATAAGGCGAGCGCAGTGAATGTGGCGGCTGAGGCCGCCACGAAGTCCCCGGCGATGAGCAGCAGCTGCCTTTCCCCCGTCTTGAGCCGCCAACGCCGGGACCTACGTTCGCCTCGCTTCACGTCGGGATCCCAAAGAAGTGACCAAGCTGATCAGGAAAGCCGCGCCCCAAGCTGTGTGCATGGTCCATAGGGCCAGTGGAAGTCCTATCGCTAACCCTGCGTCCTTGCGCAGGTTGCCCAGCCGTAAACCGGCGGCCGATGTCGCCAAGATGTAGGCTCCCAATTGTAAACCCAGAATCCATCGAGCGATCAGGAACGAAAACCCAGCGCCGGCAAGGACGAGGGCAGAGAGGACGAAGAGCGGCGGCAAGGCCTGACGCCAGCGGATCGATCCCGGGTAGCGAAGTAACATCCTCGCCTTCCAGAATCCGTAACGGTAGTACTGCCGCCAAAGCTGTGGGATGTCAGGACGCGCGTAGTAGACCGACCGAATCGACGGATCGAACCAGATCCTGCCCCCGGCGCGGCGCAATCGCACATTGAGCTCGTAGTCCTCGTTGGTTTGCAGACTCTCGTCATAACCGCCGACCCGTTCGAGCCATTCGCGCCGAAAGGCTCCAAAGGGAACCGTGTCGACTTCACCGGCCTGGGACCCCACGCGGTAACCTGCGTCGCCTGCGCCAAGAGGGTGGGAGGCGGCGGCGGCAATGGCGCGCGCCATCCATCCCTCAGCCGCAGGCTGGATCTCCCAGATCCCGCCGGCATTGGCGGCCTGCTCCCGGAGGAGGGCGGCCACCGACCTCTCCACATAGTCCGGATAGGGAACGGCGTGAGCGTCGAGCCGGATCAACACCTCCCCCTTCGCCTGCGCCAGCGCCCGATTCAACGCCGCAGGGATGATACGGCGTGGGTTGTCGACCATCGCAATCTGGAGTTCAGGGTGCGCTTGCGCGAAGTGACGGATGACGTCCCGCGTGCCATCAGTCGACAACCCGTCGGCCACAATGACCTCGATCTGATCCAACGGATAGCTCTGTCTGCGGATCGCCTCGAGCAATCCGGCGATGGTGCGCCGTTCGTTGTAGCAGGGGATGAGGATTGAGACGTGAAGGCGGTCGGCCGTCGAATCTTCCATCCGCCTGCTCCGCCATACAACTGGCATCTCGTGGGGGGCGGAGAGGGGCATGAGGGCAGGGGGTAGGGGCGTTGCATGCAACGCCCCTACGAGGCCGCCGCCGTCTTGCCCAGGCATGGCGGTAAGAAGGCCAAGGATGACCCACATCTGCGGCAGCGCGAAGCTGTCGAGGCTGAAGCCTTCCACGACCTGCGCCAGGAGCGCGAAACAAGCCGCCGTGGCCACCGCGCCCCATGCGCCGCTGCGCGAGGAACGCGCCTCGAGCGCTCGCTTGCCCATGACCAGAAGCCAAAGGGCGAAAAGCATGAAACCTAGGATGCCGGTCTCAGCCAGCAGACGGAACCAGAGGCTCTTGGGATTGGCGTACGCCTGGGTTTCGGGTCCCAAGATGTCGATGATCTCGGGCAAGTGAGTCCCAAAGGCTGGCACGTTCTCGCGGAAGAAGAACCCCGTATTGCCGAGGCCAACGCCGAGCAAGGGATACATGCTATACACTCGAAACGAGCTGGTCCAGTAGATCAGCCGTTCAGCGATCTCCAGCCGGTTGGCGATTTCGAAAACGGGCGGGAATCGAGCGGGAACCAACGCTGCGCGAAGGTCAATCGAGAGCAGGCGCTGGATGCGTTCGTTCGTCCGGCCGGCGAGGAGCGTCGTCCCGACGAGGCCTGCGAGAAGCAAGAGTGACACCACGGCCAGAGAGGCGGCCTGCAGGAATCGGCGCGACGGGAGACGCGAGAGACGACCCTTGTCTTGAAGCCCAGCTCGCCAGCGGTCCGCGATAGTGCCGGCGTAGCGCCAGGCGACGACCATCGCCAGGACTCCAAGCACGAAGAGGAATGAAAGAAGGCCAATGCGCGAGTAGGAGAAGAAGAGGACACACGTTCCCCAGATCAGCAGCACGAGTTCGAGCGACAGCCGCGACGGCCGCCGGCGGAAGGCCGACCAGCCTTGGACGACGCTGGCGAGCCAGAGGGGGAGGTAGAGCATCACGAGTTGATTGGCCAGCCAGGAGGGCTCATAGGCCAGTCCAGTCACGCGCGTGCGGAAAAGGTCGCGAATCGAGAAGATGCGATGGATGTTGTTGAGGACGAGCGGCGGCGGGTCGTAGGAGTAGGGCAAACGCAGGATCTGCACCGTGGACCAAGACAGCATGAGGAACCCGCCGAGATAGAGCCATCGCAGGCTCGCCCGCAGGCGCTGCTCATCGCTGGGGAGCGTGGAACAGACCCCGTAGAAGCCGAGGCCGATCGCCAACGTGAAGAGAGCTCGGATTTCCCGCTCCAGGGCGACTTCGTCCTTGGACGGGTGGATCCCCAGGAAGTGCGCCTGGAGGCTGGCAAGGATGGCGACCAGAACGAACCAGGCCAAAGGTTGCATCACGTGCGGCAAGCGCCGCCGGCGCAGAATGGAGGGCGTAAGCCAAAAGAGAACCAGAAAGAGCAGCGGGATGCCGGCGAGAGGGCTGACCGGGCTGCCCCCCGTCAGGGCGGCCACCCAGGGCGAGCTGGTCACTGGGATCGTCACCAGCAGCCCCGCCCAGAGCGCCCAGCCCAAGGCGTCGTAGAAACGCCGCGGCCGGGGCCCAAGCAGGCCTCCTCCTCCCGTCGCGCTGCGCATCAATCCATCTTCGACGACTCCTCAGCCTCCAATCCGCCCTTGCCGGAGGCTTCCGAGCCGCGCAAGGCAATGATCGTCCCCCCCAGGATCATGCCGATCAAGGCGCCCGAAAGCGTGACCAGACCGCGCGCGTAGAGCACTGCTTTCTGGGGACGGGTGGCTTCCTCGATCAGCTCGAACGAGACGATGGGCAGGATTCCATGGCTGGCCGCGATCTCCTGGCGCACCTCCTCGGTGCGCTGGGCGGTCAGCCCAGGACCCCCGCTGAAGCATTGCCAGAAGACTTCAACCGGCTGGTCCCCGACCTGAAAGAAACAGCCCACGCGGAAGGCTGTGCCCTGCAGCTCGACCGCCTTCCAGGCATGGTCTATGGCATCTTCGAGGCGCTGGATGGTTACTCCCATCCAGGCATTGGCGATCGCGGCAGCGACGCCTGGGTCTTCATCGATGCCGATCAACTCCCAGCGTGAAAGCCGAGCGTCGAGGCGGGTGTGACGGCGAAGCGCCGCCGGGCTTTCCCAATCCAGCGCAGGGCCGATGTCCGTTTGGAGCGACTCGATCGTCATCCGCAGCGTTTCATCCGAGACCACCAACTGCCACACCCGATCCAGGACGCGGTCTTCGACGACCAATTCCAGCGGCGCCGACCTTCCGTAGTCAAGCCCGACCTGGAAGGCGGCGACGGCTTCGTAGACCGGTGGTCTCAAGGCGCTGAAGGCGAGGGCGAGAGCCCAGCCCAGCAACCCCGCGGCGAGGACCAAGGGCCACCGTCGCTCGAGGTGCGGAAAGCAAGCCGGGGCCGAGGGTCGCGTGGGCTCGCGCCTCACCTCGGGCGGAGGCGCTTGCTCCCCGCCTGTGCTTGGACTGTCAGGGCTCTCCGCTGGCATCGGATCCTCATCGCAAGTGGTCGGTCGGTCACGGTCGGGTGCTGCCGGGAAAGACTCTAGCACAGGTCCGGCGGAACTTCGAGTCCTCACCCTGAGTCGGCAAGGGCGGCTGGATGCATCCCACGTGGTGTGGCAACCGTCGGTCCGTTTTTCCCCAGGCCATCGGCGACTTCCTTCTACCGGTAGCCTCTCCGGCAGGGTAAGGGCGAAGCAAGTGCTTCGCCCCTACGCGCTACCCGGTATCATGAGGCACCTAGCGCAGGCTCTACTGCTGCCACATCCGATGGGAGGCACCCAGGGCGGCTCACGAGCCGCCCCTACACACGAGCCGCCCTACACACGAGCCGCCCCTACCCGCCTACCCCAAGAGCAATTCTGACCGTTCTTGTCGACATCCTCCTGCCTATGCTATGATGCTTCTGGCCACAGGCATGGGCGGCGGTGCGGAAGGCTGGTCTCCAACCAACGCACCCGGCTCCTCGCGCGACCATGCCGATAGGCCATGGGAAGTATGATTCTGCTGAACCTCTCTTTGGGGAGCCGCCTAGCGCGGCCATTGGTCCTCCTTTGCCTGCTAAGCGGGCTCGGAAGCCCGTTCCTGATCCGCGGCTTCGCGCAGCCGAGTCCGTCGTGGCCAAGTCTCGAAACGACCCTTGTCGTGGGAGGGCTCTCACTGCCGGTGGAGATCACCCACGCCGGCGACGACAGCGACCGCTTGTTCATCGCCGAACAAGGCGGCAAAGTCCGCATTTTCCGCGGTGGCAGTCTGCTGAGCGCGCCCTTCCTCGATCTCTCCCCCACGGGCGCGGATCGAGTGCTGTGTTGCGGAGAGCGCGGTCTGCTCGGCCTGGCCTTCCCCCCCGGTTACTCCAGCAAAGGCTACTTCTACGTCTACTACACACGCAAGCCGGATGGCGCCATCGTCGTCGCCCGCTACTACCGCACGCTGGCGTCGGCCGATGTGGCCGACCCGGCCAGCGAGCAGGTCGTGTTGACCATCAGCCACCCTCTATCGAACCATAACGGCGGGAAGATCGCCTTCGGCCCGGATGGGTTTCTCTACCTGGGGATGGGGGACGGCGGAGGCGGGGGGGATCCTGACAACAACGCCCAGAATTCCGGCTCATTACTTGGGAAGATCCTGCGCCTCGACGTGGACGGCGTTGCGTCCCCTCTCTTCCCCCCGCCTCCTCCACCCGCCGGACCATACAAGCTCTTCCTGCCAATCATCTTTGTGGGCGGCAAACCTCCCTATCTCGTCCCTTCGACCAACCCCTTTGTGGGAGCAGCCGGGTATCGGGAGGAGGTTTGGGCGCTCGGCGTTCGCAACCCCTGGCGGTTTTCCTTCGACCGGGCGACAGGCGATATGTACATCGCCGACGTGGGCCAGGGCGCGCGCGAGGAGGTCGATTTCCAGCCTGCCGCTAGCGGCGGAGGCGAGAACTACGGCTGGCGCTGCAAAGAAGGGACCTTGAACTACAACTTCAGCGGCAACTGCGGCAGCTTGACGCTCGTGCCCCCCGTCTTCGAGTACGACCACAGCCTGGGTTGCTCGATCACAGGGGGATATGTCTATCGCGGCCCGGGGTTTGCCGCCATGCAGGGCATCTACTTCCTCGGCGACTACTGTAGCGGAAGGATTTGGGGGCTGACCCGATCCGCAGGGACCTGGCAGGCCTCCCAGTTGCTGGATACGCCTTACGGCATTTCCACCTTTGGCGAGGACCAGGATGGTCTGCTCTTCCTGGCCGACCACTTCGGGGGCGGGATCTATCAGATTCGCGAGTCCGCGCCGTAGCGGCGCAAAGGCCGTCCCCCCATCCTTCTGCAGGGGCAGGGGGGCCGGGTTGGTAGGGGCGGGGCATGCCCCGCCCTACCCCTGCACCCTCGCGCAGCATCCCCGCCAGGGGGAACCCCCCACACCTCTCAAGGGTAGGTTTTCTCGCGTTTGCCATCGCCGTGGGGGGCAGAGAGGGGAAACTGCTTTTCCCCTATCCGCTCCCCCACACCCCCCACCTCTCCCCTCGCAAGTGGCCGTTGTCGGTGCCCTTGACAGGCTACTCCGCTCGGCCACGCCTGCGCACAGCAAGCTGTCGCCGCCCTTGGCACCCGATTCGCCGTGGGTGACGCAGTGGCCCCTAGGGCTTGCGGGGCAGCTTCGGCCATTGCCGAACGGAGCAAGGGTCAAGGCGCGATTGCGGGGGTGGGAAGTGCCCCCTGCGGGGATGCTCCCGGTAGATCACCGGGACTTCGTTCGCGAGAGGTTTGGGGGCAGGAGGGAGCGGTAGGGGCGTTCAATTGAACGCCCGTCCAGCCCGCCCTCCTGCCGCCAAGGCATGGGAGCTGGCAGTCTTGGCACGGACCTTGCAACTGCCTTACGGCTCGCTTTCGAGCAACGGCACTGGAGAAACTTTGGTAGGATTACGGAAGGTCAGTGAGGAGTTCGGAGGATCGTCAAAGCAGCCATAGATCCCCAGAGTAAGAGGGGAGAAATCCGTGGTATCTGTGGCTAGGTTGTAGACTGGACGGAGTTGTCCGAACCATCCACGGATCCATAGTGACACTCGTTAAGGGCTAGGTAGGGGGTTATGGGTGAAACGCATCGTCCCCTCCCGGACAGACACGCCGGGGGGCAGGTCGATCGAAATAGGCCAAGGCGGCGCGGCGCTCCGGGAGCCGGCTCGGCCCGAATCCTGAGCCTGAGAACTCTCGTCGCCTTCAGCCTTCCGCTCGGACTGGGCGCGCTCGCCCTGCAGACCCCCCAGCGGACGCCCGCCGCGGCGCAGTCGGCGCTCGCGGGTTACGTGGCGGGGCAAGTGACTTCAAGGGACGGTGGCCGGCCCATCCCGGGCGCCCTCGTTGAGGCCAATCCCGTCGAGCTGGTTGCCATCACGGATGGCGAAGGCCGCTTCGCCTGGTCCGAGATCCCCATGTCCGAGGCGTCGCTGCCTGTGACGATCCGCATCCGTGCCGAGGGGTTCGGAGAGTGGACGATCCAGGATGTACAGCTTGTGGCGAACGACCGGCTGCTGATCGACGCCCAGCTCAGCGTCGAACCGACTCTGATTGTCATCCCGGCTCCACGGGCCGAGCGCCCGGATTGGCCGGAGAGGGCGCCCGGAGCAAGGGAGCCGCTCTTGCCATCGGCGACCGACCAGACGAGCCTGCCATTGCCGGAAACCATCCGTGTGCGCATCACCGAACCTCCCTACTGGCCGAACTGCTACCCCAACGCGCCCTACACCGTCGAGGTGGTGGACTTCAAGGAGTACGCCAAGCATGTCCTTCCCAACGAGTGGATCAGGACCTGGCCCTGGGAGTCGTTGCGCGCCGGCGCGGTGGCGGTCAAGATGTATGCCTGGTCGTATGTCGCCGTGGGGGGTAAGTGGCCCGACGCCGACGTCTTCGACAGCACCTGCGACCAGGTGTACAACTCGGCAGTCAGCTACGACAGCACCAACCAGGCGGTGGAGTTCACCTGGAACTGGCGCCTCTTGCGCGGCACGTCCCTCGTCCGGGCTTTCTATCGGGCGCTCTACTCCCAGTGCGTAGGCGCGGGCTTGGCGGGCAACTGTATGGGCCAGTGGGAGACCAAGTACATGGCCGAGGGCAGCAACGGTTGGCCGCTGATGACTTGGGACCAGATGTTGCTGTACTTCTATAGCACCTCGTATCTCACGCCGATTATGCTTCCTCCGTCCTCGGGGTTCGCGTTGCGCTACTACGGCAACGGTTGGGGAGACATCGACCGGGTGAAGATCTCCCTCGATTCGCCGCACCGCCCGGCGGATGTGGACGGGGACTTCACCCTCGAATGGTGGATGAGAGCCCTCCCTGGAGAAAACGCCTCCAGCGCGGCCCAGTGCAGCGGCGACGGCTGGATCCTGGGAAACATCCTGTTCGACCGTGACGTGTTCGGCAGCGGCGACCTTGGCGACTATGGGGTCTCCCTGAGCAGCGGGCGGCTGGTCTTCGGGGTCAACAACGGCGCCGAGGGCAACACGATCTGCGGCGCCCGGGTCGTGGCCGACGGCCAGTGGCATCATGTCGCCGTCACCCGCAGCGTCAGCGGGCCGCTGGCGATTTTCGTGGACGGCGTCTTGGATGGTCAAGGGAGTGGCCCGGCGGGCCCGATCAGCTACCGCGACGGTCGGAGCACTTCGTATCCGAACGACCCCTACCTGGTCATCGGCGCTGAGAAGCATGACGCTGGGCCGGCCTATCCGTCCTTCAGCGGCTGGGTTGACGAGGTTCGCATCTCAGACAGCGTGCGATATACGGCAGATTTCGAGCGCCCGACGGCGCCCTTCCAGACCGACGCCGAAACGGTTGCGCTGTATCACTTCGATGAAGGGCGCGGCAACACCATTGGCGACGCTTCGGGCGCGGCCGGAGGGCCGAGCGAGGGCGTGCGCAACTACGGGGGCGACCCGGTGAACGGCCCGGAGTGGGTGATGTCGGACTGGACCCTCTTCTACCGTCTCTTCATCCCCCTCATTCAGAAGTAGGGAGGTCAAGCGCAGATGTCTTCCAAGGCACGCGCCCTGCTGATTGCGGCTTTGGCGGCTGCCCTGACCGGCGGGCTCGAGGGTTATGCTAGCCCGGCATCGGCGCGGATCAACGATCCCTTGCCCACGACGCCTGCCGAAGCCCTTGCGCGCGAGCCAGTAGCGGATGCCCCGCTCGGCGGCGGCGCCGGTGGATACCCGGCCGGTCGGGTGAGCCTCTCCTCCCCCTCAGAAAAGCATGGCTATGCGCAAGTCGATTCCCCGGAGCTACGCAGAATCTTGACCTGGTCGCTCTCGCCCATTGCCAACGCCCGTCAGTGGAGCGCCCCGCCAAGGCAGGTTGTTCTGGACACGCCACTCCTATCCGATGGGCAGTTCGTCTGGGGACCGAACGTGGGCGCATTCGACCTGCGCGCCTTCCTCGAGGGCTTGGGATCGCCTCTAGCAGCCTACGCACCCGACCTCGAGACCTGGGCCGACTTCACCACCGTCAACCCGCAGGTGCTGCTGGCCGTGCTCGAAGTTCAACATGGCCTGGTCCTTCGCCTCTCCCCCGACCATGATCCGGCACAGGTCCGACTACAAATCGGTCAGACGGCGATGGACCTGGCGACGGTGTTCTATGAGCATCTCTACCTATGGGGGGCGCGACGCACACTCACCCTCCGCCCGCCGTCCCAATCCCCGGCGGTCACGCTCGACGACGGCACGGTGGTCCAGCTCGACCGGACGCTCAACTCGGCCGCCTTCGCCTTGGCTTCTGCGCTTGCCAAGGGCGCCGACCGGGCGGAATGGTCGCAGGCATTGTCCTTGCAAGACCCAGGCGGTTTTGCCCAAGTCTTCGACGCTCTCTTCCCCAATGTGAATCGCGCCGACGGCTCCAACAACATCACCCCAACCGCCTTGCCGCCCGACGACCTCTTCCAGTTCCCTTTCCCGCTCGGCGCGCGCTGGTCCTTCAACGGGCCACACAGCTGGGCCGGCGGCAGCTATCCCCCGCCCTTCTCCTCGATGGACTTCTCCTCGGTGTGGGGCGCCTGTTCTGCGCCGCCGAATCATTACTCCGTGGCGGCCGCGCCGGGGAACGCCGTCCGGCCGTATGGCTACAGCTGCTGGCTGCAGATCGACCATGGCGGCGGCTGGGTCACAAGCTACTACCACCTGCGCTATACCGAGGCCGGTGGCGCCGTTAACCGCAATGACCCGGCTGGAGCGATCGGCTGTGAAGTGTGCGCGGGAGGGTTTTCAACGGCGCCTCACGTGCACTTCAGCGTGAAGTACAACGGGGCGTATGTCAGCATCGAAGGCGTCCAGCTTTCGGGTTGGACGGTGCACGTCGGGAACGAGCCGTATACCTCGGGCTTCATCGAGCGCGACGACCAGGCGCTCGCGCCGTACAACACCGTGCTCAATGACTACCAGCTGCTCAACGGGCGCTCAGGCCCTTACGCGCTGCGGTTCTACGGAAACGGCGGGCCCGACATCGACCGTGTGAAGATCCAGATTGACGACCCGCTGAACAGCAACCCAGGCCCGCCGGCGGATGTAGGCTGGCAGGATTTCACGATCGAGTTTTGGCTGAAGGCGTCCCCGGGGGAGAACGGCACGGCGGCGGTCGAGTGCGGCGAGAACCGGAACTGGACTTCCGGCAACGTCCTGCTCGACCGCGATCGGGTCAATCAGGACCGCAAGTTCGGTCTGTCTCTGGCGGGAGGGCGCGTCGTCTTCGGCGTGACGGGGGACGGGAGCGGCGGGCCAGCGGATTTGACGATCTGTGGCACAACGCCGGTTGACGACGGCGAGTGGCACCATGTGGCGGTGCAGCGCAATCGCTGGGACGGCGTGTATCCGGATGGGCACCTGTGGCTGTGGGTGGATGGTTTGCTGGAGGCCTCGGCGGCGGGCCCGGGCGGCGACGTCAGCTACCCGGATAACGGCGTCCCGGGGAACTTCTGCGGGCTGACCGGCGACCAGCCCTGCACGGACAGCGACCCCTACCTGGTGATCGGCGCTGCCAAGGATGGCGGCGGATCGCCTTCGCCCTCTTTCCGCGGTTGGATCGACGAGCTGCGCATCTCGAACCTCGTGCGCTACTACAACCCCTTCACCCCGCCGTTGCAGGCGTTCACGCCGGATGCCAACACCATCGCCCTAATACATTTCAACGAGGGCGCCGGCGACCTGATCTTCGAGACCTCCGGATTCCACGGTGGGCCGAGCAACGGGCAACGCAAGTTCGGCGGTGACCCCGCCGGGCCGCAATGGGTCCCTTCGGACCTGTTCCTGCCCTTCAAGATTTATCTGCCGCTGATCCTCGACGACTAGCGCGGCCATACGGCGCATTCCTGTTCTCTCTTTTTGGGGGC
>Ga0209642_10000898_pt1 | contig 19525 bp, 23 predicted proteins | sample RifCSP19_2_FD_184025 | JGI IMG/M metagenome (GOLD analysis project Ga0209642, IMG submission 184025) | Soil microbial communities from Rifle, Colorado - Rifle CSP2_sed 19_2 (SPAdes) (version 2) | ecosystem: Environmental > Terrestrial > Deep subsurface > Rock core/Sediment | place: Rifle... | reverse complement strand
CAGGTCGAAGCGCAGGCGATCACTCGCGCCGTGCAGCGTGCCCAAGCGCAGGATGGCGGCTCGCTCGCCGGGCAAGTATCTCTCGCCCTTGAGCTTCGTCTCGGCGTAAATCGACAGCGGCTTGAGCGGCGCATCCTCGTTCGCCTCACCGCCATTCAGACCATAGACCGAGCATGACGATGTGAATACGATCGGCTTGCCGCAGCCAACAACGGCCCTGATTGCCTCTTGATTGACTGCAATCGCGCGCGCAGGGTCTGCGGCACAGGCGGCGTCGCCCACGATGGCGGCCAGCCATACGACCGCATCGTGCCGCTTCGCCTGGCGGGCAATGAGTTCCGAATCGATCACATCTCCGAACACGAACGCCGCCGGCCCGCGATACTCGTCCTGGTAGGTCAGGTTATCCAGCACTGTGACCTGTTCCCCGAGCTCGGTCAATATGCGCACGACATGGGAGCCGAGATAGCCTGCACCACCGACGCAAAGCACATTCATGACAATCCCTCGAATAGGAACGGGTAATGCCCGTAAATCCAATCCTCGGCGATGCGGTACTGCGTAGCAATCTCCATGTTGCGCACCAGTGCAGGCCGGCGAGCAACGTAGTCATCGCGCGAAAGGTCACCCAGGATACCCTCCAGGTCGTCGATGTGGGCGAAGGGGAGGATGCCCTGGGCGTCGAAGAACTTGCCAATATCCGGGCAACCCCAATAGATTGGGACAGTGCATAGCGCCAGCGCATCAAGCAGGTGATCAGAAAAGCACCAGTCGTTGCATTCAGCGTCCACCACGATGGAGTATAGATAAGCTGCGTGCCCCTCGTGCTTGCTCACGTAGTGCCCATTGATGCTGCCCATCACATCTATCCGGTCACCGTACCTTGCGGCGATAGCATGGCGCAAGCGGTGACCAGTGGCCTCGTCCTTGTTACTGGCGATCATGCTCACCCGCTTGTGTTTGTCACCGAACACACCCCACTCGTTTAACGGTACACGGGTGCCACAGTGTGGGTAGAACAACCACTTGCGCGGATCGTGTGTTTCCAGCAGTGAACGTATATAGGTGAGGATGTAGTCAAACTCATCCTCGTGCTGCACGACGTAATCGTAGAACTCAGCACGGAAGGGTGGTGCCTCGATCAGCACTGCCACGCGCGGATGTGGTGCATCTTTCGCTTGCCGCAGACAGATGTCCGTGTAGAAGCGCGGCACACTGGACTCGCTTCTGTCCCACTCGAAGTGCTTGGGCGCATCCAGATCGCCCGACATCGAGGCAGTAGTGAACGACGCATCACGCAGACCAACTCGCATCATCCTTCACCCCAACCGTTTGGGTTGCGCGGGCGACCGCGTACCTGATCGTCCGTTGTGCCGAAGAACCACTCGCCGCCTGTCTGGAAACCATCCTTCAGCGGCGGGTGCTCAGGATGAATCATCTGGCACTCTTGCCAGAACAACGGCACCTGTTCTAGACCAGAGAAACCTGATGCGCGCGCATTGTCTGCATCATTCTCCCAGACCGGGTAACGCACCTCGTCATAGCCTCGGATGGAATGCCACCACTCACGGGCTGCAACCATGATCGTGCCAGGCGAGATACGTGTCCGGTCTTCGCTTGTTGCCGCGCACAGCTCTGACCAGCGTTCGTGAACTGTCTCGATTGGCCCGACCGGGATGCTTGCTGGCAGGACACCGCACGCTCCCTGGCCATAACCATTCGGGTGCATCTTGCGCGCCAAGACCTCTACAACATTTGGCGAGAACAGCATCTCCATACAGGTCGCCATGACGTACTGTCCACGCGCCGCTTTGATGCCAACGTTCATGCCCTTTGCCAGGTTGAATGGCGCGCGCGGCCGGCAGATCAGCCGCACCGGCGGGTAGGGCAGCAGGGCGTTGTAGTTCTCCTGGATGAAAGCGGCCTCAGTGTTGGTATCCACTACGATGATCTCGAGCGGCGGGTCGGTCTGATCGCTCAGAGTGTGGACGCTGTGCAACAGCATGTCCGCGCTTCGCCTCCAAGTGCAGACCACGACCGATAAGTCCATCGCTACAACCCCTGCAACTGGAACGAGTGCCCCACATGATCCCATCCGTGCTCACTGTCGCACTCCAGTGGAATCAATACCTGCGGACCGCCGCGCGCGCGAGCAATATCGCTCACCTGGTGACACCAACCATCTTCGGTCTCACCGGTCTTCACGCCCTCCGGGTACAGCCCGAACCATTCATGGAAGCGACGATGTTTCAGGTGAATGCGGTTTGAGGCGATGTAATGCTCTCGGCTATCCCAACGCACGCGCCAGTATTGCCCATCCAGGTCGGCGGTGAAGTTGTGACAGCCATTCCACATGAAGCGGATCCAGCCCGCTCCGGCGTCGGCCATGAGCTTGTCCGCATAGGGCGTCAAGTCGAACGGCTTGAGCAGGTAACAATCGTCGTCCTGTTGGTAGAACAGGCTCGCGCCCGCCGCCTGCGCCGCCTGGATCAGCGCATTCAAGTTCGCGCCCAGCCCGCGCCGGGGGGCTTCGACGAGGCCCACATCGGGGAACTCGGCCCGCACCAGCACTGGCGTGTCGTCTGAGCCGTCGATGCCGAGCCACCAGCGCAACTCGCCCGCGTAACTCAGGTTGCGCTTGAGAGAGCGGATCGCATTGCACACGATCTCGGCACGGTCGCGTGTCGGGATGATGACCGCGATCGGCGGGCGTCCATCGGCGGGCGCTGGCGTGACGGCCACGTATGGGTTCGGCTTTCCATCTGCGAACATGCCCATCCTTGAGGCCGGGGCGGGTGCTGCCATGCTACCCACCCCGGCAGAAGGAGGAGAGAAACTATAGTCAGGCACACATTGCTACGAGGTCGGCGAGTAGTAGCTAGGCCCGTAACCCAGGTAGTCCGTGCGGCCACCGTCGGCGAAGAAGCTGCTGTCAGTGAATCCGCTGCGTTCGTGTGCAACTGGAACGTACAGGATGTTGGTCAGCCGCGCCGCCAAGTACGGCGTGAGCATCAGCAATCGCGGCTCGGTCTTCGCCACGAGCTGCACGCAGAAGTTGGTCGGCGGCTTGCGATGCCACAGGAAGCGCCCGCCATCACTCACGTAGTACGTGCCGGGCGGGGCGAAGTAATTCGCCGCCTCCAACGCGCCGCCGGCCACATCGTAAGGCAGGTACTCGAAGAACGTGACGATCGTGTTGCCCACCACTTTCAGCGGGATGAAGTACATGGTGCTGGTGAACGTCTCACCCGCACCCACCACCTCGGCAATCGCATCGTCGATCACTACTGGCACTTTCTGCCCGTCGATCAGCAGGTACTGCCCGGTGCGATTGAAGATGTCGCCACGCATATCATCGCGCAGCTTGAGCTGATCGTCCTGGCTCTGGATGAAGTTGGTGCTGCCGGCGGCTACCTGGCAGCGGTAGGAGTGATATGCGCACGGCCACACCTCGGTCACTTCGTAGAACATTGACCACGGCATGGAGATGGCCCATGAGGCCGGTTCCAACCCGGTCTTGTTCGACAGGAAACGCAGGTTGCGATAGATGTTGCTGACCACACGCACCAGCGTGCCGCCGTTGCTGGCAATGTCCAGGCCACCGAAGCTGCGCACGATGCTGTTGGCGGCGGGGCAGGCCTGGCCTGTCACCGCATCACGGTAGCCTGTGTTGATCAGGGTGTCGAAGCCATAAAAGAACTTGCGACCACCACCGGCAGTGTTGTTGGTTGGGTTGCCCGTGTACAGCTCCTGCGCGAAGTCCCGGCCCCAGCCTACGCCCATCTCAAAGACAGCCTTGCCGAGTTCGTTGCGCGCCACCTGCTGCACATTCAATCCGGGTAGCGTTGGCACCGCCGCGCCGCCAAGCTGGTTGTTGAACGGATCGCCCGCCAGGATAAAGTCGGTGAACTCGCCCCGGTTGGTCAGCAGACCCATCCGATCCAGCTCGAACACGCGCGACTGGCGCGATTGCCGCCCAAACACGAACGAGTGTGTGCACAGCTTGGAGAGACCCGCGGTCGGCGGGTCATCGCACACGCCGGTCGGCTCGCTGCCGCTGGTGGCCGTCACGCCGGTGATGATGCCGTACAGCGGGTTGGCATCACGCGAAGGGCGTGCGGGCAGGATGGACTGCATGCCCAGACCGGGCAGTACCATCGCGCTGAACAATTGCTGCGACAGTCCTGCGCCGCTGAACAGGCCGCCGGGTCCGTGCCCATAGAATGTCGTCGGTGTGCTGGAGGGCACGGTCTTCTCCCGCTTGCCTGAGAACTGCGACAGCAGCGCACCAGCGAGTTGCTGATAATCGATCTGTGGTTCCATTTGTTACCTCCTGTAGAGTTTCTTGCTGCTAGTGCGCAGCTAGTGCGTGGCCGGGGGAACTGCTCCCGGCTGATTGTTGCCGATGCCGAGTGCCTTCATAAACTCGCCCATCGGATCATTCTGCGGCTGGGCAGTCTCGCCTTCCTTGAGTGCAGCGAGCACAGTGGCTGGATCAGCACTGGCCTGGTAGCCCTTCACCCCGCGCGGCTGCTCCCCGGTCAGTTCCTTCACGGTCTTTGCCAGTGCCTCGATGGCCTTCTGATGATCCGCGATCTGCTTGTTGGCCTCGACTACCTTGGCGGCATCGGCCTCACTCGCGCCGGATTCCTTCGCGGCCTGCTTCTCCATGTAGGACTGGATCGCCTTCATGCCTTCCATCATGGGCGCGAGCGCGTCGCGCAGCGCGGCGGTCAGCGCGTCCTGCACGGTCGTTGTGGCCTCTGGCTTGCCCTCACCCTCGCCTTCCTTCGTGGAGGGCGGCTTATCGTCGTGCTTCGCTCCCGTTTCACCTGCCCCTGCATTCGCCTGCTTACGGCGCAGGCCCATATCACGTGCCTTCTTCTCGACGGCCTCGGCGCTCTCGATCACACTCTTCGCCAGCGCCTCGTCGCCGACCAGGTCCGTGAACTCCTTGTACTTATCCTTCAAATCCACGCTTGCCATGTCGGACTCCTTTCCGGTGACGGCGGGTACTGCCGTCAAGAGGTTAGCCGCACGCCCGCGCGGCAACAGCGCCCGCGCCGTCGTGCGAATGTTGTTGAACACGCCCTGCGCATCCGGCTCATCGTGCGGATGGTAGAACGTGAGTGAAACCTGAAGATCATTGGCCTTGTGCGACACCGCCTCGCCGACTCGCGCATCGTTAAATGTTCCGCTCTCGATCAGCACATTGCCGTGTAGCGCACGGAAATCGCACACGCCCAGGGCCAACGCTGGAATGTGCCACCAATCGAGCGTGCCATAATCGCCGAGCACCTCACTGAACTCGACATCCTGCGCCAACGCCTTGCGCGACACGATCTCGCCGTCCGTGTCCTCATAGGCATTGGATGACAGCGCCACCCAACGCCATGTGCCATCGGCCTGCTTCATGACCATCGGACACTCCGCGCCGAGGTATACCGCCTTGTCGTGGATCGCCTGTATCTCGTCGTTGTCGGCCTTCGAGTGCCGCGCCCCAGCCTTCGCGCGCGCGGCTTCCTTCAGCGCCGCGACTTTCTCGATCCACTCCTGCTTCCGCTCGACCTCGACCCACTCCGGCGGTGAGGCGAAGATCACCTCGCTGCCGTTGTCGGTGAACGGCACGCGGTAGTATTTGTCGGCGCTGGAGATGATGATGTGATCGGTGAATGTATCAGTTAGCCAGGGGCCGCTATAGGCGGGCGCAAAACCCCCACGGTCGCCATATTGCGCATCAAATGCTCGCCAGATGCGCTCACGCATGGCATCGAGAGATTCCTGCTTGCGGCGCTCCAGCCAGGGGAACATCTGCTTGAGCGAGGCGGTAAAGCGATCGAGCAGGCGATTTTCCTTTTCGGACTCGCGCAGCTTATCGTAATAGCCGTCCAGCGCGGCACGCGCTCGATCAAGCACATCGGCTGGCGCGTCGGTCTGCGGCAGGCGCGATGCAGCGGGCCCGAGCGCGACATCGACCACCTTCAGCGCACCACCGACCACGTCGGCGATGGGCAGCTTATATGCGCCTATATTCTCCTCGTTCTCCGAGTCGTAAACGAGGAACGCACGGCGCGCCTTCGAGGGATTTGGATCATTGGGCCAGCCGGCCCAGTTGAAGATGCGCGCCTTCGCCGCGTCGGCGTCCCAGGCCGTGCCGCGCTCAGCGATAGGCAGGTCACGCGCCACACCGACCTTCCATGCAGCCTTCATGGTCGCTACGTAATCCGGGCAGCCCGCACAGCCGCCCTTCTCCTTCGTCTCCTTGACGATGGATTCGTGACAGATGGCGATGGCGTTCGACTTCTCCAAGTCGGGCTGCTTTGCCATGACCTGTTCGACGCAATTGTCCATCTTGCCCCAGAGACTTTCATCGATATTGCTATATGGCATCGCGCCTCCTCTCAAAAACAAAAAGCGCCCACATCCCTTGCGGATGTAGGCGCTACCCTTAGTGCGTGGTATTCGATTGTCAGACGATTAAGTCGTCAGCGATTTCTCAGTCGGCGCGGATTGCCGGGGTTGCTGGCCGTCTCCCACAGCGACCAGCATTCCCCATCGAACTCAAGCCCAATCCTACACCATCTGTGTTTAGATTGCAATAGCCGCATCGACGCAATGACCTGATGCTCGGCAGGCGTCAGGAACCTGCTTTCGGTTTGCATAGTGTCTGAATCAATGCGAGTTGCCGTTTGAGAGATAGGCTCTATCACGATAACCTCACACCCCCGGCGCCTCGCCCGCCGCCAGCGCCGCCAGCGTGCGCCGCAGGCGGTTGGCTGCCCCTGGCTGAAGCCGATCATGGATGAGCTTGGACCACCCACGCGCCTGGATGCCAGGTCGATTCAGCTTGCGGCTGATGAACAGCACGCGCCCGCGCCCAGCGAATGAGCCGACCACGCGCGGCTTGGTTTTGCTCACCCAGTCGCGCGACATGAGCGCCCGCCGAACGCGCGTGCCCTTTTCGAGATAGTGGAATACCGGATCATCGGTCGTCACGGTGTACTGCCCGCGCCGAATCTGACCGATGACGAACTGCGGCTGATGCTGCCAGGTGCGCGTGACGCGATGATATTGATCCTCGGCGTCAAGGGCGATCTGATGCACGGTGGCGTCGAGCGCGTCAGCGTATTTGCGTGACAGGTTGCGCCAATAGGCTGCAACTTTTGTGCTGTTCGAGGTAAATGTGATGTGCGCCGGCATCACAGCAACCTTTCGTCTGTCTTGGGATCGTAAACACCACACAGGCATTGAAAACCTTTACACTCTAAGGTTTCGCTGCCCACTTGACGCGGAATGTATCCGTTGTGGATGTACCATGACACACGGCGTGGTCTGCCATTGCTCAATCGAGTGCATGTAGAGCAATGCTCGATTGTGCCTCCCAGCCTCCACTGACCGGTGCGATTCTTGAGTGCGAATGCCTTGCCCATGTCGCCCAGATTGCGCAGCGCACCAGACCATAGATCGAGCCGGTTTAGGATGGACTCTTGTGCCTGATCTGTCTCCGCGTTGTCCACCGCCTCAGTAAATGCTGGCACGTAAGTGAGTTGGTTGTCGATCCACGCCTGGAGTGCATCGCGCTCCTCGTCCTCCATCTCGTCAGGGTCGGCGCCGCCCTCCTGCATCCCCTCGGCGAACACGCGGGGAGCGAAAGTCTCGATCAGTGCACCCATCGCGTCTTGCAGCCCGACGCGAGTAGAACGTCTTTGGTAAACATCCGCCACAGCCAGACGCAACTGGTTGCGATAGTTGAGTGCTACCGATGCAATGTCCTTAACTGCCGACTCAGCGTGCTCCACCACCCCAGCCAAGTACGACGCGATCATGTACGGCTCGACGAGCGCATAGGTCGCGCCGACCAGGTCGCAATATCTCTGCGCCAGGACACGAGCCGGCTCCATCGTCTGCGGTGTATCCATTAGCGCCTCGCCTCACCCAGCGCCTCGCGCATGAGGCCCCAGGCCAATATCAGGTTGGCCTCTTTCGTCTTCGGGGCCATCCCCGGCGAACTCTCCACGAATGGAAATTTTCGTTGTCTGTTCGCCCAAGCCAGCGTCACGCTTGAGAATGTCAGCTTAATCACCGGGACATCAATCGGCGGCAAGGGTCTATCGTTGGCGATATACGCCAATGTGATATGCGGCGTGAACCCATGCGATGGCTGGAAATCTATTCCTTCCTCCAACAGCGACTTGACCAACGCTTCTCGAAACGCTGGCAGGTCGGGCGCATCGAACGAGGCGTATATCGCGCTCGTGCCATCGCCTTCGTCATTGTTGAACTTTCCAACACCGCTGATCGTCCCGACAATCGGACTGTCGAATCGCAGACCGGACAGCGCGCGCTCAATCGCTTTGCGCTGGCGTTCTATCTCGTTGACTTTCCCCAGGAAAACCAACGTCAAATGCAAATCGTCAACTGGCTCGATGCCATCGGGCAAGTCCTCCGGCAGTGCGGATAGCAGCGCCTTGCTATCCGACTCATCGAGTATGAAGGCGATCGTCGCGCTCATATGGTTGGCTTGTTTCTCCGCTTGCGCCAAAGCAGGCGCGGTCAAGTCTGCTACGGTCAACGGGCGCACAGCCTCTGATCCCTTGCCTTCCGTCGCCGCCTCGGCCGCCTCTGGCTGCTCCTCGTCCGAGATCGCCACATCGGGCGTCTGATCACCCTGCGGCGGCAGGAACTCCTTCGGCAGGTCCCCAGAGTCCACCGCCAACTGTCGCGCCTCCTGCGGCGTGATCTCCATGCTGGCGATCTGTGCCGCGCGCGTCCCGGCCCGCGTAGCCTCGATGTCGGCCTGGGCCTTTTCATCGCGCAAATCGCGCTCGGTGAAAGTGAACGTCACGGACGCCGACACAACGCGCGTATTGAGCAAATGCACAAGCTGTTTGTCGCGCGCGGCCAGCCCCTTCGCCGCCTGCTTCTCGGCCAGCACCACCGACTGCGCGCCGATGCCGAGCGCGCCGCGCCCGACGAGCTGCGGATTCAACTCTTGCGGGTCGAGGCCGAGCGCGGAGGCGTAGGCCAACTGCGCGATCTCGACCTCCTCGCGGCGCTCGAAGCCGTCGGGCATTCCGCGCAATGGGATGCGCACGTGCGTCAGCGATCCTTGTGTCGTCGTGCCCGCCAGGATATTGCCCTGGTAGTACGTCAGACCGCGCTGCTGCTTGCCCGCCTCGGCGCTGGATAGAATACCTTCAAGTTGCATGGTCTGCATACCTTGAATGATGTCCAGATTGTTCGCCCCGGCCCCGGTGATCTTCTCCTTGAAGTAAAGCTCCATCGCGGCCAAATCGTAAATCTTCCCGTAGCTGCGCTCGGCGGCGCAGTGGCCGATGCCGAGAGACGACAGCGATGGGTCGGGCATGTCGCACAGGTTGATCACCTGCCAGTCGCGTAGCACATGATACGCGCCACGCAAGTCCATAAAGATGACCGGGCGCTCCGGGTCGCCGGTTCGCACACAGCGCAATGAATCGAGATGCACCAGCCCCAATACCCGGCTGCCGCGCGCGTCGCTCACGCGCACGACCTCCCAGAACTCGCCGTTGTTCGTGGTGCAATAGTCCGCCACGCCGCGCATCTGTGACGGCACGTAGCCGTCGCCACCCCAGTCGATCAGCATCTCCTGCCAACGCCCGGCGCGTGTGCCCTTGACCTCCCACGACTGCGCGGCGGCCTTCGTCGCGGCGATGCCCACCGCGTCGGCCCAAAACTCCTCGTGCATGATCGTCGCGCGCAGCACCGTGTCGCGCGACCAATAGGCGGACAGGCCAAGCGAGATAGACCAGTACGGGGGAAGCTCGCGGGGCAGGGGGAGATGATACGCGGCCGAGAAAATCGTCGGCAGGAAGAACACGACAGCGGCCGGCTGCGGCGTATCGCCCGCCATTGCCGGCAGGTCGGCGGCGGTCACGCTCTGGCGCAGCAGGTCGGGTATGTCCGTGGTCACGCAACCACCTCATCTGGGTGCTCGGCGGGATCGTCATGCATCACGGGCGGCTGTGGCTCCCAATGTGACATGCGGGATGCAGGCTTACCAGGCTTAACAGGCTTGGTGGGTTCCTCGGCCTGCATCACCTCCTCCAAACGCTTCGCAGCCAATGTCGCCAATGCTGATGCACGATGTTGCTCTAACCACCGTTCACCCTTCTGGCGCGCTTCTGCCTTAGTGCGGCTAGAAAACTCAGTCAATGGTGTACTGTCTGTGACCGTGCGATGCACTGGCACATACACCTTGACCTGCTGAGCTTGATCCCACAACTTGATTACGTAGATGCTATCCATGAGAACTGTCCTCCTGCACAGGTGCGCCCAGACCGATCCACTCGTCCAGCCAGGGTGGCGAGATGTCAAAGCGAGTGCCTGCAACAGACTCAGCTTTACGCACTGCTTGCTCTGCGATGCCTGGTAACAACCCGCGCACCCCGCCATAGTGTTCCATTGCGCTGTAATACTCCAGTGCACGCTTCATCACCTGACACGCAAGATACAGTGGATTGGAAGGGTCATTGGTGAACTGTTTGCGCATCATGACTTCAACCAAGACCGACGGTTTGTGCCGCATGCAGCGCCATCGACAACGCCACGGCCAGATCGATTTTCTTCTCTGCGTTGCGCTTGACAATGCGCAGCCGCTGCAAGTCCGACTTCTCATCCTTCTCCGGCTTGCGGTTCGCGTTCAAGATGTGCGCCCGAAGCGCCTCATTCCCGTCGTGAGCCAGCCGGCGCGCCAGGATCATATCGTACAGGTTCTTGTCCGCCTCCAGACGCTGCCCTTGCTGGCTGAACTCATGGCAGTAGACTACGCCTTCATTGGACAGGCGTAGCGCGAATTGCCGCATCTCGGTCGGGTCGTACACCAACTGCGCTACGCTGTACTCGCGGCACAGGCGGCATACCTCGGCATAGGGTCCGTCGGGCGCGTAGAAGTCGATCATCCCGCCGATCGGCTTCCATTCGCGCGCGTAACGCACCGCGTAATCACCAGCGCGCGCTGGATGTCCCGACACGCCCACCAGGCCGAACGAGTCGGAGACCGTCGCGGCATCAGCCGCCAGCATGATCGACTCGCGGCCCAACACAGGTAGGTCTTCACGGCAAGCATCCCACCATAACGGCGATGGCAGGAATAGCTCTTCACCGACCGTCGTAAAAGCCTCAATAGGATTGTCGGGGAATTCCTGCCGGTGATGTGCTGGGCTAATCGCGTCAGACTCTACCCGTGAGTACCATGCCGCATCCCGATCCGGGCGGGCGTTCCACGGGATAAACAACGGCTTGAGGTTGTTCGTCTTGGCGACGGCGCCCTGCCACATCCGATGAAACGGGTTGCCCTCGCCCTTCGCCGTCGAGATGATCACGATGCGCCCACCGTCGTCGATCGTCGGTTTGACCGATGTGTACAGCGATTCGGCGTAGTGCATCTTGGCGAACTCGTCCAGGATGGTCAGCGACGCGGTGAACGACGATCCGGCATCCTCGGTCGCGGCGAATGACTTGATCCGGCTGCCATTGTCCCAGGCGATCATCTTCGTGTTGTCGATGGTCACCCGCGCCAGCTTGCGGCGCAGACGCTTGTAGATGCCGACGGACCGGCGCACCATCTCGGTCGCCGAGTCGAGATCGCGGCTGAACACCAATACCGATCGTCCAGGGTGGAACAGGCATAGCCATAGCGCGTAGGACACGACCAGCCAGGATAGGCCAAGCTGCCGAGCCTTGAGAATGATCACCTGTCTTTCGCCCGCGATGGACGCCAGCGCCTCGCGCTGCGCAGGCCACAGAGCGAAGGGAATAATCGCGCCGATGCCCATCGTCGCCTGGGGGTCTTCGATGGTGACCTCGGACTCAATCCAGGCGGCCAGGTCGGGCGCTTTGGGCAATGATGCGCTACTTGTCGCCCGCTTCGCCGCTCTTGCCTTCAGCCGATCCGCTTTCATCTCGGCGTATGCCTGCGGCGACAATAAGCGGCTGAGCTTCGTCGGCACCAAACTCTGCGATAACGTCATCGGGTGTTATCTCGCCCTTCCTCAACAGATCGATTACATCATCGCGCCAGGTGCGGATGCGCTCACCCTCCGTCGCTTGGCGCATCTCGCGCGCGGCGGGCACATTGTCTTTCGATGCCGCCAGCGCCATCCCCCACGCGATGACCTCTGCATAGGTTCGGCCTTCCGCATCGCCTGGCATTGGCTTGGCGAGTTGTGCGCGGTAGGCATCGCTGAGTAGCTTCGGCCTGCCGCCGGGATTGCCCGACTCACCCGGCTTGAACTGATATTCTTTCGGCGGCGGTGGAGGGTTTGGATTGCGAACCTTCTTTAGCCTGATCTGAGGCTTATTTGGCTTTGACGTTGCCGCGCGCTTTGCGCTTCGTTTCGCCATGCTCGATTCGCTCGATTTCGATGCTGGGGAAGGCGTCGGCCATGCGCTGAAGGGTCGTTGCGACACACAGCGGTTCAATGCGGTGACTAAATCTCCGAATAAGCGATGCGCGCCGAGGCCACCAACGGCTCGCCAAACGGGATCATGGCGATAACCAACTCGGCCAGGTGCTGCGGCATGTACTCGCGCGTGATCGCCCCATCGCGCAGCGTGCGCACCAATGCAACAGGCCGGCCGTAGCCGGTCGCCGGCACATGCAGCGCCATCGTCGATGACACCGCCGTGTGTTGAAAGATTGGCGGAAGTGTGGTCGTTGTGAACATATCAAAAGCGCTCAAGGCTCTAGTGTCGGCGTCTCCACTGGCGAGATTGGCGACGTGATAGTTGGTGTCGGCGTCAACGGCGAGATGGTCGGCGTGGGCGTTGGCGTGCATCCGAGCCAAGCCGTTAGCAGCAGAACGAAAACGCCGACTACCACGCCGCGCATGCTCCTCGGCCTTCTCATCCCTGTGCCGCCAAAACATGGCGCGCCACCTGCTCACAGCGCATTGCAATTTCCATCCGGCCCGTATGCAACAGCACGAACAAGCGGATCTGATCCGGCGTGCGCCCGCCCGTTACTTCGCGCTCGACCGCCTGAAGAATGATCGGTGAATTCGCCGCCAACCATTCATAGGATTCGGCGTCGAGTGCCTGCTGCAGTCCGGGCATTGCTACGGGTTTCATCTGATCTCCTCACTGGCAATTCGAGTTGACTGAAGAATGTATCGAGTGATTTCCAATCCCAAACGGCCACCAATCTTGTCAAGTCATCATTCGGAACGGAGAATGTGCCAACTTTTGTAAATGCCTTCCGATCCCAATTCACTGATGGCTTCCCGTTATCCGGCCATGTGCCAACCCTCGGGCTCCCCGTAGTCTGCAATGTGTCCAGATCAGCCATGAGAATTTCTCCGCTGCCAACATCGCAAATCATTAGATATACAGGGAGACATGTTCGCTCTTGCAGACTGCAATAGGCTAAGAACTTATCCTCATCTATGCCATGTTCAAATCGATTCCAGTTCTGAAATAGCATAGGGTGACTTTTCGCCTTAACTTCAAGCCAGCCGCGCCGAACACCATAGATTTGCATGTCGGCAAGAACAATCTTATCATTGCCATTCCCGCCTTCCATTCGCGGCCCATGCTTGCCGTCTGTTTCGATATTGGCCGTCATGATCACAGCATAGCGACCCTGAATCTGTCTGCCGATATGCTGCTCAATAGTGCGCCCTGCCAGGGCCTTAAGATTCAAGCATCACCTCCGGCATTCCCATCCGAACCTGATAGCGGACGGCAACCACACCGAAGCGTGAAAACACTGAAGCAAATGTGTCGATTTGCGTCCCCAGGTACACAAAGCAACTGCTATGTGTGGGCTGCCCAAGCTCTCCATCCTCACCGTAGAAATGGATACGATGATCGGTGAAGCAGATCGGGAAATTCCATAAGGGAGCAAACCATTTGTTGCTAGGCACAGCATTAACCAAAAGGATCGCTTCCGTGGTCACTTCAGCGTGATACTGCTCGATAAGTCGGGCACTCCATCGCGCTTGATTCGATCCCTCGCCATCCTCGCGCCCATAGGGTGGATTGAGAAATACGCGCCCATGCCACGGCCTTATAAAGCCGTCATCCTCAATTGTGTAGAACTTCATCGCCCGCACCGTTTTGTTGGCTGCGGCGCAACTGGCCGGATCAAGATCGATACCGCCCATGACTTCGTGCACGGCTTCGATGTATTGAGGCGGCGTGTACCACTCGTTATTTGTACTTTGGTTGATCAGTTGGTGATTTTCAAGCCTGCCAATGTTCTCGGTATGCATCTCGTAGACAGTATCACCGCGCTGGACAGTAACGCTATCTATAGATCGATCTATAGATAGACCCAATTTGACGCGAGATACATAGTCCTTCGATACATTGCAGGTTTCGGCTATTTTGGTCTGAGGCCACTTGCGCCACTCCTTATCCTGCAACAGCTTCATCACCGCGCGCCGCTTATCCTCGTTGGTGCGCCTCATCCCGTGTGTCGCGTTCGCCCCGACGCTAAACAAGATCGCGTCGCGCAACATACCTTTGCGCACATCACAGGTCGCTTTAGCGCCGTTAACCTGGGCGGCGGCATGATACCTGTGGAATCCGTCGGCCAACCAATACTCAGTGCCATCAAAGAACACTATGATGGGCGGAAACTTCGCGCCAGCCCGTATCGCTTCGGCATACTCGGCCACTGTCATCATATCGATCTGTGCGCGTGGCTGTGTGCCGCCATCAATTCTGATCTTGCCAGTCTCTAGCGTCTTAATGCTCATCTGCATCTATCGTTGTCGCCTCGTCCTCATCCGCCGCCCGATCAGCCACGCACCCGCGCCGAGCGCCAGCGTCGCCAAGAGCGCGCCCAGCGATACAGACTCCGCCTGCGGAGCGCCGCGCACGACCAGCGGCAGGTATGCGCGATAGGGTAGGGGGCCGGGCTGTTCCTGATTGGGATGCGCAATGATATAGTCCGCCAGCGCGGGCAGCGCCTCTTGGAAATTCGCGCCTGCCCAACGCCCCAATGTCCAGGCGCACGCGCCGATCACATAGTCATCCTGCATGAGTTCGGCGTCGTACCAGGCCAGGTCGTCGATGAATGGCTGCGTGCCAATGAACTCTCCGCCGCCTTCCTGGCCGGCCTCACTGATTACCAGTGGCACAACCGCATTGACAGATCGCAGATAGTCATACAGCCGCCGATAGCGCAGCGCGTGGAATGGCTGCGTACCTTTCAGCGTCCCAGGCATTCCGGTGCCGACTCCGCCGTACTCGTGAACGCACATCACATGCCCGTGCCCCTTGGCACGCAGGCACGCTCGCGCGATGGCGGGATAGGAACTATCCGGCGGATTGCCTGTCGAAGTCCCGAATAGGCCGAGCCTGAATCCGTCCAACTCTGCCAGCCCCATCAGATGGATCAGGACATCGCTCTGGTATTCCCAGTATCCCGACCACTCATTGAAGCATTCCCACACGTCGACCCGGCTTCGATTCAATTCCCATCGCGGGCGCACATGGCCGTAATACCAGCGCGCCGTATCCAGCGGGTCTTGATTGCGCTGCGCGGCATCGTCCAGCCCTTGTAGGTCGATATTGTCGATGCTATTGAGACGTCCGATTGTTAAAGTCCGCGCGTCGTACTGTTTCGCCGTTCCGCACGCGCCGAAGTCATCAACGCCCTTCACGAGCGCAAGCCGTTGTCCCGCCTGCGCGATGCTCCTGCAAAACTCGCCGAATCCAGTGCGCGGGCCGATGATTGAGTGAATTCCGATCTTGCTCATCGCACCGGCCTCATGCGCTCAGAGAACCAGCGCCAAACACGCATCCAGATCGACCATAGCAGAAACCGGATCACGCTACTTCGGCGGCCCATCGATGAAGAATGGCTCAGGGTTGATCAGCTCCCCATAGCCGCCGTTCTTGAATCCGATCTTCTTCAGGCCGAAATGCAAATGCGCCCCGCGCCTGTCGGGCGGCAGGACGTTGCCCGTCTCATCCGCGAACCCGATCAAGTCACCTGCCTTGACCGAGTCTCCTACGTTCACCTTCGCGGACTTTTCTAGCATATGCGCGTAGATGCTCTCGTATTCGCCATCGTTGAATGAGTGCCGGATGCGAATTGCGTACCCGTAGGGGTGTCCAGGCTTGCGCCAACCGACATCGCTCACGATGCCACTTGCCGCCGCGATGATCGCCGAGCCATGCGGCGCGCGCATATCCACGCCTTCGTGTCCGGGCAAGTTGTATTTTGCGTAAAGCGCCGGATTCATCCCGAAACGCTGAGTGTAATACCTGGTCTCGGTCGGCCACAGCAGGCGCGGCGGGCGGAGTAGGGGGGTGGAGTCGTCGGCGAAGGCGCCGGCCTTCGTCGCCTCGGCGACCCATTCGACGAGCGCGCCTTGCTGCGATGGATCGACGCCGATCGCCGATGTCCGGTTGTCGCGGCATTCGTAGCCGTCTCCATTTGCATTGCGCGAAATCGTGATGACGAAATCTCGATCCATATGCTCACTTCAACAGGTGCGGCAGGATGTTGATCGCGGCTACAATCGTCGCGCCGATGAGGATGAGAATTTGCACCCACAGCGCGGTACGTGCCTTGATGCGCTCTTGCTGCAATGCTTCGACTCGATCAAAATGTTCTTTGTCCTTCAGCCTGTGCGAGTTGAGATGCGCCTGGCCGGCCGCCTTTGCTTCCTCTGCATCTCGGCCAATCATCTCCAGCTTGGCGTTTACTCGCTGCTCGAACTCGATCCGCTTGTGTTCCTGCTCGCGCTCCCAGTCGTCTCGGCTGTCCCGGAGTCCATCCAGCGCCTCGCTAAGCTGGACAAAAAGAGGCCGGATGTACGTCTCGACGTACTTGATGAATTCCATTCCGCCCGGCTCTGGCTGAGACACACGTCAATCCTCAATGTGCTTGCAATACATGACGACGCTTTTCATGATGGCGTCTCCGAGCAGATTGAGTACAGAAACCTCGAACCTCTTCCATTGCTGCCATTTGTCGCGCAGGCGCATCACGCCGTTGTAAATAGCTTCCCCTGGACGATTCAGCGCAAGACGAAATAGGTCAAGACGCAATTTGACCTCATCGGGATGCGCCAGCTCGAATAAGTTGAGGCCGTCAAGTTCGCCCGGCTCATGCCCGATCGCCATTAGCATGTCGCGATTCATGTACCGGATATGCGCGTTCTCGTCCAGGATGACCACGCCAATCGGGATATGCTCCAGCACTAACCGCATCCGCCGCTGTGATGCAGCCGCGATGTTCTGCGCCTCGACGACGCGCCCGCACTGCGCGCACATTTCATCCGTGTCGCCGAGCGGCCGGAGAATCACATAGGTCGAATTCGACCGCTCGTGCGCGGCGACCAGGCCGACGGGAATCTCTTCGCGCTTTTTGTCGATCAGCCGCAGCAGCATCTTTTCGCCGTTGGCATACATCTGGCGCAACTGCTCGATGCTGAGCGCCATGCCGTTGTGCGCGACGACCTCGGCGAAGAGCCGATCGATCAACTCGGCTTCATCGTAGCCCAGCAAGGCCATCCAGGCCGGATTGACGTGAAAGAACCGGCCATTCTCGCGGATGACGGCAAGCAGATCGGTTTGAATGTTAAAGAACTCAGCGGCAGCGGCATGACGCTGAAAGTCCGGCAGCCATCCGGTCAGGGTGGTCGGTGTGGGTGGTCGCGTCATGCGAGATCATCGGAAGCGCTTGGGCCGCGCGCGGAGGAGAGAAGGGCGACACCGCGTAATCGCCCCGGATAACGCGCAACGCGCGGCCCTTGCCCGCGCGTTATCCTTTTGCAAGTGGTTGTATGCTTGGCCTGGGTGTCAGCATGTACGCCGCTTGATTCGCCACAAGCGCGGCGATGAACACCTGCACAGCCTGCCACAGTCCGGCCTGACTGCACTCGAAGCCCTTATCGAGTCCGGCGCATGACAGTCCCAGCGCGCCGCCGGTGACGACCAGCAGCAAGAAGGCCATGATGAGACGTTTGACCGTGCTATCGAGATTGCCGTACCAGGCATTCAGGCCCGGCACGTAAGACATGAGGAGTGAGAGAATAACTGCGGCGACTGCGGCGATCTGTTCGGCGGTCATGATTCTCCTTTGCGGATGAGGAAGCGGACAACAAAAAACGCGCAACCCATAACCTGGACTTTATCCATTTCCAGTTAACGCGCGAACAGGGTAAGCTATGGCTATCTTCCGCCAAGAGGATGGCCAATGCCGACCCTGCCTACGGATTATCTTAACATCATTGCGACGTTCGCGCCGATCTTTGCCAAGTGCGTCTGGCGGCACGCCGTCGTGTTGCTCGTGGGCGCGATTCTGTGCCCCGGCAAACGCACCGTGACCGCCGCCTTGCGGATCATGGGCTTGAGCCAAGAGGTGCACTTTCAGACGTACCATCGCGTGCTCAGTCGCGCGGTCTGGTCGAGTTGGGAAGTCAGCCGCGTCTTGCTGGGTCTGTTGGTCAGTGCCTTTGCCCCCATCGGTCCGGTCGTGATCGGCCTGGACGACACGATCGAACGCCGACGTGGGGCGAAGATCAAAGCGAAAGGGATCTACCGTGACCCAGTGCGGTCGAGTCACCGCCACACCGTCAAAGCCAGCGGCCTGCGCTGGTTGAGTCTGATGCTGTTGGTGCCGATTCCGTGGGCCAAGCGCGTGTGGGCTTTGCCGTTCTTGACGGTGCTGGCGCCTTCGGAGCGGTACTATCAAGGGCGTGCGCGGGCTCACAAGAAGCTCACGGACTGGGCCCGTCAGGCTATGCTGCAAGTTCGGCGCTGGTTGCCGCAACGGGCGTTGGTCATCGTGGCCGACAGCAGTTTTGCGGTGATTGCCTTGCTGGGGCGAATGCGGCGGTTGGCCAATCCCGTGTGCATGATTACGCGGTTTCGACTCGACGCGGGGCTGTATCAGCCCGCGCCCGCGCGCCGACCCGGCCAGTTGTGACGGTCGCCTGTCAAAGGCGCACGCCTGCCGACGTTGGAACGGGTCTTGCACCAGCCGAAGACCCCCTGGCAGCGCGTGACGATTCCCAACTGGTACGGTGAGGGCCAACGCACGATCGAGATCGTGTCGGAGACCGCGGTGTGGTATCACTCGGGGTTGCCGCCGGTGCCGATTCGCTGGGTCTTGATTCGAGATCCGAAAGGCCGGTTCAAGCCCCAGGCGTTGCTGTGCACCGATCTGATGGTCGAGGCGGTGCAAATTGTGAAGTGGTTTGTTCTGCGCTGGCAGCTCGAAGTCACCTTTCACGAGGTGCTGACTCACCTGGGTGTGGAGACGCAGCGCCAGTGGTCGGACCGGGCCATCCTCCGCACCACCCCCGCTTTGCTGGGACTGTTTTCGCTGGTCACGCTGTTCGCCGACCGCCTCCAGGCGGAGCATGGCATGGCCGCGCGCGCCGCCAGATAAGTGCCCATGAAGTTGACGTCCATCATCCGCTTCATCACGTCGGGTGGGGTCTCCTCGACTGTGCCGTAGTAGCCGAAGCCGGCGTTGCACACCATGATGTCGAGCCGGCCGAACGCCGTTACCGCGCCGTCG
>Ga0209642_10000897_pt1 | contig 19531 bp, 26 predicted proteins | sample RifCSP19_2_FD_184025 | JGI IMG/M metagenome (GOLD analysis project Ga0209642, IMG submission 184025) | Soil microbial communities from Rifle, Colorado - Rifle CSP2_sed 19_2 (SPAdes) (version 2) | ecosystem: Environmental > Terrestrial > Deep subsurface > Rock core/Sediment | place: Rifle... | reverse complement strand
GGTCGTCCGCGCGCCGGCGGGCGGCCTCGGCTCGATCAGATCCTCGACCTCGAAGCCGTTGGCGCGGAAGAGCCGGATCCAGTCGCCGTACGGCAGCATGAAGTCCACGGTCTCCTGGTCCCACTTCCGTACCCCGAAGTAGTCGTGGGCGAGCCGCGTGCCGACGCGATCCCGCCGGTCGTCCCAGCACACGAAGTGGAACACGCTCGAGTGGCTGAAGGCGAAGAGCCCTCCCGCGCGCAGCAGCCTCGAGACCTCCGGAACGGTGCGGTGGGGATCCGCGAACGTCATCGCGCCGTGATCGCACATCACCACGTCGAAGCTCCCATCGACGAACGGCGTTCGTTCGGCGTCGGCGTTCACGAGCGGGAGCCGGAGGCCAGCTCGATCCGCGAGCTCACGGGCATGCCCCAGCTGGCGGCTCGACAGGTCCAAGCCGACGGGACGGGCGCCCATCCGCGCGAGCGCGATGCTCCACTGCCCGCCCCCGCACCCATACTCGAGGACGTCCTTGTCGCGCATGTCACCCAGCACCCGGAGCTTGGTCTCGGGGATGCCCCAAACGCCCCAGCGTGGCCGGTCGAACCGGTTCAGCTGACGCGCGTGCAGCTGCTGGTACTCCTCGCTCACGCCCTCCCAGTACCGGCGGTTCTTCCTGACGTGGCGTCGGCTCACCGCTCGTCCAGCCAGCCGCCGTCCCTCTCGTAGCGGGACGCCACGAGCCCCGCGGCGATCGACAGGGCGATCTCCTCCGGCCGTTGCCCGCCCAGATCGAGGCCGAGCGGCGAGCGGATCCGTTCGAGGTCCTCCTCCCCGAACCCCATCGATCGGAGCTCGTCCACGTACGGTCCGACGTGACGCCTGCTGCCCATCACACCGACGAACCGCGCCGGCGAGCGCAGGACGACGGCGATCATCGCCGCGACGTCCGGAGCGTCGTGGTCCGTGAAGACCGCGTCGGTTCGATGATCCAGCGTCACGTCGCCGACCCCGGCGACGCGCTCACCGGCCTCCCCGGCGAGGGCCGGGGTCACGCGGGTCTCGCGCGGCTCGACCAGGACGGTCTCGTACCGAAGGGCCCGGCCGATCCGGAGCAGGTGGAGCGCCACCTCGGTCGCCGATACCACCACCAGCCGAGGCGGCGAGAGGTGCGGCTCCAGGTACACCTCCACGTCGCCGAGCTCGTGGTGGTACGTGCGCGTGATCGGCTCGCCGAGCGCGAGCACCTTGGCGGCGTCCTCGGCCGCGGCAGCGTCGAACTCGGCACATCCGAGCGTCCCCTCGACCGGCCCGTCCGGGATCACGCGGAGACGGTTGCCCACCCGGCACGGCGGGGTCCCCTCGAGGATCTTGACCGCCGTCGCCTCGACCCAGGCGCGCTCGGTCGCCGGCGTCATGTCGAACGGACCGGCCTCCCGCACCGTCCCTCGCCAGGCCGGCGGCTCCCGATGGCCCGTGGGATGGCGACCGGTCCGGCCGGAGAGCAGCTCGACCGCATGGGGGAGCACCGTGAGAACCGCCTCCAGGCTCTCGCGCACGCCCCTCGGGCTCCCCGGGAGGTTCAGGATCAACGTCGAGCCCCGGCTCCCGGCCACCGCGCGTGAGAGCGCGGCTAGGGGGGTCTTCTCGAGCCCCTCTCGGCGCATCAGCTCGGCGAGCCCCGGCGCCTCGCGGTCGATCACGGCGCGCGTCGCCTCGGGCGTGACGTCCCTGGGGCCGAACCCGGTCCCGCCCGTCGTCACGATCAGGGGGATGGCCTTCTCGTCGACGAACTCACGCAGCAGCGCCTCGATCTCCGGGCGCTCGTCCGGGATCACGGCCCGCGCGACGATGTCGAAGCCCGCGGCGCGCAGCACCGAGTCGGCCAGCTCGCCGGACTCGTCCGTTCTCGTCCCGTGGGTGACCCCGTCGGAAACGGTCACGATGGCGGCGGCGAGTGGCGCGTCCACGGCCCCCTATCCTGCCAGACCTCCGAGTCGCCGCGAACCCAGGCGTCAGGCACCCCAGACGTCCAGATGTCGGGAGGAGAGCACCGGTGCCCGGGAAAGCGGCCCGAACGCCCAGGCCTTCGCGAGCGCGAGGATGCCGCCGCCGAGCGCGAGTCCCGCGCCCACAGCCCCGGTCGTCTCCCCGACCCAGCCCGCACCCGAGGTCGTCAGGAGGACCAGCCCGACGTTGAGGGCGACGACCTGGAGCGTGCCGGCGAACTCGATCGCGGCGAGCTGCCTCCGACGTTCATCCGGATGCCCGGGCTTGGCCATCGGGAGCAGGTACTGCCACGCGCCGAGGAGCGTCTGGAGCGCCCAACCCCCGATGAAGATCGCGAGGAAGAGCTCGCGGAAGCGTGCGAACGAGGTCGTGCCGCCCGCGAGGACGAACGGCAGCAGCAGGGAGCCTACGAGGAACCAGCCGAGCGCGAGGATCAGGTGCTTGCCTGCGACCGGCACCGGCCACGTGCGAGGCGTTCGGACCACCTTCAGGACCATCCATCCGATCCCGATGGCGCCCACCGCGAACGTGACACCGCCGACCGTCGCCAGCACGCTCGAGGCTGCAGCCAGGCCGCCGGCCATCGCGGCCACCCCGAGCGCCAAGGCGACGCCGGTCGCCGCCCCGTGCCACGAGGGCATCCGGACCCGCAGGACCGTGGGGAGCAGCGTCACGAGCGTGGCCGCCATCGTGAGCGTGACCCATCCCAGGACGTTCAAGGTGAGGTGGGCCGAGCGCAACCTCCCCCACAGGGCCGGGTCGTCCCACACGCCGCTCCCGACCAACGCCCCGAACGTGCCCCCGACCAGCACGGCGGTCACGGCCGCCAGGTACAAGGCGAGGGGGAGCCGGTGGCGGCGGTTCAACCCGATCCGCCAGGCACGGACGACGAGCCACCCGAGCACGAGAGCGGCCGCCACGAACCCCGCGCCTCCCCACGCGAGGAGCGCAAGGTGGCGGCTCGGGTAGCCGATCGCGACGAGGAGCGCGCCGGCGTTCACGCCGACGAACTGGACGAACACGACCCACGCCGGCGGACCCGGCGCCGCGGTGAGCGTGAGCGCGAAGTTCTGCATCGCCCCGGCGATCGCGACCGAGACCGCTCCGGCCATGGCGAGGTGGAGCGGCAGCCAGACACCCAGGCGCGCGGACCCGGGCAGCGCGAGCGTCAGGACAGCAGCGGTGAGCCACAGACGAGCGGCCACCTGGTAGGTGCGGATCGTCGTCCTCGCTCCCACGACGAGGAACCGTAGCGGAAGAGACCGTGACCATCGCTCACGTCCCGCACGTTGCAGCGGAGCAGCCCACGACCTACGCTGGGTCCGACCAACCTGTAGCGCCGCGTTCAAGGATGAGCCGTTCGGATCGGGCGCGCCGCCTGAAGCTCCCCGTACTACGGTTCCAGTCGAGACGGACGAGGAGGACCGATGGAAGCCTGGATCGACCAGCTCGCGGAGGCACTTGGCGAGGACACGCTCTCGGAGGTGGAGACGGCGCAGCTGCTCAACGTGGCCCGCGACGTCGCCCACCGCGTCGAACGGAAGATCACGCCGCTCGCGTCGTTCCTCCTGGGGTGCGCAGCGGGCCGGAGCATGGCCGGCGGCGGCGCCCGTGCCGACGCGATGGGTGCCGCGATGGACACGATCCGGGACCTGCTCCCCGACGCGCCCACCGAGGCCTGACGCCCGCGGCGGGGGTACCCTGGAGCCCATGCCGACCTGGGAGCCGCCGACGTCCCCTCCCCCCGAGGAGGGCGCGCTGGTCGACACGTTCGGCCGGATCGCCGACGACCTCCGGCTCTCGGTGACCGACCGCTGCAACTTCCGCTGCACCTACTGCATGCCGGCCGAGGGCCTGAACTGGCTCCCGAAGGAGGAGATCCTGACCTTCGAGGAGCTCGCGCGGCTGCTCCGGCTGTTCGTCCGGCTCGGCGTCCGCTCCGTGAAGGTCACCGGGGGCGAGCCGACCGTGCGCGCCGACCTGCCGATCCTGATCCGGATGCTCCGTGAGGTTGCACCCGACGTCGACCTGTCGATGACCACGAACGGCGTCCTGCTGGACCGGCTGGCGGGACCGCTCGCCGAGGCGGGCCTGGACCGCGTCACGGTCTCGTGCGACTCGCTCATGCGTCACCGGTTCGCCGAGATGACGCGGCGGGACGCGCTCGATCGCGTGCTCGCCGGGATCCGCGCCGCCGAGGCGGCCGGCCTGGGGCCGATCAAGATCAACTGCGTCGTGATCGGCGGGCAGAACGAGGGCGAGGTCGTCGACTTCGCTCGGTGGTCGCGGGAGACCGGCCATCCGGTCCGGTTCATCGAGTACATGCCGCTGGACGCGCAGCACGCATGGGAGCGGGCCAAGGTGGTGCCCTCGGCTCGGCTCCTCGAGGCGATCGACGCCGTCCATCCGCTCGTCCCCGAAGGCCCGGACCACGAGCCGGCCACGAGCTACCGGTTCGCCGACGGCGCGCCGGGCGGGATCGGGCTGATCGGGAGCGTCACCGAGCCGTTCTGCGACGACTGCAACCGGGTCCGGCTCACGGCCGAGGGCCAGGTGCGGGCGTGCCTGTTCGCGCTGGACGAGACCGACCTGCGCGGGCCGATGCGCGCCGGCGCCCCCGACGAGGAGCTCGAGGCGCTGATCCGAACCAACGTCTGGCGCAAGTGGTCGGGGCACCGGATCAACCACCCGGATTTCGTGCAGCCCGAGCGCTCGATGTCGGCGATCGGCGGCTGAGCCCGGCGGGTCAGCCGCGACCGAGCACACGCCGAACGCCCCGGCGCAGAGCCTCGCCGGCGAAGAACCACCCCACCGCCCCGGCGACCACGGCGATCACGCCGAGCAGCACCACACCGAAGCCCCGGGTCGCATCCAGGAGACCTCGGGAGCCCTCGAACGCCGGCTCGGGGTCTCCCAGACTCGCGAGCGCCACCGCGAACCCCAAAGCGCTCGCGAGGCCCAGGGCGAGGAAGACCAGTCCCACGAGCACGCTCGCACCCTCGAGCCAGTCCCGGGCGGCGGCCGCCTGACGCCACCGACGCCGGAGGTCCCGGAAGGTCAGCGGACCTCCTCGCCGACACCGGCCAGGCGGGCGAGGCCGGAGATCTTCTTCAGCACGAAGCGGCGGCCGTCCCGCACCACGATGCCGCGTCGCTGGAGGTCGGAGAGGATGCGCGTGACGTTCTCTCGGCTCCCCCCGCAAAGGCTCGCGAGGTCGGCGTGCGTCACGATCGATGGCACGACCGCACCGTCCTCGGGGAGCTCGTCGAGCGAGGGCGCGACGAGTTGGAGCAAACGCTTGGCGACCCGCCCCTTGAGGTCGAGGTAGAGGAGGTCCTCGACGAACGCCTCGTGCGAGGTCACCTGCCGAGCCAGGGCCCGGAGGAGGGATCGTGACGCCGCCGGCTCTTCGGCGAGGAACTCCAAGAAGGCATCCGCCGACACGAGCCAAACCGTCGACTCTTCGAGCGCGAGGGCGGCGGCGCTCCTGGGCATCTCGCCGAGCACGCCGAGCTCGCCGAAGAACTGGGGCCCGTCGATCGTCGTGTGGAGCTGCCGGTGCCCGCTGGCGGACAGGGAACTGATCTCGACGCGTCCCGAGACGAGGAAGAACTCGTCCGGCGAGTCGTCGCCCTGGTGGAAGAGGTATGTGCCGCGGCGGTAGCGGCGCATCACGCCCCGTTCGGCCAGGCGCGCGACCGTCTGCGGCGTAGCCCTCTCGAACAGAGGCGTTCGCGCCATGGCCTGCACGAGCTCCACCGATGCGGTCCGCGCGGTCGCCATGTACGCAAGCGTAGCCAAGTGCGCCTCCCGGGGGTAGTTCGAACGCGCAGCGGGCCCGGGCGACGCCCGAGCCCGCTGCGCGGATACCGACGGACGAGGCCGTCAGATCTTCTTCTTGGTCTGACGCTTCGTCTGGCGCTTGGTCTGACGCTTCGTCTGGCGCTTGGTCACGCGCGTCGCTGCAGCCTTGCCCGCGCTGGACGAGCTCTTCGACGTCGCAGCCTTCGGGGAGATCTTCTTCTCCGCCACGTGGTTCACCTCCCTCCGGGATCCGGGCCCCGGTTCGGGGCTCCACCCACGAGGCGATCTTGACACCGTCGTCACCGGATCCGTGTGTTGCGTATCACCGATCCGAGGGTGATATCCGTCACACGCGAATGTGTGACGTACGTCACCCTTCGGCGTCGAGCTCCGGGAGGTCGAGGGGGTCCGGTCGGGGGGTGCACGCGCCGCAGTACAGCGCGTCCTCCACAACCAGCGCGCGGGTGACGTCCTTGCCCCGGAAGAGGTCGAGTACGTAAGGGAGGGTTTCCACATGGTCCTCGCAGATCCCCCTACCGCAGAAGCGACACGTTCCGACCGCGGTTCTGCGACAGTGCCAGCAATCCATCCCGACCCTCTCCCTCGTCCTCGGAGGCTAATGCTGCCAGGTTCGGTCGACCGCCGCTGCGGGGTTGAGCGTTCCTCGCCGGAAGGCCCCGGCGATCACGCGCTCGAACCCCTCGCGATCCAGCCGGAACAAGCGGGCGGGCGTCCGGGCGATCACGCTGGCCGTCCTGGGCACGTCCATCAGTAGAGCGATCTCCCCGAAGTGTGCGCCCGGCCCGAGGGTGCCGCCGGCCTGGCCGTCAACGTACACCTCCATCTGCCCCGAGCCGATCGCGTAGAAGGCATCCCCCTCCTCGCCCTGCTCGATCACCGTGTCACCCGGAACGACGTTGACCCACTCCCCATGCGCGAGCACCTCCGCGAGGTCGGCGGCCTCGAGCGCTGCGAAAGCGGGCAGCTTCCGGAGCTCAGCCACAGCCTGGAAGGTGGGGGCGAACTCGGGCACACGGATCGTATCGGCCAGCAGCCGGTCGAACGTCGCCTCGTCGACCACGTAGAGCTGGCAGTCCTCAGCCGGACGCACCGTCGCCGTCCGCGCGCTCCCGTCGACCAGCGCGAGCTCGCCGAACGACTCGCCACGGCCGAGGGTCCGGAGCACGCGCTCCTTGCCCGTGTCCGGATCCTCCTCCAGGACGTGGAGCGTCCCGCGCCGGACGACGTAGAAGGCCTCCGGGCGGTCGCCCTGGCGGAACACCGGCTTGCCTGCGGCGTAGGAGCGGAGCTGAACGCGCCCCGCGAGATCCGACAGCACGTCCTCGGGGAGGTCCTCGAAGATCGGCAGCGCGTCGATCAGGCGGGCAGCCTCGATGCGCCACCTGGTCTGGAGGCGGAAGCGGACGGCCTGCACGATCGCCTTGCCGCGGCGCAGGAGCGAGCGCAGCAGGGTGATGCCGCCGCGCAGGACCGGACCCGCGACGAACAGGGCGAGGGCGACCAGCAGGATCTGGCTCACGGGACCGCCCTCCCACAGTCGCCGGACCAGGCTCCCGAACACTTCTCTCCAGAAGTAGATCGACGTGTAGAGGGCGAAGATGGTGAAGGCCACCCCGAATATCCCGTAGAGGGCGAGGCCGATCTCCTGCTTCGTGAACCGCTCCCGCCGCCGCACCTTGACCCACAGGTCGTAGCGGATGAACTGGAGCGAGCGCGGCCGCAGGTCGGGCACCTGGATGAGGTCAGACAGGACGAAGTAGCCGTCGAGCTCAAGCATGGGCACGAGGTTCAGGAAGATGATGAAGTAGTTCAGCAGTGCGAACTTGTACAGGATGGGCGCGGCCCAGGAGTCCGGCGCCGCCCAGGCCGCGAACGAGGCGGCCCCCGCGATCACGAGCTCGGCGAACGGGCCCCCGAAGGCCTGCATGATGCGCTGACCGCGCTCCATCATCAGCCCGTCCGACGAGTCGACGAAGAACGCGGGGGACCCGAAGTAAATCATGAAGCCGGCGGACTTCACCCGCCGTCCGTAGTGGACGAGGACGACCGCGTGCGCCAGCTCGTGCACGAAGGTCAAGAAGTAGTTCATCGCGAGGAGAACCAGGGACGCCGCAGCCGCGTCGCCGCTCGACAGACCGAAGCGACCGGTCCGATGGACGCCGACGAACGCCGCGAGGCCGCCGATCGAGGCGAGGATCCCGAGCGTGAGGACGACCGGGTTGAAGAACCACTTCAGACCGTTCCGGTAGAACCACGCCACCATGCGGTGGGCGCCCTGCCACTCGAGGGAGAGCGTCTTCGCGAACTGCCGGGCGGTCGCGCGGGCACCCGACACGGGCCGGATCGCCCGCCGGAGCGCCTCGGGAACGTCGACGTACCTCACCTCGAGGAAGTTGCCGGCGCGGAGCTGTTCGACCAGATCGGCGACCCCCGAGAGCTCCATGTCGCCGGACTCCCGGAACCGCTCGACGACGATCTCCTTGACCGTCCTCGTACCATCCATCAGCTCGAGGATCTCCGCCTCCCAGGGCTCGAGCCGGTAGTGCATGCCCCGGTCGGGGCTCGAGACCATGGCGTAGTCGTTGCCCCATCGCAGCCGGAAGACCTTCACCTCGACGCCGGGATGGAGTCGAGGACGGAACTCCGCGGGATCGACCCGGACCGCGAGGTCGCGCCACAAGCCCGGCCGCTCGCCCTCCTCCGGAGCAGCTTCGAGGGCCTCCGCGACGGCGTCGAAGACCCCCCGGCCGGCCGCTTCGGTCACCCGCGCCGCTCGCCGGCTGTCGAGCGCTCCGTCTCGAGGCGCCGCTGGATCGTTCCGTAGACCGACAGCCGCGGCGGAGGCCTGCGGTGTGACGCGTAGAGGTTCCCGACGAAGCCGCCGGAGAACAGCGCCAGCACGATCGCGGCGACGACCGACCCCCAGGTGAGTCCCTGGGACTCGGGCTCGGCGATCCGGCGCGTGACCGAGGCCGTCTCGCCCCGGTCGCCGGTCACCGACAGCTCGAAGCGCGCATCCTTCGAGATCGGGCGGAGGACCTCGGCCGTCACCGTGAACGCCAGGTTCCCCGCGCCGGTCGTGACGACCACGCGCGACCCGCGCACGCGAAGGAGGTTCCCGGTCGCGACGCCCCCGGTGCCGACCACGAGCTCCTGGTCGCCGACGGCCAGCTTGATGTCCTCGATGTCGTAGGTCAGCCGCTCCACCTCCCGGCCGTCGATCACCACGACGGCCTCGACCAGATGGAGGGCGTCCCACCCGCCGGGCATCACGGCATCCACCCGGATCGTGAGCGCTCCGCCCGGTTGGAGAGCCCCGGAAACCTCTCCGGTCACGCTCGGCACCGGGGTTGGGCTGCCGCCGGGCTGGGTCGTCTGGCCCCACGCCGGCGGTGCGAGCACGACCGCAGCCACCGAGGCTGCCGTGAGCGCCCTCGTCATCGCGCGCCGGCCCACGTCCACGCGCGCATCTTCGACCCGTATGGCGGCGCGTGCAACGTGACGGACGTCACGCGTGATCCGTGCGCCGGGTCACCGCCCCTGCGAGCCGAGCACCCTAGGGTGGCATCAGTCAGAGCGAACGAGGAGGCCGAAGATGCTGAGCGGAGAGATGGCACGGCACCAGATCGCCGACCGGGTCCGCGAGGCCGAGGCGGAGCGGTTCGCTCGGGCGACGCGCCGGTCGCGCGCGGCAGACGAACGGAGCGCGACGCGCCGGTTCGCCAGGGCCGCGTTCGCCGCGGTCCTGTGGCCGGTCAAGCACTGAGCCGGGAGTTCACGGCGCCGTCACATCGGCGTCGCGGGGCGGCCACGAGGACCCGGTAGCGCGTTCGGAGCGAGGGCATGCGCCCTCCGGAGCGGGGAGCCGGATCCTCATCCGGCCCCCGCGACCCCCCTCCGGGGTCAGGTCAGGGATCCGATGACCCGTCGCAGCGTCTCCTCGTCGACCTCCCCTTCGGCCATCTGCACGACGCGACCATCCGAGTCCACGAAGTACAGCGTCGGGAACGCCTGGACCCCGAACGCGGCCGCGAGGCTCCCCCCCGAGTCGTCGATCGCCGTGGCGGCCGTGATGCCGTTGTCCGCGAGGAACGACGCCGGGTCGGGCCCCGGGCTGTCCCCGATCGACGTCACGATCGTGAGGAACGCGACGTCCGGGAATCCCTCCATCACCCGGCCGAGGACCGGGAGCTCAGCCTGGCAGTGGGAACACCACGGCGCCCACACGGGGACCACCGCCGGTCGCCCGAGGAAGTCGCTCCACGACACCGTGCCCCCACCGATCCCCGGCGCCGAGAAAGCGGGTATCGCCTGGCCCGGCGCGAGCGGCTCGCTCCGAGCCGGACCCGCGACCGAGACCTGACCGGGACCGGACGGTCCTACCCCCCCGCCCCCGCCTCCCATGACGGCCACGACGCCCAGCACGGCCACGGCGATCAGGGCGACCCCCCCAAGCACGTAGCCGAGCGTGCGCCGCTGCTGCTGCCGTCGCCGAGCGATCGCCCGCGCCTCAGCCGCTGCGCGCTGCCGCTCTCGCTTCGTGTGCCTGGTGGTCGCCATCTGCTTCCTCCGCATCCTCCTCGATGAATACGTTGTCGATCTGCAACGGTCCTGTTGGCCGCCACGCGAGGTACAGCCCCGCGACGATGAGGGGGAGGTCGCGCGCGATGTCCCACCAGCTCACGCCGTCGCCCACCCCCCCGCCGCCGAAGCAGCCGCAGTCGATCTGCAACCCCCGTGCCTTGGCCTGGGCCATCCCCACGACGAACACGGTCGCGAGGAGCGCCGTCGCGGCCCCCGCGAACCGGACGAACAGCCCGAGCACCAGCAGGAGGGCCACGCCGATCTCGACCCAGGGCAGGATCGTCGCGACCGGCCGGACGAGCCCCTCCGGCAGCACGTCGTACGCGTCGACGGCCAGGATCGACTCCTGGCGCTCGAAGGCCTTCGCGAGCCCGGCCCACAGCAGCAGCCCGGCCGGTACGAGCCGGCAGGCCAGCCGCCAGCCCACGTACGCGACGCGTGAGCGCATGACCCCATCATCCTGGGCAACCCACCGCTCGCTCACGAAGGGCCTTCGGCCCACCACGAGAGGGCCGACCGACGTCAGGCGGGGAGGTTCCGCAGCTCCAGCGGCGGCAGGTCGTCCGCCGGCTCGAAGCCGAGGACCGAACCGTAGAAGGCCAGCTCAGCCTGGTAGGAACGGGCGATGTTCTCGGCCTTGCGGAACCCGTGCTGCTCGCCCTCGAAGGCGAGGTAGGCGTACGGCACGCGCTTCGCCTCGAGAGCCTCGATCATGATCTCCGCCTGTGAGGGCGGCACCACCGCGTCCTCGAGACCCTGCAGGAGCAGCACCGGTCGCCGGATCGCATCCGCCCGCCGGACCGGGGAGCGCTCACGCCAGAGCTCGGCGGCCTCCGGCCATGGGCCCACCAGGTTGTCCGTGTACCGGAACTCGAACTTGTGCGTGAAGGTGGCGAACGGCTCCAGGTCGGAGAGCCCGAAGCAGCTCGTGCCTGCGGCGAAGGCCTCCGGGTGGAACGCGAGCGTTGCCAGGGTCACGTAGCCACCGGCACTGCCTCCGGTGATGACGAGCCGCTCCCCGTCCACCCTGCCTCGGTCCACGAGGTACCGGGCCGCCGCGATGCAGTCGAGGACGTCGACCACACCCCACTGCCCGTACAGGCGCTCTCGGAACTCCCGCCCGTACCCGGTGCTCCCGCCGTAGTTGACGTCGACGAAGGCGAGCCCGCGGCTCGTGAAGTACTGGACGTACGGATCGAGCTCCGGCACGGCCTCCGAGGTGGGCCCACCGTGCGCGTGCACGACGAGCGGGGGCAGCTCGCCAGCGGGTCCGGTGAAACCGGGGTTGCGCGGCGGATAGAGGAGCGCGAACGCCGTACGGCCGTCGTCGGTGGGGAACTCGATCGCCTCCGGCTCCGAGTAGAAGGTGTCGTCGACTCCCAGTCCCTCGGCGCCGCCGAGCACGTCCATCGACCGCGACGTGAAGTCCAGGAGCACGACCTGCCGATCCGTCCTCGGGCCGGAGCCGACGAAGGCGATCCGGTTGCCCTCGGTCTGGACGTACGGGGGGTCGAAGCACCCGTACGTCACGTCGAGGTCGATCAGCTCGGAGCTGGCCGGATCCAGGAGCGCCAGGTGGTGCTCCCCGCTCCGCCGGTATGCGCACACGATGCGACCGTCGGACAGGAAGTCGTACGACGAGTAGCCGAACTGCCACATCGGCACGCCGAACTCGGCGTCCAGCGGCGTGAGGTTCGTCGCCTTCCCTCCCTGCTCCTGACGGTAGAGGTTCCACCATCCGGTGCGATCCGAGACGAAGTGCAACGTCCCGTCGGGGCCCCAACCTGGCTGGGAGATCGACTCGCTCGGACCTCCCGCGACGACGACCTGCTCCCCGGCTGCGCCACGCTCGAACGGCGCGAGGACGAGCTCGGTGCCATCCCAGGGCATCCTCGGCATGTCCCAGCGGAGCCAAGCCAGCCGGAGTCCGTCCTCGGAGAACCGCGGGCAGGCGTAGAAGTCGCTGCCCGACGCGAGCACGGTGGGCTCGGCGGACCCGTCCGCCGGCAGCACGACGAGCTCGTTCGCCGGAAGCCCCTCGCCCTCGTGCCGTTCACGGACGCAGACGAGCCATCGGCCGTCAGGTGACACGTCGGGGTCCGCGTACCGCAGGGACCGGGGTGCCGGGGGGTCGGGAGTGATCGGGACCGGGTCGCCAGGAGGGTCCTGCCGGTACAGCCGCTGGTCCTCGAAGTTGGAAGCGAAGACCGCGCCGCCACGCACCGCGTACGCGCCGCCCCCGTACTCATGGACGAGGGTGCGGGCGTTGAACCACGGTGGGGACACGTCGGAGGGCCCGCTCGAAGCGTCGGCGCGAACGATGGCCGTCCGGCCCGCTTCCGCTGGCCGGCGCTCGAGCCAGTATACGACCCCGCCGTCGATCCTCGGTTCGGACGGGGAGGTGGAGGCGCGGGCGGCAAGGTCGGCATCGATCGGCGAGCTCCACGTGCCGAAGGGCGCCACGAGCGGATCGCTCACTTCACCATCGTCCCACCATCACACGGGTCACCTTGAACCCGCGGTCAACCGTGCTCCGGACGTCTCGGAACCCGCTCGCCCGCATCATGGACCCGACAGCCCGGGCCCGGTCCGGGCTCACCTCGATCAGCAACCACCCGCCCGGCTTGAGCCAGTCCCGGGCCTCGGCCGTGGTGCGCCCTGTCAGGCCGAGTCCGTCGGCGCTCCGATCGGACAGGGTGTGGAGCGGCTCGAAGCGCCGGATCTCCTCGGGCAGTTCGCGCATCTCTCGCCTCGCGACGTACGGGGGGTGGAGCGTGACCACGTCGACCCGCCCGTGCAGGCTCCGTGGAAGGTCACCGAAGAGGTCGCCGACGAGGAACGTCGCACGCAGCCCGAGGCGCGCGGCGTTCAGGCGAGCGACGCGGATCGCCTCGGTTGAGATGTCGGTGCCGTAGACGCGTGTCCCGCGGACCTCGTTCGCGAGGGCCAGGGCGACGGTCCCGCCGCCGGTCGCGAGGTCGACGGCGACCGGCCTGCGCCGGCCGCGGAGCCGGCGGATCGCCTGCCCGGCGAGGAACTCGGTCGAGTCCCGCGGTACGAACACGCCCGGCCGCGCGAGGATCTCGAGCCCCCGGAACAGGGCGAACCCCTTGATCAGCTGCACCGGCTCCCCGGTCGCACGCCTCGCGACCATGCGTTCGAAGCGCCGGCGCACGGCGGCGGGCACGGGCAGGTCGGGATCGAGCTCGTCGACGCCGAGCGCGAAGCACAGGAGATCGTCGCTCTCGATCTCCTCTCGATCCTTCTGCCAATGGTCGATCGCGGAAGATGCCTTCAGCGTGTCGATGGCTTCGCGCAGGAGCTCGGACGCCTTCACGGCCGAGCATGGTACCGGGGTGGGTGTGTCGCCGACCTGCGTGCGAGAATCGCGGGGATGGCGAAGCCTGCAGCTGCCTCGAAACCCCGTCGGCGCAAGCCGAAGGAGCAGGTCCGGCTGACCGGCGACCGGATCGTCGTTCAGCATCCCGACGACGGCGAGCGCAAGACGCGCGGAGGGCTGCTGATCCCCGCGACGGCCGCGACGGCACCCAAGCGCTGCGTGTGGGGCGAGGTAGCGCTCGTTGGCCCCGACGTGCGAACCGTGAGGACGGGCGACCGGATCCTCTTCCTCCCTCAGGCCGGGCTCGAGATCGAGCTGGATGGCCGCGAGTTCCTGCTGCTCCGCGAACGCGACGTCCAGGCGGTCGCCTCGCCGATCCAGGACGGCGAGCGCCAGCCCGGCCAGTACCTGTAGCTCAGCCGGGCACGAACGAGAGTCGCAGGCGACGCCGATCGTTCTCCCGGTTCGGGTCGAGGACGACGATCCGCTGCCACGTGCCCAGCAGCAGGTGTCCTCCCTCCGCGACGAGCACGAGCGACGGGGACACGAGGACGGGGAGCAGGTGGTCCCCACCGTGCCCGACGGAGCCATGCCGATGCACGTAGCGATCGTCGCGCGGCAGGAACCGCTCGAGCAACTCCTCGAGATCCTCCTCCGACCCCGACCCGGTCTCCATGAGCCCGACGCCGGCGGTCGCGTGGGGGAGGAAGACGTGGACGAGCCCGTCACCCCCCACCTCGGCCGCGAACGCCCGTACGCGATCCGTGACGTCCACGACCCTCCGGCCGTGGGTGTCGACCGTGAGCTCCTGAGACCTCATCGATCCGGCGACGAGGTGGTCTCGCCGGGGGAAGGCGGCACCCACGGGCTCGCGGCGGGAGCCGTGGGGTCCGGGGTCGTCCGATGGACCGGCGCGGCCCAGCCCGTGAGGCCCGCGCCCTCGGTTCCTCCGGCCGGCACCCGCGGCACGTTCGCGCGCGCGCCGAACGCGAGGATGCCGGCGATCATGCCGAGCGCACCGCCGGCGATCACGATGTAGAGACCGCCCTCAAGGGACGTCTGGAGCGAGCCGCTCGCGATGGCATCGCGCACGATCGCGGTCGGAACGTTGGCCTCTGCGGCGGCCTCCAACACCTGATCGTCGACGGTCAGGGCCGTGTAGGTCCCTACGCCCGCGGCGATCAGACCGCCGATGAGCGCGGTCCGGAGCCGGGTACCGGCATCGGTCGACCCGACGAAGCCGCCGATCGCGGGCGCGAGCATGACGACCCCACCGACGATCGCCGCCTTCCCCTCCCAGCCGTCGATGCCCCTGGCCCGTTGCGACATGGGCCCGATCGACAGCTCCACCCATGCCAGGGCCGAACCCACCACCGCCGCGATCCCACCCGTGAGGGCGAGTACGGCGAGCAGGGAGATCCGTCCGCGCACGGCCGCTAGGAGACCGGGTCACCAGGCGGAGGAACCGGTGGCGAGTCCGGAGCGGCGGGGAGCCCGGACCCCTGCGGGGCGGATGCGACGGCGGGGACCTCCGCCATCGTCGGAACGGGCTCACTCCGGCCCGCGGCCGCGGCCCCGAGGGCGCCGCCCACGATGCCGAGCGCGCCGCCCGCGATCACCAAGAAGATCCCGAACTGCAAGGAGACGCTCACGAGCCCCTGATCCACCGCCTCCTCGAGCAGAGCCTTCGCCTCCGATCCGGACACACCGAAGCTCCCCGATAGCTCGGTGGCCAGTGCGTCGATCGCGCTTTCCTCCGCGGAGACGGCGTCGTAGGCCCCGATGCCCGCGGCGACGACACCCCCGACGATCGCCAGGACCGCCAGCGCGCGACGCGCTCGAGCGAACGACGCCAGCCCGCAGACCGCGATCACGATGCCGGCGACGAGCGTGATGTAGCCGTCGCTGCCGTCGATGCCGCTCGCCGTCGCCGAGTCCATGCCTGCCTCCAGCTTCGCCCACGCGAGGAACGACCCGATCGCGGCGAGGAGCCCGCCGGCGATCATGAGGACGCGTCCGATGGGCGTGCGGGTCGCTCCCGTGCTCTGGCTCATGTGATCCCCCGTTCGTTCGGTGCGGTTGCGGCCACCCATCCTTCCATCCGCCCCCTGTCCCGTCGAGCGTATCCTGGGCTCCCATCCGTGAAGGAGGAGGAGCGAGCGTGGAGATCGATCCCGTCTGCGGCATGGAGGTGGACCCGGCAACGGCCGAGTGGAAGACCGAGCACGAGGGCGCCACGTACTACTTCTGCTCGAAGGGCTGCCTGGATGACTTCGTCGAGGACCCGGCTTCGTACCTGAGCTGACGCTCACACCTGACGGGGCGAGAGCGGTCGCTCGGCTCCCCACGGCAGAAGGGGTGTCGTGGTCACGGTGACGACCGCCGGAAGCACGATCAGGATGACGAGCGCGATGCCGCCCGTCCCGATCACGCTTCGAGCCACCCCCGGGCCATGCGCGGAGGTCCACGCCGACCCGGGCCTCACCGGAGGTCAGGGCCCTTCGTACACGGCTCGCGGCCCGGGCCAGCGCGCCACTCATATGCGTGTAATGATGTAATCTATGCCTATGAGCGGAGCGAGGAACACCTCACCGGAGGAGCTGCAGGGGTGGTTCGCCGGCCGCCTCCCTACCGATTGGTTCGTGGGACCATCCGAGGTGACCGCGGACCGGGAGGAGATCCTGGTGGTGGGCACGCTCGCGGACCCCGAGATGAAGGAGGACTCGACGCCGGCCGCCGTCGCCGCGGCTCGCGCGGCTCGCATCGACGGGTTCCGCGAGGACACTCGCGAGCGGCGGATGGGGATCGCGCAGGAGGCCCAACACCGTTTCGGACGCCGGGTTTCCTGGGGCGTCCGGTGCGGCGACGTGTTCAAGCCGTTCACCACCGTGAGCGCCCCCGCGATGACCAGGCTCCGGATGGCCGAACGCCGCGTGCTCGACACCCTCGTTGACGCAGGTGTGGCCCGCTCGCGCAGCCACGCGCTCGCCTGGTGCGTCAGGCTGGTGGCCGAGAAGCAGGAAGAGTGGCTGCAGGACCTCCGCAGCGCGCTCACGCACGTCGAGAAGGTTCGGGAGGAGGGGCCGACGCCCTCCTAGGCACCCGTGCCTACTCCGCCCCGAGCCCCATGCGGTAGATCCTCCGGCCCCGGACGTGGTCGATCAGGACCACCTCCTCAACCCCGTTCTCGTGAAGGTCCGGCCAAGAGATCCCGATCCAGCTCTCCGCCGACTCGGCGTCGGGGAACCGCGGCGACATCCCGACCTCCTCGCCCGCCTGATCGACGTAGGTCCAGGCGAACATCACGGTCTCCCGATCGCGACGATCATGTTCACGGCCCTGCTCACCATCACCGGTTCCCCCACTCGAAGATCGGCCGGGACGCTCTCGGGCCCGAGGCGGGCGGTCTCGAGCGTCCCGTCCTCGTAGGCGACGGTGACGTCCACGTACCCGACGCCGTGGACGTCCCAAGGTCTCACCTCGACCACCTCGGCCTGCCGCCGCCCGATCACGAGGCCGCAGGGTAGCGCAGTCGACACGCAACGGCTCGCTCCGGGGTCGGCCGGATGGGGCGATTTCACCCCCCGGGCTCCCCACTCAAGGAACCTTCCCCGAGGGCCGAGGCCCAAGGAGAGATGATCACGCGGCCCCTGCGGCGTCTCATCGCCGTGCTCACATGCCTGCTCGTCGGGCTGCTGCCGCAGCCGGCGTCCTCATCGCGGGCAGATCGCGCCGCGCTCGCCGGGGAGCCAGGATCCGGACCCAAGGCGTGGCGTGTGCACGGCGCCTCCGCGCTGTATGGCGTGAAGTGGTCCGACGTTCCGAAGGAGCACTGGGCGCGAGCCGCGATCGACCACGTCGGCGCGACGAACGACTGGATGCGCGACTACCGGGCGGATGTGGACGGCACCTACCCGTTCCGGCCCGACGCGCTCGAGGGCCGGATGCGGTTCGCTCGGACCCTCGTCCGGGCGTTCGCGCCGGATGCCGAGACCGATCCGGGGATGGAGTTCGCCGATGTCCCTAACGACGACCGGTCATTCCGTTGGGCTAGCGTGTCGGTCTCGCTCGGATGGATGACGGCCGGTGAGGAGGGAGACTTCCGTCCCGCGGACCCGGTGACCATGCGTGAGGTTCATCGGGCGCTCGTGCTCGCGCTCGGCCTGGGCGATCTCGCGGCGGGCGCGGACGCGCTCCACCTGCGGAACGGAACCCCGATCCCCACACCCGAGGACTTCGGGACGACCCTGATCGGGATGCACTTGGGCCTGCGCTACGACCACGGCGACGAGTCGCTGGACGTCGGTCCGGACACGCCGCTCCCACGCGCCGAGGTCGCCTGGTCGTTGTACCGGGCGGTCACCGCCCCGACCTGGATCCGCGACTCGCTCGCGCCGTACGCGTCGATGGAGCTCCCGAACCTCTCGCCGAAGCTCCAGCGGGTGGTGACGTTCGGCGTGGGCTACGTCGGCCACCCCTACGTTTGGGGAGGCGAGTGGGGCGAACCTAGCCCGGACGGCTACTGCTGCGGGTACCAGCCCGTGGGCGGGTTCGACTGCTCGGGGATCACATGGTGGGTGATGAAGGCGGCGAGCGGCGGCTGGGACAACAGACCGCCGCGCGAGTACAAGGGGTGGAGCCTCGCGGAACGCAGCTCCGCACAGATGGCCTCGATCGGCGATCCCTTGACGTGGGGCGACATCCGACCGGGAGACCTCCTGTTCTACGACGGGAACGACGACGGCACCGTCGATCACGTGAACACCTACATGGGGAACGGCTGGGCCATCGACTCGGGCAGCGGGAACGCCGGCGTCACGATCACGTTCGTCAGGGGGAACTGGTACGAGGACCGCTTCGTCCTCGGACGGAGGATCTTGGGGAGGTAGCGCCCGTCAGGGCCGGTCTGGTCCCCCGTCCAACTCCCGATCCAGCACCGCGCGTTCGTCCTCCGTGAGGGGCCGAGACCGCCCGCTCTGCGGATCACGCGGGACGACGACGGACTCCGCCACGGCCGAGACCGAGCCGTCCATCTTCGCGATCTCCTCCCGCGTGCGCACGCTCGCCCTGCCGAACGAATCGAGGCGACAGCGGACCAGGACCGCGCCGTCGTCCTGCTTCAGCTCGTCCCTGAAGTCGATCGCGACGCGGGCCAGGACGAAGTCCCACGTGTCCGTGACCTTCCCCAGGACCTCCTGGACCCAGGCGTCGCGCGCCTCCTCGAGGTAGTTGAGGTAGACGGCGTTGTTCACATGACCGTAGGCGTCCACGTCCCGCCAGCGGATCTCGATCCGCTTCTCGAGCATCAACCCTGTATCCGGTCGACCTGCAGGCCTTGCTCGGCGAGCCAGGACACCGCGGCGGCGATCGCCTCGTCCGTGCCGTCGACCTCGAGGATCACCCAGCCCCCGTGCTCCTCGATGTTGGCTCGCCGGATGTTCGTGACGAGGTCGAACTCGCGTCCGACGCGGTGGATCACCGGCTCGGAGATGAGCGCCTCGGGGAACGTGAGATGCAACCGCGCCTTCGTCATGAGAGCCGATTCTCGCACGGGAGGCCGGCCGGCGGCGCGGGGCTGCTCGCCGCTCCGGAGCTCGGCCGGACGCCGCTCGACCTCGACGTTCGCTCGTCACGCGGACGGGGCCCCCAAGGGGCCCCGTCCAGCTTCGTCCGACGTCGCTGGACCTAGTGTCCCGCGTCTGAAGTTCGTTGACGCCTAGCATGAGGCAGGATCTCGTCGGCGGTCTTGGTCCATGTGAACGGATGGCAGCGATCGTTCCAGCCGTCGATGAA
>Ga0209642_10000896_pt1 | contig 19539 bp, 13 predicted proteins | sample RifCSP19_2_FD_184025 | JGI IMG/M metagenome (GOLD analysis project Ga0209642, IMG submission 184025) | Soil microbial communities from Rifle, Colorado - Rifle CSP2_sed 19_2 (SPAdes) (version 2) | ecosystem: Environmental > Terrestrial > Deep subsurface > Rock core/Sediment | place: Rifle... | reverse complement strand
TGCCGCCTGCGTCACGCTATTCCAGATCGCCAGCATATCGTTCAAGGATGGGGTGCTCATCGGCGCCCTGGAAGCGTATACCTCATTCAAAATGGGGAATAGCACTTTACCCTGTGCCAGCTCAAGCCAGTATCGGTGTTCGTGCCAGGCAAGATGTCCGACGATCCAACTGATGCAATTCATCTGGCCAAAATGATGAGCTGCGTCGTCTTCTGATACGCCTTCCAGCCCGCGCAGCCATTCGCTACGTGTGAAGCGGAATTGGTCGACAAGAGGATGGATCATGCTCTATCTCCGATTGTTGCGCTCAAAAAGTTCTCATGCCCGGGCTGCCGGTATGGAAGCCGTTGAGGTTTTGGTAAATCAGGCGCTTAGCTGATGCGCTCGAAACGGCTACCGGGCGTACCACAAATCGGGCACTTGTCCGGAGCAGAACCCCGATGCAGGAATCCACACACCGGGCAGACATAATAGTCTTCAAGCGACGGATCCGACCCCAGGGTTTCCAGGGCAGCTATGTACGCCTGCGCGTGAACTTTTTCGGCCTCCCAAGCCCAGTGAAAAGAAGTAACCGCCTTCTTCACTTGCTCTTGCTCGGCGTCCTTGATGAATTCGGGGTACATACTCTCGACTTCGTAATTCTCTCCAGCGATGGCTGCCTGGAGGTTTTCAGCCGTGGAAAGGATTTGTCCAAGAGCGCGCAGGTGATTAGAGGCATGTGTGGTTTCGGCAACCGCCGCAGCCCGGAACAGCTTGGCTACTTGAGGATAACCCTCATCATCGGCCTTCTTGGCCCAGATCCAATACCTGCGGCTGGCCTGCGATTCTCCTGCGAAGGCAGCTTTCAAATCCTCAGTGGTCTTTGACATTATTTTATCCTTTTATTGGAATAGAAATCGGTTATCAATCATGTTCATTAAAGCACAATCGACAAGATTTCTCATCTAGCATCGATCATGAAAAATAAATGACTTATGTCATAAAACCCTTCCCGGAACCTTAAAGCTTCCGGGAAGTTGTCACATGCTGGATAGAAAACCTAACTAAATCAAATCACTCCGATTTCCACCAACGCCCGAGCAGTGCTGTTGCCAGCTGTCAGAGCGATGAATAGCGCGCTGACAGCTGGCAACAGCCTCAATAATCTCCCCTGCGCCGGTAACCGATTGAAGTACTTCCCCGCGTAGACGAACAACAGACCCATGCCGGACAGCACGCTCGCCAACCCCAAGCTGAAGGCTATTACCAACACCAGTCCAAAGCCCACGCGTCCCAGGGCGATGGCGCTCAACATAACCACCAGCGCCGAGGGGCAGGGTAATAGACCGCCTGTAATCCCCAAAGCCAGTAGACTGCGCCACGTCACCGGTGCACCATCTGCGCCCGGCGGTAGATGGGAGTGACCACCAGGCGCGTGATTATGGTCCTGATCGTGAAGATGCTCATGGTGGTGTTCGAACTCATACTTATGCTCATGCGCGTGGTCATGGTCATGATCGTGCTCATGGGGAGGTTGGTGGTCATGCTTGTGTACTCGAAAATCAACGAGGTAATTCCCATGAGAATGATTGTCATGATCATCCCGCTTCATTGTTAGTCGATTAATCTGCCAGGCGCTCCGCAGGCGCCCGAGGAATAAATTCACACCGATCCCAACCACCAATAAGCCGCTGATAAAGCTCAACCAGGGGAATAACCGCTCAGGAATGATGAAGCGTGAGGCGAAAATCGTCACAGCCCCTAAGGCGAATACGCCTGCCGTGTGCGTGATCGTCGTCGTCAATCCCAGGTACAGCGCATGCAACGCAGTTCCCCTGGACCCCACTAAATATGCCCCCACAATCGTCTTGCCGTGACCGGGGGTCATGGCATGCATCGCTCCCCATCCGAAGGAAATAGCCAGCGCAAGGAGTATAGTCGGCAAAGTGATCTTCTCCAGCAAGATCAGTTGGGTGAAGGCGTCATTGCGGTTTCCCGGCAACTGGCTGCTCGCCGGTATGCCTGCATAGGCTGGCGATTTCGTTCCATCCCCACCCGGCCCCATTACCAAAGAGACCTCCCGCTGGTCGAGCGGGCTCGAGAGAAGGTCTTGGGGATAAGAAACCAGCCGGTCACTGATGCTTGTATTAGCAAAGTCTCCCTCCAGGGAAACACCCGCTCCGGTCACCACGATCTCCCGCCAGCCGATGCGATCTTCGTATGCATGATTTTCAAAGACCACTCGAATTGGTCTATTGATTGTGGTGAACTTAGCAGTAAAAGTACAATTCAGCCTTAATGTGAGCAAGCCGGCTTGTCCGGGAGGGAAATTAATCGTTGAGGCTTGTAAACTTAGCGGTAGCCGCCGGCCATCGATGGCTACAGCCAAGTCAGGAAGGATCCGCTCACATCGGTAGGCGGAGTAACCAACCAACTCCTCTTCATCAGGCTGATCATTTTGGTTCGTGTCGATATCAGATATCTCTAGGAAGGTCGGGATCTCGGCCATATCGAGGATGTAGTCGACTTGGATCCCTTGTGGGCTGACCTCCAAACCAGCGTAATGGTTGATCGTGAAGTTGCCTAACGGGTGCGCGGAGACCACTGGTGCGCAAACCAATGTGATCACAATGGTTAGTGTAACGATCGATAAACGACGAATTCTGCGCATCTGGACCTCCACAGAGCCCTAATTTTAGCTGGAACCAGCTTCTAACATTTGCAGAATACGCTGCGCCTCCGGTGAGTAGCGTATGGAAAAATATGGGTTATTGGCCAGCGCTTCTCCCAGGAAATCACGCGCCTGAATGTTATCGCCCAGGCGGTAGGCGATCATCCCGGCGTGGAAGAGCTTCAGCGCGTCTTTAGTACCCAGCCTCAATGCTTCTTGGGAATATCTGCGTGCCTCTACATAGTCACCGGCGTTATACAACACCCAGGCTAGCACATCGGCTGCGTAAATACTTGGCCGGCGCGCATAGGCCTGGTGTGCTTCTGCCAGGGTCTTTTCTGAGTCGATACCATGATCGGCATTGAACAGGGCGATCTCCAGGTCCATATCGACTCCATTGGCCTGGTATAACTCCTGGATCACTTGAAGCAGCTCAAATTGCTGCTGGGCTGCCTCGTGCTGGCCATTCATCTCAAAGATATCTGCCAGGGTGATAATAAATTCAGGCAATGGCGTCACCTCGCTCACTTTATTCAACAGCTGGATGGCTTCGTCGTTTTTCCCTTGAGCGGCGCGTACCCTTCCCAACCCAGCCAGGGCGTAGACATAACCGGGGTAGCCGTTTAGGGTTATAAGGTATTCTTCCTCAGCATGCTTTAAATCACCTACGCTGAAATAAAGATTCCCCAATTGCGTGCGAATCCAGGCTGTATTTTCCAGGTTCGGGGCGCCGCCATCTGCCGCCCATTGCATCATCTCGAAAGCCCCTGCCATATCCCCATGCAGTTCTCTGATGTAGGAAATGCGGGCGTACGAGCTCATATCCGGGCGTAAGTCAACCATCTTTTGTAAAGTCTGAATTGCTTCTTCATATTGCCCCAACTCGATTTGGGCATCAGCGATGACGCCATAAGCATACGTTCGCTCGGGATTGATCTGGCGGGCGTGTTCTCCCCACTCGAGCCCCTCCTGGAATTGGTGGCGAGCCAAAGCCAATGCGCCCATACCGCTGACCGAGGTATAGTCCTCCGGCTCATAATCAAGCGCCTTCTTTAATGCCGCCTCCGCCTTCTGGTAATAGGTCGGGTCAGCAATTTCACGCGCCAGCTGCAGGTAAGCCAGACCTAGCTGGCTATTAATCTGCCAATCATCAGGAGAAGCCCGTAGCCTCCTTTGCATTTGTTCGACGAGTTTCCTCGTAGGTGTGCCAACCCGCTCCGCGGCGATGTTTAAATAATCCGTTGCTGGGTGCGTAATCGTTGAAAATCGATCCCTGGCCAGCCACCAGGAGATCGCTACCATCAAAATCACCATGATTGGCATAAGGATGGTGAAGCGAGGGATTGTCCTGGTATGTCTTGCGATTTGCATTGTATCCTCGAAGAGACTTTAACTCTCTTAAATTGATCTTTAGATATTCACGGAGGTGGGAGTGAACCAATATTCCCATTAAATATTGGTTCACTCCAGTTTCCTCCTTCGACGGAAATTAGCTACGGATTACGATGGAACCGGTTGCGGCCATCCCAGGGGGACGGGATAAACGGGAAAGCTTCCGTTAGAGCTTTATCATTGCCATTGACATTATCACCTGCGGTGGCGAAGTTCGTCCCTCCAATGACCCGGATAGCGATGTCGGTAACGTCATCGATCGGACGGCGCCCGTTTGGCCACCCAGCGTTATCACCCTCGAAGACCGTCAGACGCTTTTGATCGGCCAGTGGCGTGGGTGGTACACTGAGATTCAGGCGCAGTAGCTCAGAGAGCTTGCTGTAATCTCCTGAGGTATATGTCAGCAGCTCCCGCAGGTCGAATAATGGGCTGGCTTCTATGCCGAAGATCAGGGTGAGTGCCGTGGCGAGTCGGGGGTTCGTGTAATACTCCTCGAACCTCTTCTCCTTGGAGGGATCCAGCCTGTTCCAGCCGTCCTTATCCTCCGTGCCGATGATCGCTTCATTGATCAATGGGTTTGCCAGGCGCTGCACCTGCACAAGCCCGCGGCGTTGCCGTAATTCGTCTTTCTTATCATCCCCTATGACCGAGACATTTTTCCGGCTCGTGCTAGCATAAGCCCCAAGGACAGTAATTTCCGGCGTGTCTGGGTCATCATCATCCGCCATCAACATGCTGGCCGGAAGTTCCAGAGCGATGGTGTGTACGTTGAAACCGGAAAGCATATCGGGCGCACCTCCACCACCTCCAATGGTGGCAGGGCGCAAGTTGAGTGTGTCGAAGACAGCACCCAGGTCGATATAGAAGGGATCATCCCGCTGGCCAGCGAATACCCGCACGCCTTCACCCAGGTCATAAATACCCTGAGCGGCCAGGGATTCATAATCCGGCATGGTGCGCGGGCCGACGTTCGATGGCACGGCGAACAGACCATCTCCCAACAGCTTACGGTCACCATCCTTGACCATGAAAACAGAGTAATTCTGGCGCATACCCAGGCCTTCCGAACCAGGCCCGTCCAGCGTGGTGATCGGTGGGACGATCGAGCCATCAATAGGTGGGATGTTGCCCACATACGCGAGAAACAGATCTAAGGCATCCGGTACACCGCGAAACTCATTCCTGAACCAGAATTCGAAGCTAACGTCGTTAGCTTTACCATCCATATCGTTGTCGACATGGAACGCATACCTCACATTCGGGTCGAAGTTATAGTAGTTCGGACCGGAACTGGGCTCCTCACCGGGGATCACATCCATGATCAACACGACTTTATCCTCGTTGCCCGGTTCGTAACTACGGAACATAAAGAAATCGGTTATATCGGCGGTGGGGTCGAGGGCGATCAGGGGTGCTTCCCGGTGGCTGGCAGCTCTGGATGGTTGGGGCGCTAGGCCGACAAATAGCAGGCTGATAGCGATGATCACCGCCAGGATAGTCGCAACGGTATATTTCTTACCGTTCATCGTGTTTCCTCCTTTGGAAATAATTCTTCTACATGCTTTGATAGATTGATCACACCCGGATTTTCCAGGGCGGGTAGGTTGGGAATAAAAGCCAACCTGTGAAGACTGATCTATTTCTGCTATCGGCTCATACTTATCACCTCCTCGGTTAACCGCCTGGATGGCGGAAATTTGGGAACACTGGGATCCGCCTCCTCACCACGGGGCGTTGCCATCTAAATATAATACGCATATCAGTGCAATTTGCATCTATGAAAAAACCACAAATTACCCTAAATTTATCTTATTTACTGCGCCTAGCATGAAAATAAAATACCTCTTTCCCCATATTAGGGAAAGAGGTAAAGGAGAGGGTAACTCGACCCTACCCTACACATCTTTAGACAAAGCGCTGAATATCACGATATCCCCCGTTGGCTGCTGGCTGCCACCTTCCGGCTCCACCGACACACCTAACGCGTTGTATGAGCTGATTGCCTGTGTGGCTTGAAGCTGCAAAGTGGCCTGGCCTTGTTCGTCGACTGTAAACACCCCAGCTGCCACTGGTAGATCGTCCTGGATCAACCACAACTGGTAAACTTTTCCGGCTTCCAAGGGAAGTAATCCAGATAATAGCAGGCTACCCGTTTGGCTATCAGGTTTAACAAATAAGCGCCCACGAGCTTGCGGCTGGAGGTCCGTTCCTGCAATATCGAAGACTTCAACACCGGGAGCGGAAATTTGAGCGATCACTCGGCGTTCATTCAATAACTGCTCCTGCAGACGATCGATCACCAGTCCTTGACTGACCAGCTGCTCCTGAAGGTTGGCAATCTTCTGGTCTAACTCTGAGGCTCTATTCACCAATGACAACGCCCAGGTGAGGGAACCGATGGCTATCACTAGGATTGATGCAACCATCACAGGTAGCAACACGGTGCCTCCCTTGGGGAAAAACAGTTGTCGCAGTCGATCGACTAACCCGCGCAAGCTGGCTGGGAATTGCTGAGCGCCTCTGTGTTCTCGAACACGTTCCATGAGCAACTTTTTAACTTGCGGTGAAGCGTCAACACGATCAACACAGCGAGGCAAAACCGTGGTGACCAAGGTCATTTCCTCAACCCATTCTTGCGCTTCAAGGTTAGTCTGCAAGTATGCTTCGACATGATCCCGCTCGTCCAAAGTCAAGGCCCCAAGCACATAAAAGGGAAGCAGCTCTTCGATTCTATCCTCCATAACGACTAATCCTGGTCAAAGCCCCGTGCCTGTAACGATGTCCGTAATTTCTGCAGGCCAAGCCGTGCCCGGGTATGCACGGTTCCAAGCGGAACGCCAGTCACCTTCGCTATTTCCTGCCGAGTGAGACCTTTAAAAAATGCCATCTCGATCACTTCTCGCTGATCCGATGGCAAATCATCCATAGCAGACTGCAGCTGCTCTCTTTCCACAGCGTCTCTTATCGATGCAGCCTCGTTCATTCCGTGATCTGCAATATTTACAATTGGGGCTTCCTCCAAATTCATTGGATTCACCTTCTGCTGCCGTATCAAGTCAATACATAAATTGTGGGCAATACCGAATATCCAGCTCAACAACGTCCCACGATCGGCACGAAAGGAGTCTGTCTTGCTCCAGACCCTCCAGAAGGTCTCTTGGACGACTTCATCCGCTTCAGCCCGGTTAGCCAACATCTTCATCGCTAACCCCATCACTGAGGCGGAATAGCGCTCATAGAGGTATTCCAGCGCAGTTCCATCTCTGCTGGCGATCAGCCTGATTAACTGCTCGTCGCTCAGATCAGCTCGTACCATCACTCAGACCAGCCTCTCGCAGCGCTGAGTGATTCATTGAAAGTACGGAATCCAGCGCCTTTTGCATCCAATACCGATAAATATTACTAAAGGGTATTTTCCAAACTATTTCCTACTAGTATAATCGAATATATCCTTTTCAGATGATACATAACTTTCCGCGATCAAACAACAATATTTACCAGCTTCCCCGGCACCAGGATTATTTTGCGCGGTGGTTTGCCGCCCAGGTGTTTCTGCACCGCCTCGCTGGCCAGGGCAAGCGCCTTGGCCTGTTCTTCCCCGATGTCCACTGGCACGGTAATGCGATCGCGCACTTTACCATTCACTTGCACCACCAGGGTGATCTGCTCCTCCGCTGCTGCAGCTTCATCCACTTCGGGCCAGGGCTGGCTATGCAGCGAATAGGGCTTCCCATGACGCGCCCAAACCTCCTCAGCGAGGTGCGGCGCCACCGGCGCCAGCATGCGCAAGTAGAGGTCGAGGGCTTCTTCCCATTCAGGTGTCCCGGGAACTCCTTGGTCGTGGGCTTTATACATCTCGTTCAGCAACTCCATCAACGCCGAAACAATCGTATTGAATTCGAAGGTCTCGAAGTCGCGCGTTACCTGGCGCAAGGTTTGGTGCAGCTTGCGCCGCAAGGCGCGGGTGTAGGGTTGGGTCTGTTCGCCGGAAGAGGGGTCAACCGTTAACGATCCCGACTCACCCATTGCTGCCGGTTCAGTGAAGAGCGCCCACACGCGCCGCAGCCAGCGCGCCGCGCCCTCGATGCCGCTGCTGTTCCACGGCGCGCCTAACTCCCAACGGGCAAAGAACATCAGGTATGCGCGTACGGTATCGGCGCCATAGCGCGCCACCAGCTCGTCCGGTGATACCACGTTGCCGCGGCTCTTAGACATCTTCTCGGAGTCCTCACCCAGGATGATGCCCTGATTGCGCAGCTGCGTCATGGGTTCCGGCCCCTGAGTGATACCCATATCGCGGCACGCCTTATGGAAGAAACGCGTGTAGATCAGATGCATGGTAGCGTGCTCGATACCGCCGGTATAGGTGTCCACCGGCATCCAATAGTCATACTCCTCGGGATCGAAGGGACCTTTGCCGTAATGCGGACTCAGATAGCGCAGGTGGTACCACGAAGAGCACATAAAGGTGTCCATGGTGTCCGTCTCGCGCTCGGCCGGTTCGCCACATATGGGGCAGGTGGTGTTCTTCCAGGTGGGGTGCAGCTTGAGCGGGCTCTCACCCGTGGGCAGCCACTGGACATCGTCAGGCAGCAATACGGGCAGCTGCTCGTCGGGCACGGGCACCGCCCCATGCTGTGGACAATAGACGATCGGGATGGGCGCGCCCCAATAGCGCTGGCGAGAGATCAGCCAGTCTCGCAGGCGGTAGTTCACCGCACCCTTTCCTTTCCCTTGCTGCTCCAGCCATTTCGTCACTACTTGCACGGCGACCTCTCCCGCTGTGCCGCTGAATTCACCCGAGTTGATCATCCGGCCATATTCATGATGGTACAGGGCATCCTGGTAAAACTCGCGACGCCAAAGCATTTCCATCAACGTGCGCGCCTCCTGGCCGCCCGGTTCGGGTCCTTTGCACCGCTCCAGGATGCGCGCCTCGCTCTCCAGCGAATCCCATTCCCAGACTCCATCGGAAAATATGAACGTCCAGCGATTGCCAACCACCTCGACCCAAGAATCTGGCAGGACAAACCTTTGCGCCAGATCAATGTAGCGATCGACTTTATCCGGCGGAATGGTTAGGGACAAGCCTGCCTGGCGCTGGTCGAAGGGAATGCCCTCCGCCTGCACGGCTTCGGCGAAACCTGCCTTCATCGTCCCTGCCAGGACATAGGACTTGGTCAACCCATCTGGGCGGGCGATCACCGGCAGGATCGGCAGGCCAAACTTCAAGGCGAACTCGAAGTCGCGCTCGTCGTGAGCCGGGACAGCCATGATGGCGCCGGTCCCGTATGTCATGAGAACATAATCGGCGATCCAGATCGGGATACGTTCGCCATTGACCGGGTTAAGGGCGTACCCGCCGGTAAACACGCCTGTCTTCTCTTTGTCGGTCGCCTCACGCTGGATGTCCGACTGGCGAGTAGCGTACAAGACATAAGCCTCCACCTCAGCTTTCTGCTCCGGCGTGGCGATTTGCTCTACCAGGGGATGCTCTGGCGCTAAAACCATGAAGGTCGCGCCCCAGAGCGTGTCAGCGCGGGTTGTAAAGACAGTGATCAGAGGCCAGTTGTTTGTAGATAGCGGGGAAAGCTCACCACTATCCTCTAACCACTTACTACTGACTACTGGAAAGTGAACTTCAGCGCCTTCTGAGCGTCCGATCCAGTTGGTTTGCAGTAAAGCCACGCGCTCCGGCCAATCCATGTGCGAGAAGTCAAGCAGCTCATCGGCATAAGTGGTGGTCTTGAAGAACCACTGCTCGAGGTCCTTCTTGATGACCGGCGTGCCACAGCGCTCGCAGTGCCGATCTTCGCCCCATACCTGTTCGCGCGCCAGGGTAGTATTACAGTGTGGGCACCAGTCCACAGCCGCCATCTTACGGTAAGCCAGACCATGCTTGTAGAGCTGGAGAAAGAACCACTCCGACCAGTGATAATATTCCGGATCGGAGGAAACCGCCTCCCGGCGCCAGTCATACATGGCGCCCATACTTCGGAGTTGAGCTCGCATGCGTTTGATATTGGCGTAGGTCCATTCTCTGGGATGGGTTTTATTTTTAATCGCGGCGTTTTCGGCTGGTAAGCCAAAAGCATCGAATCCCATCGGGAACATTACATTGTAGCCACGCATGCGCATGAAGCGGGCGCGCGCGTCTGAGGGGACCATCGCGTACCAGTGGCCGATGTGCAGGTCGCCGGAGGGATAGGGCAGCATGGTCAGGGCGTAATGCTTGGGCTTAGCGGGGTCGATGTCCGCGTGATACAGGCCATCGACTTCCCAGCGCGCCTGCCACCTGGGTTCGATTTCAGCGGGATTATACGTCGCTTGATCGGTCATTAAGTCCTCCAAAAGGCATTTTGATTCACAAAGGGAAACGAACTATTCGTTTCTCTTTGTCATCTCGTGGATTCCAAATATCTTTCCTCAGCTTCGAGGCCAGATTGGATGATTTCCATCGCTACACGCACCCGCTTGAACCAGTTTTGTGGGTCGGCATCGTAGACTTCTGCTGCCTGGAGTTGGTCTTGTGGATCAGCCGCCCGCTCCAGAAAGCGATCGGCTGACTCCCAATCCAATCCATCCACTGCGAGGGTGTCGATCTCAAAACCAGCTCTTTTCAGCAAGACGAGCCATTCAGCGTCTGTGCCGAATGCTTTGCCCGGCGTACAATTCGCCATCAGGACTTCGGCTGCCCGTCGGCTGAATCCCTTACAACCGGCGCTCACATCGAGGGGCTTACCCACCAGATACGAGGTGACCAGGTTGCTGATCGCTTCGGTCTGGTACAGGGCCTGCGGGTGGCTGCGGTAAGCGGCTTCCGTTCTGCCCACCACCAGGCAGTCGACTTCTTGGATGGCAGCCACAGTTTGCCGCCACTCTTCCGGCCTGGTCTCAACCCAGCGCACTAAACGGTCGAAATCGACATAGTGCAGGTGAGTGGCGGATGTCTCCAGTGCCTTTTCGAGCGCCAGATGTCGTCCCCCGGACCAAAAAGGGGTAATGACAACCTGCAAGTGGCCGACCCCCTGGAGCGCCCGCACCACTTCGGTATCAGCCTCCGGCGGCAAAGAAATCACCATCCCAACATACACTTGCTCAAGTTCTGTGATCAGGTTCTTAAACCTGGATAGTTCACCGCGTGGATGCCAGGCGCTGGCTAGGGCAATGCTCATGTTTCTACTTCGTTACAATATTGTAAACCTTACCAGGCACATAAAAAGTCTTGACCACTTCCCGGTCTCTGGCATATTGCTGGACCTTGGGTTGGGTGAAGACTTGCTCTTTGACCTCTGCTTCGCTGGCATCGGCTGGGACGAGGATCACCGCACGCATCCGGCCATCCACCTGCACCGCGATCTCCACCATCTCATCCCGCGCCAACTGCTCGTCCCAGGTCGGCCAGACCTGTTCATGGACGCTGTCTTTGTGCCCAGTCTGGTGCCACAATTCCTCGGCAATATGGGGGGTGCAGGGAGCCAGTAAGACCATGAAAGTCTCCAATGCCTGGTGGTAAGTCGCCGTGCGCCAGGCGCCAGTCCGCTGCCGTTCAGACAGGAAGTTGACGAACTCCATCATGGCTGAGATCATCGTGTTAAAGCGGAATCCTTCGAGGCGTTCGCTTATCCTGCGGATGGTCTTGTGTAATCGGCGTTCGAGTTCTGGGTCCGTCCCAGCAACTCCTGCACTTTCAGCGTAAGCAGCCGCGTACAGGCTCCATACCCGGTTGAGAAATCGCCGCGCTCCGCTGATGCCCTCGGCGCTCCAGTCTACATCCTGCTCGAAGGGAGCCATGAATAACTCATAGACCCGCAAGGCGTCAGCACCGAAAGTTTCTACCATGCTGTCGGGCGTGATCACGTTGCCGCGCGACTTCGACATGCGCTGCCCATCCGGTCCCATCAGCTGGCCCTGGTTGAGCAGCTTCTGGAAAGGCTCGCAGAAGGGAACCAGCCCGGCATCCGCTAAAACATGCGTCCAGAAGCGGGCGTATAACAAGTGCAACACCGCGTGCTCGGCTCCGCCAACGTACAGGTCGACCGGCATCCAGTAGCGCGCCGCGTCTGGTTCGAACGGTCCCTGGGTGTAATGCGGGCTGGTGAAGCGCAAGAAGTACCACGAAGAGCAGGCAAATCCGCCCATTGTGTCGGTCTCGCGTTGGGCAGGGCCGTCGCATTCCGGGCAGGTGGTATTCACAAACTCGGGGAAGCGCGCCAGCGGGGAGCGCCCGCTGCCATCTGGACGGAAATCTGCCAATGGTGGCAGCAGCACTGGCAGCTGCTTCTCAGGTACGGGGACTTCGCCGCACGCCTCACAATACACGATCGGGATCGGTGTGCCCCAATAGCGCTGGCGGCTGATCAACCAATCACGCATGCGGTACTGCACAGTCCGGCGGCCCAGGCCATGCCCTTCGATATATTCGCTGATCTGCTGGATCGCTGAATCACTTTGCAGCCCATCAAACGGGCCAGAGTTAATCATCATGCCCGAACCAGTGAACGCCGCTGGCAACTCCTCTTCGGGGTTGTAGCCAGGCGGCGCGATCACCACTCGCGCAGGCAGGCCATACTCCTGGGCGAACTCGAAGTCACGCTGGTCGTGGGCTGGCACACCCATGATTGCGCCGGTCCCGTAGGAGGGCAGCACATAATCAGCGATCCAGATCGGGATACGTTCTGAAGTAAGCGGATTGGTCGCATACCCGCCAGTGAAGACCCCAGTCTTCTGGCGCGTCTCTGCCAGGCGGTCGATCTCGCTCAAGCGGGCGGCCTCAGCGATGTAAGCCCGCACCTGCGCACGCTGCTCAGTGGAGGTGATTTCTTCAACCAGGGGATGTTCTGGCGCCAGGACCATAAAAGTAACGCCCCACAGTGTGTCAGGCCGGGTGGTGAAGACGGTCATCAGCGACCAGTCGTTAGTAGTTCGTAGGGAAATGTCTCCACCCGGAACTGACAGCTGCCTACTGACAACTGGGAACTGAACTTCCACGCCTTCGCTGCGGCCGATCCAGTTGCGCTGCATGGTCTTGATCCGTTCAGGCCAGTCGATCTCGCCCAGGCCAGCCAACAACGCGTCCGCATAGGCTGTGATGCGGAAATACCAGGCCGGGATCTCACGTTTGACTACACCCAAGTGGCCGCGCCAGCACACTCCGCCGGCAGCTTCGTGACTTGAAAGGGTGGTCTGGCAGGACGGGCACCACCACTGCCAGTTGGTGTCACGGTATGCTAGACCGCGCCGGTAGAGCAGCAGGAAGAACCACTGCGTCCAGCGATAAAAATCTGGTTGGGAGGAATCGATCTCGCGCGACCAGTCATAGCTGGCCCCGATCAGGGTCATCTGGCGACGGAAATTGGCCGTGTTTTGGTCGGTAGTCACCCTGGGATGGATGCCGTGCGCGATGGCATGCTGTTCGGTCGGTTCACCGAAGGCGTCCCATCCCATCGGGTGCAGCACGTTGAAACCGCACATGCGCTTAAAACGTGAAATCACATCCGTCGGGATGTAATTACGGCAATGCCCGACGTGCAGCCCCTCGCCCGATGGATAAGGGAAGAAATCTAAGCAATAGAACTTGGGCTTTTCGCCTGTCTCGACGGCGCGGTACAGGCCGGTCTCTTCCCAAAACCGCTGCCAGCGGGGTTCAATCTCGTTTGGATGATATTCTGGAAACATATTTCCCTTCTCTTTCTTGAGAGTAGAGTTCCTTTTGATTGAGCTGAAAGGGATCATCTTCAAGCAAGAGAGGGAGGCGGGGCGCGAGAAGGCAGCGAATATCCCGCTTCATAATATTCAGATTCTTGTTATTCATCTCACACCTCCGTATAACAAAAACCCCTTCTCCACTCAGGGACGAAGGGATTCTCCGCGGTACCACCCTGCTTCCCAAAGTAGGTCAAAATGGCATTTAGACCCTACTTCGGTCAAGATGGCATCTTGACCTACATTGGGCTGCTCTGGTTTGCGCTAACGGGCAAATCCCGCCACCGGCTATCCTTATCCACGAAAAGCCCGGATAGTACGTTATGATTTCCGTGGGTAAACTTTTACCGGTGGAGTCTGCCCCGAAAGACCGAGGCGGCAGGCGAGTTCGGTCCAAGCGCATCATTACGCTGTGCTCCAGGGGCACTCTGCCGTGCTTCCACTTTGCGTTAATCTGCGAACGCTGTTTCCCCGGCTCGCTGCTGGATGGCCTACTACTCCTGCCTTGACTCTATCGAGAGTAAAGATTCGAAAATGGAGAGTAGTCACTATTCTCCATTCTCTGCTCTCGACTCTCTATCTTGTGTGGACCCAGAGGGATTCGAACCCTCGACCTTCTCAATGCCATTGAGACGCGCTCCCAACTGCGCTATGGGCCCTCATTTCCTGTGGACCTGGAGGGATTCGAACCCTCGACCTCTTCAGTGCGATTGAAGCGCGCTCCCAACTGCGCTACAGGCCCCAGTTTTAAGGTAGCGGAATTGTACCTGAGCGCATAATGGCTGTCAAGGAGAGTTCCTTATTGGCCTAATTATTATGATTATCCTCCTATCCGAAGCGGATCCTGGGGTTCAGCAGAGCATACAACAAATCCGCCGCCAGGTTCGCCAGGGCAAAGCCGAGCACGGTCACCATGGTCACCGCCTGGATTAAGGGCAGGTCGCGCCGGTCGATGGCAAACACCAGCAGCCGGCCCAGCCCAGGGTAATTGAAGACATTCTCGATCACCACTAGGCCGCTAATCAGCCAGCCAAAGCTGATGGCGATCACAGTGATGGTTGGCAAGAGTGCGTTGCGCATGATGTGTTTGAGGATCACCGTGCGACGTGGCAGGCCTTTCAACACCGCAGTGCGCACATAGGGACGTTTCAGTTCCTCGATCACTCCGGCGCGGGTCAACCGGACAATATATGCCAGTAAGACCAGCATGGCAGTAAGAGATGGTAGGATCAGCATCGGTAGCGCTTCCAGGAATGATGCGTCTGGAGGCAGAGCGGAACTGGCAGGCAAGGCGGGTAAACCGCGCTGGCGCAAGCCAAACGAAAAAAACTGGATTAAAAGGATGCCAGTGACGAATTCCGGCAAACCGACGACCGCCAGGGAAAAAACGCTGATCGTTCCATCGACCGGCTTGTTCTCGTTCAAACCAGCGATCGACCCCAAGGTCACCGCCAACGGCACCGATATCACCAGGGTAACCAATGCCAGCATCAGACTATTGCCCAGCCGATCCATGACAAGCGGAAAAATCAGGGATCTGGTGCTAAAGGCTAACCCCCAATCGCCGGTTAATAATTTCCCTATCCAGCTAAGGTATTGGAACGGCAATGGCCGGTTCAGCCCTAACTCCTGGCGGCAGGCCTCCAGGGCGTTTTCCCCCACCTCGCGCCCCAGGATAACGCGGCAGATATCGCCCGGTAACCATTGCGTGATCGTGAAGACCACCAATGAGGTAAGCAAGAGGGTGAGCAGTAAGAATCCTAACCGGCGCATGAGATAGCGAGACATCGATCATCCTGTAAGGGGTTGCCCGAAGACCGGCAGGCGCTCTTGTACGGCGCGCAGATCGTCTTCAGGGATATGGCAATAATAGCGTTTGCTTGTAGCCTTGACTTCCCGCCAGGGTGGCGTTTCCTTCTGGCAGATCTCCCCCAGAAAGCGCGGACAGCGGGTGTGGAAAGGACAACCGGTGGGCGTCTCCGTCGGGCTGGGGATATCGCCTGCCAGGCGAATAGGCCTCTGTTCGGCTGTCGGATCGATCAGCGGGATAGCTGATAGCAATGCCTCGGTGTACGGATGGTAGGGCGTTTGGAACAAGTCGGTGGCCTGGGCTACTTCCATCAGAGAGCCCAGGTAGATCACGGCGATCTCATCGGCCAGGTACCCGACGGCCGCCAGGTCGTGCGATATTAACAGGAGACTGCTGCCAGATTCCGCCTGCAATTCGAGCAGCAGGTTCAGGATTGCAGCCTGCACCGACACATCCAATGCAGAAACCGGCTCATCGCAGATCAACAGCGCGGGATTGGAAGCGAAAGCACGGGCGATGGCGATGCGTTGCAGCTCGCCGCCGCTCAATTGTCCCGGCAGCCGCGCCGCATAACTCGCCGGCAGGCGAACAGCCTGGAGTAAATCCGCAACTTCCCGATCGGCCTCCGCACGCGATTTCCCCAGCAAGATGATCAATGGCCTGCGCAAAGTCTCGCCAACGGTGAGAAAAGGATTGAGCGCTTCTTCGGGATTCTGGAACATCATCTGCAGGTGGCGCAGAGTGGCCAGATCGCGTTGTGAGAGGCTGGCAGGCAAGGGGATCTCCAGTAGTTCCATGGAACCAGCGGAGCTGATGGTCAAGCCCATGATGGCACGCGCCAGGGAAGTCTTGCCACTGCCGCTCTCCCCCACCAGGCCCACTGTCCGGCCCTGGGGAATGGCCAGGCTGACACCTCTCACTGCACTGACCTTGCGTGCTGGCCGGTGACGGAGCATTTCCTTGAGTGACGGGCGTTGGGGATAATCCACATGCAATGCGTCCAGGTTCAAAACTAAGCGTCGCCGCTCATCTTCACCCGGCGCGCTCACCTTGCTTACCGTAGGCACCCGCCAGTCACCCACTTCGCCTTTTTGGATCTCTTCCCAGCGGTGGCAGCGCGAGACCCGCTTCAGGCCGGAGACATATAATGGAGGCTGGGTTTCGCAAATCTGGACCGCCAGCCCGCAGCGCGGCCGGAAGACGCACCCGCCAGGAAGTTTCCCCAGGGGGGGTATCTGGCCAGGGATCGCCCATAAGTGAATTTTCTCTTTCGTCTCGCCCAGCAGAGGCACGCTGGCAAGCAAACCCTGGGTATACGGGTGTAAAGGTTGGCTGAACAGTTCCCTGGTGGAGGCCTGCTCGACGAACTCCCCAGCATAAAGCACCCCCACCCGGTCGCATACTTGCGCCACCACTCCCAGGTTGTGGGTGACATATAACACAGCGGTTTGCCGCCCCCGGATTAATTCGCGCACCAGGTCAAGGATGACGGCTTGAGTGGTCACGTCCAGATTGCTGGTCGGCTCGTCCAAGATCAGAAGTTGCGGTTCGGTGCACAAGGCCGTGGCGATCAGCACCCGTTGCTGCATCCCTGCACTGACCTGGTGCGGGTAACTGTTTGCTACCCGGTCAGGGTCTGGCATGTGCACGCGTTCAAACCAATCCAGAGCCTGGCGATTGGCTTCTACTGCGTCCATTGCAAATTGATGGCGAAGTACTTCGGCGAGTTGCTCCCCGATAAGCATGGAGGGGTTCAGAGAGGATTGGGGGTTTTGTGGCACCAGGGCGATCTGCTTCCCCCAGACTGGCTCCATCTCCACCGGGCTAAGGGCCAGCAAATCGCGCCCGGCCAGAGTGATCCTGCCCGCCTTTACCGCGCCATTTTCACCCAGATAGCGCATCGCTGCCAGGGCTAGAGTGGTCTTTCCTGAGCCGCTCTCGCCGACGACCCCAAAGGTCTCCCCTGCGTGAACGTGAAAGGAGACATCGCGCACCGCCTCCAGCCACTCACCGCCCCGGCGATAGGCGACAGTCAAGTTTTCGATTTGCAGGACAGGAGTGATCACAATTCAATCCGCTGCCTGCCAGGCGCGTTTCAGCCCATCAGCGGTTAAATTGACGCCGATGATGACGATGGAAATTGCTCCAGCAGGGAAATACAATGCCCAGGGCAACTGGTCGACGTAATTACGCGCCTCCTTGACCATCAAGCCCCAGTTGGGATTGGGAGGCTGCACACCGACGCCCAGGAAACCCAGGGAAGCCACTAAGAAGATTGCATAAGAAAAGCGCAGCGCCGCCTCGACCGCCAGGGCTGGCAGCACGAAAGGAAATATCTCGCGGAATAGGAGGCGTGCCTGCGACTCTCCTTGCAGGCGCGCCGCTTCGACAAAACCTTTCGACTTCACAGAAAGAACAACGCTGCGTACAACACGGGTTACAATGGGCGTATAGACGATGACGATCACGAGCACCACGCTAAACGTGGAATGGCCAATCGTCCCCAGAAGGACCAGCGCCAGCAGTAAGGCGGGCAGCGCCAGCAAGCTGTCGAAGAAGCGCATCAATCCTTCGTCGATCCAGCCGCCCCGGTACCCGCTGAGCAAGCCCAGGAAAGCCCCGCTGACCACTGCCAGGAACGCCCCCAATCCTGACAAGACCAGGATCTGGCGCGCCCCAAGCACCACCCGGCTGAAGACATCTCGTCCGAGGTTGTCCGTGCCAAACCAATGCTGCGTGGATGGCGGCTGCCTGGCGTCGCTGGCCACGATCTCGTTCTCCCCATAAGGCGCAATCAGTGGTCCGGCCAGGGCGATCAGGAGAAAGATCAAGCTAATCGTGGTACCGATCGCCGAGAGCGGTTTTGCATACAGCCGCTTGAAAAAACAGGCTAAGCGCCGCCCCCAGATGAGAGCGGCGCCTGGAGCGCGCGAGACCTTCAGCGTGACAGTCACGAAATTTAATTACCAGATACACTTACCAGGCGCAAATCTGTACGGCCCCAAAAGGGCTTGATCACAAAGCCCTGGAAACTGTCTCTTATGGCGGTAAATTGAGCGGAAAAGTACGGGATGATCACCGGGCCGCGCTCGATCAAAATGCGCTGGATCTCTTTATAGGCCGCTGCGCGCGCCACTTCGTTCATGGTTGTTCCAGCCTTCTGGATATATTGGTCGAGCTCAGCATCACAGAAATGTGACTCATTCCAGACCGCGTCACAAGCCAGCATCGTATCCAGATAAAACTGTGGGTATGGGCGCGACCCCCAACCAGTGATCCCCAGGTCAACCTCCAGCCACCCATTGTCTCCGTAATAGACGCTCTCTGGTTCGACGACCAATTCGAGATTGACGCCAGCCTCAGCCCACTGAGCCATAAGCACTTGAGCCAGGTTGGGGCGGTTGCCGGTGTCTGGCGTATGCAATTCGAGATTTAAGCCATCCGCATAACCTGCGGCCACTAACAATTGCCGTGCCGCTTCCACATTTCTTTCCGGCACAGGGAATTCCTCGGTATAGTATTGGGAATACATCGGTCCAATCGGGCTGTCCCGTCCAATCGCCCCGTGACCCTGCACAACCAGCTGGTAAATCGCCTCCCGGTCGGTAGCCAGCTTGAGGGCCTGGATTACTTTGGGATCGTTTCCAGGGGGCCGGTCAGCACGCAAGCGCACCAGATCGAACTGGTTGGTAGGAACATCAACCAGCATCACACCCGATTCTCCCTGCAGGCTTGAATAAAGCTCGACTGAGCTGGCCAGAAAAACCATGTCCACCTGACCTCCGCGCAGCGCTTCCACCTGGGCAACCTGGTCTGGGAAAAAGATAAACTCCAAACCAGCCAGTTTGGGTTGGTCAGGAATGAAATAGTTCGAATTGGCTTCCAACACGATGCGGTCTTCCGGGTTATAAGATATTACTTTAAAAGGCCCGGTGCCATTGAAGCGTGTTCCGGCATCGGTTGTGCCTGCCTTGAGGATCAA
>Ga0209642_10000893_pt1 | contig 19626 bp, 19 predicted proteins | sample RifCSP19_2_FD_184025 | JGI IMG/M metagenome (GOLD analysis project Ga0209642, IMG submission 184025) | Soil microbial communities from Rifle, Colorado - Rifle CSP2_sed 19_2 (SPAdes) (version 2) | ecosystem: Environmental > Terrestrial > Deep subsurface > Rock core/Sediment | place: Rifle... | reverse complement strand
TTCATTTATCAGGAGGATTTCTCCTGGCTGAACGTCTCTTAGATATTTGGCACCTATCATATCAAAGGCACAGGTCTCAGATGCTACCACCCAGGCATCTTTGAGCTTCCCCAATGCCAGAGGTCTCCAGCCATACGGGTCCCTGGCTGCCAGGATGGAATCAGCCGTGATGAAAACTAAACTGTATGCCCCGCTCACCTGAGATAAAGCATCTGCTAAACTGTCCTCGATTTTTTCTTTTTTAGAGCGGGCGATCAGATGCAGGATTATCTCGCTGTCAGTTGTGGTCTGAAAGATCGAGCCTTCTTTCTCCAGCTTTTTTCTCAGACTGGTGGAATTGGTCAGGTTTCCGTTATGTCCTACAGCTAAAAGCTTATCGCCTTTATAGGTTATCTGCAAAGGCTGAATATTGGCAACTGTAGAAGAACCAGTGGTTGAATAGCGGTTATGGCCAATAGCCATCTCTCCTCTTAAACTGGACAAGACCTCCTTGCTGGCGAACACCTCGTTGACCTGCCCCATCCCCTTGCGCTGGTAAAGTCGATTCCCATCTGATGAAACTATCCCAGATGCTTCCTGTCCCCTGTGTTGAAGCGCATAAAGCCCTAAATAGGTCAATTCCGAGGCCTTTTTAGCACCGAAAATGGCGAAAATGCCGCAGTCTTCATGTAAGAGGTTTTCTATCATAACGACAAGGTTATTATATTATTCAATTTTTCTTGGCTGTCAAGGATTAATTTAAAAGTCAAAAAACTTGAGTTATTTTTCCATTAACATTAAAAACAATTCTACGTAAAAAGAATCAAGTTTTACAAAACTTAACTCTATTTTTTTTAACATTAACTCTAAGGTTTATCCTTAAACTGCCGATTAAGAAAGCGTGAATTAAACAAGATGACCAAATTTTAACCCCATATCCGTGGAGGTGTTTTATGCTTTTCTGGTCAACCATGCTTTTCATCCTGGGCGTGCTGGCTTTTCTGGATGCCATTTTCAACTATGGAGAAATCTTCAGGCAGGTCAACTCCTTTATGTTTATGCTAATTTCTTTAGGAGTGCTGATCAGGTTAAGACAAGAAAGAGTAGATGCCTGGAAGGCAAAAGCCAACTTAACCGAGCCTGTCAGCAGGGAGGAGAAGAAAACTGCGACTGTGATGCCCGAAAAGAAAGAAGTCAAAGTGGCATAATACAGGAGACAGGAGATAAAGAAAAAGGCGAGGTTGACTCGCCTTTTTTATTTGTCTTGTAGAGACGCATCGAATGCGTCTCCGTGGTTATTCAGATCGTAGGGGAGGGGCTTGTCCCCTCCCGCGGGCGACCACGAGGGTCGCCCTTACATTAAGATTCTGATGAAAATTCTCTTTTTTTAGACCTCTCGATATCTAACATCTTAACCCCGCCAGCATATTCTGTAATTACCGGCTCGATTATCCTGAGGAGATTTTGAGTTACCTCTTTTATCTTCAGTGCATTTTCTTCAATTATTTTTAGTTTTTCTATGGTCTCCTGATCCAGGTGCTCTTTTCTAGTCAAAAGCAGTTGTGCATTTCCCAGGATGGCCGTCAATGGGTTATTTATCTCATGATTTACCGCTACAGAGGTATGCATTATAGCTGAAAGCCTTTCAGACCTTATCGACTGTTCCCTCTCATCGTCTATTTTCTTTTTCTCGGCTCTGGTCATGTACCCTTCAGCTTTGGTCGCTGCCAATCCCAACTGGCTGCCTAACGCCTCCAGGAACTCCTCCTCCAGAATCAGATTTCTGCTACCTTGACTTAGCCCGGTTATCGCACCTAAAAATCTTCCATCAGCTCTGATAGGATAGGAGAAAACGCTGTGTATACCTTCTTTTTCAAAGGTAAGATATACTGATTCGATTTTCAAGTCTCTTCTCATCACCTGAATGGCACCTTTTTCAATGGTGGAAAGCAGATCGGTCTTATCCTTAGGACCAGCAACTGCCTCAGAGACGAGCTCTTTTGTTTCCTCGTCCCACAAGGAAATTGAGCCTGCCTCTAAATCCATTATCTCAATCGCCCTGGCGATTCCTTCTTGAATTATCTCTTTAATGGGAACCGAGCTGTTGATTCTGATGGCTAAAAGCCTTAGAACCTGATACTTTAGACCTTCTTTAGATATCTCCTGCTCCACTTTTTCTCCTTAATAAAAGAGTATTATTCTCTTTAAAAAAATGCAAAAGATATGCCGTCATCTTTTCGAATGAATAAAAATCGTGTCATTCCATCTAATAATTTAAACTATAACTTAAAGTATTGGCATTAAGTCTATGCAATAGAAAAAGTTATGAAACTCGTAATCTTGATAAACTATTAAGTGAATACTCTAAAATTCTGTCTTCTCTAAAAAATTAACTCATTCTTTGTGCATTCCCTTTCATATTTGATGCAAGGGGGAACATAAGGAGAATCAGAAAAGTTCGGATAAAATTGAGCAGACCTGCTCTAAAAGTAACTGGTCTTCATTGGAAAAGGCACTCAACTTATCAGAATCTATGTCTATCTCACCAAAGACTTCCTTTCCTCTCATTATAGGGACGACAATCTCGGACCTGGTTTCCAGACTGCAGGCTAAATATCTCGGATCAGAATTCACATCCGGGATATTCACTGTTTTCTTCTGGCTGGCAGCAGCCCCACAGATTCCTTTATTTAGACGGATACTGGTATGAGGTGAGGGCTTGCCTAAATAGGGACCAAGGACAAGCTCATCCCCTTTCAAAAGGTAAATCCCGACCCAGTTATAATGCTCATAGTTTTCCTTGAGAACTTTTACGGTTTCTCTGAGAACATCCTCCCTTTCCTTCTTAGATTGCACTAATTCGTCAATCTGCTTGATAATCTCAGTTTCTTTTTTCTTCATTTTTTTCTCCTTACTATTATGATAAAGCTAAAGCTTTATATTCCAAACAATTTATTCATTCAAAGATTTTCCACAGCTTTTCTTGCGGCTTTAAGATTTTCTTCTGGGGTCTGAGGTGAAATAGTACATCCGGGACCCAGAATTAACCTGACATCGTGGTTACGTTCAACTACCTCTTTGATTTTTTTAGAAACTCCATCCGGTGTCCCGTTCAACAATAATTTCTCGTGGTCTATCCCTCCCAGTACTGCCTTATTCAGAAGCTTTGCACCTTCTTTCAAATCAAGGTTAGTCAGGTCGGTTGCATTCCAGTTCACTACTTTGACCGGATAATCAACAAAAAGCGAAAGAAAATTGTTGCTTTTGCAGACATGCAGTATGTTGAACTCGGCAGATTCTATCTTCCTTAAAACTTCCAGATCATAAGGTTTGCCGAATTCCAGATATTCTTTTTCAGTCAGAAGCTCTTTAGTTGCCCACTCTGTGGTGGCGAAAAAAATACCATCAGCTCCGGCATTCAGGCACTCGGCCGCAAAGTCTGAGAAGATATCAGTGATGATCTCTAAGGCAGAATGGATTATCTGAGGGTTTTCTTTCAAACCTTTTACCAAATCTTTTTCCTCTGGAACTAAATCCCCTGCAATGGATAGCGGGGTAAATATTGTTTCTACGAGGAATATTTCCTCTTTGAATTCTTTCTTAATCAGACTTAAAGCCCTTAACTGCTCTTCTAAGGCTTTCTTCGAGAATTTCAGAGCTTCGAATTTCTTCCAATCCTCAGCTTTTTTGATCGGATATTCTATGACCTCGGTTTTCCTTAAAGGACCGTGGTTAAACTCGACTTTTGCTCCCCAGCCTTCGATATGATAACTTGCTCGAGGGTTGACCTTCATAAAGTCCCAATCATATTTTTTCTGGAAAGAAATCATCGCCTCTGCCAGACCTTCAGCAGTCGCTTCTTTCTCATAAAAATGCCTCCATAGAGAGATTGGAACCCTGTCAGGCATCTCCCCTTTCAGAATAGCTCTGATTCTATCTTTGTGAATACTCATTGTTTTTTTGTAGCGGAAAGCTTTAGCTTTCCATATTTAATGGAGGTCTGAAGACCTCCGCTACATTAAATCGGTCTTTCCCCTGTCTACTGCCTACTGTCTACTTGCTACCTTCCTCCAATCTTTCCTTATACAGAGGGAATTCTCTGCACAGTTCCTCGACCTCTTTCCTTATCTTCTTGTAGACCTCTTCATTTCCTAAATTCGAAATAGTCTCGTTAATGAACCTGCCGATTTTTCTCATCTCCGTCTCCTTCATCCCACGCGTGGTAACCGCAGGCGTTCCAATCCTTATTCCTGAAGTTATGAAGGGTTTCTGCGGATCAAAGGGGACGGTGTTTTTGTTTACTGTTATCCCCGATTTATCTAAAGCCTCCTCTACTACTTTGCCAGTTATCCTTTTCTCCACAAAGCTGACCAGCATCAGATGAGTATCAGTCCCTCCAGCCACCACGTGATAGCCATAATTCAAAAGCTCCTGAGCCAGTGCTTTTGCATTCTTGACAATCTGAATCTGATACTCCTTGAACGATGGCTGTAAAGCCTCTTTAAAAGCCACTGCCTTTGAGGCTATGACATGCATCAATGGTCCGCCCTGTATTCCCGGCATTATCTCCTTATCAAGCTCCTTAGCATATTTCTCTTTGCACATTATCATCCCACCCCTTGGACCGCGCAGGGTCTTATGAGTTGTGGTGGTGACAAAATCAGCCAGAGGTACAGGCGAGGGATGTATACCGGCAATGATAAGTCCAGCAATATGAGCAATATCAGCCATCAGATAAGCACCTACCTCATCAGCTATCTGGCGAAACTTGACAAAATCCAGTATGCGAGGATATGCAGTTGCCCCGGTTACGATCATTTTAGGCTTGCAATCTTTAGCAATCTGCAGGATTTCATCATAATCCAGTACCTCAGTATCTTTTCCCACCCCGTAAAAATAGACCTTAAAGAATTTACCAGAGAAATTGACTGGTGAGCCGTGGGTCAGATGACCTCCGTGGGAAAGATTTAAACCTAAAATAGTATCCCCGGGCTTCAAAACGCAGAAATAGACCCCCATATTAGCCTGAGAACCTGAATGAGGTTGGACGTTCACGTGCTCGCAACCGAAAAGCTTTTTAGCTCTTTCGCGGGCTAAATTCTCCACAACGTCAACATATTCACAACCACCATAATACCTTCTCCCCGGATACCCTTCTGCATATTTATTGGTCATCACCGAGCCTAAAGCCTCCAAGACCGCCTCGCTTACAAAATTCTCTGAAGCGATAAGCTCCAACTGAAAAGCTTCCCTTTTAGTCTCACCCAAAATGGCTGCATAGACCTCCGGGTCGAATTCTTTTAATTTGCTCATAAAATTCACTCCTGATTTGTCTTTTTATACTTTGTAGCGGAAAGCCATCAAGGTCTTGAGACTTTAGCTTTCCATCCTTTTGTCGATGTCTAAAGACCTCGCTACATTTCTTGCCTCGGCCTTTTGTAGCGGAAGGCTTCAGCCTTCCATAGATGTTGAAAATGTAGCGTAAAGTTTCAGCTTTCCGCTTATTCTTTATACCTACACCCAACCCCTGGAGGTCTAAAGACCTCCGCTACAGTTTAAAGACCTCTTTTCCAAATTTCAATGAGCCAGAGTAAGGATAGTCCACAAAATATTCAACTATCCCCTTTCTAACTGGATTTTCCAAAATATATCTTATTGCCTGAGTAACATTTTCTTCTCTTCTCAAGATATGATCATAAAAACTCTTTTGCCATAAGGCTTTTCCAGTTACTTTCTTATACCCATATCCACTGAGTTGTTTATATGTTCTGACGAATTTAATCAGGTCTGAGTTTTCTTCGACCATTAGAAGTAGATGAAGATGATCAGGCATAAAACAATATGCCCATACTGATGAATTTTCTTTATTACAACAGGAATTCAATATTTCAAGTTGTTCACTCACAATTTGAAAATCAGTAAAAACTTTTAGCTGATCCTTAGTGCAGATGGTTACAAAATAAGCTCTTATTTCTTTATAAAGCTGAAGATCAAGTCGATTTTTCTTTCGCCTTATCATTTTGTAATTGTAACGAAGATGTAACGGAAAGCTTCAGCCTTCCACGATTTTTCTTAACATTTTGTAATTGAATGAAGATGTAGCAAAAAGCTTCAGACTTTCACGATTTTTCCTCCCCCGCTCCCCTGGAGGTCTGAAGACCTCCGCTACAAAAAGCTATTATCCTTTTTTTAACTGCTCTACCTGTTTAATATTTTCCTCAGTCAACTTTATTTGTTTTTCAAGTCTTATACTCTTAAATATCTCTAAAGCCTCCTGGAAGCGCGCCAGGGCGGCCTCTAAGTCTCCCTTGTCTTTAAGGACAAGTCCAATATTGTTCAACTGAATCCCCTGCCCTTCCAGATAACCGATTTCCTGATCTATTTTTAAAGCCTCTTCATAATTTTCAAAAGCTTTATCCAGTTCCCCTTTTGCCCGGTACACCAGGCCTATGTTATTCAGATCGCTTGCTTCTCCTTCATGATAATTTCTCTTGATATCAATCTTCAATGCTTCCTGGTGAGAGATCAATGCCTTATCCAGTTCTCCTTTAGCAGTCTGGATAAGCCCTAAATTGCTCCAGGCGTCAGCTTCTCCCTCCTCGTATTCCATGTCCTGAGCCACTTTCAGGGCATCATCAAAAAACTCCAGGGCGCTATTCAGCTCACCTTTTTTGCTATAGACCAGACCTATGTTAGTCAGAGATAGATATTCTCCTTTTTTATTGTTTGATTTCCTGGAAAGCTCCAGTCCCTGTTTGTAATAACTCAAATCCTCCTCTAAGGAGATCTTATCCAGCCTTCTCTGATGTCTTCCTCCTTCAAAAGGTGTATTCAACCAGACCTCGATAATTTTCAGAAGCTCCTCTTCTCCGATAAATTTTGCCGAAAGGGAAAGAACATTGGAGTCATTATGCTCTCTGGAAAGCTTAGCCATCTCCTCATTCAGACACAAAGCCGCTCTAATTCCTTTAACTTTATTGGCTGAGATACTCATCCCAATCCCTGACCAGCAGAAAAGAATACCTCGCTCTGCCTCCCCTTTTGATACCGCCTCTGCCACCTTCAGGGCGAAATCCGGGTAATCAACTGACTCCTCAGAAAAAGTTCCGAAATCCTTAACCTGATGACCTGTTTCCTGCAGGAATCTTTTCACTTTCTCTTTGAATGGATAACCCTTATGGTCCGCGCCCAAGGCTATTTTCATGTCTTGTCCTTGTGTTTTACTACCTGCTACAGGCTACTTGCTCCCTGCTTTGAATTCTCCGTCAATTCCCGCTCCCCACATAGAAGGAGTTGTCCACCAGGTGCTGTCCTCTCCGTTCCCCAGATATTTATCCCTGCCTGAAAGGTCCAAGAACAGCCCGATTGAGCCGTAGTCTCTCCTGGGATTGCCATAACCCTGGGTATTGCTTTTCAAGGTGACCAGGTAGCTATCATCCCCAGAGTAATCTATAAGAATGCCGATACCGTTAGCGCTTCCAGCTCCCTGAGATAGATCAAAGGACAGATAATTGTCATTCCCGGCTTGATCTTCAAGTATACCGCAAGCAAGATCATGACCGCATCCTTGAGATACTCCGTGCGAGATATAGTCATCGTCTCCGGCTTTATCTAAGAGCAAGCCCAAAGTCATATGAGTAGCTGTTCCCTGGGCATACTGGTACGAGATATATTTATCGTTCCCTGAAAAATCCAGAAGGCTTCCAAGTCCCCACCAGTAGCTTGAGCCCTGTCCGAATATGTCCGTTACGTAAAGGTCGTTTCCTGAAAAATCGCTTAAGAATCCGAATCCTCCGGACATTATCGGTCTTATCCCGTAGGCAAAACCCTGAGACAGGCTGATATAATGGTCCTTGTATCTCAATATGTCTTTGTACTTTCCTCCGGCATAATAAGAATCGTTACCGGATGAGTCGACTAACGCTCCGAAGCCGGAGACAAATCCGAACCCCTGAGCATACAAAGCACCATTGTACTGGTCTGCTCCACTCACGTCCGACAGAATCCCAACTCCAAAACCTCCAGCTCCTTCAACAAAAGTGTCTCCGAAATATCTGTCATTCCCCTCCTCATCTATCAAAATTCCAACCCCAAAAAGCCCTGAGCCCAGGGAGAAGTTTCTTCCAATATAAGTATCATCGCCTGATTTATCGATTAAAATCCCCGTCTCGAAAAAACCCGAACCCAGAGTATAATTTCCTTCAGCTTTATAAGTGTCATTCCCTCCTAAATCCAGAGTGACTGTGGAATGGTTGGAAGAGGTCAAATTATACTGATCATCACCACCCAGGTCGATTATTATCCCTGGACTTCCTTTATAGACCGAAGAGCCAAATCCGCCTATAAGGATTCCTCCTTGAGAAGTTTCCAATGATAATAGTATGTCATTCTTACCTGTTTTTATCTTAGGAGAGGATGAAAGATACTCCTGCAGACTTTCCTCAGCTTTCTGCACCGCGCTACATAGTAAAGCATTTCCGGGATAAGCTTTCTCGAGTTTGAATTTTTCAGCCAGAGGGATCAAACCCTTGGTCAGAGCTTCCTCATATTTTTGCTGTTTGTCCAGCTCCTCCACGCTCTTGAACTCATCCTTCTCATCTTCTAAGATAATGAACGGGAAATAGTTTTTTAGAGAATCAAGTTCTTTGGGTGAAAGCTCCTTAAACGCCTCATGCCAACTGCTGTCTGCCTTCAGCAATCCAAGGTAAATATAGCTTACAGCTTCTCTCAATTTGTCCGGCAGTTTATCTATTTTCTTCAGGTTTTTCTTGATAAAAAGCCTGTCTTCAGACTGTAATCTGAATTCTTCTTTAAATTCAAACTCTTTTCCGCTGTGGGTTTTTCTTGACCGCGAGACTATATATCTGAATCCTTTCTCCAGTAAACCTGGCGGAGACACCCTATCTTTTCCTAAACTCGAACCCATTTCCTCTGAGAAAAAGGAAATCTCCAGAGGGTTTCTCATCAACTGGTCTATCTTCTGCAATCTGAAAGGGTCTATGTCCAGATAATCGTTCCTGAAAGTCAAATCCATTCTGGTCATCTTGATGCATCTCAGGGCATCATTTAGAGCTTTATCTTTTAAGGAATCTGAGGCATTGGTAAATTCCTGAGAAAAACCGCTGGAACGGGATAGAGCCAGAAAGAGAACTGCAAAAATAACGAGTTTTCTCACTGAATTTCCCCTTTCAGTTTTTTCTTTTTTCTGGCTTCCTGTATTAGCAGGACGATGATGCTGATCTCATAAAGGACGTAAAGAGGCACTGCTAAAAGCATCATATTAAAAGCATCCGGCGTAGGAGTGACAAAGGCAGCCACAATCATAATGGCGACCACCGCATATCTTCTTCCCTTTCTCAGGGTAGCTGATGAGATAATGCCGATTTTTCCTAAGAAATAGGAAACGACCGGAAGCTCAAACACCACTCCGAAGATCAGGGTGGTATATCCGATAAAGCTCAGGTAATCATCAATCTTTATCCAGGGATGAAGCTTGTCTGTTCCAAAGGAGAGGAGGAATTTGATCATGTTGGGTAAAACTATGAAGAAGGCAAAGGAAGCTCCAACAATAAATGAGAAGGTCGAGAAAAAGACCAAAGGAGCAACCACTTTCACCTCTTTTTCCAAAAGTCCGGGCACTATAAACTGCCAGAGCTGATAAAGGATCACTGGGGAACTGACAATCGCTCCTACGATCATGGCTATTTTCATACGGACCGAAAGAGCCTCAACCGGTCCCATAAAATAAACCCCGGGCAAGGGCTTGGCTATGAAGTCTATCATTTTAGCTGAGAAGAAAAAAGCAACCACAGAGAAGATCACCACTGACACCAGGCACTTGATTAATCTCTCACGGAACTCTTCAAGGTGGTCCAAGAAAGACATTTCCTTCTCCCCGGGCATTATTTATTTACCTCTATTATAAGCAGATATGCTGAAATATTTCATAACCGACCCAAGATAATAACTTTTTTGAGGTTTTGTCAATTGATAATTATAAAACAAAAATTAGAAAGGAGAATTTGTTGCTCTTAGTTGTTGTCTTCACCAGCGAAGAAAAAGTCGTTGGTCTGGAGACCAACGACAAGCGGAACTACGATAAAAATTAAGCCCGCCCCGCAATAAAGGTGGAAATTGAATAAAAATATCTATACTTAAGAACCCAGCAAACTTCGAAGTTCGTTCAAGAATTCATTTATGTCTTTGAACTTGTGGTAAACTGAAGCAAAGCGGACGTAGGCTACCTCATCTAAGACCTTCAGCTTCTTCATCACCAGCTCTCCTATCTCTTTTGAGGATACCTCTTTCTTTGATAAACCCTGCAATTCCTCCTCTATCTCATCCACTAACGAAGCTATCTTTTTCGAGCTGACCGGTCTTTTATTACAGGCAAGCTCTATTCCTCTTTGCAGCTTGAGCCGGTCAAACGGCTCTCTTCTATCGTCGTTCTTCACCACAGTTAGAGAAACGTCCTCAATATACTCGTAAGTGGTAAACCTTTTGCTGCATTTCTCGCACTCCCTCCTTCTCCTGACTGATTTTCCGTCCTGAGAAGGACGGGAATCGATTACTTTATCCTCTTCATTTCCGCAAAAAGGACATCTCATTTTCTCTTTCCTTCGCCCCTCTTTCTTTCCTTTGTGTCTTGGCCTATGATTATGATTTCCACCCCAGCTTCATCCAGCATCTGCCTGGACATTTCATCCGGATAACTATCCTCAATTATTATCCTGCTTATTCCAGCATTAATTAAAAGCTTGGAACAGAGGATGCAGGGATGGGTGGTTGAGTAGATAATGCTGTCCTTTATACTGACTCCAAAAGTGGCTGCCTGCACAATCGCATTCTGCTCAGCGTGAGTTGCTCTGCAAAGCTCATGTCTTTCCCCGGAAGGTATTCCCAACTCTTCTCTTAAACAGCCTATATCCAGACAGTGCTTCAGGCCCATTGGCGCGCCATTATACCCTGTGGCTAAGATTTTTTTTTCTTTGACAATTACCGCACCTACCTGTCGCCTGAGGCAGGTGGAACGAGTAGAGGCCAGGCGAGCAATGCTCATAAAATACTGATCCCAGGAAGGTCTTTCTCTAACCTGAGTACCAATTTTTATTTTTACCTTATTTCCTCTTTGGTTCTTTTTGTTCTTAGATTTTCTCAATTTTGACTTTATCTCCTGTTTTAGCTTTTAGAAGCTTCTGAGCACTTCCCTGATTAACTGCTATCTCCAGGAAATTGCTACTGCCTATCAGTATTAAAAGCTTGCCCTCTTTTTCTTCTTCATAATATTGACTGAGGTGATTGATTTTTTTGTTTTTGATCCTGATCTGAACTCGTTTGCTTTTTCGAATTAAATCTGAACTTATATTGGTAACCAGATTCCCGAATCTATCAATATAGATGATTTCTCCCATGAGATAATCTTTTCTGTAAACTGGAGCGTGCAATTTGAACTTATAACAGTCTTGAGTCGGAAAGCCGAATTCTCCTAACTTCACTCCAAGGGAGAGATAAGCAGACACCGGCGCAAAGATATCTCTGGCATGGAAGGTGGAAGAAGGTTTGCCCAGAGAATATTCTAAATTGGTTAGATTGACCATCTCCCTTATTTTTTCTTGGTCATAGATGAAGCTGAAAATCCCGTTATCCGGTCCGACAAAAAAGTAATCATCAGTTCTGATTAAAACCCCTCTTCTTTTTCCTCCCACTCCCGGATCAACCACTATTAGGTGAATCGTTCCCCTTGGAAAAAACTGATAAAATGAGTTTAAAACCAGGGCTCCTTCTAAGACGTTGAAAGTGGATATCTCGTGGGTTATATCAACGATCTTGATCTGAGGATTAATTACCAGGAGCACTCATTTGACTGCTCCGACATAACCTCCGACCTGGCCGAAATCCGTAGTCAGGGTGATGATTTTATTAGGCTGCATCCTGTCACTCTTTCAAATCCATAAGGTTGAGACCTGTTATCGGGTCGGTTTTTTTCGAGAGCTTCCCCTCAATCGGATTGAAAACTATCTCTATGGTGGCTGTGACCGTAGCCTTGTTCAAATGACCGGCAACAACTTTGAAATCTTCTCCTGCGAGGGTAACGTGAGCATGAACGATGATCTTATCTCCTGAAAAAGCCACGTCCCCTACCATACTGGTCAGCTCAAATTCCTGCTCAAAGGATCTCTCCTTGTATTCTCTTTTCTCTACATCAAAATAACCCAATGAGACGTTTTTCACCGCGCCCAACCCATAGAAGAACCCGCCTGTGATTTCCTCTTTTTCCACAAAGACCCTCAGGCGATCGACTATCTCATCTCCTCTTTCCAGCCTGAGCACATAAATATTTGCGAACTTTTTGTATTGCATTTTTTGAGTTTAATTTAGATTGGAGTGTAAAGCTTTAGCTTTACATTATTCATGCTCGTAGGTCGGGCACCCTTGCCCGAACTTAAAGTGTAAAGCCATCAAGGTCTTTAGACTTCAGCTTTACTTTTTGGTAACCCTAAAGGTTTACATTTCAGAAACTAAGTCTCAGAATCAATCCAGTAGAGATAATCTTTTAAGCCTGAGATAATGGGAAGCGCGATTATCTCCGGCACTTCATAAGAATGGAGTTTTCTGACTTCTCCCTCCACACTTTTGTACAGCTTTTTTCTGGTTTTAATTAGCAGTAAGACTTCTTTTTCATCCGAGATTTTACCTTTCCATCTGTAAATTGATTCGATGTCATTAATAATATTAACGCAGGCGGCAATTCTTTTCTCAACCAAAACCTGAGCTATCTTTCTTCCCTCTTCCTCAGAAGAAGTCGTAACCAGTATTATAATAAAATCTTCCACGTTTGAACTTTTGTCCCGCCTATAGCGGGATTAAGCTTTTGAGCTTTCAGAGTGTTATTTTCTTATTTTCCTCTTTAAAACCTTTTCTATCGACTCAATTTTCCCTTTTAATCTGTTCTTTGCACCTTTGCGGTCATCCACTATGATTACAGCGTAGATTCTATTGGATTCCTTTCTCAAGGTATTATGACATTTCTTGATTAAGGCGAAGACCTTTTCCCATTCGCCTTCGATTAAGGTACAGGTAGAAGTGGTCTGATAAGGCAACCCACTTTTGTCAACCAAATCAACTACTTTGGCTACATATTTGCTAAGGCTTTCCCCCTTATCCAGAGGAAACATCGTGAATTGCACTAACATCTGTTTCTCCTTTCCCTGAGAAACCGTAGGGGCGTATTGCAATATGCTCCTACCTTTTTTGAAGAAATTTAAGTAAACTTATCCTGATTGTCAAAGAAAAAAAATGTAGGGGCAATTCATGAATTGCCCCTACAACAAAATCTTGTTTAGAATAAGTTTCAGTCAGATTTTTTGCCACTAAACTGGTTATTAACTGTCATTGCGAGGAGTCCTTTGGACGACGAAGCAATCCGCACAACATAATAGATTGCTTCATCCCCGTAGGGGACTCACAATAACTGCGTAAAGCGTGACAGCCATGAAGAACAGATACCCTGAGCACCTTGACAACCAAATAGTATCAGGAACAGGAACTCCTTACCTATTCCTGTATTCTTTTTCTTATCTTCTCATCCCTGATCTGCTCTATCAGCTTTGACAATTGCTCCACTTTAAAAGGCTTGGGCAAAAGGTAATCCACCCCGAACTCCCTGATCTTTTCCGCATCGAAGCTCACTCCCCATCCGGTTATCATTACCACCGGGGTCTCTTTTCTCATCTCCTTTACCCTTTGAGAAACCTCCCAGCCGGACATCTCTGGCATCCCTAAGTCGGTTATCACCAGATCAAAACCATCCTGCTGGAAAAGAGCCAGCCCTTCTTTGCCGGATGAAGCAACCTTTATATCATGTCCCAATCCTTGCAAAATGTTCTCCAGCAGATCGCGGATTATCTTCTGGTCATCTATGGCTAATATGTTTAATCTTTCTTCTTTTTTCTTTTTTTCCTCGGTTATAGTTTCTCTCGTAGTAGTCTGTTTTTTCTCCGGAACCTCTTCGATTTCGCCCTTGACCTCCCGGATCAGCTTGCTTCCTTTTATCACCAGCTCCTCGATGGTGCTTATCTGATCAGCGACCATATCAGTGGCGAAATCCTTATAGGGCTTAAGTTGAAACATAATCAGCTCGGCATTACCTAAAATCCCGGCTAAGATATTGTTAAGGTCATTAAAGAACTCTTTGGGGACCTCTTTTTTCCCAGCATCTATAGCGGTAAGAGGTTCTTGGGCTTCCACGAATTTAGCATATTCCACCACCATTTGCACCTCTCCCCCTTCATCCAGTAATGGATAAGCCCAGACCTTCAGAAATCCTTTCTCTCCGGAGTTTTCTTTAGATAACTTGATCTCTTGAAAAATTGGTTTTTTCTCTTTTAGAGAAAGGCAGCCTGGACAGGCCTCAGGCTGGCTCTGAGGATATATTATCTCGAAACAACTTCTTCCCACAACCTCTTCCTCAGAAAGATTTAAAAACCTCAAGCCGGCTTTATTTATTTTGATCACTCTTAATTCCTTATCATATATCGTAATCCTATCCTCAACCGAATCTAAGATCGAGCTGATCAAATTCTCTTTATGCTCCAACGCCTTGCTCAGAGACGAGCTTTTCAGAGCTTCTGTAGCCTGTAAAGCCAAAGTCCTGATGAAATCTTGTTCTGAAGGTGAAAAAGAATCATGATTGGTTTCGCATTCTAAGATAATCACTCCGGTCGGTTCTTTGCCATTCCCCAAAGACACAGCAAAGACCTTTTTCCCGTTTCTATCTTTAAATTCCTTGCCCTGTCCCTGGTTTAAGAGTCTTGGCTCATCGTTCCAGCTTCCTTCTTTAAACCAGTCATTTATGGACGAATGAATTTCTTCCTGCAAAACTTCTGATGAAGAGGCTTTTAGAGACAGCAAGTCTCCTTCCCGAAGATAAATTCTGCAATTACAGGGGTGAAATATCTCTGAGCAGGCTTTGACTATGTGCGAGAGGACGTCCTCTAATCTCCCCTTGCTCAGGTCCTCAGCAATAAGCCTGAGAAATTTTTCTTTCTCTCCAGCTATCTTTAGCTCCCTTTCTTTCTGCTCCAGGGTTTCGATTTCTCTCAAGTTCTGAATTCTACCGGCTAAAGCCCGCGACAATTCATAATAAGGTTCGGGTTCAAAGTCATCAAAGTGATACTTGACCCGGGAAAAAAGGGCGACAACTCCTGATATCTCTCCTTCAGAAATAAGCGGAATGCAAATCCCTGATTCGATATTATCCTCCTTGAGCAAAATAGCTAATTTTTGATCAGAGTTTAATAGTTCGCCTGCGGTTTCGATCCTCTTATCCTTCAGGCAAAGTGAAAAAATCTTTGAGTCAACTCTTGTGTTTTTGAGATTCTCTAAGGTTTCATCAGATAACCCCAGAGACTGGACTAAGATTAACTCCTTATCAGTTGGTGGTATAAGAAAAACAGCCCCTGAATCTGCCTTCAGTTCTTTAGATAGATAGGCAAGAGTAAAATCCAGAATTGAAATGATTTTATCCTTGTTCTCAACCTGGGAGCTGGATTTATCTAATTCTGCAAAAAAGGAACTAATCTCAGTAGCTTTTAAGTTTTCTTTCTTGAATTTTTTCCTTGCCTCTAAAATTGAAGGTAACCAGTTTAAAGGGCTATAGCTTACCAGGACAATCCCTATTACATAGAAAGCGATTTTGCTAAGCTCACCCCAGGAGGTATTTCCAACAAAGAAATACTTTTCAAGTTCTGGGATATTTCCACCCAGTTCCAAAAGGCTTCCCAAGAAAATCAGGAAAACCCCCAGGCTCATTTCACCCCAGCCCTTGAGATTGAGCTCTAAATACTTTTCTCTTAGATTGACCAGGAAAAACCAGAGCAAAAGCAAAATCAGGGAGAAGAATATTTGAATTAATGGTAAGGTCATATTTAAACTTTTAGTTTAAGTATGGAATTTTACAGATCAGCAGGTTCAAACTGCTTACCGATCCTGATATAATCTATGCAAAAAATTTGAAAAATCAATCAGAATTTGCATTTTGCCAGCACATTCTGTATGTGGTTCATTGGTCATATTCAAAATAAATAAAGATTGAAAGGGTTACAAAAAGTAAAATTACCCGGATTTAATCAAAGATTTAATCCGTCGGTTAAATCTCCCTTTAAACAAATTAGGTCTTATACGAAGATTTCCCTTGATTGTCTTATCCCTATAATCTATAATGACTTCGAAATTCATACTTTTTTGCAAAACTAACTCGAAGGAGGTGAAAAAATGCCAGTGAAGAAAAAAGCAACCAGGAAAAAGGCGGCTCCCAAGAGGGCGAGAAAGGTATATTACTGTGTCCCCTGCGGGATGGAATTAACCGTTAGCCGGGCTGGAATCGGGACAAGTTCACTGATGTGTTGTGGCGAGCCAATGAAAGCTAAAAAGAGATGAATGTTACCGCTCGACAAAAAGCCCCTGAATGGGGCTTTTTTGTTTTGATAATTCCTAAACTTTTCTTCTTATCAGCCGATATAAATAAACGGGCAGAAGGCCCATTAATTCTTTCAGTTCCAGCAGGGCAGAGTGCGAGAAGGCATTCTGCTCTGTTTTTTTATGCTCAGGTTATAAAAATTTTGTCACTACCGGAAAACTCGAGTATTCAGCTATCCACAAAAGGGCATGATAATAAAATAGCCTCCACGTTTAAATTTCCGAGGAGGCTATTTTTTGCACTCAAAAATCACTTCAGATTATTTCATCTCAGATTCGGAGTTGAGAAGCTGTTAGGTTTAATGGTCGTATTAAGCGTATTTGCTTCTCTGTCTACCAGAATTGCCTCAGAGATCTTCAGGCGGTTTAGATCATAATTAGCCAACTTTGGTTTGAATCTGAGGATAACAATTGAACCGGTGCCGGACTGAATCGAGTTTTGTGCCTGTAAATCGAGCAACCCGATTATCTGATGATTATTTTTATAAGATGAGAAAAGAGAAAGTTTCTGGCTTCTTTCGGTCAAAACCGGATCCAAAGGTTCGAATTGTGCCGGGTCAAACTCAACCAAAATCTGAACGCCAGCCACAGACGATCCAAAACTCGAATTGACTGGTATCTCGATAACGCCGTCGGTTACACTCGACCTGGACAATTCCACCTCTGCCAGGGCCACAGGTGCGGACTTATAGAATGGTCCCACGCAGCCTGGTTGCGGTATGGGACCCCCGCGGAACAGGAAATTAATCAAATAAATCAAATCGACGATATCCACACTACAATCAGCATTCACGTCCGAGGATTTCATAGACCTGGGAGCAGGGCCACTTTTGAAGAGATAATTGATGAAATAGATTACGTCAGGAACATTCACATAACCATCATAATCTATGTCTCCCGGATTACATCTTATTTTGGGCGCAGATCCGTTCTTGTATAGATAATTAATCAAGTAAACTATATCCGATACTGTAGTAACACAATCAGCATTAATATCACCGGCCGGGGGCGGAACTGGTTCCGGGCCATTTCTGAAAATGAAATTAATTAGAAAAATAACATCATTGGCATTTATTCCCCCATCTCCATTTACATCACCCTCTTTACCTGAAGGAGGAATAACCGGACGAGGCATTACCTTTATCTGAACCAAGCCGGTATCAGCCAACCCTGTCCCATCGTTTACTATGAAGGTATCAGTATAAGGAGAGCTCTGAGTATCTACCGGGACTGGTAACCAGGTAAAGAATCCGGTATCAGGTGATGGATGGGGCACAGTATAAAAATCACCCACTCCAATTTTACTAATGGTCAGAATATCCAGCACGTCCCCATCTGTGGCAAAGACTTTGAAGCGCAAGGTATCACAAAGAGTATCACAAAAAACTTGCTGCATACCAGGAACCGTGATAGTAGGAGCTGTGCTTATAGTGAAATTAGCATCGCTCATATCCGAAGGTATTCCGGTGGCTGCGTCTGAAACTTTTACCCTGCCCTGAGTTGTCGGTGTGTCGGGTATGGTCCAAGGATGAACTCCATCATTAGCGGTACTGGCAATGATAATATTCCAGGTTGAACCGGCATTGGTGGAATATTCTATTTTGACATTCCCGCTAAAATTCTTGGAAGTCCAGGTTATGTCATGCACCTCCCCTACTCTCCAGTTTTCACCTCCATTAGGTGAGGTTACTGAAATGCTGGGAGTTACCGGGTTGCCCAGACATCCTTTAATAAAGACAGGGGTAAATCCTTGCCCCGAAGCTAAGTCCGTAAACTCTAAAGTGTTAGAAGGAGGGAAAAAGACAGCATCTACTGGAACGTATCGGGTTGAATCCCAAGTAGGGCCGGTTCTGAAATATACTTTAGCAACAGGACCAGTTGCAACGCTTCCCGTGTCAAGATCTCCTGAAAACCAGACCGCCCACACCAGCACTCTGTTTTTAGTATTATTTATATCTGTAAAACGAGAAGTTGAATCGGCCTTGAGTTGGGCTGAGGCGCCTCTTGTGCCCACAAAGCTTATAGAATCACAGGTGATATCTAAATTGGTAACTGAATCCGGAAAGGCTAAAGGAATAGTAAATCCACCTAAGTGCTCATCGTTATATATATAGAGATTTAAAACTACCTGGGAATTAGGTCTGATTTTGTCTATACACTGCACTTTGGCGGTATCAGGGATACCCGGATCCTGAGCCAGAGCTAAAGTTGGGAGGAGAACAAGCTGAAATAACCCCCAAAATATACCAACCTTCTTCATTTAAACCTCCTTGTTTTGTTTACAAAATTATACCAAGTGAAGGAAAGCTTTAAGTTTTTTAAATTTACCAAGAACAAAGGTGGCAAAAATCTGTTTCGATTTCTCATAAACCAAATTAAGCCAAAGTATAAATTTTGTCAAGGATTATTTCATTATATACAATCTGACTGGGAATTCTATACTTGAAAAACCTTTTGCGATTTATCTAAGGTATTTACAGTAACTTTTTGAAATTTGAATCCAGTTCAACTTTTTGACTCGGTACTATCTTCTAAGAAAGTCGATTTTTATATTGGAACACTTGCAGAGACATTCCTAAGTTTATGGTTTCTAACAGCTTATAGTCCAATAAAACTACTCTAAAAAAATTTAGAAAAACAAAAATAGTCCTTGACAAAAAAATATGGGAGTTTATATTGTAACTGAAATAGTTAGAAAGATTTACCCCTTCTAACACACATAGAATTTCTTCAAAAAGATTTCCAGAAAATCAAGGTTGTGTTTTTGTCTTTTTTTTCAAGAGGATAAAAGTATAATCAAGTTTTGTTACAATTTTGAACAACCATTGTTAGGCGTTGACTTGAAACATTTTTCAGCTTTTGTGATTAGAAGTGCATAATAATTATTTTGAAATTATGATGGCTTTCGAAATAGGCAGTATCTTCTTAATTGTCAAATGGATATGCAGGTTGGGGAATCTCTCATTTTGCTTTTCAAATGGGCACTTAAATTGCGATAATTCACCATGTTGGATTATATATAAACATAAGAACAAGGGGAAACAAGTATGAAAAAATGGCTAAAGCTTTTATGCCTTGCCATCTTTTTAACATTAATCTCCGCAGCAATATTAAACGCCTATTATTGGCCCCCCTCAAATATCCCTCCAGGAGCTCCACCTAACTATACCC
>Ga0209642_10000891_pt1 | contig 19632 bp, 15 predicted proteins | sample RifCSP19_2_FD_184025 | JGI IMG/M metagenome (GOLD analysis project Ga0209642, IMG submission 184025) | Soil microbial communities from Rifle, Colorado - Rifle CSP2_sed 19_2 (SPAdes) (version 2) | ecosystem: Environmental > Terrestrial > Deep subsurface > Rock core/Sediment | place: Rifle... | reverse complement strand
GAGGCATAGGCTGGATTTTAAATGGCATGACGCCAAAATGAGTTTTCTTGAGGGTGTATTCTCAAGAGGGGATAGGAGGCTTTCAAAGGTTATAAAGGCTGCATTTGAACAGGGCTGTCGTTTTGATAGCTGGGGAGAACAGTTCAGATTTGATATCTGGCAGAAGGTGTTTAAAGATGAAGGGGTTAATCCTGAATTCTATACCTACAGGAGGCGGGACAGAAATGAGGTGTTTCCGTGGGAGCATCTTAATACAAGGATTGACAGGGAATTTTTATATAAAGAATATGAAAAGTCTTTGAACACAGAAAATACGCCCGACTGCAAAGTGGAAAAATGCAGCGCCTGCGGCATATGCGATCATAAGGTGGTAAAGAATGTGAGCTTTTATGAAAAAACGTTGTCGGTTAAATCCCCCCAACCCCCCTTTAATAAAGGGGGGCTAAGGGGGGATTTGTCTTCAACTACAAAAGTCAGGCTAACATTTTCCAAAACAGGTGAGATGAAATACCTTGGCCATCTTGAGCTTGTGACCTTGTTTTCCAGGGCAATACGAAGGGCAGGAATACCTATGGCCTATTCTGCGGGATTTCATCCTCTTCCAAAAATAGGATTTGGCCCGCCTCTTTCCGTAGGCATAGAGAGCATGGCAGAGGAGATGGATTTGGAGCTGGCAGAGTATATGAAACCTCATGAAATCCATGAACGGCTTAACAAAACTTTGCCTCAGGGAATAAAGATTCTAGAGGCAGCGGAAGTCCCATTGAAACTGCATTCCATCTCTGCTATTATCACAGAGGCGACATATTTGATTTTTTTGAAAAACGGCCGCTCCCTCACGTCTATTAGCCGAAGCAAACTGGAAGAACGGATGAACATGCTTTTGGAAAGGGATGAAATCGTTATTCATCAGCAAAGGGAAGGGAAAAAAAGAAGCATAAATATGAGGCCGCTTATAAAAAGCTTTTTCATTGCGAATGACAATACATTGCAATTGACGCTCGGCAAAGGAGAATCCGGCAGTGTGAAACCCCATGAGGTGGCAGCGCATTTTTTGGGCATCTCTGATGAGGAGAGCCGCCTGATTCCAATCTTAAAAATAAGCGGTCAGCAATCAGCCATCAGCAAAAAAGTTTTTGCTGAAAGCTAAAAACTGATAGCTGGAAACTGAGTTAATATGAAACGTTCAGGAAATGAAATCATCATAAATTACAGCCCGCATGAAACAAGGGTTGCGGTTCTGCAAGGTGGCAGGCTTGTTGAGTTTTCTATAGAGAGGCCGAAAGACAGGGGACTCAGCGGAAATATTTACAAGGGCAAAGTGGCAAGGGTTCTGCCGGGGATGCAGGCTGCATTTGTAGATGTTGGGCTGGAGCGAACGGCATTCCTTCACGCAACCGATGTATATGAGTCGTTTGAGGAATTTGAAGACCTTGCAAAAGAGGCAGAGGATGAAGAGAGAGAAAGGTATTCCAGGAACACACCCATTCAGGACATTCTGAAAGAAGGCCAGGAAATTATGGTTCAGGTTGCAAAGGAACCTATAGGAAGCAAAGGCGCGCGGGTTACATCCCACATCTCTCTTCCGGGCAGAGAGATTGTTTTTACGCCTACCGATGGCCATATTGGTGTTTCCAGAAGAATAGAAAACGAGAGGGAGAGAAGGAGGCTTAAGGAAATAGTTTTAAGACTGAGGCCCGACAGTGCTGGCTTTATAATACGCACAGCATGTGAAGGAATGAAGGAAGAGGACATAAAATCCGACATGGATTTTATTATGAAATTATGGGGTGATATTCTTCAAAAACGAGAGAAAACCCCTGCCCCAGGTATTTTATATCAGGAGTTGGATTTAACTCTGAGAACGATAAGAGACAACTTTACTTCTGATATAGACAAACTTGTTATAGATTCAAGAGAAGAATATGAAAGGGCTATAAAATTTGCAGAAGATTTTATGCCAGAACTTAAACAGCGTATAGAATTATATGAATCCGAAGAGCAAATCTTTGACACCTATGGAGTTGAAATAGAGCTTGCAGATGCAACCTCCAAGAAGGTCTGGTTAAAGTCCGGCGGCTATATCATCATAGACCAGATGGAGGCCCTGACTGCCATAGATGTTAATACAGGAAAATATGTGGGCAAGAAAAGCTCTGAAGAGACGGTGCTGAAAACAAACATGGAGGCTGTAAAGGAGATTGTCTATCAGTTAAAGCTCAGGAATATAGGCGGGATCATTGTCCTTGACCTGATAGATATGACAAAGTCAGCCAACAAGGAAAAGGTTTACAATGCCCTGAAAGAGGCCCTTAAATCAGACAAGGCAAGGACAAACATACTGAAGATTTCTGAACTGGGCCTTGTAGAGATGACACGAAAAAGGAGCAGAGAAAACATCACGCAGTTGCTCTGTGAGCCATGTCCCTATTGCGAAGGAAACGGCATCATAAGATCAAAGTATACTGTCATCATGGAAATATACAGGGAGCTTCTCAAGGAACTTCCCAAGAGAAGGCGTAAGGCTATCATTTACGTTCATCCGGTAATTGCAGAGCTTTTATATGGGGAGAGCGAGAATGTGATAGAAGAATTAGAAAAAAAATTCAAGAAAAGAGTGGTTATAAAAATATCCGGTGCATTGCATCAGGAACAGTATGAGATAGTGTAGCCCTACTGTGCTCCCCTGTTGTGGCACAACTGGCAGCCTATATTTGATGCTACAGCATTTCCGGTTTCGTTGCCCGGACTTACCGCAGAAAGATAATTCCACCTCAAAGCGTCATAATACGGTCCGCCATGGGCAAAGTGGCAGGTAAGGCAGAAGACCTGCGGTCCATTCCATATACCTGGCTCCATACCCTCCCAACCGGTATTTGTGAGGCAGACATCGCACCAGGGCAGATAATATACGAAGTTAGTGAAGGCGGCCCCGGGGTCCCATACTGTTGAATCTGCGCGATATCCAGCAGAGACGGGCAGGGCTTTTCCCGCCTGAATAAGGGCGAGAGAGTAGTTTGTCCTGTCAAGCACTGATCCATGACAACCTGCAGCGCATCCCGGTTCGGATCCCCGATGAATCGTTGTGCTTACCGGATGCCTGGTCCAATGACGATAGTCATATTCTTGGGCTGTACCATATTTGGAACCGTCTACTACTTTATTAGAAGGTGTTAGATCCTCATGCCAGTTGTCATGACACTGTGAACACCAACTCGCCATGCGTTTATAACCGCTAGCCGGTTCATCAAGACCGTAAACATTTGTATTGGCAGTATCTGTTGCAACATTTCCGGTTAATACGCCCCTGTATACAGGCCATATGACCTGACCGGCGCTGTCAACCTCGCTTCCGCCAAAGTAGGCGCCATTAACACTGCCAACATAACTTTTCATCTTGTAAACCTCACTGCCACCTGTGATGGTATAAAAATTAGCCCCGCTGTTTGCGCCGGCTGCGACAGCATTAACCCTGAGGTTCCTGTAGAGATTTATAGCGCCTGTCTGACTATCGCTTGCCGTACCATGCGGATCATGGCAGTTTATACAGGTAAGATAATCAAGGTTTGCATCGCCGCCAGGGGGCAATACTGTAGTTGCGCCGAGGGAATGGCCATAGCCGAGGCTGGTGGGTGTAACTGCATCCCAGCTTGCATTTAATTCAGTAGAAAAATTACCGCCCCCACCTATGAGATTGAACGGATTATTCTCTGCCCAAGCCCCGCTGGAATAAACCTTAGGTGCAATTACATTCTGGGGAGGATGAGAAACAGTGGCCTGAGAGCCGTTTGAGGCATGGCATTTGAGGCAGAGCTTATGACTTTCGGCCCTGCTGTTTATAGTAGCCCGCAAGAGAACCAGCGAGCCGCCAGAAGCGCCTTCCATACCTGTATTGCCCTGGCTATTATGCATGGTGTGGCAGTTGCCGCAGACAAGATTACCGGCGCCTTTATGAATAGCGTATATGCTTGAAGAGGGGATGAAAGAGTGGATGAGGATGAGAATAATTATGCTATTCCTGAAACCTTTTATCATATGCCCCTGCCTTTGGGATTATAAACAAAAAAAACGCCTCAAAATTATGCAAATTTTGAGGTGCCGTCACTCTTTTACCCCGACACCAAAAATTTTGGTGTCGGGGTTTACCATCATCAATAACGATTAAAACTTGTTAATTATAATATCGGTAAGTGCTCTATTTGTCAATCTTTTTTGTCTGTATTAATCCACAGGCTACTCCAGCCTGAAGCCAATATCTATCTCCATTGCTATCTCTTTGTCTTCTATATCATTTGGTCTTGGGCTAAATGGCGCTGCCTTCATAATTGCCTCACGTGCCGCACTGTTCAATACCTCACAGTGGCATGGTCTCACAATCTTAACATTTGTAATGTTTCCATCGGGCAGTATTAAGAACTGTACGCCTACAATGCCTTCATATCCCCTCTCCCGTGCCCAGCGGGGATAAAACTTTACATTTTCTATCTTATTTCTTACCATAGCAGTAAATAGATTGACTTCACTGCTTGAACCGGTTTCTTTATCATCTGGCAGGCTTTGTTTTGAATCGCCCTCTTTCCTATCATTGTCTGCTTGGGCTTGTATGCTTGCCTCTTGCTGAGTAATTGTTGAGGAATGATGAACGTGCGGGGTTTCTGTTTCAACCGCTTGTTTTGTAATAGAAGGCGCTATAATTTCTTTTGGTTCTTCTTTGCTTTCTTCTTTATTTTGAGGTAGGGAAGTTTTTATCTTTTTTGGAAGGTTGGCTTGTTCTGCTCTTTGTTTTAGTTTTATTGGCTGAGCGCTTTCCTCTTGAGACAGATGGATAAATTCAACAGGTGTAACATTCATTAATGCCTCTCTTGCCGGTTGATAAAAAACAGCTACAGAAAAAAGCGTAATACCATGGAATAAAACAGAAACAATAAAAGGAATTTTCAGGTTGCTCATTGCTTCGTATCCTTTCCCTGCTTAAAACTTGCAGGGACTGGCTTTTTTGTCGCTATAGCCAGTCTTGTTATACCGGTCGCCTTTATCTCATCCATCAGCTCAACCACATTTCCGTGGCTCACCTCTTCATCGGCGTTAATCATCACCAGAATGTCAGGATTCTTTGAAGCCTCGGCCAAAAGCAATGCCGGAAGTTCTGCTCGTTTAATCTCCTGCTTGTTAAAATATATACGGTCATCCTTTGTAAGTGTAATAGAGATATTTTCCTTTATATCGCTCCGTGAGGATTCAGCCTTTGGAAGATTCACCTTCATACCCTTCATAACGGTCATAGAAAGGGTTGCAATCATGAAAAAGACCAATAGGAAAAACATGGTATCAATCATCGGAATTATTTCTATGCGCGCTTTTTTCTTTGTTTTTACAAAAGACCTTATTTTCATCTTAACCTCATGTAGTTGCCGATTTATCGGCGTTTGTAACTCAAACCTTCAGGTTTGAGCTTTTCAAGGCTAAAGAGCATGTTGACAAAGCCCTCAACAGGCTTGATTACACAGATTTTAAGAGACGATTACACAGATAAACTAATGAAATTGCCTGAATTTAATCTGTGTAATCTGTGGTTTAATCTGCGTAATCAGAGATTGTTAAGTTTGTCAACAATCTCTAAAGCCTTGAGTTACAAAATACGGCCATAAATGGGCAAACTATAAATGCTTATGGGAATTATTTCTGCTTGACTAAAATCAATTCAAGCCTTGTCGCATACTGTTCCATCTCTTCCGCAGCCTTTTCTACTTTTGAGAGGAAATAGTTGTAGGGAACTAAGGTAACAATTGCCACGGTAAGCCCAAAGGCTGTTGCAATAAGCGCTTCTGCCACGCCGCCTGTTACAGCATGAGGCTGGCCAATACCTGCGATGGACATAATATCAAAGGATCGAATCATGCCGACTATTGTGCCGAGGAGTCCAAGAAGCGGTGCTAATGTTATGATAGTATCCATGGCAGACAGATACCTCTTCATGCTTGTAATCTCTTGTATGGCCGATGTCTCCATGGCCAAGGTTGGAGATGCGTTGTGATGCCAAATTCCGCTTAAAATGACTCTTCCGATATAAGAATTGTTTGCCTCCCCCTGTTTAAGAATCTCATCAAATTTTCCATCTTGAGCCATCTGTATCAACTGGGCTGGCATAATTCCTTTCCTCTGCCTCAGCCAGAATATGGCCCTCTCTGTTATGACTGCAACAGATATTACGGAGCATAGTATAAGCGGTATCATCATAATGCCGCCTTTTACTATCATCTCAACCATAATCATCACCCCCTTAATCCGGTAAGAGCCAATTTCTGTTAGCAACAATAATGTCGCCGTAGGATACGGCTCCTGCCGTATTATTTTATTGTTTTTATTACCACTTTTGTAAACCGTATCTCATCATAAGCCCAGATAGTGAATACAGCTCCCTGATTGCCGATTTTCACCACCGGTTCGTAAGATCTTCTTATTCCCTGGCTCAATTGTTCTGGTTTGGAAAACCCCTTTTCATCCTGATATGATGCAAACACTATTTTGCTCACCACCGGTGTTTTTTCTTCCCATACAACAGAGACCGTTCCGTCTTTGCCGACAGCAAGTCTGGGATGGTCCGGGAACACGCTGTTACCGACCGGCAACAATTGTCTTTCGGTAAATGTCTTACCGCCGTCTTTTGATATGGAAAGATATACAGCCGGGAAACCCTCCTTCCCTTCCGTATACCATGTGTAATAGAGCGCCCCTTTGTCATCCACTGCCATTGACGGCCCGCTATGCGGACATTGGTCGCGATTTACTACCACAGGCTGTTGAAATGTTTTGCCGCTGTCCCATGAACCGGCCACTACCATATCGCGCATGTCTCCTTCAAAAACCTTTCGCCAGGAAACATATACAACGCCATTTGGCCCTGACGTTATGGCTGTTCTGCAGCAAGGACAGGCATTGTCATCCAGCTTAATATTTTTTTCAAATGTCTTGCCGCTGTCTGTAGAACGGGAAAAATATGCGGATGAGGCGCCCTGCTTTTTCTCCCTTCCATCAAGCCATGCAACAAAGACAGTTCCGTTTTTGCCGGTAGCAATGGATTCAAACCCTCTGGAACTAGACATTGTATTATCATTCACCACTACTGACGGCGAAAATGTCTTTCCGCCGTCAGTAGAAACTGCAAATCGTATGTCTGCAACAAATTCATCGCCCTCCCGTGGACTTGTCCACGTGACGTATATTTCACCCTTTGATCCCACAGCCAGTCCCGGGCTTTGGTGGATTCCATTGGCAAGAGAGTTTTTGTCATTTATCTTTACAGGAGCAATCAGGGTTTTGCCATCCGCTGATAATGTTGTGATATATACAGTGCCTTCTTCTCTGATATAGGAAATGAATATCTTTCCATCATACACTTCTGCAGCAGGCGGTGAGGCCTTTTTGTCAGGATGGCTTATACCGAAGGGAGAACCGAAAGAAATATCTCCTGCCGAACAGTCTACACAAGTTATCAGCAGCAATACAGCAGCAAAAAGTGAAATCGTAAATCGTAAACCCCCACACCAAAGATTTTGGTGTGGGGGTAAATCGTAAATCGCAAATCTCATTGCCTCCCCCACTTATAAGCAATCCCTGCATAAAATGTCTGAGGCATGCCCGGGTTATATTGGGCAGAACCAGTAGATGATTTTGAAGCGCTCTCAGCATAGAGTTCATCGGTAACATTTATCGCCCTTGCATATATTTCCCACGATGGATTGAATTTGTAAGATGCACGGACATTCAACAGGTCATGGCCGTTATATTTTTCTGTATTTGCATCATCAAGCCAGTATTCGCCCAATTTTATCCACTCAAGTTCTATCCTGCCGCCATTAAAGATTTCAGGCGCATAATGTAAACGGGTATTCACTATTTGCCTTGGCGCCGCAGGTATCTCTTTGCCGCTGTAGTCTACAGTTGATGAAACCCTGTAGTTTTCATAAGTATGTTCTGCATATGAGTAACTCACATCAAGCCCAACGTCTTTTATTGGCTTTACGCCAAGCCCAACCTCAACCCCCTCATGCTCTGTCTCACCTGCATTGCGTTTTTCACTTAAACCGGAAGTTACTGCAAAGGAAACAATATCATCTTTTTTCTGCATCAGATAAACAGAGGCATCAAGGGTTAGTTTGTTGTCCAGAAAACCTGTCTTTATGCCTGTCTCATAACTATCAATCTTAATCGGCTGAAGATTTACTGTTGTTGAGGCAGTGCCGTTGCTTCCTTTGAACAGGTCTCCTGATGACGGCACGCGGAAGCCGTGATTATATGAAAGGAATGCGCTTATGTCCTCTGTAAATGCATAAGTTAAACCTGCCTTTGGGCTTACATGAGAAAATGACTTCTCTGTGTCCGCAGGTCTGTTTGAATTGGCATCCAGATGAGTATCATAATCATAGGACATATCGTCATAACGGGCGCCTATTGTTAATCTTAACTTTTCGAGAGGCGACATTTCAGCATGCAGGTAAGGAGAAATCCCTGTAAATGTTGCATCATAGTCGTAGTTGTTGGTCGTAGATGTATCATAGGTATAGGATGTATATTTAAGGGTTGCAGCATCCCTGGTTACAATAGTCCTTCTCTCAAAATATTCACCGGGGCTGTAGTCAAGGTCTATACCCATGATCAATCTGGTACGCATTGGTTCAAAATCACGGCGGTATTTTGCCAAGAGCCCAAAAGACTGAAACTTTGTAGTATAATCAGAACCCCGGTAGTTGTTTCCACCAATGCTGAATATGCCCCATCCCGGATGCAAGTCCATCTCATTCACTCTATAATAGGGGATAACACTCATAAGACCGTTGCCTTCTGACACCTCTTTTTCAATATCAAAGGAGAGTCTGAATGCGTTAACCTTTCTAAAATTAAAGGTCGTGTAACTGTACCATGGCCGGGTCTCAAAATCTGTTTTTGATAGTCCTGCTGATTCACCATGGCCGTCAATATTGGAATAGGCAAGCACAGTTTTTATGCCTGTTGTTGCATTTAGTGTATGATCATAACGAAAGGTTGCCGCCTGCCTATCATATGCGGTGTCCTCCTGCCAGCCGTCTGTATGTGTATCATTCAAATCAAGACGAAAGCCGTGGCTGTCCCAGGTATTGCTGCCGCTGAAAAGGAGGCGATACCAGCCGTATTCACCTGCCTCAGGGGTTATCTCTATTTCAGGTGTTAAAGACGGAGCCTTTGTCATTATATTTATTGCTCCGCCTATTGCATCGCTTCCGTGCAAGGCAGTTCCAGGGCCTTTTATAACCTCTATCCTTTCTGCCCCCGGCATATTTATCTCATAAAGCGCATTGTGGTTAAAAAATCCTGTAGAGCGGATTGGTATGCCGTCCTCAAGAAAGAGATAAAGGGGCTGTGTTGTAAGTGGCTGACGGATTGCTGTCACATGCCCCTCTCCTGTTGTTTGCCTTATCCAAACGCCCGGCACCCTGTTCATAACCTGCGAGGGATGCGATGGTTTTACATCCTCTATCACTTTTTCATTTACAACGCCGACTGTCTGCGGAGCCTCTTTTGCTGACTCTGCCTCTCTTGTGCCGGTAACAACAACGTCATCTAATTTTGTTACATCCTTATCCTCGCTGAAAGCCTCAAAGGGAAATAAAACAAGAAAAAGAATTATAAATATTGTTTTTTTCATTTATTAAATTCTCCTTTAAAATATTAGTCTGCTAAAAGACTTTGTATCAACTTCATAATCTCCGGGCTGTCCCATTTCCTTGGTCCAACCGCCCTGCCGACTATCCATCCCTTTTTATCAATAAAATAGGTTACAGGCACACCCCACGTCCAGTATTTATCTGTTACATTACCCGACCTTGCAAGATATACAGGAAAGCTTGTGCCGTGCCCTTTTGCGAATGCATCAATCACATCCTGTGTTGCCTTTGCATCTATGGAGATGGGAATAAAGACAATATCCCTTGCCTTAATCTCCTGATAGAGCTTTTCAAAGGCAGGGAACTCTTCTTTACATGGTTTGCACCATGTGGCCCAGAAGTGAAGGATAACCACCCTGCCTGTATAATCCTTGAGGCCGATTGTCTGATTGCCTGCAATCAAACTAAAATCAGGGGCCTCCTGTCTTAATTCCTGCAACCCTGCTGCGGATAGGTGTTTCCTGTCTATACCGTACGATACGGATGCAGGAGAGAAGGCTAAGGCGAGCCCCGTTACTATAGTTATTAGTATACGCATACTAATTAAAACAGGTAAGTTACCCCTCCTACAAAACGATAATCCTCAGCTAACTGGGTGCCATAAAGGTTGTGATATATGGGGTGCTGATACTGGATTTCTGCCACCCAATGCGGCGGCAGTGTAAGCTGAATTGCCGGAGAGGCATATAGAGTAGAGCCGCCTGAATTGATAACCTCTGCACCATTCTCTTTTTCCCTTTCCCTTGTCTCGCCATTGACGCCAATCGCCACAAAGAGTTGTGCGGCAGTTGGGGCAAGCTCGTAGGGATGGATACGGTACTTGGCTGTTATGTCATAGTTAAGCATGTTTCCAAATTGGTGTCTTGTATCCCCTGCCTTTCCTTCTGTGGCAATGATACCGAGGAGATTGGCGGACAGAGAAAATTTTTGGATAGCGTGACTTAAAGAAAGGCCTACGAGATAATCTGTAGAGCCTGTGCCCAATTGTAAATGACTATCGAGGAACTCTGCACCATCCTCTGTCTTCCCATCAGTCTTGCCTGTTGCTAACTTTACCCCTAAAAGTCCGGCAATAGTAGTGGTTGTATCTATGGTATGTGTTTTAAAAAAGGTGTACCTGCCTAAAAGTGCGATATCCCCCAGCCCGGACTGCTCTCCCTTCATATCCGAGTGCACTTCAATATCTCCATCCGCATGCACATGCAGGTGGCCGTCTAATTTGGTCTTTTTATAAGGAATTACTCCAAGGAGCATCAAGTCTTCTGTAACACCATAGAAACCTGTAAATTCAGCTGTCCAGAATTCCTCTCTTGCCCCTGGGTTTTTAACCTTCTCTGTCCCTTTATATACTTCATCCAAAAGTGTATATCGTTCGTTTATCCGTATGCCTGCCCCTTTGACTGTTTCCAGCGGAGAGATCCCCTGAGACAGGATGCAAAAATCACATGAAAAACTTAAACTGGTATATGAAACTAAAAAAACAGTCACTATGCAAAATATAGATACGTATCGCTTCATTTTAAATAACCTCCATAGTAATGTGGAAAATGCATGGATAGAGTATAGATAGTATGGGCCAACAAAACACTAGCCCATTCATTTCTAATCCGCATCTCTTGTTTAGTTTAGGATATGCAAGAAAATCAGGTGAGTCCCGTTAGAAAGCCTAATCAATAGGAATTACATGAGCAAAAAGTTAGGCTTTTAAAACGGAACTTTCTAATGGGACGAGTATCTTGGGAGGCCCTTCTAATGGAATAGGTTCTTGGCTTAAAAAGATAATACTCTGTGGCTGGATTGCTGAAACCATGCGCAGATAAGGTGTTACATCCAGAGCAGCGTCTGCAGATGTAAATTCAAAACCAAGAGATGCTGCCTGGTCTACCGAGCAGTCGCACTTTATGGATGATTGAGGCATGTCATGGTGAGATTGATGAGTGTCATTATGCGTTGTCGGGCACATGTCGCCTTTTGGCATTTCGTGATTTGTTGTCTTATGAGATGCATGGGTGCCGGCCCTATCGCTGTGCCCTGACAGGCACAATGACTGGCAAATTATATCCATATTCATGGCAAGCACGCCAAAAAGCAGAACTATTGCAAAATGTCTTCTCATATTTTAAAAGAATGAATTGTTTATGCCGACTATCAAGGCCTGATAGCAATTTTTATGTATTTATACAAATTTTCTGATGTATGTCAAGAGAAATGCCGCATAATGGTTACACGCATAATGGTTATTCTTGACGGGTAAAATGTTTACTGGTAGAATGCACACCATAGTTGCAAGTTTCAAGTTTCAGGTTGCAAGAAAAACTTGCATCTTGTAACTTATATCTTGCAACTAGGGAGGATTTATGAAGGCTCTAATTATGGCTGGTGGCTTTGGAACGAGGCTTAAACCGCTAACCAATAATCTGCCAAAACCTATGGTTCCAATGGTTAACAAGCCAATGATGCAGCACATCATAGAGCTTCTCACCCGCTGCAAGATAACCGACCTTGTAACTCTTTTATATTTTCATCCCGAGATGATAGAGAACTACTTTGGCGACGGCTCGAAGTTTGGCGTGAAGATGACTTATATCGGAGCCGCGGACGATCTCGGAACAGCAGGCAGTGTAAGAAATGCTAAAAATTATTTAAACAGCCCTTTTCTGGTTATAAGCGGCGATCTGCTCACGGACTTTGACCTTGTTAAGGCTATAGAGTTTCACAATAAAAAAAAGGCCAAAGCCACTATGGTTCTTACAAGGGTTGAAAACCCGCTTCCTTTTGGCATAGTAATTACAGACGAAGATGGTCGAATTACCAAGTTTATGGAAAAGCCAAGCTGGAGCGAAGTCTTCAGCGATACAATAAATACCGGTATATATATCCTTGAGCCAGAAATCCTTGATTTAATTCCCCCGGGTAAGGAGTTTGATTTTAGTAATGACCTGTTCCCCCTTCTTTTACACGATAAGATGGCATTGTATGGTTATATAGCCGAGGGTTATTGGAGAGATGTTGGCAGTCTTGACGAATATCGTCAGGCCAATCTGGATATCCTTCAGGGAAAGGTTAAGGTCAATATACCGGGAGAAGAGATAGATAATCGCAGGATCTGGCTTGGAGATAAATCGAGGGTTGATTTTACGGGTAAGCTGGAAGGGTCTATTGTTATAGGTTCAAACTGCAGAATTGCCTCTGATGTCAGGATAGTAAATTCTATTATCGGAAACCATTGCGTGATACGGGCAGGGGCAACAATCACATCCACTATTCTATGGGACAATGTGTCAATAGGGCCGAAGGCGGTGCTGCAGGAGAATGTGATAGGAAATAAAACCGAAATTAAAGAAGGGGCATATCTTGCGGAAGGTGCTATCGTGAGCGATAATTGCACCATAGGTAAGGGAAGTACGGTCAAGGCAGGGGTAAAGGTCTGGCCGTATAAAACAGTGGAAGACGGGGCAATACTTGCATCCAGCTTGATATGGGGTGAGAGATGGAGCAAAAATATTTTCGGTACCTATGGTGTAACCGGACTTGCCAACATCGAGATATCGCCTGAGTTTGCAGCAAAACTCGGTGCGGCGTACGGCGCTCACTTGAGAAAGGGATCCGTGGTTTCTACCAGCAGGGATGCCCATAAGACCTCGAGGATGATCAACAGGGCAATTATGACCGGCATACTTTCAACAGGTGTGAATATCCATGACTATGGGGTAACACCCATGCCTGTTGTAAGATACCTTGCAAGGAGCGGAAGCGAGATAGGAGGTATTCATACAAGACGCAGTCCGTTTGACTCAGATGTCATAGACCTCAAATTTTTTGATAACAAAGGACTCAATCTCCATCCCGGTAAGGAAAAGGCAATAGAGAGGCTCTTTTTCAGGGAAGACTTTAGAAGGGCCCAGATGGAAGAGACAGGTGAGATGGTATTTCCCATACACGGTTTTGAGTATTACCAAAACGGGTTCATTCCCTCCATTGATATAGAGGCAATAAAAAAGGCAGACTTCAAAATGGTTTTGGATTATTCTTATGGCAGTTCCGCAAGGATATTTCCAGCTATCCTCGGCAAAATCAACTGCAATGTTATAGCGTTGAATGCCAACCTGGATGGGACAAAGATAACAAAGACATCAGAGGAATTTCAAGGCTCCCTTGAGCAGCTTTCATCCATTGTAACATCTCTCAGGGCAGACATAGGCATACTGCTTGATGCCGGGGGCGAAAAGATATTCCTGGTAGCTGAAAATGGAGATATCATTGACGGAGATACCGCCTTGAATCTTGTAACGCTCCTGGTTATGAAGTCATATCAGAAACAGTTCGGAGTCGGGAGTTCGGAGTCGGGAGTTAAGAAAAAAACAACTACTCCGAACTCCGAACTCCAAACTCCCTACTCAATAGCCGTGCCGGTTACGGCATCCATGGTCATAGACCAGATGGCGGAGATTTATGATTTCTCTGTAAAGAGAACTAAGACAACAACACGGGGTATGATGGAAACCGCAATGGAGGAAGGGGTTGTCTTTGTAGGAGAGCATACAGGCGGTTTTATATTTCCTCAGTTCCAGCCTGCATTTGACGGCATGTATGCCATTGTAAAGATACTTGAGATGATGGCCAAAAAGGATGTCAGACTTTATCAGCTTTTGAGAGAGATCCCGCCAAGTTTTATGATAAAAGAGAAGGTACCATGCTCATGGGAGATGAAGGGGAAGATCATGCGGTGTATGGTAGAGGATTCCAGAGATAAAGCGACAGAAATGCTGGACGGCATAAGGGTGAATTTTGATCATGGGTGGGTAATCACCTATCCCAGTCAGGATCAATCCTACTTCCATATTGTAGCTGAGGCAAGAACGCGAGAAAAAGCTGCAGAGATGGCAGGGGAATACAGGGAAAAGATCATGAGGTGGCAGAAGTAGCGGTAGGCTGAAGGCTGAAGAAATACAGGCGAAAAAAATTTGAACTATAGCAAACCTAAAAAATAGTAGTGCTAGGCTTTAGCCTCGCTATGAAGCGACACTAAAGGGTCGCACTACACATTATTTAATGCGTTTGTATTAATCATCTTCAGCCTTAAGCCTTCAGCCTAATTAAGGGGGGTCTTTTGAACACCATAAAATTTGGCACATCTGGCTGGCGTGGTATCATTGCAGAAGATTTTACCTTTGAAGGCGTAAGGATTGTAACCCAGTCCATCGCAGATTATCTTAAGACATGTGGTGAAGACAAAAAGGGGGTGGTGGTCGGATATGACGCCCGCTTTTTGGGCAACAGGTTTGCTGTTGAAGTAGTTAAAATCTTGGCAGGCAATGGCATCAAATCCTTTCTTACAAAAGGGCCAACACCTACGCCGGTTATTGCATTTGAGATAATGCGCAGAAAGGCAGGCGGCGGTATCAATATCACAGCCAGCCACAATCCGCATGAATATAGCGGCCTGAAATTTTCATCCTTTTCCGGCGAGCCCGCTCTGCCGGCTGTCACCAGGGAGATAGAAAAAAGGGCAAATGAGATGTTGCTGGAGGTTGTCTATTCAGAATTTTCCGTGGCAAAGGCAAGACAGAAAAATCTTTTAGAAGAAATAGAACCATTCCTCTATTATGCAGAAGGACTTAAGCAGAAGATAGATATCTCCGTCATTGAAAAGACAAAGCTTGAAATTGGAGTGGATCTTATGTACGGTGCCGGCTGTGGCTATCTGGACAGGATTCTAAAAAGTGCGGGTTGAACTATTAATGTCTTTCATGATCACATCGATCCTTGCTTTGGCGGCAGGCCACCTGACCCAAGTGAAGAGAATCTTTCAACGCTTATAAGGGCGGTTAAAGAGAATGGTTATGATCTTGGCCTTGCCCTTGACGGTGATGCAGATAGGTTTGGAATAATCGATAGAGACGGCACATTTATTGAACCCAATTATATACTTGCCCTGCTTTTTGACTACATGGTAAGAGTCAAAGGTTTAAGCGGCGGAGTTGCAAGAAGTGTTGCTACAAGCCATCTGGTGGATGCGGTTGCAAAATATTACAATATGCCGGTCTATGAAACACCCGTTGGTTTTAAATATATCGGCGAGCTCATAACAACAGGAAAGATTTTAATCGGCGGAGAGGAGAGCGCCGGTCTTTCCATACGGGGTCATGTCCCGGAAAAAGATGGTATGCTTACATGCCTCCTGGTAACAGAAATGGTTGCGAGAGAGGGTAAAAGCCTAAAAGAACTGTTAAACGATTTATACAAAAGAGTGGGCAGGGTTGTTACAAAAAGGGAGAATGTCCAGCTTGACAATGCCTCGGGAAAAGGGTTATCTCAAATGTTAAATAAACCTCCGAAGACGATTGCAGGCCTTTCTGTCAAAGATATTAAGGATGTCGGGGGGGTTAAATTTTTGCTGGAGCATGGGTGCTGGCTTCTTATAAGAGAATCGGGCACAGAGCCTGTTGTGCGGCTCTATGGTGAGGCAAGAGGCGAGGATGAGTTGGAAAGGCTTATGAAGGCTGGTAGGGAGTTGGTATTGGGAGGGGTTTAAAAAAGTGTAAACTGAAAATTGTAAATTGAAAATTTTAAAATGAAAAAACAAACAAATTTACAATTTAAAATTTACAATTGCATTTTCCAATAGGAGCAAAGCGACAAGTGATATTAAAAAACTTTGTAGTCGGCCAACTAGAGACAAATTGCTATATCCTTGGAGATGAGAAAAGTAAAGATGCTCTATGTATAGACCCTGCTGGCAAGTTAGATGAAATAATGGCAGCAGTCAATAAGGCAAAACTCTCTATTAAATATATAATCAACACCCATGGCCACTTTGACCACATTGGGGGGAATGGTCCTTTGAAGAAAATCACTGGTGCAAAACTTGCTATCCATAGTAAAGATGTCGTGCTCCTGGAAAGTGCTGCATTGCAGGGTGTTGAATTTGGGGCGGATGCAGTTTCATCACCTCAACCCGACATACTTTTGAAAGATGGTGACAAGATTAAAATTGGAAATCTGGTGATTAGTGTCATACATACCCCCGGCCATACACAAGGTGGAATTTGTTTATTTTTAAAACTCACTGATAATAATGAGGAAATATTATTCACGGGTGATACTCTCTTTGCAGGCTCAATTGGCAGAACAGACCTTCCCGGTGGTTCTTACAAGAACATAATGGCCTCTATAAAAAGCAAAATCCTCCCTTTGGGAGATGACGTTAGAATACTTTCCGGCCATGGACCTGAGACAACCATAGGTAGGGAAAAGAAGTTTAATCAGTTTTTGATAGAATAAAGTTGAATAGTTATGGGGCGTGAAAACGGCGACACGGTTGCCTTGCTCCAAAAAGGATGATATTTATGAACGCAGCAAATATAATGACAATAAATGTAGAAACGATAAAATGCGGGAAGACTGTTGCAGAGGCAATGCGGATATTGAAGGGTGAACATATACTTCAGCTTCCTATTGTAGATGGTGATAATAGGGTAATCGGCTTGCTCACATCAAGGAAGCTCCTCTACCTTACTCTGCCGCGATATATGGCAGACGGTCTGTTAAAGGATGTAAAACTCGCCCCTGATTTGCCTGAATTTCACCAAAAATGTGCAGAGCTTGCCGGTAAAGATGTCTGCAAGGTCATGGACAAAGAGTTTGCAAAGATTGGGCCGGATGTATCTGTAATGGAGATTGCCACCATATTTGTAAGCTCAGAGAGGCCAATTGAGTGCATACTTGTTGTTGATAACGAGGGCAGATTGCTTGGCATAATCTCGCCGTGGGATATATTTAAAAGATTATGCGTGTATGCGGAGAAGCTGTGAAAAAGCGGAAGGCAGCCAGGGCGAATCAAAGTAATCTCAAGTTGCCAAGTCACCAAGCCACAAGTCACCAGTGGCCTTGTGCCTGGTGACATAGTGACCTGCGACCTATTTTTTTATGAACAATACCATCGGCATATATATTCATATCCCTTTCTGTGTAAAGAAATGCCCATACTGCGATTTTAATTCTGTCTCAGACGCTAATATTCCTGATAATGCCTATATAGATACTGTGCTGAAAGAACTTGCTGCTCACATTGAGGGAGAGCCGTCTTTAGCATATAAAACACTCGAGACCATCTATATTGGCGGAGGCACACCTTCCTTGATTAAACCTCATAACATTAAAAGGCTTGTTAGCGGCATAAAACGGATGTTTTTAGGTTTGCATTCACAAGAAATTACCATAGAGGTAAACCCCGGGACTGTTAAAAAGGATGCACTTACCGGCCTGCTGGATGCAGGAATTAATCGGCTAAATATCGGCATTCAATCGTTTAATGATAAAACGCTCAAAACCCTTGGCCGGATTCATTCTGCAAAAGATACGCTTAAATGCTATGAATATGCAAGGAGGACAGGCTTTGATAATATCGGGATAGACCTTATATTTGGTATCCCAGACCAATCTGTAGATGAATGGGAACAGGATTTAAAAACAGCCATTGCTTTAAAGCCGGAGCATATATCTGCATATAACCTTACTGTTGAAAAAGGGACGGAATTTTTTGAACTTCAGAAAAGCAGGGGGCTTATCCAGCCATCTGAAGAGGAACAGGTTTTAATGTATGAACTTGCCATTGATAGTTTAAAAGAGGCAGGCTATAATCATTATGAGATTTCCAATTTTTCATTAAATGATTTTGAATCCCGGCACAACCTAAGATACTGGTCGTGTATGGATTATATAGGATTAGGGGCAGGTGCGCATTCATATATCTCATCCCCTGATAAAAACATTCAGGGTGAGCCCTCTTGCTGGGGAATCAGATGGTGGAATGAATCTGACACGGTCTCATATATGCGGCAGGTAAACGGGACAGAACAGGCGATAGCAGGAAAGGAAAGATTAACAAAGAAAGAGGCATTGGAAGAAGGGATATTCCTCGGTTTGAGAAGGTTGAAGGGAATAGATACGAATTGGTTTTTAAGGCGCTTTAACTTGCCTTTAAAGGATTTATATGCATCCAAAATAACTGCACTTAAGACGGCAGGACTTCTTTATGAAGATGCTCATAGTATAAGGCTAACCCGCAAAGGGCTTTTTCTGTCAAATGAGGTTTTTTCTGAATTGATATAGACTTCTTCAAAGCCTCCCCCTAAATTGTAACCGTATGATTTCCTCTTTTTTGTAAAAACTTCGTAAAAAATGTCTTGACAACTATTGGGGAATGTCTTATAAATAACAACTTAAATTCCAACCTGTTACACTAAGAATCCAATTTTCATTTTAGCAAATGCAGGTTAGATTTTTGCTGGCGTAGCTCAATGGCAGAGCAGCTGATTTGTAATCAGCAGGTTGCGGGTTCGAATCCCATCGCCAGCTCCAGAAGACAGTGGATAGTGGGAAGTGATGAGTGTTTGCAGTTAAAGTTCTCAAACTGAAAACTGTTCACTGATAACTGACCACTGTGATTTTGAGGAGAGGTACCCGAGTGGCCAAAGGGGGCAGACTGTAAATCTGCTGGCGCTGCCTACGGAGGTTCGAATCCTCCCCTCTCCACCAGTAATTTTAGATTGACGATTGTCGATTTTCGGTTTTTAATTCGTAAATCGCAAGTCGAAAATCGTAAATATAAAATATGCGGGTGTAGTTCAATGGTAGAACTCCAGCCTTCCAAGCTGGATGCGTGGGTTCGATTCCCATCACCCGCTCCAGAAGACAGTGACCAGTAAACAGTAACTAAACTGCACTGTTCACTGATGACTGACTACTGTAGTAAGTGCCCACGTAGCTCAGTTGGTAGAGCACTTCCTTGGTAAGGAAGAGGTTCACCGGTTCAATCCCGGTCGTGGGCTCCAGAAAGACAGGTATAAAGTAAAACAGGTATAGGTGCAGGGGAAGTAAATACAGTTAAGAGTTCATAGTTGGTAGTTTGTAGTTACTCCGAACTACG
>Ga0209642_10000889_pt1 | contig 19739 bp, 17 predicted proteins | sample RifCSP19_2_FD_184025 | JGI IMG/M metagenome (GOLD analysis project Ga0209642, IMG submission 184025) | Soil microbial communities from Rifle, Colorado - Rifle CSP2_sed 19_2 (SPAdes) (version 2) | ecosystem: Environmental > Terrestrial > Deep subsurface > Rock core/Sediment | place: Rifle... | reverse complement strand
ATAGCCGTGGTTAAAGACGATGGCCGGCCAGCCGGTGGGCGGCATAGCGCCGTACGGAATAGTCAACAGGGCGTAGATCTTGAGACCTTCCGATTGGTATGAGGCAATGTAGCGGTTGTAATTGGCACCAGGTTCGAGCGTCTCCTCGATGATGATTTCGCTGCCCGGGTATGGCGTCTGGCGCATCGCCAGGATGTTCATCGGATGGTGGGTGGGTGGAGGTGTGTAAGTAGTGGTCGGGGTGAGGGTGAGCGTGGGGGAATCAGTGGGGGTCAGGGAGGGGGCGCGTGTAGCAGAGGGCGCTGGGAGCGTCACCATAGGGGTATTCACTCCAGGCAGCGTTCCCTGTGTCCGCGGATTTTCGCTAGCGCTAAATACCCCACAGCCAGCAGAAATAACCCCCAGGATCAATAAAAATAACCGTCTATAACGTGCGCGCGGGATAAATTGCATGGTAAATACCAGTAAGAAGTGATGTTAAAGGGTACGGATAAAAGGTAAATGATGGATTGGTATTCTACCAGAGGGCGTCTTTCTTCTTCACCAGGTCGAGGTATTCGGGGTGGCGGCGGATGTATGCGTCGATAAAGGAACACAGCGGGACGACCCGGTAAGCCTTCTCTTTGGCATACTCCAGACCGGCTTGAGCCAACTGGCTGCCAATTCCCTGGCCTTCCAAGACTGGTGGGACACCGGTATGATGTAAGATGAGATCACTACCATCCAGGTGGTATTCGAGCACTGCCAGGTGCTCGCCCAGCTGGATTTCGAAGCGCTCAGCCTGTGTGTTGTGATAGATTTCGAGTGAGTTGGGATCGATAGGCATGCTTTGGTGTCTCCATCGCAGGTAGAGAGATGTTATACCACAGTATAAGCATCAAGCTGGATTGCATTGACCGACTCAGATAATCAAATTCATGTTACTGAAATCTTGCCACAAATAGCGGCGCTGGATGGCTCGAGAAATGCGGCTTGTAAGCGCGCCGGTTCGACATGCGCGCCGAGCAAATCAATCGGAGAGGATCGCAAAGCCGATAGTCCAATGCTACACTACAGGTATCGGAGGATGTAATATGAAAACGCTTCCCTCCCTTGATGCTCACGCACACCTCGACCCTTCCCGAACCGCTCCCGAATTAGCCAGTTCTGGAGCGGTGCTCGCCATGACACTCTCTCAAGGAGGCTGCCCTAGCCGTCGATCGCCATGATCCCTACATCGTCTGGGGGGTGGGCTGCCATCCCCGCAAGCGCATAGCGCAGGATGCGTTCGATTCAGACCGATTTTCCGAGCTGGTGGCGCAGACCGCGATTGTCGGCGAGGTCGGATTAGATAGCGGTTCACACATCCCGCTTGAGCTGCAATGTTGAAAGCGATCATGGTTATGCCGATCCTCCCGCCGCGATCCCGTGCCGGGTCGAATGGGTGGAGTACCTGGTTGCTCAACAGCTTAAACTTGGCGTGAAGGACCTTCGTCTCCTTGCCTGGCAGAACTTTAGCACGATCATTCGCAGGACAGGTACTGGCGAATTGCTGCCCGATCCGCTTGCGGCGATCCTGGCGGAAGTGAGCAGAGCTTCAAAGTGACGCCCATACGCAACAGACATCATAAAAGTGTAACAAAACCAATTGATATTCGTTTTTTCCTGTGGGCATAATCAAAATTCAAATGCCTAGGTAGTGTCTAGATTTAATGGTCGAGATTTCAACCGGGGGGTTTTCTAGTGGAGAGGAGTGTGATCGGCAAAACACACTGGCCGGTTTATTATCTCTTCCCTTTCAACCCAGTTGAGGTCAAACCACTCAGTCCGAGATCGGATCAGCATTGCTGGATACGGTAAGTATTAACCGGATTGGTAATGACCTGCGCAAACTTATGGGAAACTGCCCGAAAGCCCTTTGAGGCAGTGAGTAGCTGTCTTCTTTCTTGCTGGTATTTGCCTTTCTCCAAGGCGCTTTACAGTTGGTAATTTTCACACGGTGGTATTTATTGAACTGGGGATTTATGAAGAATAAACAAAACGAGCAGAGCCGGTCGGCGATCCGGGAAATCCAAATAGAAAAAATTGGAGGAGATCTGGTCGGTCTCCATGGATATCATCAGACATTGGTTGTTTTTCGCTTTCAAGGCACAGTGGTGGGACAGGTATGGTTGCCGGTCAATGAAGGTCGGATTAGCGCTGCTGAGCTGCGTTCCAGCGCGCAGGCAGTTACCTGGCGTAGTAGTTTATCCTTGTTTCTTTAATTTCTGACCGATCAATATGTCGTGGGTCTGGCGTCTCCTTCAAGGTACAACTTCAGAAAAGGAATCCTTAGACCTCCGCACCGTTGGGGAATTTAGGGTAGATTACGCTTTATTCGTATTTCAGGGCTGTCACAGGGATCATAGTCGCGGCGCGCAAAGCAGGATATAAACCAGAAAACAGTCCGATCAGGGTGGCAAAAATCAAGGTAAATATCGGCAGCCATAAAGGCGTGAAGACAGCCGTAGAGGGGGGCGGGGCGCCTGTCTGCACAGATTGTCTGGCAAGATACGCCATCGCCAATACGTTGATCACCTGCCCGGCGATCCAGCCCACAAGCACACCCCCCAGGCCGCCTAAGAAACCAATCCCAGCTGCCTCCCCCAAGAACACACTCAACACATCCCGGTTGGTAGCGCCGATAGCTTTCATCAGGCCGATCTCCCGGGTGCGTTCCAGGATGGCCATGGTCATAGTGTTGGCGATGCCGATCGCGGCCACCAGTAAGGCAATCGCGCCCACCCCGCCAAAGATCAACTGAAGGACGGTGTAAAAACTGTTGAGGCCCTGGACGAATTCGAGCTGGGTATTAGCACGATATCCCAAGGCGTTGATCTGATCGGCGACGTCCAGAACCTGGTCAATATCCTCGACCTTGACCACGGCATTTGGATAACCATCCCGGTTGCGGTTGACGCGCCGCCCAGAGAACCATTGGTTATAAGCGGTCACATCTTCCAACGGCATATAGATCGACCAATCCGCTTCGCCCTTCGATTCGGCGATGATCCCCACCACCCGGATCTGGAAATTCTTGCGGATTTGATTGGCTTCATTGTCCCATTTTATCAAGGTGAGTTTGACCTGCTGGTCGAGCAAGTCTGGAGGTGGAGGAGGATCCTGCCCAGGGCGCAGGAATGGATTGTAAAAGTTCATCGGCACCATCATCCCGATGACGGCTGTACCGCGCTCTAAAGTGAGCTTGCCACTTTGCGGTTTTAGGTCAATCTCGGTCAGATCGCGAATGCCAACGCCTGTGATGCCAGCATAGGTTTCGAGGCGGTTGTAGAAGAGCATGGCTTCCCCTTGCATCCAATCGCGGGGGATGACGGTGCGGACACCTGGAATAGCCGCCAAATCCTTTAGAGATTGATCAGTAATTAGGGTCTGGTTGGGGGGCGAGGTGCCGCCAGACCCACCCACAACTGAATCGATAATAATTGGACCGGGGCCTCCACCATAATCGCCAAAATTCGGTTCGACGTATATTTGTGTGAGGTCACCGATCCCGAAAAGGCGCTCATTGGCGCTGATCTGCAGTCCAATGGCCAGCGAGACTAACACCACTACGGCAGACGTTCCGATCACAACGCCAATAGCAGTCAAGGCGACGCGCGCTTTGCGGCGTCCCAGGTTTTCAATAATTAGGGTAAAGAGGTCGAAGAATCGCATGACTGATTACGGACCTTTGAGCGGCGGACCAACTGGAACGCCTTCAGAACCAGGAGGCGGCATTTCGCCTGGGATTTCTGGAGTGGCCACACCGCTGTCCAGACCGATCAGCCCGCGGAAGAAGCGTACAACTTTCTGCCAAAATGATTCGGGAGCTGCGGGAGGTTCAACCCCACCCTCGGTGCCTGGTTCACCTTCGAAGCCAGGTCCTTCAATGGGCGCTTCAATCACTTCAAGGGAGAGGTTCTGGACGAATTGCTGGGTTTGATTGAAGTCATCTGTATAGCTGACGGTAATGGTAAGGTCAAGCGCCCCAGCCTGGTAGGGGATGACGGTTGCGTCCAGCGGGAAGAAACCGCCTGCGTCCAGGTTTCCGATCAGGATGACATTATTACTGAAGTCAGCCCCCTCGCCGGTCACCTTCATGTTTCCCAGCAAAGCGGATTTCCGGCCCAGATTCACCAATTGCAGGGGGAGCATATTCGGCATCCCAGCTGGGAATGCACCTGGATCTCGGTAGAAGCTGATCTCCAGCTTGGGAGGACCGTAGACCAACAAAGTGATCACCTGGTCATCGGTAAATATTGTGTTCTTATTGTCAACGTAGGTGAACGAGATTTTTAGCGGATAGGCGCCAGGGTTGGTAGAGACATTGACGATCAGGTTTTGATCGGCAGTGAGCGCCCCGCCTACCGGCAAGTCACCCAATGACTGCACGTTGGAGGATTCCAGGGGGGCAAAATTTGTCAGATCTCCACTACCTCCGGATACGCCACCAGGGGGCTGGCTGGTGCCAGAGCCACCATCACCAGTTGCACCGCCACCCCCCAGGATCATCGTAACCTGTTTGGCAGTTGCCTGACCTAGGTTTTGGACATTCACGGTCAGCACAAATTGACCTCCTGGTTCGAGCTGGGCAACATCCGACTCATAAGAGGTGATCACCAATTGAGGGCGGAGGAAAGCGGTTGGGGTAACGGTTGGGGTAGGTGTTGGTGTGGCATAGCTAACGATGCGACCCCAAGCGATAGGGAAGGTGATGGTGAAGGACTCCGAGAAGGCTGCGCCTGTTGGGTCAGTGTAGTTAACAGTCACCGGGAGAGAGGCTACGGTCTTGCCCCACAGGTCGAAGGCGGTGGTCAGGGGTTGGGTGATCTTTTGCTTATCGCCTGGCACGAGGTCATCCACGGCTACCACGCCACCGGTCTCGCGGGGGAAGAAATCTCCGCTGGTGAAGATCGCCACGATATTGGTAGCAGTGTCTTTGCCCTCATTGCCTAACTTAATTTCCAGGGTAAACTCACGGCCGGGAGTGATATCAGATACGCTGGCCTTGTAGGATTGTACGACGATCAATGGGCGCAGATAGTTGTCACGCGTCGGCTGAGGAGTAACGGTCAGCGTTGCGGTTGGTTCTCCTGTTGCAGTCTCTGTATCTGTTCCCTGAGCAAATGCCAGCCTTGCTGGGGCAAATGACATACTGGAGATTATGCACAAGGTGAATAGAGTTACAGCAAGTGTGATCAGTCGAAGATGATTCATTCCTAACCTTTTTCGATATCTCTAGTTGTTTGGGTTGGATAGATTATTGGTATAACCACCATCGACAAGGTGACCATCCAAGAGCTGGACTGTGTCGGTGGCGAATTGCCTCATCCGCGCGTCGTGAGTAACGCCTATTACCGTTCGGCCCCCACGATGAAATTTTGATAACAGTTGCATGATGGCGATGCCGCTAGCGGTATCCAGGTTGCCAGTCGGTTCGTCGGCCAGGATCAATTCGGGATCGTTGACCAGCGCCCGAGCGATGGCCACGCGTTGTTGTTCTCCACCAGATAATTCGGTAGGCCTGTGTAGGGCGCGGTCTTGTAATCCAACCTCTTGGAGCAACTCCAGAGCCCGCGCCTGCCTGTACTTGCGGGGGAGGCGGGCAAATTGCATGGGGAAAGCCACATTCTCCAAGGCAGTCATCGTCGGGATCAGGTTGAAGGATTGGAAAATAAAGCCCACTGTACGGCGGCGATATACGGCCAGTGCATTTTCGTCCATGGATTCGATCGATTGTCCATCAATCTCGATATGCCCTTCAGTCGGTCGATCCAGCCCTCCAACCAGGTGCAATAAGGTGCTCTTTCCAGAGCCTGAAGGGCCCATGACAATCAAGAACGATCCTGCTTCGATTGCCAGATCGACACCATCGAGTGCGTGAACGGCGACATGACATATGACTTTCGCAGACCAGAGATGCAGATAAAAGGTTCGCTCATCGGCTTGTTCTTAGAAAAATGGCCGGATGATGGTTAGGTTGCTCAAGCGACTAACAAGATGGGTCAGGAGTGCCTGAAGCAATAAGACTGGTAGGATGACCATCAATACTCCAGCCCAAACCTTGCTCCTGGAAAGGCCGGAAGCAACCCGCACTCCGAGTATCAGGAGGATAATGTGCCAGATGATGTAGATGTCAATCAGGGAGAGGAATGCCACCAGGTATAAAGCCCCCCCACCGTCCCCCCCAGGTGCAAATCCCTCCAAACCTGGGTTGGAGATTAAACGATGTGTGATGAGCATGGAGGCAGTCCGCACGAGTTCGCGTATGGCGAATGTCAGACTCGACCAGGCAACAATGTTCATCGCCAGGCTGATGGCTCCCCTACCACCTAACATGGTCAGCGCCAGGTGCAGCAAGCCACCCACCAGTAGCCAACCTGCCCACACTCCTGAGATAGCAGCAAGAGCCGGAAGCACATATATAAATGTGGGGCTTTGGGTGGCTTCCATGGCCTTTTGGAATTGCGCCTGATCTTCTGGACTGTAATACTCGAATCCGGGCGGCAACTCGACCTGACCTGAGAGAGCAGCCTGCTGTTTGATTTGCCCGGCAGCGATCACCTGGAACACGGCAGTCAGACTTAGGATAAGTAAGGGGGTCAGCCAGACAGATTGAGCTTGGGCAGCGATTTTTTCAAAAGTCCTGCGCGGCTGGACAAGTATCGGCAATAACCAGTTCAAGTGAAGCCGGCGGGGTTTTTCGGGGAGAAGCGGTAAGGCATCTGTCATAGCAGAGTTCCTCGGCGGTTGCGAGATTTTCCCTTGATGAGCTCCTGCTAACAGGGTGGCTTGACGGCGTGGCCTAGATTGTACCAAGAATATACTCAATCCTCATAATCGAATCCCAAAAATAACCGTAGGGTTTGCAATCGCTTCGTACCTGCAAACCCTACGAATTATAAAATGGGAAGGGGCCTGGAATTTACTTCGAGGCCGTTTTTACTTTGTGCTGTAGTGTTCGGGACAGAATTCTTTCCATTTCACTCGAAGTACCGCTCTTACGCTTTTTCTTCGATCCAACCTGGTCTACTTCGACGGATGACCTTTGCATGGCTTCCCGGAGCGCCATTTCCATGGCAGTTGGAACCGCCTCTTCCTTCGGAGTCTGTCCTTCGGTAGCTGCTTCTGTTTCTTTGGTCTTTGGGGTAGGTTTTGCGACCTTGACGGGCTTTTCTTCCAGGGCTTTCATGCTCAGCTTAATTTGTTTCTTTTTGCGAATCACATCCAGCACCTTGACTTCTACCTCATCACCTTCCTTGACGACTTCACCAGGGTCGCGGATGTAACCGTGGGTGAGTTCACTGACATGCACCAATCCGGGACGTTCAGCGCCGATATCGACAAATACGCCGAATTTTTCCAGACGAATCACCTTACCCGTGAGTACCATATCTTTTTCGATCTCACGCCATTCCAGGGCAAGCGGCTCGATCATGGTCAACTCGATGCGACCCTTTTTCGGCTCGACCCGTCGTACCCAAACGTCCACAGTCTGCCCAGGTTGGACAATGTCTTCCACCCGGTTTACCGGTCCCTTCTGCAATTGGGAGATATGGATTACCCCCGGGGTATCCAGGCCAATATTCACAATCGCGCCGGCTAGCGTGGTCTTCACAATCGATCCAGTGAAGTGCATTTTGCGTTTTACTTCATTAATACCAGGAACTTCCGCGTGTTCAATGGATGCTAAGGGTTTCTCTTCCATAGCACACTCTCCAATCTAGGGTATCTACCAATGCCAAATATTCGGCGGTAGGTCAATCTCAGGGGATATGGGTGCTTTCTATTGTGACACCCATAAAGATTTATTATACTTTGCGCCTGGTGAAAAGTCAAAGTTAGTTAGATTAGAATTGGATGAATCGATCACTCAGGTCTGCCCAAGTCCTGCAATATGTGGAGAAGACTGACCAGGTGATCAGGCCATTCTGGTTTAGCACTGTAAGGTAACCAGAGAGCAGTTTTGCCTCTCCGCACGTTTGCACCTAAGTCGGGCAGATCGGAAGGGAGCGACCCATCTTGGAAACGGACAACGATTTGATCGCTTTCGACGTTAATGGAAGCTACGTTGGCATTCTCGGCGAGTAATTTGATTTTCAGTTGGAAAAGGAGATTGCGAACCGGAGCGGGTGGGATCCCGAACCGATCCTTGAATTCTTCAATCAAGGGATCGATTTCGGAGGTAGTGCGCAAGTCGGCGATACGCCGGTAAAGATGCAGGCGCATATTTTTATCCGATACGTAATCAGGTGGAATGCTGATGTGCAGTGGCAGATCAACGCTGACTAATGGGCGATGACTATCCAGGACGGGGGCTTGCGAGTCGGGGGGCAGGCCACGGTTCACCCGCAGGCGGGCGACAGCTTCACCAAGCAGGCGGGTGTACAGATGAAATCCGACAGCAGCGATATGGCCATGTTGGCGGCTGCCCAGGATATCGCCTGCGCCGCGAATTTCTAGATCGCGCATGGCGATGTTAAACCCGGCTCCTAATTGAGCATTCTCGGCGATTGTCTCCAGTCGTTGGCGCCCCTCCAGGGTTGGAATCTTACGGCGATGCTTGAAAAAATAAGCGTAGGCGCGCTGTGCGCCCCGGCCGACGCGTCCCCGCAACTGGTAAAGCTGTGAAAGACCGAATGTATCTGCCCGGTCGACAATGAGGGTATTGGCATTGGGGATATCCAGGCCAGATTCGATGATCGAAGTGGTCAATAGCACATCGATCTCCCCATTGGTAAATTGCTGCATGCGCTCAGAAAGTTGATTTTCATCCATCTGGCCATGGGCGATGGCGAGGCGAGCTCCAGGCACCAGGCGCTCCAGATGGCTGCGCATAGCCGTTATTGTCTGGACACGGTTGTGAACGAAAAAGATCTGCCCCCCGCGTTCCAATTCGCGCAGGATAGCCTGGCGTACCAGGCGTTGGGAGAATGGACCGACATGGGTGATGATCGGCAGGCGTTCCTCCGGGGGGGTGTTAATCGTGGAAATGTCACGCACCCCGGTTAAAGCCATATAGAGAGTGCGCGGAATGGGGGTGGCTGTCAGCGTGAGCACATCCACTTCGCTGCGCATCTTCTTAAGATATTCCTTATGCGTGACTCCAAAGCGCTGCTCCTCGTCGATGATTAACAATCCTAAGTCCTTGAATTCAACATCCTCTTGTAACAAGCGGTGCGTACCAATGATGATATCGACGTTGCCCATCGCCAGACGGAAGAGGATTTCGCGCTGCTGTTGAGGTGTCCGGAAGCGGGAAAGCATTTCCACTTCTACTGGAAAGGCTGCCAATCGCTCGCGGAAAGTGTAGAAGTGCTGCTGGGCGAGCACAGTGGTTGGCACCAGCATGGCGACTTGCTTCCCATCCATCACCGCTTTAAAGGTCGCGCGCAGAGCGACTTCGGTCTTGCCATAGCCGACGTCTCCGCAGATCAGCCGATCCATCGGGCGCGGGCTCTCCATATCACGCTTGACCTCACCAATCACCCTGAGTTGGTCTTCAGTCTCAACATACGGAAAGCTGGCTTCCAATTCGTGTTGCCAAGCAGAGTCCTGACTGAAGGCGTTGCCAGCAACCACCTGGCGTTGAGCATAAAGATTAAGCAGGTCTTCGGCCACTTCGATCACGGCTTCTCGAGCGCGGGCCTTAACATTGCGCCATTCGACACCGCCCAGCCGGTTGGAGGCAGGCAGACGGCTGTCGGGACCCACATAACGGGTCAGGCGGTCGGCCTGGTGTACAGGTACAAAGAGCTGGTCACCTTCGGCATATTCGACGGCCAGATACTCGCGCTCAACACCGTCTACAGCCCGGTTCACCAAACCCAGGAATCGTCCGATGCCGTGATCAATATGCACCACCCAGTCGCCGACTTGCAGGTCAGCATAGGCCGCTTCCGGTGCTTCGGCGATGGCGCGGAGACGCTGGCGAGGCTCGGGTCGGCGCCAACCAAAGATCTCTCCATCGGAGAGCAGGTGCAGGACAGGGCCAGCGGGTGGAGTGAGAATCCAACCCTCGCTCAGGCTGCCCTCAAGGAATAAGGGATTAGGAGACGAAGGATCTGGTGAGGGTGGCAAAGTAGAGGGTTTTGCCTCAGACCACAGCTCCAGTAGACGAGAGCTTTGCCGGGAAACCACTATGACCCTGTCGCCCGCAGAAGCGCGTTGAAAGAGATGTTCGAGCAATGGCTTGAGACGGCCGCCAAAGCGAGGGCTAGAGGTAAAAAGCTGCGCCAGTTCAGAGTTCTCCGGCGCGGTAGAGGGTCCTAACTCCAGTGTTCGATGGGTCGATAGGGTGTCCTGGATCTCAGTCCAGGGGAGGTATGGCAGAGGGAAATCCAAGGGTAGGGTGCCGTCCTTCTCATATTCAGCGCGCAACCCCATGGATTGTTCTTCGATTTCCTGGATAGTGTTTTGAAAATCCTCCCAGTTATCGACAAGGATCAGCGCCTGGCGGGGCAAGTAATCGATCAGACCAGCAGGCCAGGGATGCAGGAGCGGGATATGGAATTCGGAGGGTGGAGAGACGAGAGTTGAGAGTAGAGAGTTAGAGTGCGAATTGTGGGAGAGCAGGAATTCTCGGGCGGGAGAGAGGAAGAGCTGTTGGAGGGAATTGGTTGAGCGTTGGGTGGTTGGGTCGAAGTGACGCACACCTTCAATTTCATCGCCGAAGAAATCAAGCCTTGCCGGACTCGCTTCGGCGGGCGGCCACAGGTCCAGGATACCACCGCGCCGGGCGAATTGACCGGGAACGATCACTGTTGAAGAGTGTTCATAACCGAAGTTTATTAAGATGCGGGCTAGTTCCTCCGGCGGAATGGTTTGACTTGGTTTGAGAATACGGATCGCTTTAAGAAACTCACGCCGCGGCAGGGTGCGCGCCATCACTGCTCGGGCGGGTGCGATAATGATCGGTGGTGTGGCGGGAAGCGGGGCGCCTGGGATATGATAGCTGGCCAGATTGGTGAGTACAATTAGCCGATCGCGACGTGTGGTTTCGCCCCAGGATGCGTTTTCGTAGAAGAGTGGGTTTGGTTCCGGGAAGAACAGGCGCAAAGCTTTGTCAGCCAGGAGAGCCATTTCGTCGACCAAGGTCAAGGCACGGTCGGTGCGGTCGGTGAGCAGCAGGATCGGGCACTGCAGCTCAGCGTGCAGTGCTGCCAGGACAGGCAAGCGAGCGGATCGGCGCAAGCCGAGGCTGGACAAGATTCCCAGGCCGAGGCCAGCTTTTGTTGGAGCTTGCCCCGTTTCTTCCCGCACGGAGGCGATCAGTTCCTGGGCAGATTGAAGGATTGGGTGGATGAGCGTTTCAAATCCCATAGCTAGAGAATGCAAGTCAAAAATTAAAGATGTTCATTTCACTGACAAATTCTTACTGGTCAATATCTAGTGGCGTGTTATAGGAATTCATGGCTGTGACAAGCCCTTCGCTGACGAATGTGAGCACTGCCTCCACTGCCCGGTCGAGGATTTGGGGCAGAATCTCGGCCTCGTGACGGGGGAAGTCTTGCAACACATAAGCCGCGGCGTCCATACGTCCAGGAGGCCGGCCGATGCCGAGGCGCAAACGTGGAAACTCCTGACTGCCCAGGCGTTCGATGATCGAGATCACACCTTTCTGCCCGGCTGAGCCGCCAGAAGGACGCAATCGCAGCATTCCAAAGGGCAGGTCTACATCGTCGTAAGCAACGAGAAAGTGCTCTAACGAGACTTTGTAGAACCGTACCAACGCCCCTGCCGACTGTCCGGAAAGGTTCATATATGTTTGGGGCTTGGCTAACACCAGACGCTGACCCCGGTAATCGCCTTTGGTGATTAATGCCCTGCTTTCCAGGCGTGAGAAAGTTATGCCCAGGCGTTCTGCCAACCGGTCGACAAGCATGAAACCAATGTTATGGCGGTTGTGCTTGTACTCGCGCCCAGGGTTGCCAAGACCGATGATGAGGAAAGGGGAAAGGGGAGATTTTTCGTAGATAGCCATTCTGTTCACAAAGAGGATAAGGGGTTTCAAACCCTATCCCTTATCCCCTGCTCCCTTTCCTGATTACAATTCGGATTGCTTGGTAAAGCCCAAGCAGGACGAAGGCTCCCAGGACAATTAGCGCACCTTTGGCCAGGCTTGAGGAGATCTCTTGGGAGGTTAATTCAGCAGGGTTGGTCGCCTCGGCTACGCTTAGAGGCGTGGCGGTGAGCGGGATTGGCGTGTTTGTAAGGGTCGGACTGGTGGATGGAGCAGGCGTATTGCCAGGCACTGTTGTAGCGGTCGGAGCTGGGGTATCTGTTTCGATGGGGGTGTAATTGCGGACGCGCACCTGTATGACCGTCATGGATGGTTGGCTTTCATCGGCCAAAGTCACGGTCAAGCGGAGAGTATATTCCCCATCGGTCAGAGTAGTCGTGTCCCAATCTGCCAAGGTTTTGTCTGAGGTGGGTGCGGTAAATTCACGAATAATGAACCAGGTATTCCTGTGGTTAAGGCTATAGCTGAAACTCAGCTCAGCTGATTGGAAGCTGTCGAGGGCGATATTCCCCTCAATCGAGACGATGCCCTGCAAAGCCTGTCCGGGTGTAGGCGAATAGATGGCGATCGGCAGAGGCGCACTGGTCGGAGTTAGTTCCTGGGCGGCAGTGCTTACACCGGGAATAATTCCGTACAGGATGAGTAAAAATAGGCAAAAAGCGCGAAGCATGGCAATTGATTAGTTTAACATGGAGAACAACAGGGGTCAACAGTCGGTATAATTAAAATTTAGTGGAAGGCATAATGAGACGGCTAGAGGACCCGATTCCGCATATCTTTCACGCCCACCACATCCAGCAGAATGAGGACATTCCCTTTTGGTTGGAGTTGGCGAGTGAGCAGGGCGACCCAATCCTCGAATTGGGTTGTGGCACCGGACGCGTCTTAGTCTCTCTCGCCCAGGCCGGTTACCGTACCTTCGGCCTGGACCGTGAGGCTGGGATGTTGGCTTTCTTGCGGGACAATCATTCGCCTGACATACTCTCAAGAGTGCATGTCTTTTTGGCTGACCTGGCAGCTTTTCACCTTGGAAGGCAATTTCCACTGATCTTATTGCCCTGCAATACGTTGAGCACCCTTTCGGTGAAGACGCGCAGAGAATCTTTGGAGCTGATCAATCAGCATCTGTCTGCTGGAGGGTTGTTTGCCGCCAGTCTGCCTAACCCAGACCAACTGGCGAGCTTGCCCATCTACGGCGAGACGGAAGTCGAAGAGACTATTAACCATCCCTTGAGTGGTAATCCTTTGCAGATCAGCAGCGAGTGGGAAAAGACGGGTAATAACTTTCTTCTGCGCTGGCATTATGACCACTTATACCCCGATGGGCAAGTCGAGCGCCTGACCATCGAGACCTGCCATGACCTTATGCCCGCCGAGACTTACCTGGCTGAAATACGCGCCGCCGGGATGATCCCCAGGGCTCTCTTTGGAGATTACGATCGGTCGGATTATAAATCTACTTCGCCCCATCTAATCGTTATAAGCCAGAAGATTCTAATATAATGCCTATAGAATGTTAGCACGCATCTAACACTGTGGCGGTAAACTTCGGTCATCAATCATCCAAAAACAACAAGGAGATAAAAAATGATGACTTTCTACGTTTCCCCCTACCGCCGGATCGCTAGGATGCGCGATGCCATGGATCGCATGCTTGAAGAGAATTTCCCCCAAGCGGAAGTAACCGAAAGGGAGATGGTCTTAGCGGTGGATGTGAAATCCGACGATGAGGCTTATTCGATCAAGGCTTTAGTCCCGGGAGTCGAGGCGGATGACATTAACGTTGAAGTGTTGAACAACACCGTTTCCATCCGAGGCGAGTTTGAGGCTGCCGATAAAGAGGACAACAAATTCCTTACATGCGAATTGCCTGTAGGTCGATTCAGCCGTGTGATCACCCTGCCTACTGCGCTTGACCCCTCCAAGTCGGAAGCCAGCCTGAAGAACGGCGTCTTCAGCCTGCGAGTGCCGAAGGCTGAGTCTCATCGTCCAAAGGCGATCAAGATCAGCGCCAATTAATCTGGTTTCAATGATTTTCCCCTTCTGTAGCCATTTTTCGTGACCCACGAAGTTTGACTTGCTCATGAATTAAATACCGTTGCTCTGGCGAGGAAAGGGAAAGATTGTCACAAAAGGCAGCCGTTCTCATTATGAGAACGGCTGTGAATTCTTTCGGCAGACCTACTTTAAATTAATACCGCAGCAAAGCTCCAATGCCTCCAAAACCCTGGAGCGCTTCCAAGTCGTGGAGGACTTCGACCTCGCCGCCTTTCTGCATCACATGGCGCACTGCCAGCTCCACCGCGTCTGGGATATTATCGAACTGCTTACTGCAGAATGGGCAGGCAGGCAACTTTTGGGATGTCAGATAACCGCAGCCCTGGCAGAGATAACCGGGAGCACGGAAGCCCTCCTGGATAAGCAGGGTTTGGACACGCCCGTCATGGACTGCGCCCAGTGTATCCTCGAGATCGACTACACCACCACGCCCTTTGGCTGCGCTGGTCACCACGGTTTTTACAGTTTGCGCTTCCCGACGGCGTTCAGCCTGTCGCCCGATCTCAAGGGCGCGTTCCATCACTTCCGTCTGGCTGGCGATCATGCTGATCGGGAACGATCCGACCACCAGACTTTGCCAGGATTTGGGCAGTTGATTGCGGAAGGGTGTCACGTTTTCCTCCGTGCCGCCGATTAACACCCGGCGGACGTTGTTCTCGGCGAAGAAGCGGGCGGCGAAATCGATAGCCTCTTTCATATTGCGTTCAGCCACCTCTTCGGGGTATTTGGTTTGCCCGGCGACGCCGCCTCGCTGCCCAAGGGCCTGGGAGCCACCTCCCCTTTTCGTGCGGCGGACGCTTTCTCCCACCAGTCCCTCCTCTTCGCGCAATTCTCCCAGGTGAAAATAGAACAGGCGCGCACCTTGCTTGTCGATCAGGGCAACGCCATACCCTCCATATGAATCCAGGAGATCTGCGACGGGTTTTACGTGGGGGCGGTCGCTGATGCGGACCCGGTCGCGCAGTGGAACCGCAAAGGTATATGCCCGGAAGAATCCCTCTGGTTCACAGGAGAAGACAGCAATGCTGCGTCCGGTCCAGTCATATTCGTGATTGAAAAATCGATCAACAACCCTGGCGTCTTCTTTTAGTTCGATATCTTTAAGCATGCCGCGCAAACGGAGCTTATAAGCATCTGCGCTGCCTTCCGATGGATCTGTATTCACATAAACGCTGAGCACAGGATGGCTGGCTTTGTAATCCAACAACTCTCGCAAATCACGTTCGGTAAACATAGTCATCTCCTTCTCTGTAAAGAATCGGGACGCTTGACAAGGTGAAAACGTGGAACTTCAGGCGGGGAGAATGAGGCTCGGTCTCAAATGTGAAAAGCTACCTATCAGGGACGTTTATCGAGGGTAAGCTCCAGCTCTAATTCCTTATTGTCTCGCAAGATGGTCAGCTTTACGGTGTCACCTGGGTTTGTGCTGTTTATTAAATAGGAAAGCATTTCACTGAAAGTTAAAACCGGATGATCGTCGATGGCGATAATCAAATCGCCGCCGGCAGCCAGATTGGGAAAATCGGTGGAGAGGAATCCGCCGCGCAGCCCGGCTTTATCCGCTGGGCCCCCTGGAGTCACTTCGGTAATGTAAGCACCGGTGGAACGCGGCAATCCAAGCGCCTCTTGTTCCATCAGGCTGATGGAGGGTAAACTCGAGACGCCAAGGTAGGGATACTCGTATTTCCCATCAGCGATTAACGCAGGGACGACGCGTTTGACGATATTAATCGCAATTGCAAAGCCAATCCCAGAGTTGAGGGGCTCAGCTTGGGAGGTAAAGTTAAACGTACGGATGGCGCGATTAACTCCGACCACCTCGCCGTTCAGGTTTAACAGAGGACCGCCAGAGTTGCCAGGGTTAATAGCTGTGTCGGTTTGGATGATGTCGCCGGCTGAAAAAGTGGCGCCCCCCGGGGCGGCGTGCATCGAATCTAGCGTCCGGCCCAAGGCTGAGATGATGCCGGTGGTCATCGAGCTGCTCAAACCAAAGGGATTACCGATCGCGATCACAGTTTGCCCGACCTTGAGTTGGGAAGAATCGCCCAGGGGTAAGGGATGGAGCTCTTCAGGTGGGGCAGTTACTTTAATAACCGCCAGATCGGAGTCCAGGTCGGTGCCGATCACTTCCCCGCGGGTCTTGAAACCGGAGGGGAAATCGACTTCCAAGTCGGTAAACCCTTCAATGACGTGATAATTAGTCAGGATATGCCCTTCTTTGTCTATGACAAAGCCGGAACCTAAACCTCCGCTGCTTTGCGTCAGCACCTGGATCGCGACGACACCCGGATTGATATTCTCGAATAGACGAATAAATAAATCCTGAGAGGCGGCCGGTCCTAAGACTATCGGTGCATCGTCAGTCTGACTGGTGTCGCCGGTCGGTTCGACAATGATCGGTGCGGATGTAATCTCTGGTACATCCGTGATCGTAACCTGATCAGGTAGATTGGTCAGGATTTGACACGAGAAAGCAAAAACAGTTAAAAGAGAAATTAATATCAGGAGTTTAGATTCACGTTTCATGCAACATACCTCTCAATTCGGGGTTCTTGAACATCAACAGAATTTGTAATAGGTATCAGGTTTCGGTTGGTGTTTTTAGTTCTTAAGCCGAGCTAATTCTTCAAATAGTTCTTTCTGGCGCGAGGTCAGGTTGCGCGGGATCTGCACCGTAACCCGGGCAAAAAGATCTCCAAATGCATTAGGATTCCTCAAATGCGGCATACCACGACCAGAGAGCCGAAAAGTCCGTCCTGGCTGGGTGCCCGGCGGGATTGAAAGTACGACGTTCCCAGACAGAGTCGGTATGATGACCTCCCCACCTAGTACTGCGGTGTACAAATCGACGAGGACTTCAGTGTAGAGATCGTCTCCTTTACGCTCGAAGCGTGGATCGTCGGCCACCTGGATTACCAGAAATAGGTCACTTTTGGGAGCACCCGGGCTGGTAGAGATGGCTTGGGGCACGCGTACCTTGGTGCTGGTACGCGCCCCGCGGGGAATAATTATTTCTTTCTGGCGTCCATCCACTTCGATCCGCCGAGAAGTCCCTTGAAAGGCTTCAGTCAAGCTGATTGGGACCTGCTGTTGGAAAGGTTGCGATGTACGGCCTGCATTGCGCGGTACACCTCCTCTGCCTCCGTAAGATGCATTAATATCCTGCATGCCTCCGAAAATCCGGCGGAAGAACTCAGAAAACTCGCCTAATCCCGCGCCGCTGAAGATATCCCCCAAATCTCCCACTTCGACGCGTACATTGCCGCCTCTTTGGCCGCCTCCTTGGCCGCCTCCTTGGCCGCCTCCTTGGCCGCCTCCTTGGCCGCCTCCTTGGCCGCCTCCCTGAGTTTGGGTGAACCAGTCCTCCCAGTTGAAACCTCCTGGCGCACCTCCTCTTTGTTGCCAGCTTGTATAGGACTCGCCTAATTGATCATAGCGTGTCCGTTTCTGAGGCTCGCTCAAAACCTGATAAGCCTCATTGATTGCTTTAAACTTATCTTCCGCCTGCTTATTGTCGGGGTTGCGATCTGGATGGTATTTTAGCGCCAGTTTGCGGTAGGCACGTCTGATTTCATCGCCGCTTGCCTTACGGTCAACACCCAATATCTTGTAATAATCTTTGTAATCCATAAAAATCTTCTTTGAGGGTTCAGGAATATCCCCTCATTAGCGAGACCTGACGATAAGAAATCTAGCATATAGATTGTATGCCACTCGGGTATTCTAAGTCAAGCAAATTATGCATATTTTCGATAATTCTAACCGAATTCTATAATAATATTAGGAGTTACGCAGTTGGAATGAGGATGGCGGTGTTTGGGCGGGCAACGCCCGCCCAAACACCGCCCCCAATCCCTGCAACTGCGTAAGTCCTAAATATTTAACTGGGGGGGAGACATAACATTGCGTTAAACAGCCTCCGCCGGGGCGGTGAGGTGAACCCGGCGGAGGCTTTCGCCAAAGGAGGAAACAGCGATGAGCATCAGGAGATGTCCTGATTCCCGTCTTTGTTCTGTCATCATAATACCTCATAAGGATTATCTTGTTGATTGCCAAAGATCATAAGTTCCGGGTGATATTACTCATGTCAAAAGAATCAGATTCCTGTGTGGATGATGTGATGCCAGCTATGAATTCACGAACGATATGCTCTAATTCTGCATGGCTCTGGTAAGTTTTCAAGTTCAGCGCGGGGTGCGTGTTGCCGGAGATCATCTTCGACACAGGTTTGCTTTGCTGGTAGCAGCATAATACTGGCTTTCCGATGCACAAGGCGTAAGAAATCTCGTAACCAACTCCGTGGGATGGGGTACTGACTTCGGCGATCAGGGCTTGGCAGGCGTTGATCCAGTCAATATCGCGGGTGTAAACTTCCTGCGGATCGACAACTGCTTCCAGCTCGATCACATCTGGTTGGGAAAGGTGCGCTGTGGGGACGATGTGCCCGTCAGCTTGAAGGGTAGCGACGATGGTATGGTAGGCGGTCTCAGCTTCCCGACCACCAGTAATCGAGCAGGCGAAGTAAACATTCATTTGCGCAGGTAGTTTTTAGCGTAATAATCGCACAGGTCTTGGAGAGGGCATATTGAACATTTTGGTTTGCGCGCCTGGCAGATCTCTCGGCCCAGCCGGATGAAGTTAAGGTGGGCGGAATAGTAGGTCTCCGGTGGCAAGATATTGGCCAGGTGGTCGTGAGCCTTTTCTGCGTTCTTCTTCTCGGGGCGGATACCGAGCCGTCCGGTGACCCGGTAGATATGGGTGTCAACCGGGAAAGCTGGTATACCGAGGGAAAATTGCATCACAATGGCGGCAGTTTTTGGGCCGACCCCTTTGAACTGCAACAGCCAGCGCCGCGCTTCTTCGGGAGCCATATCCCGCAGAAAGTCCAGGTTGAGGTTTCCTCGCAGACGGGTGATCTCCCGCAGCACGTTTTGCAGTCGAGGACCTTTTTGGTTCGCCAGGCCTGCCGGACGGATTGCGGCGATGACCTGGGATGGGTCGGCGTCGCGGATTTCCTCCCAGGTAGGAAAGGAGCGACGGAGAGCGTCGAAAGCGCGATCGCGATTGGCATCGTTGGTGTTCTGAGAAAGGATCGTCGAAGCTAATTCATCAATCGGTGGGAGGGGTTGGCGCCACTCAGGATAGCCATAAAAGTCCAGCAGCTTTTGATGGATAGAAATAGCGCGTTCGTGCAGGTTCATCCTTTTTTGAGTTGGAAGCAAGGTCGCGACTGACCAATGGCGAGATGACGAAGGTTGTAAAGGGTGCGGGTGGGACCGAAGCCAGATAGAGCTGTCAATTCATCTGTTGAGAGAACGTCTAGTTGGCGCAGAACTTCTAAAGCCACAGCAGGCCGAGCCCGGTCCTTTGCATCACCATCTAATATTTTGAAAGCGATGCCCAGGGCGGGCGATCCCGGGGATAGAACGCTGGGGAATACCCCTAGGCCCTGGTAACCTTCTGCTCCGCCTTTGGAGAGGATGCGCCCATGGGTTTGTTCCATAAAACAAGTGTCAAAGCGTCCAGGTCCAGCGACCATGAATGGGAATTTGGTCACGGCAGTGGTAATTATCTGGCAGACAGCTGCCCGGCTGGCTGGCAGGCCGATTGGATCACATAAGCGGGCAATTGCTAGAGCTGC